>Ga0116162_10001221_pt1 | contig 17063 bp, 15 predicted proteins | sample AD_UKC105_MetaG_FD_89875 | JGI IMG/M metagenome (GOLD analysis project Ga0116162, IMG submission 89875) | Active sludge microbial communities of municipal wastewater-treating anaerobic digesters from Hong Kong - AD_UKC105_MetaG | ecosystem: Engineered > Bioreactor > Anaerobic > Digestate... | reverse complement strand
GGGTAAGCCCTCTGACCAGCGAGTCGCGCTGCTGAGGAATCAGACCACGGCGCTCATTTGGAACGGTAAAATCATCACGACCGAAGCGCGCGCCAAGGAGATTCGCTCGATCGCTGAAAAACTCATTACGCTGGCGGTTAAGGAATATGACAACAGCCAAACCGTTGAAAAGGAATCCATCAACGAGAAGTCACAGATCGTAAAGCGCGAAGTGACCAACGACAAGCCGAGCAAGCTTGCCGCGCGCCGCGCTCTGATGGCGTATCTCTACGACGTTCCGGAAGCAAAGGCCAAGGACGAGTCCAAGAGCGATTACCGCGAGCGCACGGAAGACCGCGTGCATCCCGTGGTGGAAAAGCTTTTCCGCGATATCGCGCCGAAGTATGCAAAGCGTATCGAGGAAGGTAAAAAGGGCGGCTACACCCGTATGTACAAGCTCGGGCCGCGCCGCGGCGACGCCGCGGAGATGGTCGTTCTCGAGCTGGTCGACTGATCGACACATTCATAATCAAAATCAATAAGCCCCGACAAATTCTGTCGGAGCTTTTGATTTTTCGTTAAAAATCTTTATGGTAAAGTGGGGTTCCAAAGGGTGTGCCCTTTGGCGGGAGTTTGAGGGCGGAGCCCTCAATGCCAATCGTTACGCTTCCATTTCCTCCATCGGGTCGACGCCACGGTTGCGGAACGCAAAGATTTCCGGGTCGAGCACTTTGCCGTTTCGAATTGCGACGGCGGACTCCAGCGCCGGCTGATACTGCCCGGTGACGAGATCGTCCACATACGGCGCGAATTGGCGGCTGATCACCTCGCTGACGGTGCGGTACGCCATGGCGGGCGTGTTGTCCACCGCATAATGCAAAACGCCGTCCACGGTGTAGACAGGATCGTCGATCGTCGTCGGGTGCGAGGTTTCGATTTCCAGATTCGGATCGCAGCTCACGTCGATGATCATGGAGCCGCGCTTCAGCCGCTTGAGGTCGCTCCGGTAGACGATACGGTCGGTGCGCCGCGTGTCCCACATGATGCAATTGACCAGCACGTCGTACTCCTGCATGCGCTCCTTAAACAGCATTTCCAGCTTACGCGGATAGATGTCCACCTTTGCGCCGAGGCCGCAGAGCATCCTGTGCGCGCCGTGCGCGGTCATGCCGTTGCCGAGGATTGCCACGCGACAGTCGTAAGGCATGCGGCCGTAGTGCGTGAACGCCTGCAAAACCGCGGTTTCACCTGCAAGCTCGCGATTGCGGTAAAAGATATAGCGCCCTTTTTCATTGATGTCTTCCCATGCCACGACCGTGTGCCGCCCTGCGATGGCCGCGTCTGTAAAATCCGCTTTTTGCACGATGTGCGCCCAGCCGACGAGCGTTTTCCCGGGCGCGATCATATGAAGGTAATCCGCGTCGCCGAGTTTGACGTCGACCAGCACGTCGCAACCGAGCACAGCGTTGCGATCGGCAACGGACGCGCCGACGGAGCGATATTCCATATCGGAATACCCCAGTACATCGCCGTATCCGCTCTCGATGACAAGTTGCCCGCGGTGTCTGACCTTGCTTACGTCATGCGGCAGCAACGCGCGTCTTCTTTCGTTGTTTTTGTGGCTGATTACATATCCGACTCGATTCATAATGGCCTCCTTCGATAGGCAAGTTCCTCCCAAAAAAGTGAAAAATAATAAAGATGTGGGAAAAAGTAAGATGTTTTTTCTATAATATATTACAATACTATTTTATCGTATTCTGCAGGCTTTCGTCAAACGTGCGGACGCGCTGAATTGCAACATTTTTGAAACATACGCGCGGCATTGAAAAAATGCGGTTGAAGCGCGATATGCGAATGCCGGATTGTAACTTTTTCTGAAACTCATACGGCGTTTCGCCAAATGGCGCGGCGCTATGGTATAATACCCACTGCATGAGCCTTTTACCGTTTTTGCGGTAATGTCGCCTCATGATTTCCACGTGAGGAATTTGCGCAATGCGTGTGAAACCCATTCGGCTTATTCTGGTTTTAATTTTGTGTCTGGCGCTTTCTGCTGTTGCGGGCGCCTGTTCCGTCGTGTCCGAAAGCTCCGGTTCAAGCGGCGCGCTCGTCGTCAGCGAGATCGTTTCCAGCAACAAACGTTCTCTGGTGGATGACGCACTGGGGACGCCCGACTGGATCGAACTCTATAATTCCGGCGACGAAGCGCTGGACATATCCGGTTACGGCATTTCGGACAACCTGAAAAAGCTGCACAAATATGTCGTTCCGGACGGGACGGTGATCGAGGCGGGCGAATACCTGGTGCTGTATGCGGCAAGCGCGGGCGACGACTCCTCCGTGGCGGCTTATTGCATGGGGTTCGGGCTGAGCAAGAGCGGCGATTTTGTGTTCGTGACGGACAGTTACTACGGCGTGGTTGCGCAGATCGAGGTTCCCGCGCTGTACACGGACGTTTCTTACGCGATGAAGAGCGACGGGACATACGGATACTGCGCCGTGCCCACGCCGGGCGCGGCCAATACGGAGGAGATCTATTCCACGCTGGACGAAGTGTTCGCCGCACAGAATCTGGAATCGCTGGTCATCAGCGAAGTGATGCCGAACGAGGACGAGAGCAGCTATAAATGGGCCGAATTCTACAACAGCGGCACGTCTGCGATTCAACTGGAAAACTATTGCCTCAGCGACGACGAAAACGAGCCGCTCAAGTGGCAGTTTTCATCCGGAACCGTGGGGGCGGGCGAGTATGTCTGCGTTTACCTTTCCGGACTTGGAAGCGAAGCTAAGGACGGTATGCATACGAGCTTTAAACTCGGCAAAGAGGACACGACGCTGATCCTCAGCGACCTGCAGGGCAACGTGATGGACCGTATCTCGTGGAACACGCCCGTGCCGGACGGAATATCGGTTGTCAAGGATGCGTCCGGCGCCGCGGTCTACACCGCGTTTCCGTCGTTTGAAGCGGCGAACAGCGACAAGACGTTTACCGAGCTGACCATGACCGCCATGGACAGCACCGACCCGATTCATATCAACGAAGCGCTGAAAGGAAACACGCTCTCCATAACGGATGAGGATGGAGAACGCAGCGACTGGGTCGAACTCAGGAATTTTTCGAACGCGTCGGTTTCTTTGCTCGGGTATTTTCTTTCGGACGACGCGGACGACTTCTACAAGTGGGCCCTGCCAGACGTAACGATCGAAGCGGGGGGATATCTCGTTGTCTTTCTCGACGGGAAGGATCAAACGGACGGCGAACTTCACGCGTCGTTCGGGTTAAGCGACGAGGAGACGGAGCTTTTCTTTTCGTCGATCGACGGCATGCGCTCCGAGAGCATCTCGTTTGCGGGCATTGACAGGGACAATATTTCCGTCGGGCTCGACGACGACTGGAACATACGATATTACGCCGCGCCTACGCCCGGATACGAGAACGCACATGGATTTGAAACAGCCGATCAAATCGGCTGTTTCGACAATACGGGCGTGTTTATCAGCGAGGTCTCGGCGGTATCCGAAGCGAAGAGCGACCAAAACGACTGGATCGAACTCTGCAACGGCTCCGACGAGGATATCGACCTGACCGGCTGGACGATCAGCGACGACCCGGACGAGCCGGCGAAATACACCATTACAGACAGAACCATCGAAGCGGGCGGTTACCTTGTGATCGAATGCACGTCCCACGCGACGCGCCAGACGGAAACGACCGCGCCGTTCGGCATTTCGCCTTCGGGCGAGACGATCGTTTTGTACGACGCGTCCGCCCGGCTGGTCGATGCGTTCGAAACGGGCGTCCTCTCTCTGGGCGTTACCAGCGGGCGCATCGAAAGCGACACGAGCGTGGCGCGCGTCTTTTTCGAGAGCGCGACGAAAGGGAAGCAGAACGACGACGATATCAGCGTGGGCAAATCGCCGCAGCCGGTCTTTTCGGAGACGGGGCTGTACCATACGGAGAGCTTCACTGTCACCATCACATGCTCGGACCCGAACGCCGTGATCTATTACACGACCGACGGCGAAGAGCCGAACACGCGCGACAAGGAGTATACCGGCCCGATCACGATATCGGAGAACACGCCGCTGCGCGCGGCATCTTACATTTCGGGAAAACTCAAAAGCGACGTGACGACGGCGAATTATCTTTTTGAAGACCCGCATACCGTTCCGGTCGTGTGCATTACCGGCGACCCGGACGACATCGACGAAGTGCTCAGCGTAACGAACAAATGGGAAAAGGTCGAGCGCGAGGCCTACATCTCCTATTATGAGGAAGACGGTTCGCTCGGCACGTCGTTCCCCGCCGGAATCAAGCCCAAAGGGGCGGGCACGCTTGTCTACGCGCAGAAGTCGCTCAGCATCAACCTGCGCGCGGCATACGGACAGAGCAGCGTAACGTACCCGTTCTGGGACGATTATGAATACGACACGTTCGCCTCGCTTGTCGTGCGAAACGGCGGGCAGGACTGGGCGACCGCGCGCATCCGCGATTCGTTTGCGTCCGCTCTGGTCGAGGGCATGTACATCGACAACGCCGCGACGCGGCCGGTGGCGGTCTATATCAACGGGGAGTACAACGGCCTGTACGATCTCAACGAGGACCAGAACTCCGAATTTCTGGTGACGCATTACGGCGTGGATGGCGACACGGCGAACATCATACGCCGCAACAGCGGCGAGATCAAGGGAGAAAACGACGACTTTAAGCGCGTGCGCTCTTATGCCGAAAGCAAAAACCTGAGCGACGACGCGGTCTTTGAAGAATTCAGCCAGTGGGTCGACGTGGAATACTTTACGGATTATTTCATCGCGGAGACGTACATGTGCAATTCCGACATGTTCAACCAGAAATACTGGCGCACGACGGATTATGCGGTCAAATGGCGGCCGATCTTTTACGACCTCGATTTTGCATTCAAGAGCTATTCCCGCGATATCATCAGCCAGTTCTTCAACGAGGACGGCGTGCCTTCGGCGGACGGGTCGCTGACGTATTTCGAAATCTACATCGGGCTCCGGAAGAACGCGGCCTGGCGCGAATATTGCGTGGAGCGGTATGTGGAAGTCGTCGAGACATACTTTAATCCGGACCGTGCGAATGCGATACTGGACGAGATGGTGGCGGCGATGCGGCCCGAGATGGAACGGCAGATTGCAAAATGGCATAAGCCGAGCTCCATGGACGCCTGGGAAGAGGAAATCGAACGGCTGCGGACGTATGTGGAGCGCCGCCCGGAGTACGCGCTGGAGAATCTCCGCAAGAATTTCGGGCTGACGCAGGACGAGATGGACGCGCTCATCGCCAAGTATTCAACCGATACCACGAATTAAGCGTCTGCAGAACGGGCCGCGGAATCGTCGCGGCCCTTTCTGCGCCTGCGGGAATTGAATTTTGTCGGAATAACGTGCATATCGTGTATGTTTTGCGGCATTTGCGGCAGTTGTGAAGGAACCATGAAACAATGCGCGCGCGCACGCGCATTCATTTACAGAAAGCCGCTTTCATGCTAAAATAATATGAATATATATGAGTTGGTGAGCGCATGCGAATCCTTGGGATCGACCCTGGTTACGCCATCCTCGGGTACGGGGTGGTCGACGCCGAAGGCACAAAACTTTCGGCCGTCGATTACGGCGTGATCGAGACCACGCCGGACGAACCGCTGCCGGAACGTTTAGGCCGCCTTTACGACGGCATGCAGGTCCTCATTGAACGATTCCGGCCCGATAAGGCGGTATTTGAAGAGCTCTTCTTCTACCGCAATACGACAACGGCGCTCGCCGTCGGTGCCGGGCGCGGCGTCGCGATCCTTTCGGCACAGCAGGCGGGCATCCCGCTCTACGAATATACGCCGATGCAGATTAAACTTGCGGTGACGGGCAACGGGCACGCGGACAAGCGCGCTGTTCAGCAGATGGTGAAGCTTTTGCTCTCGCTCCGGAGCGAGCCGAAGCCGGACGACGCCGCGGACGCGCTCGCTGCGGCGATCTGCCACGGATGCACGATCGGCCCGGCGGCCGAGGATTTCCGCATCCGCTGACGGCAATTTTATCTGGAGGAACAAACGTGTACGCATACATCAGCGGCATGATCGACGAAATCCTGGCCGACCGCGCGATTCTGGAAGCAGGAGGCGTGGGATATGAGCTGTTTTGCAGCGCAATGACGCTCAAACGCCTGAAAGAAGGCGAAAAAGCGCGGCTTTACACGCACCTGCACCTTGCGGACGGCGTGATGGCGCTCTACGGGTTTTACGATACGGACGAAAAGGAGATGTTCAGGAGGCTGCTTTCCGTTACGCGCGTCGGCCCGAAACTTGCGCTTTCCGTGCTTTCCATCTTAACGCCGGGCGACGTTGCGGGCGCGGTCGTTACAAACAACGCCGCCGCGTTCGACCGCGTGCCCGGCATGGGCAGGAAGACGGCGCAGCGCGTGCTGCTCGAACTCAAGGAGCGCGTGGAAGTAAGCGACATGCTTGCGGGCAGCGCAAACGACGAGCGGACCGACGTACGCGCAGAAGCGGTCGCGGCGCTCGTTTCGCTCGGCTACGACGGGCTTGCCGCGGGCAAGGCGGTGTCCGCCGTTCAGCAGGCGGACAGCGTGGAGGCGGTCATCACAGCCGCGCTGCGCGCGCTCGCAAAATAGCCCCGCGCCGAAAAATCTAAAGCACGGCTGAGAGCCACGGCGATAAGGACAAACAATGGACGAACGACTCATCAGTTCCTCGATGCGCGAGGATGAAGCAAAAGCGGAATATTCCCTTCGCCCGCATTATCTGGACGAGTATATCGGCCAGCATGCGGTCAAAGAGCATATGCGCATCTATATCGAAGCGGCGAAAAAACGGGGCGAATCGCTCGACCACGCGCTCTTTTACGGTCCGCCGGGCCTTGGCAAGACCACGCTTGCGGGAATCGTCGCAAACGAGATGGGCGTGTCGCTGCGCGTTACCAGCGGGCCGGCAATTTCCCATGCGGGGGACCTTGCGGCGATCCTGACGAACCTTGCGCCCGGCGACGTTTTGTTTATCGACGAAATTCACAGACTCAACGCGAACGTCGAGGAAGTCCTGTATCCCGCTATGGAAGATTTTGCGCTGGACATCATCATTGGGAAAGGCCCGTCCGCGCGCAGCATCCGGCTCGATTTGCCGCACTTTACCCTGATCGGCGCGACGACGCGTATGGGACTTTTAACGTCCCCGCTGCGGGACCGCTTCGGCATCAAGGAACAGCTTGCCATGTACGACGACGAATCGCTCAGGGAAATCATCCTGCGAAGCGCGGAAATTCTCGGCATCGACATCACGGACGACGGCGCGCGCGAAATCGGTTCCAGAGCGCGCGGAACGCCGCGCGTGGCGAACCGGCTTTTGCGGCGCGTGCGCGATTATGCGGAAGTCCGCATGAACGGCAGCATCGACGTCGCCGCGGCAAAGAAAGGCCTCGACATGCTCGGCGTGGACGCGCTGGGACTGGACGAAGTGGACCGGAAGGTCCTCGACACCATGATTACGAAGTTTGGCGGAAGGCCGGTCGGCCTGGACACCATCGCCGCCGCGACGGGCGAGGACGCAACCACGATTGAAGACGTTTACGAACCGTATCTGCTCAGACTTGGGTTTATCGCGCGGACGCCGCGCGGAAGAATCGTAATGCCGGCGGGCTGCGCGCATCTGGGATATCCTGCCGAAATACAGCAGTTGAGACTGGAGGTTGACGAATGAAACGCAAGGAGATGAAGCAGCTGCTCGAAGAGCGTATCGAGCGCATATCGCTGCTGGAAACGCGGATCGACACCATGGAACAGCTTGTCGACGGATATCGTGCGCGCGAGCAGTCGATCATCGACACGCTGCACGCCGCGAAGGAAACCGCCGCCAAAACTGTCGAGGACGGAAAGACTCACGCGGACGCTATGCTTTCGGAAGCCAAACGCCATGCGAGTGAAGCGCTCGCGGACGCCCAGGTACAGGCGACGGCGATGATTGAGGAAGCCAACCGCCGCGCGAAAGAGACGCTCGCCTCCGCGCAAAGCGAAAGCGAGCGTATGCTCCAGAGCACGCGAGAGACCAAGCGCGAATACGAGCAGATGGTCGTGACGTTCAACACGATGCTGGAGCAAAACGCGGTCGAAGCCGAGCAAAGCGCGTCGCGCTATGCGGAGTTTATCAAGGAGCGTAAAATCACATCGCCAAAGATTTCGCCCGAAGAAGGCGGCCGGTATTCGGGAACCGCAGCGGCCCGCGCGGATACGCTGCCCGACCCCAAGGGCGACCCGGCGCGCCTGATGCAGAACATCTATCATCTCCAGAACCGGCCGATCCCGGAGGGCGTACGACAGGATCAATACGCGCAGGCCGACACGGCGGCAAAAGAGACGCCGGCCGAATCGGCGAATGCAGCGGCGGAACCGCTCCCCAGATACGCCAGAACGAGCGAGCCGCCACAAAGCACGGACACACGGCCGGCGACGCATGCCTTCGGCAAAGAGAACGATATGGCGCAGCCCGGCGAGGCTTACGGCAGGGCCCCGGATAACAAGCCGCAAAATGAAGAGCCGGAGCCGTTTTCGGAAAAAGCATGGGGAAGCGAGGAGCACCAAAGCCCCAAAGAGCCGCAGGCGGAATTCACCACCGCGTTTGATACGGGCTATCCGGAAACGGATTTTTCGCTGATGCCCGATCCGGCGTGCATGGCGCAGGATTCGGCAACCGAGAAGGCGGCGGAACCTGCGCAGGCGTTTACTCCGGCGAACGAAACGCAGACGGTACCGGAAAGCGATTTCAATGTAGACGAGACGGCGGAATACGCGGCGAATTACGAAGCGAAGTTCGAGGATGCGGTGAACGCGGCGGACGACGGGCCGCGGGAATGGGAGCCGGACGTCGAAGCGGAAGCGGGCGAGGTACCGAGCGTCGGCGAACTCCTGCCGGACAGCGGCAGCGGAAACGGCGACGACGTCTCGCTGGACGATCTGTTGGATGAAATCATCAAGGCGGGCGAATAGCGCAGGATAGCTGCGCGCGCCCGATCACTCTATCTGGAGGCGCACAAATGGACTGGAAAAACATTGACAAACGGCAGTTGATCACCATCCTTTCCTGCTTTGCCGGAACGATTCTGGTTACCGCGCTGATCCGTGTGGACATGCCGTTTACCTACACGCTGGGCAAAGAGCAGGTCAGCGCGGGCGTTTACGCAACGCTGGGCGATATCTGCATCTTTGCGTCGGTGCTGCTGCTCGGCGCGCCGTGGGGCGTGATCGTCTCCGCCGTCGGCGCGGCGCTTGCCGATCTCTTTGTCGGCAGCAAACTGTTTATCATCGGCAGCCTCATCATAAAAAGCCTTATGGCTGTTCGTTGCGGCGTTTGCGGCAAAGTGCGACGACTGGAAGAAATGTCTTGTGGTCGCCGGCATGACGGAAGCGATCATGGTGCTCGGCTATTTTATCTACGACCTGCTGATCGTGCGCGAGTTTGTCGTTGCGGGACTGGCGTTTTTGACCGACCTTGCGCAGGGCGTCGTATGCGGCGCGGTCGGCGCGGTGATCCTGCGCTACCTGCCGCCGATGCAACCGGACAAGTTGCTCGAAATACGCCGCTCGCCCAAAGAAGAGGAATTTTAACGAATGTATTTAACGGTTTTAGGCCGCTACGGTCCGTACCCGCGCGCAAATGGCGCATGCTCCGGTTATCTGGTGGAGGACGGGGATACGCGCGTGCTCGTCGACTGCGGCGCGGGCGTTTTTGCGCGGCTATGCGAATATATGCGCGCCGACGAGTTGGACGCGATTATCCTTTCGCATATGCACTTTGACCATTGCTCGGACCTGCTTGTCATGCGCTATGCGCTCGACCAGCAGACGGCGGGACCCGGCGCCGCAAGAAAGTGCATTCCGCTCTATACGCCGTCCGAGCCGCGCGAGATCGCCGAAATGCTGACAAACGGATCGCTGTTCGACCACAGGACGGTGCGGGGCGGCGACACGATTACGATCGGATCGCTGACGTTCGCTTTTTTTCCGATGGCGCATCCCGTGCCGACCAATGGAATGCGGATTGCCGGGAAAGACGGACGGACGCTTTTTTTCACGGGCGACACGAAGGAGTTTCCCGGACTTGCGGAGCGTGTGAAAGGCGCGAATGCGCTGCTGGCGGACACATGCTTTGTAAACGCTTCGCAAACCGGGCCGCACCTCAATGTGAAACAGGCCTGCGCCCTTGCGCGCAAAGCGGCCGTCGGCGCGCTCTACTGCACGCATCTGTGGGGAAAAGAGGACACGGAGGACGCGATGAAAAAAGAGATTGACTTTCCACATGCTTTTGTGGTACAAGAACGTGGGCGGTATCGTGTTTAGCGCCTGAAACGCGCGCGAAAAGACGCGAAACAGGCCGATGCCGCGAGCGAAGCAAACGGAATTCATTATTTAAATATAACAACACTGGAGGACATGAAAAATGGCAAAGAAGACCATTCAGGATGTAGACGTAACCGGTAAAAAAGTACTTGTACGCGTGGACTTCAACGTCCCGCTGGCGGAGGACGGCACCGTTTCCGACGACAAGCGCATCGTCGCCGCGCTGCCGACGAACCGGTATCTGCTCGACCACAAGGCGAAGGTAATACTCTGCTCGCACCTCGGCCGCCCGAAGGGAAAAGTCAACCCGAAGCTGTCCCTTACGCCGGTCGGCAAGCGCCTGAGCGAGCTTTTGCCCGGCGTCCGCATCTGGATGGCGGAGGACGTCGTCGGCGAATCTGCGAAATCCGCGATCGCCGATATGAAGGACGGCGAAATCGTCCTGCTGGAGAACGTCCGCTTCCGTCCGGAAGAGGAAAAGAACGACCCTGCGTTTGCAAAGGAACTTGCGAGCCTTGCCGAACTCTATGTTTCGGACGCGTTCGGCACCGTGCACCGCGCGCATGCGTCCACGGTGGGCGTCGCGGCCTATCTGCCCGCGGTCGCAGGATTCCTGATCGGAAAGGAACTCAGCGTAATGGGCAAAGCTCTGGACGATCCGGAGCGGCCGTTCGTTGCCATCCTCGGCGGTGCAAAGGTCGCCGATAAGATCGGCGTGATCACGAACCTGCTCGACAAGTGCGATTCCCTGATCATCGGCGGCGGCATGGCGTACACGTTCCTCAAGGCGGAGGGCTACGAAATCGGCACTTCGCTGCTGGACGCTGACAGCCTGGACCTGGCCAGGGAGCTTATGGCCAAGGCAAAGGAAAAGAACGTAAAGATGCTGCTTCCGCTGGACGCGGTGGTCGCGACCGAGTTCAATGCGGACGCGGAGCATAAGATTGTGGATGCCGACAAGATCCCCGCGGACTGGATGGGCCTCGATATCGGGCCGAAGACGATCGCGCTGTTTAAGGACGTGATTCTCAAGGCGAAGACGGTCGTCTGGAACGGACCGATGGGCGTCTTCGAAATGCCCGCGTTTGCCGAGGGCACGAAAGAGATCGCCGCGGCCTGCGCGGAGTGCGAGGGTACGACCATCATCGGCGGCGGCGACTCCGCATCCGCCGTCAAAAAGCTCGGCTATGCCGACAAGATGACGCATATTTCGACCGGCGGCGGCGCATCCCTCGAGTTCCTCGAAGGCAAAGTGCTCCCGGGCGTTGCCGTGCTCAACGACAAATAAAATAATCGCGCATAAAGCAACTGCGACCGGACAGCCGCATCATAGAATCATGCGGCTGTTTGGCTGGAGGACGGCTTTGCAGCGCGCAATACGTTTTAAATAAACCCTAAGCAATGGAAAGGAATGGAAAAATCATGAGGAAACCGATTATCGCCGGAAACTGGAAAATGAATAAAACGCCCGCGGAGGCCGAACAGCTTGTTACGGAACTTATCCCGCTGGTGAAGGACGCAAAGTGCGACGTGGTGGTTTGCCCGCCGTACGTCGACCTCGCGGTCGTCGCCAAGCTGCTCGTCGGCACCAATGTCAAGCTCGGCGCGCAGAATATCCACTGGGCGCCGAAGGGCGCGTTTACTGGCGAAGTCAGCGCAGACATGCTGCTGGCCATGGGCGTCAGCTACGCCATCATCGGCCACAGCGAACGCCGCCAGTATTTCGGAGAGACGGACGAGTTCGTCAACAAGCGCGCAAAGGCCGCGCTGCAAGCGAACATCACGCCGATCATTTGCGTCGGCGAAACGCTGGACCAGCGTGAAAAGGGCGTGACCGACACCATCGTGAGCAAGCAGACGGTCGCCGCGCTCGCCGGCATCGAAGCCGACGAGGTTGTCAGAATCGTTATCGCTTACGAACCCATCTGGGCGATCGGAACGGGCAAGACCGCGACCGCAGAGGACGCGAACACGACCATCAAGGTCATTCGCGATGCGATTGCCGGCGTGTATGGCAAAAAGGTTGCCGAAGAAGTCCGCATTCAGTATGGCGGCAGCATGAAGCCCGCCAACGCTGCGGAACTGATGGCGATGCCCGAGATCGACGGCGGACTCATCGGCGGCGCGAGCCTCAAGAGCGAAGATTTTGCCAAGGTGGTCAACTACTGATATGACGAAACCGATCACCGCATTGATCATCATGGACGGCTTCGGCTGCTCCAGCGATGAACGCTTTAACGCAATCAAGGCCGATGGCGCGGTCAACGTGTCCCGGCTATGGAAGACCTATCCGCACACGACCATTGCCGCAAGTGGCATGGACGTCGGCCTGCCGGACGGACAGATGGGCAACAGCGAAGTCGGCCATCTCAACATCGGCGCGGGCAGGATCGTTTATCAGGAGTTCACGCGGATCTCCAAGTGCATCAAGGAAGGCAACTTTTTCAAAAACCCCGCGTTCCTCGGCGCGATTGAGAACTGCAAGAAAAACGACAGCGCGCTGCACCTGATGGGCCTCTGTTCCGACGGCGGCGTGCATTCGCACAATACGCACCTTTACGCGCTGCTCCGGCTTGCGCATGACAGTGGGCTTAAAAAGGTGTATGTCCATTGCTTCATGGACGGGCGCGACGTTCCGCCGAGCAGCGGCAAAGGCTACGTCGAACAACTCGAAGAAAAACTGAAGGAGATCGGCACCGGCAGGATCGCGACCGTCATGGGGCGCTATTACGCCATGGACCGCGACAATCGCTATGAACGCGTTGAGAAGGCGTATGCCGCGCTGACCTACGGAGAAGGTGTAACCGCCGCCTCCGGCCCGGAAGCTATGCAGCAGAGCTATGACAAGGGCGACACGGACGAATTCGTGCTGCCGACGGTCGTGCTCACGGACGGCAAACCGACCGGCACGATCTCGAAAAACGACAGCGTGATCTTCTTTAACTTCCGTCCCGACCGGGCGCGCGAAATCACGCGCAGCTTCGTGCTTGAAGATTTCGACGGTTTCGAACGCAAAAACGGATTCTTCCCGCTCTACTATGTTTGCATGACGCAGTACGACAAGACGTTCGGCGAGCGCGTACACGTCGCGTTCAGGCCCGAGACGCTCGGAAATACGCTCGGCGAATATCTTGCAAGCAACGGCAAGACGCAACTGCGCATTGCCGAAACGGAGAAGTACGCGCACGTGACGTTCTTTTTCAACGGCGGCGTGGAAGCGCCGAACCCGAACGAGGACCGCTGCCTGATTCCGTCGCCCAAGGTTGCGACCTACGACCTTAAACCGGAAATGAGCGCATACGAGGTCGCTGCGGAAGCGGTCAAACGCGTCGAAAGCGGCAAATACGACGTGATGATCCTCAACTTCGCGAATCCCGATATGGTCGGGCACACCGGCGTGATGGAAGCGGCTACCGCCGCCGTACACGCGGTCGATACGTGCGTAGGCAAGGTCGTGGACGCCATCCTCGAGACGGGCGGGCGCTGCATCATCACAGCGGACCATGGGAACTGCGAAAAGATGTGGGACGAGGCCGAAAACGCGCCGTTTACCGCGCACACGACGAACCCCGTGCCTTGCATTCTCGTGGACGAAACGCGGAAAAACGCTACCCTCCGGGAAGGCGGACGGCTGTCCGATCTCGCGCCGACTCTGTTGGATTTACTGGGCTTGCCCGTACCCCGGGAGATGACCGGAAAATCGCTGATTTCCGGCTGAATTTCGGTGGTTTTCGCTTGCATTCGAATGTGCCGCATGGTATAATCACAAAACGTGGGCACCACCGGGCCTGACAGGCGCATTTTCCACAGAGAAACGATGGCAAATGCGACGCTTCGCCGAGACATGGCTCTTCTGAATGCAGAGCGATGTGCTCATTTTAAAAAGCAGACATCCCCGGCGGCGTTTTATGCCGGCCGGCGGTCTCGAAATTGGAGGAATCATCAATGGAAACTGTGGCGACCATCATTCGGATCGCACTCGTGGTTATTTCGATCCTGCTCATCGTCGTCGTGCTGGTGCAGAAGACAAAAAGCTCCGGCATGGGCGCTGCGTTCGGCGGCGAAACCACGTCCTTCACCAACAAAGGCAAAGCGGCTGGCCGCGAAGCGAAACTTCAGAAACTGACGATTATCCTTGCGGTTGTCGTGGGTGGGCTTGCGATGGTTCTGACCATCTTCCAATAATCGGAAAAATGATGGTTGGCGGCGCGTCCCTGCACGGACGCGCCGCTTTTTCTCGCAACTTTTCCCCCAATTTACATTTGTACGCATGTCGATTGAAACAATTGAAAATAGTGGATTTTACGATTTTACGTGTTTGACTGTTTGCCGGTTTCCGGCTATCATGTAATGGGGAAAAGATATATTATTTTACAATTGATCGACGTCTGCAACGGCGCAGACAGCATCCGGCGAAAGAAAGGACGAGACGTATGCCCGTCAGGCGCGGCACGAAGCTGCTGACTCAAAACAAAAAAGCGCGGCACGATTACTTCATTGAAGACACGCTCGAATGCGGCGTCGAGCTCTTTGGCACGGAGGTAAAGTCCCTTCGCAAGGGGCAGTGCAATCTCAAGGACAGCTATGCGCAGGTGAAAAACGGCGAACTGTTCCTGGTCGGCATGCACATCAGCCCGTATGAGCAGGGCAACATTTATAACCGCGACCCGTTTCGCACGCGCAAGTTGCTCGCGCATAAAAGCGAGATCAAACGTCTCGGCGCGCGTCAGCAGCAGGACGGTATGAGCCTCGTCCCGCTGCGCGTATATCTGAAAGACGGAAAAGTGAAGATTGAAATTGCGGTTGCAAAAGGTAAAAAACTATACGATAAACGCCACACGATCGCCGCGCGCGACGCAGGACGCGAGATGGAACGGCGGATGAAGGAGGAACGAACATGAGACGCTTGCCATTCAACAGGGAACAGCTTGAGGCGGTTGCCGCCGAATATCCGACGCCGTTTCATATCTACGATGAGGCAGCCATTCGGGCGAACGTGAAACGGCTGCAGGAAGCATTTGGCTGGAACGAGGGTTTTAAGGAGTATTTTGCGGTCAAGGCGCTGCCGAATCCCGCGATCTTACAGATTCTGCACGCGGAAGGCTGCGGCATGGACTGTTCGTCCTATACCGAGCTGCTGCTTTCCCGCGCGGCGGGCGTCACCGGGCACGACATCATGTTTTCGTCCAACGATACGCCTGCAAAGGAATTTCAGCTCGCCAGCGAGATGGGAGTGCTCATCAACCTGGACGATATTACGCATATTCCGTTTCTGGCGGAAAACGGCGGCATACCGAAAACGATCTGCTGCCGCTTCAATCCCGGCGGGGAGTTCCTGCTGGGTAATACCATTATGGGCAATCCCGGCGAGGCCAAATACGGCATGACGCGCGAGCAACTGACCAAAGGTTTCAAAATGCTTTTGGACGCGGGCGCGGAGGAATTCGGACTGCACGCGTTCCTTGTGAGCAACACGACCGACGACGATTACTACCCCACACTGGCCAGAAAGCTCTTTAAAACGGCCTTAGAGCTCCATGAGGAGACCGGCGCGAACATTACGTTCATCAACCTCTCCGGCGGCATCGGCATCCCATACCGCCCCTGCGACAAGGAGACGGACATTCGCTATATCGGCGACGAGGTGCGTCGCGCGTACGAAGAGGTCATTGAGCCTTCAGGACTAAAGATTCGCATCTTCACCGAACTGGGGCGCTATATTACCGGCCCATACGGATACCTGGTGACGCGGGCGATTCATCGCAAGGACACCTATAAAAAGTACATCGGCGTGGACGCCTGCGCATGTAACCTCATGCGGCCCGCTATGTACGGCGCGTACCATCACATCACCGTCATGGGTAAGGAGGAAGCGCCGCTGACGAACGTGTACGACGTGGTCGGCGCGCTTTGCGAAAACAACGATAAGTTCGCGATCGACCGCCCGCTGCCGAAGATCGAGACCGGCGACCTGCTGGTCATCCACGACACCGGCGCGCACGGATTTTCGATGGGCTACAACTATAACGGCAAACTGCGGAGCTCGGAACTGCTGCTCGAGCCGGACGGGGAGGTCAAAATGATCCGCCGCGCGGAAACCCCGGAGGACTATTTCGCCACGTTGGACGTGCTGGAATTGGATCTGTAACGGACGCGGATTTGAACGATAGCGTGAACGAAACGAAACATTCTTTCGTATAAGCTTGACGCATATGCCGCGGTTGGCTACAATAAGACTGTGCACCGCAACAGGACCGTGTGCAGTTCATCCATGGGGGCGAATCCGGTTTCGACGGGGATCGCCGATGTTGGATAAGCGAGCCGAAGCCCCGTGCTTCGTTAAAAACGGGAACAGTATTAAAGTAACTGACAATCACAATACTTTAGCTGTCGCTGCGTAACGCACGCGACCGTTCGCCCGCAAAAACTTACCGTTGCGGATCCGGGCGTCATTTAGGGTAGGGAACGAACCCGCTTAAGCTTTGCGGCGGGCCGGATTTATGAAGCTACTAAAGCCGGTATCCTACCGTCGGAGGCCGGTGGAGGGAATGTTAAAACAGCGGCTACGCTCGTAGAAGGTCCGGCGGACGGGTTTTCGGACGGGAGTTCGACTCTCCCCGCCTCCACCACATAAGAACGCTAATTTTGATACAATGTGTATCGAAGTTAGCGTTTTTATTTTGCACACCCCTGCCGTTAAAATGTCTTGATTTCAAGG
>Ga0116162_10001218_pt1 | contig 17113 bp, 15 predicted proteins | sample AD_UKC105_MetaG_FD_89875 | JGI IMG/M metagenome (GOLD analysis project Ga0116162, IMG submission 89875) | Active sludge microbial communities of municipal wastewater-treating anaerobic digesters from Hong Kong - AD_UKC105_MetaG | ecosystem: Engineered > Bioreactor > Anaerobic > Digestate... | reverse complement strand
TGATTCTCAAAAATAAACTTGAATACATGCACAAAGGAAATAGCTTTGTGCATGGCACACTATCTTTGTATTTGTGATTTCTGATCGAGTTGTGAATCTGTTTTTATTATGAGAATTACTATACCTGTCCTGCTGCGCCGGGTGACATGCACAAGCTTTGCTCTGTGCATGAATCGGTTACATACCGCACAGTATGTTCCCTCACCACTCACTCGCCGCGCCTTGTATTACAGGCATTCTAACGATCTTTTAATAGCGAACTTGTGAAATATGCAGGTTAACCTATTTCGTATTCGGCACCGGCGGCTGCTGTCCCATATTTTCGAACCAGCGATCCGGGAACTGCTCCTCGAAAACCGACTCATCCAGTGGTATATTGAAATGATAGTTGTCTATTTCCACAGTTTGGGTGAAAACAAAAGGAAGCTTGCTCACCCTCGTCCGCCAGTCAGCCCTCACAGGAAGCCACATGTCATTGATCTGCTCATAATACATTTCGCCGGTCGCGCTGATGTTTTCCTGCTTCTCGCCTTTTATCAAATAACGGAACATTAAAACTATGTACTTATCGGGGTCGATGTACCATGTCATATTATAAAGATTATCCGGCGCGTCGGATTTGGGTTTCAGCAATATAACAATGCAGTTTATGTTCCTGTATTCCTGGTCGGGAGCCCGATAAAGATCATACCAGTTATAAATCTTGTCCTTCCATTCGGCGTCCATCGGGATAGCACCGGCCTGGTTTGGACTTCCCTGCCAGTAATTTTTTATCTGTTCCGAAAGCATCTTGTAACCATGCTTGTTCGGGGCCTGATAAAAATTCCTCATTTTCATAGCCGTGGCGTTCGACGGATTAAGCGCCATCCTGCTCGATTCCGCCGATTTACGTATATCCTCGCTTGCCATTACGCGAGTTTCATCATAGGTCATGGTTTTGATATCATGTGCCATAAACCTCGTGTGGATCGCGTCAACCACATGAATCGCATCTATCTGATCATATGGATCAGGCTCTGATTTCGAGCAGTCCGCATTAATGTTAACAACCAGAAGGATTGTAAATATTGTAGAGACTGCCAGAATCATTTTTTTCTTTGAAAACATTAACATCACCAGAATCTATTTTATTCACATTTATAATTATAGCAAACCAGTTGTCACTTACACGCTTCAGGCATATTTTCAGGTGACAGAAGAGTGCATAAATGCGGCTTGTTTTTAACATAGGGTATCGCGCCGGACACTTTCAAATTACAGTTGTATATTGATGTCGGCGATGCCGTGCTCTGCCATCTATCGGCAAGAATCTTGTCCTGTTTCAGATATTCATCCGCCTTGTTTGCAACACACTTATTTACTCTCGCCGTATTCAGCATTGTCTTCTTTGAGCAAACATTACGGATTTTCAGATAATCGGCCTCCTGCAACCTGGCTCCTTTTTTTCTGGCCGTGTTATTCGCAATATTGAACTCTCCCGCATAGCACTTTGTATACGAAAGCCATGCTTCATTGCCGACATCTCTTGATATACATATCTGAAACTTATTCTCATCGAGTTCGGGAGCTCCGTGCATCGCTACCATATCGCCTGAGCTGTTGATATTTACTATGTAATGAGGCTGCCATTCCAGGGCTTCACCGAAATCATCAAGCAGCGGCGGCAGAATCTGCTCCTCATAGCGTGTGCCGTAAGGACAATGGCTCATCAGAAAAAAATCAAGCTTTATTTTATCAGGCGATCCACAGGACTTCTGGTTTCTTAATTCGATGAACGGGTTCTTTCCCTGCTTTATAAGCGGTATCGCCGACTCTATTTCTTCGAGCGTCCATCCACTGTTTATCATCTTATCAACCACAACCAGTATCTGTCTTCTCACAGCGCAGTCCGGATTGAACTTTTCATCAGTGAGAAGATCAAGATCGTGTTGAGGACAAGTGATTTTTGATGCAATATAATCTCTCAATTCAGCCTTTGTTTCAAACCTGCTCGTCTGCAACGACATCACATTGTCCGAACTGTTCGGAGCCGCTCCAGTTCCTGAATCAGGCCAGTCCACAGTTGTTTTCGAGCATCCTCCGGCTATGAACAAAACAACTGTTGCAACTACAACAAGCGTAAACAGCTTTTTCATCGATTTATTGTCCCCTTTCAACCTTTCTTGTTTTTTCTCAGCCTTAAAACCAGTAAAAATGTTTCATGAAGATTCCCCACCGACATTTTTGATATTCCATACCTTCTATCCAAAAATCGTATCGGAATCTCAACAACCCTTAACCCCTCGTTCACCGCATGGAATATCATCGATATCAAAAACCCGTATCCACGCGTATCCACACTGTCGAGCTTCAATGCATCCAGATGCTCAAGCCTGATGTACCGAAAAGACGTTGTATGCTCGTAAACAGGCATGCCCAGCATTATTTTCGCGAACATGTTTCCACCCTTGCTCAATAAATATCTGTGGACACCCCAGTTAAGGTTACAACCGCCCGTCATGTATCTCGACCCGATTACAAAATCAGCGGTTTTTCCCTTTTCAACAAACTCAGGAAGCATCACCGGATCATGCGAAAAATCAGCATCCATATTAATCACGGCCGTGAACCCGTTTTCTCTTGCCCATTTCAGCCCTTCGGTCGTCGCCGAGGCAAGCCCCAGTTTCCCTTCCCTGTGCAACACGTTCAAAGTATCATGTCTGTCTTTCAGCTTTTCAGCTATATCGCCCGTACCGTCCGGAGAGTTGTCGTCCACAACAATGACGGCTCCCCCGGGCAGGAACTGATAAATCCTTTCGATTATCGGCTCTATATTCTCCGCTTCATTGTACGTGCAGAGCATTGCCGCTATTCCGGTTGCATCCGGTGATGTCTCGGGCCAGCCCGCCGCAAGCTCCGATTCCATCGCGGATACTTTTTTTATTGTCCTTAACAGAAAATATCCTTTAATCGTTTTAGCCATCCCGATCTTGCTGGGGCCCTGCTTCAGATCATAGCGTAGCACAAACGGAATTTCTTTGATCTTCGCGCCGATTGCCATCAGGCGCACAAGCAGTTCCGCCTGCACCGAAGCACCGGGCGATTGAATAAGATGCGCACCGAAAATCCGATCCGCCTTTTCAAGAATCCCCGCGCTGTAGCCTCGGTATCCACACGAAATATCTTTTATCAGCGGGATCGGCGCAAGAACATCCATGAACCACTTCGCGCCGCGGCTGAGAATTTTCCTGAACGCATTAACACCCTTTTCCACACCGCCTTCGACAAAACGTGAACAGATTGCGACATCCGCGCCGTTTCTTATCTCTTCGACGAGACCGGCGATATATACCGGATCGTGCGTGTCGTCGGCATCCATCGTCACCATTATATCGCCCTGATCGGTGGCCCTTTTCAGAAACGTTTCGATACCCGTTCTCATTGCATCGGCAAGCCCGCGGTTGACACCGTGTTTCACTACCTCCAGCGCGCCGACCGCTTTCAGCGCATGCGCTTCCGCCAGTTCCACCGTTCTGTCGGAACTTCCGTCATCGACAATCAGCACCTTTATCGTGAATCCCCATTTTGTCGAGCATGAAGCTATTTTGTCCAGCAGCGACACGATCGCGCTTTCTTCGTTATACGCGGGAAGCATTATGTATACAGTCATCTTGCATTCTCCGGACAGCCCCCGGGATTTTCGGACTGCCCTTCTATATTCTAACAGACAAACTCCATAATTTTACTTTAATGATCTTTATCAATAAGTATATGGCTGTTGCTCTTCCTTTTTTGATAAGAACATTACATAAAAAACCCGCTTCAAGATTGTTTTTATCTGCGAAAAAGATTTTATCTCCGCAGCCAGCCTTAAAAGTATTTTCAATCTTATGTAGAATTTCATATAAGCCTTCTTCTGAAGCTTCTGGAGCTGTTCCTTCGACACATCATCCGGCGTATACAGGATCTGATGTACATACAGCCTTGAGAAATCAAGGCCATCCAGTTTGCCCTGTCTCTTCATCAGAGTGTAAATCCTACTGCCGGGAAATGGTGAAAAATTGAAAAAATTCGCCCGGTTCAGTGGCAGGCTTACCGAGAATTTTATTGTACGCTTTATGTCTTCAATCGTCTCACCCGGATATCCGATTATGAAAAACCCGGTAACTTCAATGTCCGAATGTTTTTTGATCAAACCGACCTTTTCTTTTATCAACCCGACTGTAAGCCCCTTATTCATGTCGTCGAGAATCCTCTGGGTTCCCGACTCGATACCCACCGAAAAAGCATAACACCCGGCCTTCTCCATCTTTTCAACGACTTCTTCATCAATAGTATCCAGCCGAACACCGTTAGGGCTCGCCCACGGCATTTTCAGTCCCTTATCCACCATTTTCTCGCAAAGTTCTATGATGAAGCCCCGGTCATGAGTAAGAGAATCATCCATGAAATGAATTTCCTCGATTCCACGATCCTTCAGCATTTTCATCTCTTCGACAATATTCTCAGGATCACGGGCTCGAACCCTGTAGCCTGCAAGTTTCCCCGCGGCGCAATACGAACAGTTTGCCCTGCAGCCGCGTGTCGCGTTCATCGGCGCGATTTTCGCACGTCTCGAAAATATGCCTATCGGTGTCGTCGGATAAGATTCCGGCTCCACAAGATGCCATGCCGGAAAAGGATACCTGTTAACATCAACATACGGCGCACGTTTGTTCTTTATGTATTCTCCGCCGTCCATAAACGCGACACCGGCAGTGTTTCTCGCAGCTTCAACAGTGCTTGCGCCCGACTCTATTTTTTTCAGATATTCAGGTAAAGTCTCTTCCGCTTCGCCTAAAAATATCGTATCCACGCCTCTCATCTCATCGAGCGTGGCACGCGGTTCGACAGTCGGATGCGGGCCGCCAAGAGTAACCACGGGCCTTTTCGGAAGTTCGTTGAACATTTTCACATATCTATCCACAGCGGCATAATCCGAACTGTGAAAAGTCACGCCGACGACATCCGGCCCGAACTCTTTCATTCTATCGAACAACTGTTCATCCGTATAACGCAACTTCAGACAATCGACAAAATCCACCTCGCAGCCGGCGCGCTCCGCCGCCGCTCCCAGATATCCTAGCCCGAGACTTGGTATCAATACGTAATACCACCTGTTTACATCATAAGGTTGGATTATTGTTAATTTCATCTGGTTGGCTAACCGCTATTTCAAAGTAACCTAAAAATTTTATATGAATATGTCTTTTAATCAAGTCAAATATGTTGTGATATACATCATTATCATCTTTACCTGAGTCAAATTTGATATTATTATCAGAGTTGTCGGCAATTTTGAGAGTATATTATGCAAACAAATATTTCTTTGCTTCCTGGGAAAACATTATTATGGCTGTTCCTCGCTTTTTCCTGCGTTTTTGCTCTGAACGCAAGCGGACACCCTTATTCAGCAGACGGAATAACCGTTATAATGACATCGAAATCAATCGCATCAGGAAAAGCAATGGCTCTTGAAAGAGATTTCGGGTATCAAATTCAGGATCACATACATCCAAAATCAGCATTAGGAGCAGACGGTGAGTACTATTCAAAATATTCACCGCTCAACTCATTTCTGATGCTGCCTCTTGTCTGGATCGGCCTGAACCTTCATGGAATCATGCCTGAAGGCACATCACCCGATATGCAGATATTTTTCATGGCTGGATTTCTTAACCCGATCATAACAGCGGCAACAGTGGTTTGCGTCGCTTTGCTTTGCGCCGGACTTGGAATCAGCCGCCGGTCATCAATTATCACAGCAGCCATATTCGGTTTCTGCACAATGGCGCTGCCTTATTCAAAAACCAGCTTCACAGAACCGATGGCGGCACTCTGCATCTGTGCATCTCTATCGGGAGCAATTCTCTACCGCAAAACAGAATCGAAAACAGCGTTGCTTCTCGCCATGGCCGGCGCGGCGCTGCTTCCGCTCGCAAGGCTCTCTTCAATTGTCGCCGTCGTTCCGGTACTGCTCTACCTGACCACACGTAAAGATTTCTGGAAAGCCGCTGTGCCGGCAGGTTGCGCCGTTGCCGCGGGACTGCTGATATACGGCCTGCTTAATTACATGAGATTCGGCTCGTTTCTCGAAACAGGTTACGGTTCCGAAGCTGTAAAATTCGACAGCCCCTTTCTTATCGCAGTCTATGGATACATTTTCTCATCGGACAAAAGTATTTTCGCTTACTCTCCGCCGCTTCTTCTCGCGATACCCGGGCTTGTCATCGGGTTCAGGAAAAAACTTTCACGTGAAATGCTGTGCATAGCCGGCATCTTTCTCATCAGTATTATCGTCTACGGAAGATGGTACGGATGGGAGGGAGGCCATGCGTGGGGCCCACGGTTTATGCTGACGGTAATACCGGTATTGATGGCGGCGGCGGGCCTGTTCATAGAAAACGCCGCCCGAAAACCATTCGCGAAAATTGTCCTATACTTGCTTGTATTGCTCGGGCTGACGGTTCAGTTCGCTGCCACATCCGTAAAATTCAATCCGAATTATGAAAATATCTCAGTGAAATACGACATCGAGGACGCATATTCAGAAGGCAGGCTTTTCAGCCCCGGCGCGCCGCGATTCCTTCCTTTCAAAAAACAGTTCCGGGTGACTCTCGCCCATTATTCTTATACATTCCGGCACATCCGCGAATATCTCGGTCACGACGATTACACACTGGATGAACTAAAAGACAGCAAACTGGTTGAAAACGCGCCGGACATGTGGCCTTTCCTCGTATGGATTTCCTCGGGAGTGAAAATCCGGATTATGGTTATGATTATTGTTTTCGTTCTCGCGGCAGGAGTTGTATTATCAGTGCGAGCGCTCTGCAAATCGGTAATTTACTCAGAAAAAACGCAACCAGCGGATTGACCTCAAAAAATCCTTCTTGTTATCAATCAGGCCTGAAGCTAAAATACTACAGTAAACAATTTGTGAGCATCCGGGAGGCGGCATGCAGAGATACAGAATCGTTGATCATTATGATTTTCCTGTCGGAATAGTTGTTGAACTGCTGATGGAAACACCACTTTATGATTTGCAGGACCTTCCAAACGTTTCAACCAATGAAATAATTGAAGAACGAGATGAAGGAACAAAGAAATACATCAAAGTTAAATGGAATGTTCACGGCCAGATTCCAAAAGCGGCACAAAAAATCATCAGTCCCGAGACATTAACTTTTCTCGAAGATTCCGTCTGGGACAGAGAAACACTTGTGTATTCGACAAAAGTAATACCGCATTTTTTCAAAAAGCAGGTCAACTGCCGCCACAAGCTGGAATTTTTTGAAGCTGGAAACAAAACCAAACGAGTTCTGAGCGGCTTTTTCGAAATAAAAATCCCGGTGATCGGGCAGCTTGTCGAGCCGGTTATACTCAAATATTTGAAACAGAATTCAAAAGAAGATTTCGAGATGGGCTCCAGGGCTCTGAAACAATATATTGCCAAAAACGGACTGCCGGACAGCTTGAGAGAAAAATACCCGGAATTCGATAAAAAGTAACTTCTGCCGAGTATGCCTGAAACATCTCATCCGGGCAGTTGTCTCAACAGTATGTAACAATAGCTTTAATTCTTTGTCTAAACATTATGGGCTTTCCTGAATCATACGGCTGCCCTTGACAATTACAAAACAAGAAGGCGACGACTCATGACAATTGGCAATCAACCGGGTTTAGAGAAATTCTTCAGAACAAAAAACGTAACCTTTTTCATATTATCAATATTTATAACTTTATTCTGTTTCTCCTGCACTCCGCAGGACGCGAAAGCAACCTCCTCCGACAAAGGAACCGAAGCCGCTCAACCCGAACCGAGCCCCGATGATATAATGAAGAAAATCGCGGGTGACGACCCTTTTCTCGGCCCTGAGAACGCTCCTGTTGTAATTGTCGATTTCTCGGACTATTTCTGCCCTCATTGCAATGAACTCTACTTTGAAACAATAAAAAAAGCCCTCAAAGAATACGACGGGAAGATTAAATTCGTTGCGAGAAGCGCGGTCATGCTGAGCGAGCGGTCTTACGATGCCAACAAGTCCGCGTTCTGCGCAATGGAACAGGGATACTTCTGGGAAATGCACGAAATCCTCCTGCACCAGCTCGACGAGATGATTCACCTTGAGAAAACGATGGAGAATTTCAGGAAACTCCAGCGGCTTATGAGCAAATACAATAATGCTTACCTTACGGACCTCGCTTCACAGATCGAAGGACTTGACAGAGAAAAATTCAACAAATGCCTCATCGACGATCCGTACAGAAACAAAATTATTGAAGCGGATCAGACATTCAGGCAACTCGGCGCGCAGGGCGCTCCGTTTGTGATAATCAACGGGAAAGCTTTTTCCGGCGCTGTCCCCTACTCGTTCCTGAAAAAAGCGATCGACGATGAGTTGAAATCCGTTGCCCAATAGAATATTTCTGTTCCTGTTACACCCTCAACCTATTGAGCTGTATCAATTTCTCGCATTGTCCCGTAAATAACAAATTTAGAAATTTTAAATATGGGATTGATTTTTCAAAATATTTTTGAAAAATCACCTCAAAATTGTTAATGTATTTGATGTGCAAAGTTATATTAAGCGGTAAGATCATGTTAATTTGACATAATAAGAGAATTGTGGGTTCAACAGAGGTGAAACTTACCAGATTCCACGGCGGTGTTCACCCGTCGGAAAACAAGCTGACATCAGATAAGAAAACCGAGATAATGCCGGCTCCCGCAAAAGCCATATTCCCTGTGTCTCAGCATATTGGCGCACCGGCTAAACCGATTGTAAATATCGGCGATCATGTGCTCAGAGGACAGGTTGTTGCGGAACCGGGCGGTTTCGTTTCCGTTCCGATCCACTCGTCAATATCAGGAGAAGTGATCGGCATCGGCGAATTCCCGCATCCTCTCGGCAGGCCGGTAACAGCCATTGTTGTCGAGAACGACGGGAAAGACGAACACGCCGATTTCGAAGAGATCGACCCTTCGACGCTCACGCCCGATGAAATGAAAAAGAGAATTCAGGCCGGGGGAATCGTCGGCATGGGCGGCGCAACTTTTCCGACCCACGTCAAGCTGTCGCCCCCGGAAGGCAAGAAAATCGACGCCGTCATTCTCAACGGCGCGGAATGCGAACCGTACCTTACTTCGGATCACAGGGTAATGCTCGAAGAAGCGGACCGCATACTTGCCGGGCTGCAACTCCTAATGAAAATTCTCAACATCGAAAACGGATATATCGGGATAGAAAACAACAAGCCGGACGCGATAGCCCACCTGACTGAAAAAGCCGGACGCATGAAAGGGATTCATGTGCTCGGGATAAAAGTGAGATATCCGCAGGGTTCCGAAAAGCACCTGATAAAAACGATACTCGACCGCGAAATACCTCCGGGCGGGCTGCCGATGGATGTCGGCGTCGTGGTTCAGAATATCGGGACGGCGGCAGCGGTGTTCGACGCAGTTGTAAACGGTAAACCGATGATGGAGCGCGTAGTTACCGTGACCGGCAGCGCGATAAAGAATCCAAAAAATCTGCTCGTGAGGCTCGGAACCCCGTTTTACGAGGTCATCGATTTTGCGGGCGGCCTGACCGATGACGCCGGCAAAGTAATAATGGGCGGACCGATGATGGGGATCGCACAGTACACCCTGAACGTGCCTGTCATAAAAGGCACCAGCGGAATTCTCGCGCTGAACAAAAAAGATGTTGATGCTACCAAACCCAGGGCGTGCATAAGATGCGCCCGCTGTGTTGATTCCTGCCCGATGAATCTCATGCCGAACGAACTGGTGACAGCGGTCGATAATAAGGATTGGGAACTGGCGGAGAAACTTGGAATACTGAGCTGCATAGAATGCGGATCCTGCGCATACTCATGCGTCGGGAAACGGCCTATCGTGCAGATTCTTAAATACGGCAAAGCCGAAACTATGAAAGCAAAAAGAAAACGCGAGGAAGCGGCGAAGAAATAAACCGCGTAAAACCACAAAAGAGCATGGCTAAAAAAGTAAAAATCGAGGTGCCCGAGCAATACCAGGTAAGACTTTCAATGTCTGCCTCGCCGCACATAAGATCATCCGAAGATGTGCCGCGCGTGATGCTCGATGTCCTGATAGCGCTGACACCCGCAATTTTAGGCGCTGTCTACTACTTCAGGTTCAAAGCGTTGTCCGTGATGCTGGCCTGCATAATAGCGGCGGTGGCCACGGAGTTCATCTGCTCGAAATGGCTGTTCGGAAAACGTGTAATGATCGACGACTGGAGCGCGGTTCTGGCGGGGATACTGCTTGCGTTCTGTCTCCCTCCGGGAATCCCGATCTGGGCCGCGGCGATCGGCGGTTTCTGCGCGGTTTTCTTCGGGAAGATGCTTTTCGGCGGACTCGGGCAGAACATTTTCAACCCGGCGCTCGTCGGCAGGGCTATTCTTCTCGCCTCGTGGCCGGTGAGCATGACCACCTGGGAACAGCCCATAGACGGCGTGACGATGGCAACACCGCTCGGCATAATCAAAGAAGGCCTGGCGGATGTCGTGCCCCCAACATATTTCGACCTGCTCACCGGAAACGTTGCAGGCAGCCTCGGTGAAACTTCTGCCGTTCTGTTGCTTATCGGCGCTGTTTACCTTTTCTACAGAAAAATAATCACGTGGCATGTGCCGTTCACTTTTATCGCCGTCGTGCTTGTCGGCTCAGCGTTCGCAGGCCGCGACCCGGTATATGAACTGCTTTCGGGCGGACTCATTCTCGGCGCGTTTTTCATGGCTACGGATATGGTGACTTCGCCGGTGACGCCACTGGGGAGAATACTCTTCGGCGCGGGTTGCGGACTGCTCACCTTCATTATCAGGAACTTCGGCGGGTATCCCGAAGGCGTCTGTTACGCGATTCTGATTATGAACGCGACCGTTCCGCTGATCGACAAATATACTTTACCGAAAGAATTCGGACAGAAAGGGAGGAAGGCGAAATAATGGAAACCATCAAGCTTGGCGTCTTCCTTATGGTTGTCTGCCTGATTGCGGCGTTCGGGCTGGCGATGACAAACAGGGTGACCGAACCCCTGATCCAGGAACAGAAGCGGCTGGAACGCATGGAGGCGATGAAAGAAGTTCTGCCCGCCGCAACGGAATTCGAAGAGGTCGCGAACGAAGGCGGCGAACCGGCGGTATATAACATCGCGAAGGATGCATCCGGAGCGGTCATCGGCTACGCTTTCGAGGCAGCGCCGAAAGGATACGGCGGCCCCGTGGTTACGATGGTCGGCATCGATACCGGCGGGACGGTTACGGGAATTAAAATCCTGTCGCTCATGGAGACACCGGGACTCGGCGCAAAAGCGGTCGAGCCGAAATTCACAGATCAGTACAGTGGGAAAACTATCGAACAACTCTACCTTAAAGATAAAGATTTGAAAAAGGGCGATATTGACGCGATAACAGCGGCAACGATCACATCGAAAGCCGTTACGCTCGGTGTTCGGGAAGGCGTGGAGGCGATGCAGAATGTCCTTAAATGAGCTGACGAAGGGCATATTCAAGGAAAACCCGGTTCTCAGGCTGATGCTCGGGCTGTGCCCTACCCTTGCCGTCACATCATCGCTTGAAAACGGAATCGGGATGGGGCTCGCGACCACATTCGTGCTGCTCTGCTCCAACATCATGGTGTCGCTGGTGGGCGGGATTGTGCCGAAAAAGGTGCGAATCCCCGTCTACATCGTCATCATCGCCACATTCGTTACCGTGGTCGATCTCAGCATGGCCGCTTACCTGCCCCCGCTCCACAAAAGCCTGGGGCTTTTCATCCCGCTTATTGTCGTGAACTGCATCATTCTGGGCCGCGCGGAGGCATTCGCTTCTAAAAACAACATCGGCAATTCGATACTCGATGCGCTCGGAATGGGCATAGGCTTCACGCTCGCGCTCAGTATGCTCGGTTCGATAAGAGAAATTCTCGGAAACGGAACGATCCTCGGAATCTCGCTGCTCGGTTCGGCCTACAAGCCGTTCCTGCTGTTCGTGCTGCAACCGGGCGCGTTCCTGACGCTCGGACTGCTTATGGCGATTATGAACAGACTGGAGAAAAAATCATGAGCCAGGCCGGAGAACTCATTCTTATAATTATCGGCGCGGTTTTTGTAAATAATTTCGTGCTGTCGAGATTTCTCGGGATATGCCCCTTCGTCGGCGTGTCCAAAAAAGTCGAAAGCGCAATCGGCATGGGAATGGCGGTCACTTTCGTGATGCTGCTCGCCTCGACTGCGAGCTGGCTGATCTACGAATTTATTCTCCTGCCGCTGAGCCTGACATACCTGAGAACGATTGTTTTCATTCTTGTGATCGCATCGCTGGTCCAGTTCGTGGAAATGGTCATACAGAAAGCATCTCCATCGCTGTATAAATCGCTCGGGGTATATCTTCCGTTGATAACGACCAACTGCGCCGTGCTGGGACTCGCGATCCTGAATATCGATGAAGGCTACAACCTTATACAAACAGTATTCCACTCGATAGGCGCCGCGCTCGGGTTCACTCTTGCAATGGTGCTCATGGCGGGGATAAGAGAAAGGCTCGACAGGGCCGATGTCCCCGAATCGCTCAAAGGCGCGCCGATCGCATTCATTGTTGCGGGGCTGCTTGCAATCGCGTTCATGGGGTTCGCGGGACTGCTGTGACAACCGGAACAGAAAGGTATTAAACAGGGATAGAAACATGCCGCAGGAAATATACATTCCACTCATACTTCTCGGAGCGCTCGGGCTGCTGTTCGGCGCAGGGCTTGCAGTAGCGGGGAAAATTTTTGCCGTACAGGTGGATGAACGCATAGAGAAAATTGAAGAACTGCTGCCGGGCGCCAACTGCGGGGCCTGCGGGTTTCCCGGATGCAGCGGGTTCGCCGACGCGGTTGTCGCGGGCAAAGCGTCTCCCGCTCTCTGTGCTGCGGTATCCAGCGCGGACCGGTTGAAAATATTCGAGATTCTCGGACAGGAAGCCGAAGAAAAAGCGCCCGAGATAGCCGTGATTCGCTGCACGGGCGACATATCGCCTGAAAGACACAAATTCGAATACATCGGTGAGACGGATTGCGCCGAAGCTATGCTGCTCGCCGAAGGGCCGAACCCCTGCCGGTTCGGATGCCTCGGCATGGGAAGCTGCGCGGCGGCGTGCCCGTTCGGCGCTATAAGGATCGTCGAGGGAAAACCTCCCGAGATAATCGAAGAAAAATGCGTCGCCTGCGGAAAATGCGTCGAAACCTGCCCGAAAAACCTCATCACCATCATGCCGAGAGACCGTGACGTGCTTGTGCTTTGCATGTCGCATCTCAAGGGCAAAGAAGTCAAGGATGCGTGCAAAACCGGCTGCATCGGCTGCGGGCTCTGCGCTAAAAAATGCCCGGAACAGGCTATCACAATGGTAGATAACCTGCCGGTTATCGACTACGAAAAATGCACATCCTGCGGAACCTGCTCGGAAGTCTGCCCTCAGAAAACCATTCTGTTCACCGGCAAAAAGCCCGAACCCGCCGCATCGGAAGCATAAAAGCGAACATACGTTCACACCTCCCCTGCTTTTAACCTGATATGAGTGTTGTTTCTATGAAAAACATGATTTTGAGTGGGCTATTTGTGCCTGTTTGTTGCATTTTACCGCTTTCAATGCCGATTTCCCGATATTTCCGAATTTATCCGATCAATTTGCTGTATTAGTTGCATATTTAATTGTTTTTCTGTTTTTTCAGGATTTTTGTTTTGAATTTAAAATTTCGAGGTATAATATAATTGGGAATGAGAATGGACCTTAAGTAACCTCCTTGGAAAACTCCCTCGTATAGAGGGAGTTATTTTTTTTTTGATCTCCAGTGTAAGCTCACGGAGTTGATTGATAAAATACTGACAAGTTCACAGACAGCAGAAAATTGATTCGCTTTTATGTAATATCGGTAAAGTTAAGTCTTAACTCAGGGAGCAGTTAATGGCTTTGCACGCCTTGTCCGCGAGACTGTAACCGACTTCCCATTCTTCATCCACGATTACACTGGCTCCAGCTTTTTTAATCTCCGGGATGTGAAGATTATAACGGGCTCGAACTATAAGAGGCACATTAGGCGCAAGTATTTTGATTCTTTCTGTTATTCTCCTTGCTGTGTTTGTATCGGGTATTGTGACTACAACCGCCCTCATTTTTGATACACCTGTATGCTCAAGTATCTCTGTATGAGTTGCATCTCCAATATGGACGTGAATACCTTTTTCACCGGCTTTTTTCATATTATCCGTATTAAGGTCAATAACTGAAACGTTATAGGATCTGGAAATAAGTTCCTCTGCTGTTCTGCGTCCGGCAGGCCCATAGCCAATAACAAGCACCGGGTTATGATCTTGAGCATCGTCGGAATCGGAATCGGAAGATCCGGTTTTTTTGAACAGCCTGAGTATTAGCTCCGCTAAAGGCATAGCCCAGGATACTTGATATGATGATAAGAACAACGTTCCTACAGTCACCGATAGTATCAGAGACAAGAGATCTCCTGAAAATATGCCCATGCCTGCTGCAGCAGTTGCAAGTAAAAAAGAAAATTCTCCTATCTGCCCCAGCGCAATACCGGCAGCTGCCGAATGCACTGGGACTGCTCGGAATATAATAAGCGACAGTGTGGTAATTATTGATTTTCCAATTGCGATTGCTATGATACCGGCAATAACAAGTAATGCATTGGAAGCCACCCATGACGGGTTTGCGTACATTCCTGCGGAACTGAAAAACAGAACAATAAATATTGCCTTGAGTCCTGATGCCCCGGCACGCACCTGCATTGCAAATGGGGATTCCGCAAGTAACATTCCTGCGAGGAATGCTCCAAGCGCCGGAGAAAGTCCAACTTCATGTGCCATCCAAGTAGCACCCACGCCTATCAGAACTGCCAGTAGAACTGACAACTCTTGGTTGCGCTTCAACTCCGACCTCAACAAAATGCGTGGAGTTATGAGATAAAAAACCAGATAAAAACCAACGCCAAGGCCTATCACTGCAATTACGGTGCGACCCAGGAATTCGAATGCTTCTTCAGCCTCTCCTCCCTGGCCAAGCATTGTGATTAAAAGAATTAGTGGGACAACCGCTATATCCTGGAATAACAATATGCCTAGAGCATATCTGCCGTACATTGAATCCATTTCCGCACGGTCCGTTAATACCCGAAGCACACATGCCGTAGAACTAAGTGCTACAACGGCTCCCATAGCCAACGCTTCTTTCCCATGAAGCCCCAAAGCAATTGATAAGGCAGTAACGACAAGTATGGTAAGCCCTACCTGAACCGCTCCTCCACCAAGTGCGGCCGATCCGAGGCGCTTCAGTCGGGAAAAAGAAAATTCCAGACCTATGCTGAAAAGAAGAAGTGAAACACCCAACTCAGCAATATATCCTACCTCTTTCGCGCTGGTTATGACGTTAAGGGCATGAGGTCCGACAATGGCTCCTGCTGCGAGATATCCAATTATAGCATTCTGTCGGAACCTTTCAGCCACAGCACCGAGCAGGAATGCCGCTCCGAGAAGAATCAACATTTCTAGCAGTATTTCCCAGATGGCCACCGATGGAATCTCCTTAACCTGCATTTCTCACCAGTGCAGGACAAAAATCGTGAGAATGCCTGTAATTCAAGGCGCGGCGAGTGAGTGGTGAGGAAACATACTGTGCCGTATGTAACCGAGCCCGAACCGACGCCGCAACGCAGCAGGACAGTTGTTATCACGATCTCCCGGATTTCTCTGTGAGAAATCCGGGTTAAAACCGCTTAAGCCTTTTTAATAGTATATTACCATCTATAACCACTGTGAAGAAAGCTATCGCTGAAACCAGTCAAGAAAATAAATACAGTAAAACCCCAGGTTGCTTTCCAGTAATAAATTAATATTTCAAGTTATCGAATCCCTGTTCGTTTTCCAGGCAGAACGAATCTAAAACGCAGAAAACACTGATTTCTGGGGACTCCAAGTAACATTCAGTGCGATACCTGTAACAAGTCCAATAATCCGGGCGAAGAGGTTCCTGAAATGATTGTTCGCGCGTTTTGTCATAATTCAACATTTTATTTTATACAGACGCCGGGTGCCGGGACTAATTGGAAATAAAACCGCCGGTTGCCATGCACAAGCTTTGCTCTGTACATGAATCAGCAATAATACAGACGCGCGCAAAACATTTGCTCTAATCCCAATACCGTTAACTTATAGTGATTCTCAAAAATAAACTTGCATACATGCACAAAGGAAATAGCTTTGTGCATGGCACCCTCTGGGGAAATATGTAGCCCTGATATTGATTCATGAATTATACTGTTTTATTGAAGCGCCGGCTCTTTTTGAAGATGAAGGTCAAATGACGACAATTGAAAAAATATTTTTAGATCAATGCTAGGTTGAATACTGAGAAATGAAAACAAGAAGACTGGTATGGAGTATTGCGACGGCTATTCTTTTAATACTGATTTATCTTTTGGCTGGAATAAATTTGGGTGAAAGCGAATTTTTGGGGCCCCTGTATAAGGAATGCGGATACCGGAATGAAGGTACACTCAGGACATACGGTATCCCCGGAACAATCGTTGTAATAAAACAGCATCACATTGATAAACACAAATATGAAGTTGTATTCAAAGAATTAATAAAACCTGAAGATAAAACACATACCTGTCCTGATTCAAATGGCATTGTTATAAGCATCTTCTGGTGCATGGCCACCCTTGTTCTTGTTGCGTTTCTGCCCTTCACGATTATCAGGGCATTCAAGGGATAGCTGAATTATAAGCCCGGAATGCTTGGACACTCAGGACGGGAACCACTCTGAAAGCACCGGGGTGCCATGCACAAGCTTTGCACCGTGCATGAATCAGCAAGAATACAGGCACGAGCAAAACATTTGCTCTAATCCCAATACCGTTAACTTATAGTGATTCTCAAAAATAAACTTGCATACATGCACAAAGGAAATAGCTTTGTGCATGGCACACTATCTTTGTATTTGTGATTTCTGATCGAGTTGTGAATCTGTTTTTATTATGAGAATTACTATAAGCTTGTCCTTCCAGCCCGAG
>Ga0116162_10001213_pt1 | contig 17155 bp, 16 predicted proteins | sample AD_UKC105_MetaG_FD_89875 | JGI IMG/M metagenome (GOLD analysis project Ga0116162, IMG submission 89875) | Active sludge microbial communities of municipal wastewater-treating anaerobic digesters from Hong Kong - AD_UKC105_MetaG | ecosystem: Engineered > Bioreactor > Anaerobic > Digestate... | reverse complement strand
GGCGGCGTTCTGCCGTACTATGTGTCGGAGCTTGGCTATACCGCGGTCGTGGTCTATATGACCAGCGTGGACGAGACGCAGCGGCAGGAAGCGGCAAAATCACTGCGGGCGCTCGGCGTCAGCGAAGAGCCGGTTTTCGGCGACTTTGAGGACGTTTATTCCGACGATCTGGATGAGATGAAGGACTGCTGGTCCGAGAAGAAGGTACGCGAATTTCTCACGGAAGCGATCCGCGAATACCGGCCCGCCGTCGTCGTTTCGCACGACCTTGACGGCGAGTACGGCAATGCGGCGCACATGCTGACCGCGCAGGGGATTCGCAAGGCGGTGAAGGACGCCGCAAGCACCCGCTATTTTGAGGATTCGCTGGAAGAATACGGCGTTTGGCAGGTCAAGCGCCTGTTTTTGCATTTCTATGAGGACGGGGATGCAAGCGTGTCCATCGACCGCGAGGCGCCGCTGGAGGTGTTTTCCGGCAGAACGGCGCTGGACGTGGAGGAAGACCTCTACGAATCTTTTTCGGAGGAATACCGCTATCCGCTGGATGTCGGAGACAAAACCTACAGCGTTGCCGACTACGGCCTGTACTATTCCGACCCCGATCTGGACGTATTGCCGCAGTACGACGACTTTTTCTACGGGTTGAGTTCGATTTTGCTCAACGGACCGGACGCTAAGGGCGTTTTATCGTCCGTTACGCTCAGGGAGGACGCCGAACCGCTTGAAGAGCCGTCCGAAGACACCTATTTCCGTTCGGAGGACGATCCGGAAGAGGTCGTTATCGAGGACTGGGACAACGAACACTGGGAATACCGCACGGATACGCTGTCGATCATCGTCGACCGCATCCACACGACCAACGCCGAGGACAAACCGATCTGTTACTGCGTCGCCCATGTGCGCATGCGCGGAGAGGACGCCTTCCGCGCGGCGGTGCGCGGCGAAAACGGCGGCACGAAATCCAACGAAGTGCCGACCGACATGGCGCGGCGTTACAAAGCCGTGCTTGCGATCACCGGCGACAATCTGAGCGTAAACGAACCGGAACTGAAGGGGATCATCATCCGGAACGGGAAGGTCTACAACAACAAAAAGGCCGCGGACACCATGGCGCTGATGCCCGACCTTTCGATGAAGATATTTTCGCCGGGAGAAACCACGCCGGACGAACTGCTCGCCATGGGCGTTACCAACGCCTTTTCGTTCGGACCGACGCTGATTCGGGACGGGATTGTCAATATCGGCGCACGACGCGCCAAGATCGGGGGGCTCAATCCCCGCACGGGTGTCGGGATGATTGAACCGGGACACTTTGTGGTCATTACGGTGGACGGGCGGCAGCCCCGCTATAGCTATGGGATTACGCTGAACAACTTCATGCATCTGTTTTACTCGCTGGGCTGCACGCAGGCGTATAACCTTGACGGTGGGAGCTCGACGGCAATGGTGTTTATGGGAGAATACTTAAACCGCCACCGTGAGATCGAGGGAAGTTCCCAGGGGCAGAGAAACCTTCCGGACATGCTGCTTTGGGGAGAGTCCGATCTTGTCCCGTCGGTCGACGATCCGGTCGTACACGACGTGTACGGGGACTAGAAAAATTGCGTTCAACAAGACGAATCGACGCGGCGCCGCGTCGGCCAACGGGGCGGCTTTTTCGTGTAAGCCGCCTTTGAATTTCCTTGAAATCCTACCGGAGTTCAGCCATAATAAAATCAAGAGGTGCGATTATGATGTTGGTATCTACCAGAGGCCGTTATGCGCTTCGCGTAATGATCGATCTTGCGGAGCACAACGGCGGCGGCTACATTACGCTGCGGGATATCGCCGGACGGCAGGAGATTTCGGAAAAATATCTGGAGAGCATTATTTCCGTACTGGTCAAGGCGCACTTCGTCGAAGGCATGCGCGGCAAAGGCGGCGGATACCGGCTTACGCGCTCGCCGGAACGTTACACGGTCGGAAGCGTGCTCAAGCTGACCGAAGGTTCGGTTGCGCCGGTCGCCTGCCTGGGCGAAAAATCGAAAAACTGCCGGCACGCCACCGAATGCAAGACGCTGCCGATGTGGGAAAAGCTGGACGCACTGATCGACGAATATCTGGAGGGCGTTACGGTCGCCGACCTTGCCGGTCGGGAAGGAGGGCCGGGCGGGCATACCGGAGCGGAAGACGGAGATGAAGTATTGTGAAGCTGGTTTTGTTAAGGCACGGCGAAAGCGAATGGAACAGGGAAAACCTGTTTACCGGATGGACGGACGTCGACTTGTCGGAGACGGGGCGGACGGAGGCGCATAACGCCGCAGAGCTCCTGAAGGAAGGCGGGTTTGATTTCGACGTCTGCTACACGTCCTACCTGAAGCGGGCGATCCATACGCTCAACATCGTTTTGGAGGATTTGGACCGCGAATGGCTGCCCGTTGTGAAGACATGGAAGCTCAACGAGCGGCATTACGGCGCGCTGCAGGGCATGAACAAGTCGGATACGGCGGAAAAATACGGCGAACAGCAGGTGCATATCTGGCGGCGCTCGTTCGATATCCGCCCGCCGGAACTGGCTGCGGACGACGAGCGAAACCCCGCTTTGCAGGAACAATACCGCGGCGTGGACAAGGACGAACTTCCGCTTTGCGAAAGCCTGAAGGACACGTCCGCGCGCGTTCTGCCGTATTTTGACGACGTCATACAAAAAAGCATGCGCCGCGGCGAGCGGGTGCTGATCGCCGCGCACGGGAATTCGCTGCGCGCGCTGATCAAGCGTTTCGACGCGCTGAGCGAAGAAGCGATTACGAACGTCAACATTCCGACCGGCATCCCGCTGGTCTATACGTTCGACGAGTCCTTGTGCGTTTTGGACAAACGTTACCTCGGCGACCCCGAAGCGGTCCGCAAAAAGATTGCGGGGGTGGCAAACCAGGGCAAGGCGAACTGACCCGCAGACAGGACGAAAGATGACGGTCGCAATATCCAACCCGGATTTCGATTTGAAAAAGATCGCCGAAAGCGGACAGTGTTTCCGGCTGAACCGGACGACGCAGACGGATTATCTGCTGGTCGCGCGCAGCCACGTTTTGCGGATGAAACGGACGCAGGACGGCGTCCGTCTGGACTGCTCGCGGGAGGCGTTTGAGACAATCTGGAAGCCGTATTTCGATTTCGACACGGACTATGCCGCAATTCGCGCTTCCATCGATCCGGGCGACGCGTTTTTAGTCGAAGCCGGCGCGTTCGGCGCCGGGATTCGCATCCTCCGGCAGGACCCGTGGGAAACGCTGGTCTCGTTCATCATTTCTCAGCGCAAGAATATCCCGGCGATCAAAAAGAGCGTCGAGACGCTGTGCAGACGGTACGGCGAGCCGATCTGCGACGGCGTTTTTGCGTTTCCGACGGCGGAACGGCTGGCCGGACTCGATTTGGAGTGCCTGCTGGACTGTTCGCTGGGCTACCGCGGCAAGTATGTCCAGGCTGCGGCGAGGATGGCCGCGTCGGGCGCGGTCGATCTGGACGCTATGCGGAACATGGAAGACGACGCCCTGCTGGAAATGCTGAAAACCGTTCCCGGCGTCGGCGAAAAGGTTGCGAACTGCGTGATGCTGTTCGGCTATCACCGCTTGGCACGGTTTCCGGTCGATGTTTGGATCGAGCGGGCGTTCACGCGCGAGTATCCGGACGGGTTTCCGTTTGAACGATACAAGGCTGTTGGCGGCGTGCTTCAGCAGTATATTTTTTACTATGCCAGAAACGGCGCGCGTGCCCGATGAAACAAGCGTACAAGCAAATCCCCGCGGCGAATTTATTGCCGCGGGGATTTTGACGCCGATCGTCGAATTTTGGGTTATCCTTCGTAACGCAACGCGTCGATCGGGTGCTTTTTCGCCGCTTTGTTGGCGGGATAAAGCCCGAAGATCAACCCGATGGCGGAGGAGAAACCGACCGCGAGCAGGACCACGCCGAGCGACATGCCGAATGTGATCGACCCTGCGATGGCGGTGACAATGCCGAGGATCAGCCAGGACAGCAGCAAGCCGAACAGACAGCCCATGAGGCTGACCATGAGTGCTTCGATCAAAAACTGCATCATGATGCTGCGCCTGCCCGCCCCGATGGCTTTCCGGATGCCGATTTCCTTGGTGCGCTCGGTAACGGAAACCAGCATGATGTTCATGATGCCGATGCCGCCGACCAGAAGCGAAATTGCGGCGATGCCGCCGAGCAGCAGGGAAAGCGTGCCCGTAATGGTGGACATTGCGTCGGAGATGCTGGACATATTGCTGATGGAAAACGCGTCCTCATCCTGATTGAACCGCGCGAGCATATAAGAATCGACCGCTTGCTCGGTCGCGTCCGTATCGCCCGCCGGGGAGACGTAGACCGACGTGATATACGGCTGGTCCGCCATGCGCGACTCCACCGTATACGGGATATAGATCGAATATCCGCCGAGAAGCCCCGCAAAGAGGGAATCGTCTTCTTCCAGAATGCCGACGACCTGAAAGCTGCGATTGTCGATGGTGATGCGCTCGCCGACGACGTCCTGCCTGCCGAAGAGCTCGTCCGCCGTGTCGTAGGAAAGCACGGCGACATAGGAGCTGTTGTCTACGTCCGTCGTCTTTAAAAACCGTCCGTATTGCAGCGCGAGGCCCTGAATATCGTAGTATGCGCTCGTCGTTCCGTACACGGTTGCGGAAACGTCGGAATAGCCCTGCTTGGCCGTGGCGGTCATGCTGCCGGCGGGCGCGGCCTGAAGCACCGCGTCGTCCTGCATGAGCTCATTCAGGTCCTCAAGACGGATCGGGGAACCCTTGTCATCACGGATGCTGACGGTGATCATGTCGTTTCCGAGCGCGTTGATCTCGTCCGTAACGGCGCCCGTCGCGCCGTTGACGAGGGATACGAGCACAACCAGCGCCACAACGCCGATGATGATGCCGAGCATGGTCAAAAACGACCGCAGTTTATTGGACGTGATCGCCTCCCATGCCATTCTGATCGACTGAAGGATCATGATTCCACCTCCGATACGCGGCCGTCCATAATGCGGATGCGCCGCTGCGTGCGGCGCGCGATATCCTCGTTGTGCGTGATGAGCACGATGGTATCGCCCGCTTCGTGCAGCTCGGTAAACAGCGACATGATGTCCTCGCCGGTTTTGGAGTCGAGATTGCCGGTCGGTTCGTCGGCCAGCAGGATTGCGGGGCTGGTCGCCAGCGCCCGCGCGATTGCGACGCGCTGCTGCTGCCCGCCGGAAAGCTCGGTCGGTTTATGCCCGCTGCGGTCGGCAAGGCCGACGCGCTCCAGCGCGGCAAGCGCTTTTTCTTTGCGGTCGGCAAGGCGTACCCGCTGGTAGATCAGCGGGAGTTCCACGTTGCCAAGCGCCGTCATGCGCGAAAGCAGGTTAAAATTCTGGAACACGAACCCGATTTCGCGATTGCGGATGTGCGCAAGCTCCTCCTCGCTGTACTGTTCGATGGACTGGCCGTCGAGGATATATTCGCCGCCGTCGGCAACGTCCAGACAGCCCATGATGTTCATGAGCGTGCTCTTTCCGCTGCCGGAAGGGCCGATGATGCTTACAAACTCGCCTTTGCGGATTGTCAGGCTCGCGCCGTCCAGCGCGCGGACTTCCTCTCCGCCGACATGATAGATTTTTGTGATATCCCGCATGGAGATGATCGGTTTTTCAACCGCCATGATCAGTTACCTCCATTGGAAAGTCCGCTGTGCTCCTCGATCGCAGCAGCCCGGCGTTCCGAAAAGCTCATGCTTGCAAGCGCTTCCGTAAGCGAGCCGTCCGCATACTGCAAAACGTCGCCCTCCTGAAGGCCGCCCGTCACTTCGGCATACGTGCCGTCCGAAAGGCCGGTCGTGATATCGACGCGGCCTGCTTCGCCGTCTTCCGGCACGACGTATACGTACACGCCGGTGGAATCTTCATAGATCGCGTCGATCGGGATTAACAGGACGTTTTCCGCCGAATCGGCGAGGATGACGGCGCTGCCGCTCATGCCCTCGTAAAGACGGGCGTCGTAATCCAGCGTGATTTCGACCGGATATGTCGTGATGCTGCCGGACGTACTGCCGATTTTTGAAATATGCGTCACCGTTGCGTCAAACGTTTCGGACGGGAACGCGTCCAGCGTGACGGAAACGCTCTGTCCGAGGCTTACGGAATTGATGTCCAGCTCATCGACGTCGACGTCCATTTTCACGGAACCGCCGGTGAGCAGGGTCAGGGCGGGAGCCGTGCCGGAATCGTCGCCGGCCGCGGTTTTCGTGTCGGCCGAAATGGAGATTTCGCTGACGACGCCGTCCGCCGGCGCAATCAGGCGCGGGTCGGCAATGTAAGACAACACGCTCTGATACAGGGCGGCCTTTTCCGTCCTGTCCGCGAGAGATTGCTGATAGCTGGCGGTCAGGGGTTCGTTATCCAGCGTGAAAAGCTTGCTGTTTGCGTACACCAGATCGTTTTCACTGAAGCGGACGTTGTCGATCGTTCCGCCGGCGGCATACACGGCCACGGGCGCATGGATATCGAGCAGGCCTTCGCCAACGAGCGTATCGTCCGCATATACCTGCGCGCTTTGGCGGTATGGCGTACCGTCGTCGCTCAGCGTGACGACGTATCCGCTTGCGGTCTTCTGCGCGATCGTACCGTCGGCGGAACCGTCCGTCCAGACGACGGTGACGCCGGAGTAAAGGGAAAGCGCTGCGTCGGTTTCGATCGTTACCTGCATCCGCTCGTCCGAAGAGATCAGCGCCAGCGCGCCGTATTGTGCGATTGCGCCCAGAACATCGTCGCCTTCTGCGACGGGCAGGTATTTAATGCGCCCGCGGACCGGAGAATAAACGCTGCCGGTCGTGCTGCGGCTTTTGATCTGCCGATCGAGCGTGCTCAGCTCGCTTGCCAGCGCCGCCGCACGCTCGGACAGGGAAGCGAGGTCCAGCGTGGCGAGCACGTCGCCCGCCGCTACCGTGTCGCCCGTTTCGACGAGCACGGACGCAACCGTGATATCGTCGGGCAACTCGACGTCAAGACTGTCCAAAGAGGCGAGTTTGCCACTGCCGGTAATGGTCGTTTCCACGTCGCCGCGTGTAACGGTGTAGTTCGCGTAAAGCACCAGATTGCGGCTTGCCGCGACCGACCGCAGCGCCAGCGCCGCCAGAACGACGACGACGAGAACCACCGCGACGATCCAGACCCACGCTTTCTTTTTTTTCGTTTTCTTATCCATATAAGACGGCCTCCTAATTTTCTGCGGCACTTATCATACCCGCAGAATATAAACTGAAAAGAAACTGCGGGTGAACACTCCGCTGCAAGTTGTCGATTTTACAATATGGCCGCAAAGACGGTGCTCGGCTATAAACAGCCCGCGGCGGGACGGTCCTGCCGCCGACGCATCAATCCTTTTTTTGAGCCCCGGAAGCGGGAAGTACAACCGTAAACTCCGCGCCTGAATTTTCCTGGCTTCGGCATTCCAGCCTGCCGCCGTGCAGTTCGACGATGCGCAACGCAACCGAAAGACCGAGCCCGTTGCCACTGGCGGATCTCGACGGGTCGCCCTGGTAAAACTTGTCGTATATACGGCCGAGTTTGTCTTCGCCGATACCGCAGCCGTCGTCGCGGACGACAAAGTGAACGTTACCGTCCCTTCGAAACAAGCGGATATCGATGCTTCCGCCCGGCTGCGTGAATTTTACGGCGTTATCGATCAGGTTCAGCCATACCTGACTGAGCAAATCCTCGTTGCCGGAAAAGGGAATTTCCTCCAACTCAACCGAGAGGTCGAGCCGCTTGGATTCCCATTTGCTTTCAAAGAGCAGGATGCAGCGGCGAATCTGCTCCGTCAGGTCGAACGTCCGTTTGTCGGACAGGATCACCTGCTTTTCCACCTTGGAGAGGTTGAGCACGTTCGTTGCGAGGGATGCGAGCCTGCCGGACTCCGCAATGATGATATCGAGGTATTCGGCGCGCTGTTCACCCGAAAGGTCGTCGTGCTTCAGTTCCTCGGCAAACCCCTTGATGGAAACGATCGGCGTTTTGAACTCGTGAGAAAAGCTGTTGACGAAATCCGTCCGAAGCACTTCGATGCCGCCGAGCTCTTCCGCCATGCGATTGAAGCTGCTTGCGAGCTCCTGAAACGGCCGGGGACCGGGCAGTGTCAGACGAACGGAAAAATCCCCGCCGGCGAGCCGATTGATCGCGTCGATCATGCGCCGCACCGGCTTAAGGGGAAAATGGCTGACGACAAACGATACGATCGTGCCGACGGCGATGCTGATCAACAGCATAATTACGATCGGAACGGCGGGGGCGCGCCGGGCGATGCTCATGAAGCCGATTGTGCCTGTCTGGAGCAATATAAGGCTGATTCCCATAACGATCGCCGCTGTAATCAGCAGGATGAAAAACACGATCGCCGTAAACAGCAGGGGTAAGGCAAAGCGCCCGCGCGGGCGCCGGCGAAGCGGTTTCATTCGTGCTTCACCGCCTTGTAGCCGAGCCCACGCACGGATACGAGCTCGAATTCCGGATAACCTTCGAAGCGTCGCCTGAGACGGTTGATATGAACGTTGACGGTCGTATCGCCGCTTTCGGATTCCATTCCCCAGATCTCGTCCATGAGCTGTATCCGCGTAAAGATTCTATCCGGATAGGACAACAGCTTGTAGAGCAGATAGAACTCTTTTTGCGGAAGCGTTTGCTTGTCGCTGCCCCGCGTCACGCTCAGCGCGTCATAGTCGAGTACGACGCTGCCGACGACAAGCTTCCGTTCGCTGACGATCTGCGAACGGCGCAGCAGGGCCTTGATCCGCAGCAGCATTTCTTCGGTGTCCACGGGTTTGGTCATATAGTCGTCCGTCCCGACTAAAAATCCCTTCTTTTTGTCGGCGGGGAGTTGCTTTGCGGTGACCATGAGAATGGGAATCATGGAACCCGCCTGCCGAAGCTCGCTTGCGAACGCATAACCGTCCATACCGGGCATCATGATGTCCAGCACGATCAGGTCGATATGCCGCGTATCGAGAAGCGAAAGCGCGTCTTTTCCGTTTTCCGCGGCGGAAACGGTGTATTCCGCACGCTCCAGCACGGTTTGCAGGAGCTTTCGCGCGTTGAAGTCGTCCTCAACAACTAAAATATGGAACATGGCCCTTTCCTCACTTTTGCCGTTTTATAGGGAGCGCTTGCACCGCCTGATAGCAGTTTAAGCGAGAAAAATAAACCGAAAAGAAACCGGCGGGCAGAAGCGGACGAAAGGCTTCAGCCCTGCAGGCCGTTTGCCTGCCGTTCCATGTTTTCCACGACGATATCGTAGATTTCGCCGAGCGAAGCACAGTACGCCAGCACTTCCCATGGTTTGTTCGTATGGAAATGGATTTTGACCAGCTCTTCGTCGCCGACGGCGAGCAGGCTGTCGCCTTCGAGATTCTCCGTGATGTAATCGTTGATTTCATCCTCGGAAAGATTTTCGCCTTCCAGCAGCAGCTGCGTGTCGAACTTGTATTCCAGCATGGTGTTCTCCTTTTTCAAGAAACGCTAAGTTCAGGCGTTCTTTTTTCGACAGCATAGCATTTCGCCGACGGGAGCGCAAGCATAACGGCGGACGCGGCCCCCGGGGCCGGTCAGTCCGGCGACCAGCCTTTGCCGAGCGTAAAGCGAAAGCCGAAGCCGACCTTGCGCTTTTTTACGCCGCCTGGAACGGAAAGCATGCCGCTTTCCGCCAGCTTTCGCACGCGGGACCTGGAAACGCCGAGCTTTTCGGCGATGACGGCGCCGGTGGGGAGATCCAGGGCGTATTCGGAAACAAGCGCAACCTCCGCCGCTTCGCCCGGCGGGACGGCGGAGCCGTCGATGCGCAAAACGGCGGAGCCAAAGTCGATCGAAACGCTGTTACGAAGCAGCGTCGCCCGGTCGAAGGCGACCCGCCGCACAAGAAGCATATCGTTTTGCATGAGCGCCGCGTACTCCGTTTTGTTCAGATAAGCGCGATCGACGCGGTCGTATACGCGCATATTCCAGGAGGATTTACAGTTTATACAACGGAAGATCAACCAGACGTCCAGCTTGCTCCCGTTTGCGTTTACGCGGAAGCGGCCGCTGTTTTCATACCGTTCGCAGCCGCAGTGCGGGCATTTTTTAATGATCTGCGGCAGGTTTTCGACGCAAACCATCCATTGTATCGTATGCATAAAACCTCTTCCATAGTCGCTTGGCCGCGCATGGAGCAGGCATTGCAAGAGGGAAGATTACGGGTGTTGCCGCGCAAGAAAAAAGCCTGCAGAAGATATCCTTTTGCAGGTGCATAACGCTCCCGTACCGATACCGCCTGATTCCGGAACGCGACAAAAGTTACCAAAACATGGTTTTGGCTTCAAGTCGCCTGTTCAATTGGAATCAGTTGTTTTCCGGCATACGGTACATCCTTGTTTTTTTGTTATCGGTATAGTGATGAAAAGCGCGTTAGTCGGCCGAGCCGGATTCCGGCGTCAGCAGTTTGATGCCGCGGCGCGAGATGACGTTCCGGTAGGAATCCGGGAGCGGCTGATCGGTCACGACCGCGTACAAGTCCTCGAAATTGCAGAAGGTCAGCAGCGCGTCGTGGCCGAATTTCGTATGGTCGGCCATCAGCACAAGGTTTTTGTTTTGCCTTGCAACGGCTTTCTTGACTTCAACCTCGAAATAGGTCGTATTGGTCAGCCCGCGCTCCAGCGTAACGCCCGTCGAAGCAAGAAAAACGAGATTGATCGCCATCTTCGAAAGTTCGTCCAGCGTGTTTGCGCCGACAAAGGACGACGTGACCCAGTTATACATACCACCGAGCGCAATCACATGCAGAGAAGGATATTTCGCCGCCTCGTACAGCGCCATAAGGCTGTGCGTGATGACCGTTACGTTATGCTTCTCGAAAAGATACGGCAGGATGCGCATGGTCGTTGAACCGGAGTCCAGAAAGATGCTCATATCGTCCTGAACGAGCGTGGCGGCAAGTTGTCCGATCGCCTGCTTGGCCTGATCGTTGCACATCGAGCGCTCCGAAATCGGGATTACGGGCGGCGCCGGCGGCCGGTTGCCGGCGGACACGCCGCCATACACCTTTTTCAGGCGTCCGCGCTGGACCAGGTCCGCAATGTCGCGGCGGACGGTGTTTGTGGAAATGCCGAAGTGCCGGCATAATTCTTCCAAGGAAGCCGATCCCCGTTCCAGCACGTATTGTTCCATATCGTTCAATCGATCAAGTCGCACGGGCCATTCCTTTCAGCAGTTGCGCGAATCACCCTGGCGGATGACGGGAGCGTTTGGTATCAAATAGATTATATCAGTATTCTGGGTAATTTGCACCAATATTTCGAATAACTGGTAGGAAAACGGCGGGCGTTTTTTTAAAAACGTCCCGGAGCGCGCGGCGCGCCGGGACGGGGAGATGTCGTATCAAAACAATACTTCGGTCCCGCGAGAGTGGAAGAACTGCATGAATTCCGCGTTCGGTTCGCGGTCCGTGACGACGACGTTGACTTTTTCAAGCGAACAGTAGGAAATAAGCGCGTCCCTGCCGAATTTCGTATGGTCGGCAAGCAGCACGATATGACGCGAGTTATTGCAGATCGCCCGCTTGATCTCGGCTTCGAAATACGTCGTGTTGGACATGCCGTTTTGTATGGAAACGCCGGTTGCGGCCATAAACGCCGTATGGATCGCGAGGGTGTCTATGATATTCAGAATGGATTGGCCGACGAACGAACTGGTCGATTGGTTGAAAACGCCGCCGAAGGAAATCAGGCTGATTTCCTTCAGGCTTGAGGCGGCTACCATGGCCGGCAAACTGCCCGTCAGCAGGGAAATGCCTTTGTGATTATCCAGATAGGGGAGCACCTTCGGCGTTGTGGAACCGGAATCCAGATAGATCGTGGAGTTGTCCTCCAGAATCGTGGAGGCGAGCTCCCCGATCCGCTTTTTCGCCTCGATATTCAACTCGCTCCGAACCAGCGACGGGACGAGCTCTTCTCGCTTGCAGGCCGCTGCGCCGCCGTATACCTTCGCGACGAATCCGCGGTCCTCAAGCATATCGAGGTCGCGCCTGACGGTATTCATGGAGACGTTGAAATGGTTCATGAGTTCCGTAAGTGTTACGGTGCCGCGCCGGATGATATACTGCTCCATCGAAGATAAACGAAACGCCCTCATCATAAAGGCAATCCCCTCCCAACAAAGTTACTTAATTGCATATGTGGCATGCCGCCCAAAGCGGCGAACGTCTCCGGGTTATCGGATATAAGTGCCGCCATTTACGTCGATTGTCGCGCCGGTGATAAAGGACGCTTCGCCGGATGCAAGGAAACATACGGCGGCCGCGATTTCTTCGGGCTCGGCGATGCGGTGCAGGAAGGAACGCGATTTTTGCAATTCCATGACCTCGGGCGTATAGGCTTTCGCCATTTCGCCGTTCACCGTGGAAGGGCTGACGCAATTTACGGTGATGTTATATGGCGCGAGCTGTCTGGAGAGGCCTTTTGCAAGGGCGAGCATACCGCCCTTGGAGGCGGAATACGACATGCTGACGTTGAAACCGCCCATCAAACCCGCGATGGACGCAATAAAGACGACGCGCGGGTCCGTTCCCTGCTTAAGATAGGGAAGCGCTTTTTGTACGGCGAAGAACGCGCTGCGCAGATTGACGGACATCACTTTGTCCCACTGCTCCAGGGTGGTGTCTTCCACGCTTGTGGTGTACAGAATCCCGACGCAGTGCACGACCACATCCAAAGAGCCGAACGTATCGAACGTCGCCTTGGATGCATTCTCAATTTCCTGAAGATTTGCGACATTTACGGCGAAGGAAGCCGCGCGGTATCCTTCCTTAACGAGGCGGTCAGCCGCTGCGGATACTTTTTCTGCGTTGATATCCGCCAGCATCACGCTGTACCCCTGGTCGCAGAGCTTACGCGCGCAGGCGTTGCCGATTCCCTGCGCGGAACCGTATACGAGAGCTGTTCTTGAAGACATAATTCATCGATCCCCTTTGATAAAATTGTGAAGTTTTGCACAGACACTATCAAAATGTATTCGAATAATACCATAAATACATCAGAAATACAAGCAAATGAACTAAAAGTTGTACCAAAATTACTAAGTAATGAGTATATTGGCAAAAAACTATTGACCATATTGATAATATTTAGTATTATGACCACGCAAAAAGCAAGTTTAATTAAATGTTGATCACAATCTTAATAAATCTTAGCGAATCACAGAACGAACGGAAACTTTTTGTAATATCGTGATTATAATACAAGCTATTCAAGGTGAAAGATGACAGTTTTCCACTAAAATATGCAACTAAATGACGGAAAATAGCCCCCCGTATCCATATGCGAGGGAAAAGCATACAAGCAGTTTCTCAAAAATTGCGGATAATCGATGCGGGACAGAGGAAAAATGAGTGCGGACGGCGAACGGACGCGGATAAAGTTTCTTTAACGAAAGGACACGGGATGAACACGACAAACCCAACCGTTATAAAGGGAAAGAATGTTCAGATCTGGATGTGCGGCGGGTCCGCGGGCGAAACGCTCGCCGTGCGCGGCGAAGGCCCTGCTTACGCGTCGTTCAGCGGTGCGGAAGAAAACGGCGTGAAATACTGTGTGCTTTCACATGAAAACAGGCTTGCGCTGAACGAATGCGTTCCGTGGACGAAACCTTCGGCGTTGGGTACGGACGGGATTACGATCGGGCTCGGCGACCGCACGGGGCTTTTCGGCGCCGCGCAACTGGAGGCGATCGAGAAATCGGAAGCCAGGCCGGTCCTGGCGCAGCAGAGCCTGCGGGAGCTGTCGCTGACGGGGAGGACGTACCAGGACGTTATCGACTGCGCGTCTTTTGCGGTTTTCAAACGTGGATGGACGAAGGGATGGGGAGCCGACGGCGATCATCTCAAGCGCTTCGAGGCGATTGAAAATGCCCTGAACGCCGGGTGCAGCATGATTACGCTGGACTGCAGCGAAGTGCTGAAAAAGGCGCCGGCGAACCCGGCGGCGCTGGAAAAGGCATACGGCGAATTCGACAGGCATCTCCGCGCCGATTACGAGGCCCTTTACCTTAAAAACGGGAACGCCTGCCCGCAGGGCGTCGCATTCACGAAGGAATCGCTGATGAAAAGCGCTTTGGTCTATCATGACGCGATCAGCCTCGCAATGCGCGTGTACAACGAATTGATCGAACCGCTCGAACGGAAAATCGATTTTGAAATTTCGCTTGACGAGACGGAGGAAGTGACGACCTATGAAGGGCACTGTTTCGTTGCGAGCGAGCTTAAGCGTCACCGGGTGGCGATCACCAGCCTGGCGCCGCGCTTTGTAGGGGAGTTTCACAAGGGCGTCGACTACAAGGGAAGCGAAAAGGCGTTTTCGGAAAACCTGCGCGTTCACGCGGCGATTGCGAAGCGCTTCGGATATAAAATCAGCATTCATTCCGGCAGCGACAAGTTTTCGATTTTTCCCATGGTGGCGGAGATTACGGAAAAACGGTTCCACCTAAAGACGTCCGGCACCTCCTGGCTGATGGCGGCAAAGGCGATTGCGGAACTCGATCCGCAGCTTTACAGGGAGATGCACCGCTGTGCGCTGAAGCATTTCGAGGAAGCGCGCGCGTATTATTTCGTGCATGCCGACCCGGCGAAGGTGCCGGACGTCGCAACGCTTTCGGACCGGCAGCTTCCCACGCTTTTCGATGCGGACGACAGCAGGCAGCTGATTCATATCACATACGGGTTCATGTTTTCGGACCCCGCGCTGAAAGAACGTATCTTCTCGGCGCTGAAAGCCAACAAGGAGAAGGCGGACGACGTGGTCCGCGCAAACATTTTAAAGCACCTAAACGCATTGCGGATAACGAAGGCACTATAAAAGTTTGATGTTCCGGTTGAAACCGGAGCGAAGGAGGCATGTTATGAGTGTATTGACGCTTTCGGGAAGGGTTGCCCTGGTGACGGGTTCTGCCCAGGGAATGGGTTTTGCCACGGCAAAGCTGATGAGCCAAAATGGCATGAAGGTCGCAATGGTCGACTATTCCAAGGAACGGCTCGACAAGGCGGTCGCTTCCCTGAATGAGCTGGGCGGCGAGGAAGCCTACGGCGTGGTCTGCGACGTTTCGGACGACAAAGAGGTTGAGAAAGCCGTCGAAAAAGCGGGCCGACATTTCGGCAGACTGGACGTCCTTGTGAACTGCGCCGGGATTTTAAGCAGCACGAAGATACCGGATATCACCCGCGAGGAATGGGACAGAGTCCTTTCCGTGAACCTTTCCGGCGCATTCTTTATGATCCAGAAGGCGCTTCCGTACCTGCAGAAGAGCAAATGTCCGCGGATCGTCAATGTGTCTTCAACGGCCGGCCGTGGCGGCGGCGTAGAGAATTCCATGAGCTATTCCGCATCGAAAGGAGGGTTATGCGCCATTACGCGCGGAATCGCCCGCCAGCTTTCCCCGTATCACATAACGGTCAACGCCGTGTGTCCCGGACCGACCAGAACGCCGATTACCGACGCGTATACGCCTGAACAGCTTGCAAAGCTCAACAGCTCCAACCTGGTTGGCAGACTGGGGGAGCCGGATGAAATGGCGGCGGCGATTTGCTATCTGGCAAGCGAGGAAGCCGGGTACGTGACCGGCGCAATGCTGGATGTCAACGGCGGTTTTTGGATTGGATAAATTTAAAAGAACGTTTGAGTTTCAGAACAAAATTTGCGCGTGTTTGCGTGCGAAAAATAGAAAAGGAGAGAAATTGATGAAAAGACTGTTTACATTACTTCTTGCTTTGGCAATGATTCTTTCGATGGTTGCCTGCACCACGACGACGGGTTCCACGGACACGACGGACACGTCGGATACCACGGCTGCAACCGATACGACTGAAGCGAGCGCGACCGAGGATACGTCCGCTACGGAAAGCGAACCGATCAAAATCGGCTGGTACGGCCCGCTGAGCGGTTCGGCCGCATCCGTAGGCGTTTGCGGCGAAACCGCAGTCAAACTTGCTATCTCCCAGATCAACGAAGCAGGCGGCGTGCTGGGCCGTCAGATCGAGCTCTATGAGTATGACGACGAAGGCACCGCAGAAAACTCCGTCAAGGTCGTAACGCGTCTGGTTGAAGAAAACGGCGTTGTCGCCATCGTCGGTTCCCACCTGTCCGGTTCCGTTCTTGCAACGACCGACATTACCGAGGCGGCACACGTTGTGCAAGTCGGCTGCGGCACGTCCAAAATCTGGACGAACATTGGCTTGCAGTACACCTTCCGCGGAACCGTTAACTCGGCTCTGTTTGTAGACGGCTGCTACGAAGCCATGGTCAAGATGGGAGCGACGAAGGTTGCGCTTATCTGCGCCGAGACCGAGTATTCCCAGACCGCTACCGACAGCCTGGTAAGCTTGATTGAAGCCGGCGGCGTAATGGAAATCGTCGACAGAGAAGAATGCACCACGGGCGACACCGACTATTCCGGTCAGATCATTAAGATGCTTGCTGCCGAACCCGATGGCGTTTGGGTCGTGGCCGGTGGCGAAGACGTTGGCAAGATCGTCAAGCAGCTTCGCATGAAGGGTTATGATGGATACATCTATGGCATCGAACCGTTTGCCGACAAGCAGCTCAAAGAGATCGCCGGCGAATATGCGGACAACGTTATCTTCTCCTGCTGCTACTTCGTACCTGATGCGATCGACGACGCTTTGTCCGACGCAGAGAAGGATTTCCTCACCGCTTACTATGACATGTATGATAAGCTGCCGGATTCGGAAGTTGCCTATCGTGCGTATGACGCAATGAACATTCTGGCTCAGGCGATCGAAATTGCCGGCTCCACGGATGGCGACGCGATCCGTGACGCGATCCTGACAAACACGTTCACAGGCATTGCGGGCACCTTCGATTTCTCGGACGGTTCCGGCGACGGCATCATGTTCGGCACGAACTATATCATCGTAGACGGCAAGACCATCAAGCTCGATGATTACCAGGGATAACATTCGATCCTGATTTTTTCTAAGGTAGTTGGGGCAGAATCCGGGTATCGGTTCTGCCCCGGCAAACATTTGACTAAGAGTTTAGTCATAGAAAGGAGTTACAACAGCCACATGGTATTGTCACTAATTATCAGTGCGCTTGT
>Ga0116162_10001210_pt1 | contig 17176 bp, 15 predicted proteins | sample AD_UKC105_MetaG_FD_89875 | JGI IMG/M metagenome (GOLD analysis project Ga0116162, IMG submission 89875) | Active sludge microbial communities of municipal wastewater-treating anaerobic digesters from Hong Kong - AD_UKC105_MetaG | ecosystem: Engineered > Bioreactor > Anaerobic > Digestate... | reverse complement strand
GGAAATATTGAAATAGCGGGTACAGGATATACCACTGCCATTGCCCGGGAGCATGGATATGACCCGGTTTCGGGAAAAATAAAATCCGGGATACTTCCGGAGTACTTTCCCGGAGGCACTGAGATAACGGTGAAGGTACTGTTCGATAAAACCACCGGGAAGCTCCTCGGGGCCCAGGGGGCCGGTGAGCGGGGCGCCGCGGAGCGGGTGAATGTGATCAGCACTGCCATTGAGTTCGATATTCCCGTAACAGAGCTTCCGCGGATTGAAATGGCATACTGTCCGGCAGTGAGTGAAGTGTACGACCCGCTGCTCAGGGCAGTCGATTTCGGATTGAGGAGGATGAAACGCTCATGAAAAGAACACCGCTCTATGATGAACATGTACAGCTCGGGGGGAGGATTGTGGACTTTGCCGGGTGGGAGCTTCCGGTCATGTATTCCTCAATCGTGGAGGAGCATACCGCGACCAGAACACGGGCCGGGTTATTTGACGTGTCCCATATGGGGGAAATTTCTGTACGGGGCAAAGGGGCGGCGGAATATTTATCGCGGATGATTCCCACCAGAATGGACAAGCTGGAACAGGGGAAGTCGATGTACAGCTGTTTCCTGAATGAACGGGGCGGTGTCATTGATGACCTGTTTGTATACATGGTTTCTGATGAAGAATATTATTTTGTGGTGAATGCCGGCACAAAGGACAAGGACCTGCAGTGGATGAAGGACCACGCTGCAGAGGGCGTTGATATTATTGATCTTTCCGATGAAACGGCGAAAATAGACATTCAGGGGCCCCGTTCGGAGGAAATTGTATCGGATGTGCTTCGTGACCCCGCAGTGCAGGAACTGAAGCGGTTTTACTATACTGACACACGCTATAATGATCATGATATAATGGTATCGAAATCAGGATATACCGGTGAAAAGGGATATGAGCTGTATGTCCCGAACGGTATCGCATCCACCATCTGGAATGCGCTCCTTGAAGCGGGGAGCGGTAAAGGCCTGAAGGCGGCTGGACTTGGTGCACGTGATTCACTCCGCCTTGAGGCGTGCTATTCATTGTACGGGCATGAGCTTGGTGAAGATATATCCCCGGTTGAGGGAAATATCGGCTGGATTATCAGTTCATCAACGGATTATGCCGGTAAAGCAGCTGCGGAGGAACTGAAACGGAACGGCGCTCCCCGGGAGCTTGTGTACTTTGAACTTACCGGGAAAGGCGTTCCCCGGGAGGGATGCAGGGTTCTTTATTCCGGAAACGACATAGGCTATGCCACAAGCGCCGGGTTTTCACCTACACTGAAAAAAGGGATAGGTTTTGCCCTGGTTCAGTCAGGAACCGTGAAGACCGGTGATCAGATCGCAGTAGTGGTACGGGACCGCCCCATTGAAGCGGTTCTGGTGAACCGGCCGTTTTATGCCTTTAACGGATAAGGCGGCCTTCTGTTAATTACTGCATAGTGCGTATGTGTACCGCATGTTTATCTCTCCGGGTAAAGCCGGGAATACCCCCGGCAGCTTCCATGTCGTGAAATACACTAAAAAAATGAAACCAATACACCTGTTTCCGGGTATATACTGTATACACGGGGCGGGTACTGTTGCTATATTGCGGGAAACCATGGTGCTGCAGGCAGGGCATGAGTAGTCAGGAAATAATGATTGGCGCATTGCTGAACATGTTATATATACAGTAATTTTCCGGAGGTTTTTTAATGAAGAGGAATACGGTTTTTATCGCGGCTGGTATACTTATTCTCATTGCGGCGGTGGGGGTTTATTTTTATAAAACAGCTGATATGTATAATGAAAGCAGGTTTTGTGAAGGCCCTCCCCCTGAGGGGCCTCCCGGCGAAGGGCCTCACGGAAGAGGGAGAATGCTTGCAATGCTGCGGCGTGAACTCCGGCTGACGGATGATCAGTATAATGCAATCCTGAAGCTCCATGAACAGAACGATATCGCCCTGACAAAAAACCGGTACCGGGTGCACCGGATGATGGACGTTCTGAAAAAGGAGCTCCTGAATTCCGAGTTTCACGAACAGCGGGTCAGAAAGATACTTGAAGATATTGACGCGCTGAAACGTGAGGACCGTATCCGTTTTATTAAAATACGTTTTGCCATGAAAAAAATACTCACCGCAGAACAGGCTGAAGAATTTGACAGGATTCTTGATAAACGGTTCAGATCTTTCCATAAGCGCCACAGGTTTGACCGGGACCGGCCGCGCCACGAACATCATAGAAGGGGCAGGGATGACTGAGAAGGAATTCACCCGGTTTGTTGAGGAGACAAAGGGAATAGTCCTTTCCGCTGTGAGGAGGTACCTTTCCTGTGACCTGGATCATGCGATTGATGATGTCGTGCAGGAAGCCTATTTGAGGATATACCGTAATCTTCACAAAATAAATTTTACTGAAGAATCATCGAGGAACAACTGGATATACACTATCGCGAAAAATGAATCCCTCAGAATGGTTGAAAAGTCGAACCGGGACTCGGTGAAGGTGAAGAAGTTTATAGAATCCATGGAGCCCGGCAGCGAAAAGGTCATGGATGCAATGACTGAGGAAATTATAATTATCAGGGAGGTTATTTCCGGGCTTCCCGAGAAGTATAGAATGGTATTTGAGCTCCTCGTTCTGGGGTTTTCCGAAAAACAGATATCCGAAAAACTTGCGTTGAAAAAAGGCACCATAAAATCACGGATACACAGGGGCAGGGAACTTATTAACAGGACCCTTTCAGAGAGAGGTGTGAGCTATGAATTTGAATGAGCAGGAAAAAAAGTTTCATGAAGAAATAGACAGGAGACTCAGCAGCAGCGCATGGAGTGAGTCAATTGCCGCCGGTGTCCTGTCTGCCGCCCGCAGTGAGAGGAAAAAAAAGATATTTGATATTACCTCAATTCTTTTTCCTGTCGCGGCCGCGGCGGCCCTCGTGCTTGCGCTCACGTTTCAGGCGGGAGTTCAACGGACGGTCACCGATGACAGCGGTTCATTGGTGCAGATGTCAAATGTTGCAGGTGGCGATACGTCGGGAATATTTAATGATGAGATTGATCAGATTATAAGTTACACCGGAAATTGACTGGCTGCTCCTTTTCAGGTATGTCGAGGCATACTTGCATTGTGTTAGAAAATGTATGAATGACGGGCAGCCTCTTTTTTATACAGAGGTCGGGATGATACATAGAAGGAAACTGATAGTTACAGCCGCAGGGGCTTTGGTTGTGTTTCTGCTGGTGGTATTCATTTTTAACAGAAACTCCGGTACTGTTACACGGCCGAGGGTTGCTCCTCTTGTTGAGGCGGTCTATGCCCTTGGAACGGTGAAAGCTGACAGATGGTATGCTGTCCGTTTCGGGATGAGCACAATTATAAGGAAGCTGTATGTTGTGGAGGGGCAGAGTGTCAGAAGGGGAGATCCTCTTGTGATGACAGATTCATCAATTGTATTCAACAGCCCGATATCCGGTGTGGTGTCATTGATCGGCTACAGGGAAAATGAAATGGTACCGGCGGGACAGCAGGTGCTCCTCGTTTCAAACCTTGATGACATGTATGTCCGGGTCCCTCTTGACCAGGAATCAATTGTCCGGGTCAGAAAGGGGCAGACCGCGGAATTAAGTTTTGAAAATCTCCGTACGGAGAAAGTAACAGGAAGGGTTGAAAGTGTATATCCCTCGGGGACTGAGTTTATTGTACGGGTTAATGTGGACTCGTTTCCGGATGGTGTACTTCCTGAAATGACCTGTGATACCGCTATTGTGATCCATAAAAAAGAACGGGCACTGATGGTTCCCGCGTCATCTGTGACGAATGGAAAAATTACCATACTACGAAAAGGGAAACGGATGAAAGTGCCCGTTGAAGTCAGGGCTGTAGACGGTCAATGGCATGAAATCCTTAATGATGCAGTGAAACAGGATGACAGGATCGTGAACGGCAAAGAGAAGGAACGCAGGGGAAAGGGTAATGGAAAAAACTCATAATACATGCATGTTCCGGCTTTCATTCATACGAAAGGAGATGTGAGCTATGTGGTTTGTTGCCCTGAAACATATTTTTTCCCGTAAGAGCCAGACCCTCCTTACTTTTTTTGCGATAGTTCTGGGTGCCGGGGGATACGTGATATTTTCCGGGATACAGCTCGGATTTCAGGAATATATGATTGACAGGCTCATTGAACGGAGCGGACACATCACCGTCAGTACGCGAAATGAATTTATAACCGCACAATCGCTGAAGGGATATTTTTTTAACGATGCCGCAGTACGCTGGCTCAATACTCCATCGGGCCGGCGTTCATATGATAAGCTTTCAAGCGCCAGTGAGTGGTACAGGAAAATAAGGCTCAGTGATGATGTTGTTGCGTATGCGCCGCAGATAAGCAAGGAGGCAATTGCCACCAGGGGGAGCTTCAGTCAGAATGTCAACCTGGTGGGGGTTGATCCTGTTCGTCAGCTGCAGGTGACCAACATTGAGCAGGATATCACTGCCGGCAACTTCCGGTCTCTCAACAACGGGAATTCCCTGATTTTTGTCGGGGAGCGCCTGATGAAATTTCTGGGAGCAAAGATTAATGATACCGTTAATGTATCAACAGCGGCGGGTACTATTACCCCCATGAAAATAATCGGGACATTTGATACCGGTGACCGGAGAACGGATGAAAGGACAGTGTATGCCTCATTGAGTACCGTACAGAACGCGACAAATTCCCTGGGTGAAATTACTACTATTGTGATACGTGTAAAGGATTATACGAAGGCTGCAGATGTGGCGACGCAGTGGAACAGGCTGAACAGTGATTCTGTTGAAAGCTGGGACCAGCTTAACAGCGACCGGCTCAGTATGATGGGTACGCAGGACATTGTCCGTAACGTAACCACCATTGCGTTCATTGTGATTGTTGCGTTCGGTATCTATAATATCCTGAACATGGTAGTGAACCATAAAATGCGGGACATCGCCATACTGCGTTCAATCGGATACGATGAACGGGACACGGAGTTCCTGTTTCTTGTCCAGGGTGTCCTGGTAGGTATCGTGGGGGCCCTCGCGGGGCTGGTGTTCGGATATCTCGGGTGCTCGTATATTGAAACGATACGGATACCAATGGGCCGGATGCATATGATGATATCCTGGGACATCATTATTTATGTAAAAGCGTTCTTCCTTGTGGTTGGCGCTTCAGTCATTGCAAGCTATTTCCCCGCCAGGGCAGCGGGAAAACTTTCACCCATCGAGATTATCCGGAGCACCATATAAGGATGAATATTATTGAGTGTAAAGATGTGGTGCGGTCCTTCGGGGAACCGCCCCTGGTAATATTGAAGTCCCTTTCCTTTTCCGTGGAGAAGGGGGAGTTTATCGGGATTACCGGCCGTTCCGGTTCGGGAAAGTCAACCCTCCTGTATGTTATGAGCGGTCTCGATGACCTTTCTTCGGGGGAGGTCAAAATTTCAGGGAAAAACATCCATGACCTGAAGGGAGAAGAGCTCCATCGGTTCAGGAACAGAAATATGGGATTCGTGTTTCAGTTTCATTTTCTCCTGCCGGAACTTACCACACAGGAAAACATATTGATGCCCGCGAGAAAATACAGGGAGGAGAAGAAACGGGAGAAGTACGCCCTTTCTCTTATGGAGCAGTTTCATGTACTTCACTGCAAAGACAAGCGCCCCTCCCAGATGTCAGGGGGCGAAATGCAGCGGACTGCCATAGCCCGGGCCCTTGTGATGGAACCGGAAATACTCTTTGCCGATGAACCGACGGGAAACCTGGACAGTGAAAACGGCGAGATAGTGATGGAGATTTTCGAGAAGGTAAACAGGGACTTCGGCACCACGATTTTCATGGTGACCCATGAGCAGGACTATGCCGCAAGGGGTTCCCGGCAGATCCATCTTGTGGATGGTGAAATTGACAGTGACGCGAGAACACGACGTATAAAAAATTGAAACAAATGGAATCAACGATATCAATCATTGACATAATAGCAATTTCGCAGGGGCTTTTCCTGGGTGCTATGTTTCTGTACATGAAGCGGAACAGGCTGCCGAACAGGATTCTGGGGACGCTGTTCATTGTAATTTGCCTTGCTTTTCTGGGTGAATATCTCATGATGAATAACTACATTTCTTCCCGATGGATACTGGTTGTCTTCATCATTCCTACCTTTTTCCTTCACGGTTCACTGATCTATTTGTATACCGCATCAATGACCGGCGATATGCAGAGGTTTGTAAAAAAAACGGTTCTCCATTTTGTTCCATATATTGTGGTGCAAAGCACATTCCTGGTGTTGTTTACGTTGTATAAAACCGGCATTATCAGAGGCGAGTGGCATTCCGAGATGTATGTGCTTGGATATACCACAGCCGCAACAGGAATATCTCTTGAGTTTATATATACGCTGGTTTCCTGGCGTCTGCTCTTCCGTTATTCACAGCGGATAAGGGAGTATTTTTCTGATATTCACCGTGTAAGCCTTAGATGGCTGCAGGTCTTTCTGGGAATTATCTTTTTAATTTCGACAATCGGGGTTATAGTTTTTCAGGTGCGTGCATTTGTCGGACGCTATCATGATATTATGGAGGTTTTCAGACTTTTGAACCATCTTCTCCTGGTGCTGGTGTTTTTTACGTCGGCGTTTTTCATGATACACCGGCCGCAGATATTCAGCGAAGAGCGTACCAGCATATTTGACGCATATAGTGACAGGGTAATGCTTTCCTCAGATTCATCAATAAAGTATGCAAAACATTCCCTTGACGGGGAAACGAAAAAACAGATCAGGGAAAAACTGTTGAGAGTGATGGATGAAAAAAAGCCTTTCCTGGAGGATTCGCTGACGCTGAAAGATCTTGCCGATGAACTTGGTGTTTTTGCACACCATCTTTCCATAGTTATAAACAGCGAATTTGACAGGAATTTTTATAATTTCATTAATACCTATCGCATTCAGTACTGCATGGATCTGTTGAAAGATCCGCATAAAAAGGATTCGAATGTACTGAATCTCGCCCTTGAATCCGGCTTTAACTCCAAAACAACGTTTAACACCATGTTTAAAAAAATCACTGGTACAACTCCCACCACATACAGGAAAAGCCTCTTATTTAAGAAATAGTTATTTAAGAACACATTTTCCCATCCAGCAGATAATTTTCGGTCATATTATTCGTTCGGGTTAACGAGGACGTTCGACACGTGTGTCATGAATGGTATACTCGTCAATGGAGAAGGTTACATGTAACCAGAATACTGAAAGGGAAGCAGATAACCAAAGATAAATCCGGATGTTTCGAGGCAATGATGAGAAGATTGATACGTTATTTTACCGAGAACACTCTGTTAGTGAAATTGCTGGTAATAATTATCTTAGTGGGCGGAGTGATCAGTGCGTTTCTCGTGAAAAGGGAAGAATTCCCGAATGTTGATGTAAACATTGTGACGGTTGAAATTGACTATCCAGGCGCAAGCGCCCGTGATGTCGAACTAAACGCAGTTGTACCCGTAGAGGAGGAACTTGAAACGATAAGCGGAATTGATTATTACAGTTCCCTGTCCATTGACAATGCGGCAAAGATTATCGTGGTACTTGACGATGATGTTAAGGACACGCGTGCGGTGAAGGATGATATTTTCAGAAAAATAACAAAAAGCAATATTGAAGATCTTCCCGGCGAGGTGGAAAAACTGGTGGTGACCGACATCAATCCCCAGATGAAGTCGGTGTACTCCATGAGCCTTTCAGCAAAAAACAGCAGTCCTGATGGGTTTAAAAAGGTCATGAAATTTTCTGATGATCTGGAGAAAATGCTGCGGCGTGTAAGCGGTGTAGGTGATGTGGTTAAAAGCGGTTACCTGGAGCGTGAAATTCACGTCAACGTAATGCCTGAAAGACTCGAACGTAATTATATTTCGCTAAATGAAATTGTAACAGCCATCACGCAGCGTAATGTGAGGACTTCCGGCGGAACGCTCGATTCCCCCGACAACCAGCAGTCCATTCTGACGAATGGACAGTTTCGTAACCCATTGGATGTAAGGGATGTAGCTGTCCGCTCAAATTTCGACGGGAACACCATACGGGTGCGCGACCTGGCTACTGTGGAGGACGCCCTTGAAGAACCTAAGGTGCTTATCCGGGTTAATGGTAAGGACTCGGTAATGTTTCAGGTCAAGAAGAAAGAGCGGGCAGACATCGTGACCACGGTCAATAACATCAAACGGTTTCTGAACGCCAACAGTAATATCGTGCCCTCCGGTGTGGAAGTCCGTGAAATCTCTGACGAATCCCGCTCGATCAGCTCGCTCCTGGACGTGGTTATATCGAACGCGATAATTGGATATATACTGGTTTTGGTGATCCTGTTAATATTCCTTGATTTTAAAACTTCCTTCTGGACTGCATTCGGTATCCCCCTGAGCCTCTGTATGGTGCTCATTTATATGCAGGCGGCGGATCTTTCCCTGAACATTTTGTCGCTGGGTGCAATCATAACCTTACTGGGGATGATGGTGGACCATGGAATTGTAATTTCCGATGTTATTTATGGCAAGAAGCTGATGGGGGCAACCCCCCTTGAGGCGACTATCGAGGGGGTTATGGAGGTACTGGGACCTGTTACGGTTACTGTGACTACCACAATGGTGGCGTTCCTGCCACTCTTATCCATATCAGGTATGCTCGGCAAGTTTATATTCGTGTTCCCTGTGATAATAACCGTTACGCTGACAGCTTCATTTATTGAAGCAACCCTTTTCCTCCCGTCCCACCTCGCACATGGGAGAGTCAAAAACAATAATAATTCTATGGAACACTGGTTTTTTCCGGTTGTCGAATGGTACGGGAAGTTACTTGAAAAAATGCTGAAGTACCGTTATGCGGTCGTTATCGGTTTTGTGGCGGTGTTTATCGGGGCAGTATTGATATCGTCGGCAACTATAAAGAACTTTGTCCTGGTGTACGATGATTCATCCGAGCGTATAAGCCTGAAAATTGAGGCTCCACGCGGGACCAGTATCCAGCGTACCAGGGAACTGCTTTCCGGTGTTGAAACAGTGATAATGAAGGAGGTCCCTCAGCCTGAGCGTGTCAGTATTGTAACTACTGTGGGAAATCACGATGTTCATCCGATGCATACACTGGGTAACCATGAGAACTGGGGGATGATAATGCTGAATCTTGTGCCGGTACAGGAGCGGCAAAGGAGTGCAGGTGAGATCGTGAAAGAATTGCGGAAAAAGATCAATACACGGCTTTTCCCCTGTTTCGAACAGGTAACCGTTAACGAGGAAATTAATGGACCGCAGGTGGGAGAGGCTGTAAATATGCGTATTATATCGTCTAACGAACAATATGCGACAAAGGTTAGGGAGGATGCGGAACGGTTTCTTCATACGATACGGGGGGTGAAGAACATCGAAAACGATCAGAAAGAAGGGAGAAGGGAATTACGGATAGAGTTTGATTACGAAATGATGGCAAAAACAGGAACGACGGTCAAGGCTGTGGCTACTACTGTACGAACCGCATATGAGGGGACAGTGGCTACTTCGATTCGTACAATCGATCATGAACTGGACTTCAGGGTGCAGGTGAAGGATACGTACCAGAAAGGCAGACAGTACCTGGAAAACCTGATTATACCAAACAGCGGTAACCGTCTCATAAGATTGCGCAATGTGGCGCACGTGGAAGAAGGTACCGGTTCCTCTATCATCAATCACTACAACGGCGACAGGGTGGTAACCGTCACTGCGGGGGTGGATGACACGATAGTCACCTCCCGGCAGGTTGCGAAGAAACTTTTGGACCGGTACAGGAACATATCAAGGAAATATCCGGGGACGTACGTGCAGTTCGGCGGCGAGGCTGCAGAAACGGAGGAGACTTTCGGCGGTCTTGGTATCGCGTTTATCATGGCTGTGCTGGGTATTTATTTCATGCTTATATTCCTTTTCAAATCCGTATCACAGCCCCTGCTGATCATCCTTACCATCCCTTTCGGTATTATCGGTGCCCTCCTTGCGCTCACTGCCCACGGTGTTCCTCTTTCTTTCATGGGGGTTGTGGGGATAATCGGGCTTGCCGGAGTCGTGGTGAATGATAGTGTTGTCATGGTTGACTTTATCAACCGCCTGACCGGAAAAGGGGACAAGTCTTCTTCTGAACTGATACCGAGCGTTGTGGACGGGGCAAAGAGCAGGCTCCGTGCGGTTGTGCTGACGACTGTAACCACTGTTGCAGGCCTTTTGCCGACAATTTACGGCATCGGCGGCAGCGCAGCATCCCTGAAACCCGCGGTTATATCGCTGGCGTACGGCCTGCTTTTTGCAACGCTTCTCACGCTTATTTTTATACCGGCATTGTTTATGGTGAACAATGATTCAGGTATTTTTCTGAAAAGACTTATAGTATTTTTGAGTGAAAAGACAGATTTTGTCCGTAAAAGGTTTAGAAGTAAAAAATAATTATATTTAAAAGGAACTGTCTTGCTTTTATCAGGGTTGACTTTTTAGACATCAATCAATATTGGATTATGCAGGCCTTTCGATAAGTTTTTCCGGAAAGGAAAGGGGGCTTGTATTCTGCTCATGTATCTTTGCATAAACAATGTTTACCTGATGATATAATAAAACTCACATTAAAGATACGGCGTTTTGAACTCACAGGAGAGTTTTCCTGTATATAACGGGTATTCGTGTAGTATTTCAATTTCATATCAAAGGTATATTTTGAGAGAGGTATGTGTTATGAAAAAATCATATAGTGCTGCAAGGGGTATAGTAGCTGTGATGGCTGTGCTGATATTTTCTGTCCCCGGTTACGCGGCCGGTGAAGATACTGCTCCGGAAGCGATGCAGCGTATTTCATATAATGATTATATGTCCATAATATTAAAAAAACTTCCCGAGCTGCGGAAGAACAAACTGCAGGTTGACCGGGCGGAAAATACCCGGTATGCCGCCGGAAGCATTACTGACACAAATCTTGAAGGAAGCGGCACATATTCTAAGAATACTCAGTATTCGACAAATCCTTATGCCGGATCCGGGAGCACGAGGAATTACAGCGCGAATCTCGGTTTGAGCAGGCGGATTATCCAGAGCGGTACTACGCTGAACGCGGGAATCGGGTATTCACAGAACCAGTATGATATGCAGGTCAGCGGGTACAGGGTAAACGACACGTATCGGCCTTCGTATTACGTAGGATTTTCACAGTCAGTATTGAAAAATGCATTTGGTGTTGTTGACCGGTTCTCCGGGAATGATGCTGAAATGAAGCTTGCAATTGAAAAGCTGCAGCAGCAGGAGAATGATAAAACCAGCCTCAATACCTACCGGAAGTTGTATTTTACATGGATTGAATATTCAGAAACGCTGAGTCTTCTGAAGGAATCAATACGTAATGCACAGGTGCTCTATAATCAGGTTCGGAGGAAATTTCGTACAGGCCTCTCTGACAATGATGATGTTCAGAATGCGGCAGATACTGTGCTGCAGTACCGGATAAGCTACCAGAACACCCTTTCGGCATTTAACACTGTTCAAAAACAGCTGCAGATTTTTTTTGATGCTGCGAAGTACCGTCCTGATGCCGGAGAGTTTGAACGCTATTATTCTCTTTCAGGAGGGGAAAAGTATGAACCAGTCCCTTTTGAGAAGACACGGAACGCGGAGATATACCGTTTGACAAAAAAAAATTACGCCTACTCACAGACTATTGCGGAGAACAAACTTCTTCCCGACCTGAATATTATAGGCCAGTATACAAGGCTGTCCCAGGACGATCGTTTTTCCGATGCGGTAAAGGCCATGAACGATTCGGATTATTACATCGGTTTTACCGTGACCTATCCCATCGGCAATACTGAAAGCAGGAGCAGCCTTCGGGAGTCAGAGCTGGCGGTCATGGAGGTGAACCATGAGTTTGATATTACCAGAAATGAGTTCCGGAAAAGCCTGCAGTCCATCATACAGAATACATCCGGATTAAAAAAAATGATATCCCTGACTGAGCAGCGGATCAGGGTCCTCGAATCGAAATACAGAACAGAACAGGGCAAATATCACCAGGCACGCCTTGATCTGAATTATCTTATTACCACAGCTAATAATATCACCAGCAGTAAAGTGAGCCTCCTGAGTTACAAAAACCAGATGATACAGAACCATATTGATTATGGTGATCTCGTACAGTGATCATGAAAAAGAGTATTATGATCCTCCCCCGAAAAACAGGACATGAAGTTAAGCAAATAATACGATAATAAGCTTAACGGAGGAACACATGAGTACAAGAAGAACCTATGATCGTCAATTTAAAATTGATGCAGTGAAGTTGCTGAATGAAAGCGGGAAAAGCGCAACAGTGATCGCTGATAATCTCGGCATCAAAAGTGATCTGCTTTCTCGCTGGAGAAAGGAATTTGCGGATGAAAGTAAGAAAGCCTTTACCGGAAAAGGTAATCCCCGGGACGAGGAAGTTGCACGTTTGAAAAAAGAGAATGCCGATCTTCGGATGGAGCGTGACATATTAAAAAAAGCAATGGCCATTTTCTCGCAACCAGAACGGAGAAATACGCGTTCATGAAAAATCATAATGAAAGTTATTCTGTGAAGAAAATGGCCGAAATTTTGAAAATCTCAAAAAGTCGGTATTACGCCTGGTTAAAATCTAAACCAAGTTCTCACCAACTTAAAGATCAGGAATTGCTGAAAGAAATAAAACAGATTCACGACGATAGCCGGAAAACATATGGAAGCCCGAATGTTTATAAAGCCATTGAGAAAAAAGGTTTTAAAACATCAAGGAAAAGAGTTGCCCGTCTGATGCGGGAAAATGGCTTAAAAGGGGCCCAAAAACGTCGTTTCAGAGTTACTACGGATTCTGATCACGACTATCCAGTAGCACCGAATCTTCTCAATCGGCAGTTTAATGTCAGTACTACAAATACTTGCTGGGTGAGCGATATTACGTACATCTGGACGATGGAAGGGTGGCTGTATCTGAGTATAGTCATGGACCTGTTTTCACGGATGATTGTCGGTTGGGCAATAGAATCTCACATGAGGGCTGAGCTGGTTATTGACTCATTAAAAATGGCAGTTGGGAATCGGCATCCAGCTAAAGGCATGTTAATGTTCCATTCAGATCGTGGCATACAATATGCCTGTGAAAATTTCCGTAAAACTTTGGATGGCTATGAAATGATTCAAAGTATGAGCCGTAAGGGAAACTGCTGGGACAACGCATGTGCTGAAAGTTTTTTCGCAACATTAAAAACAGAGGAGGTTTTTAGAAAAAAATATCAAACCAGAGAAGAGGCTCGCTTAAGTATCTTTGAATACATCGCAGTTTTTTATAACAGGAAAAGGCAACATTATTATCTTGACTTTGTAAGCCCAGAAGAATATGAGAAGTCTATGTTTCAAATTCAAAAAACTGCTTAACTAACTGTCCCGGAAATCGGGGGAGCATCATTATAAATGGAACAATGGAGTCAGGATGAAGTTATATGTAAGGAAGTTTGTTTTCTTGTTTATCCTTTTCTATGGCGTGAAAGCGGTATACGGCGAACCGGTTCCAGCCAAAAACAATCACATGAAGCCTCCTGTTTTTAAGTTAAGTGCCGATTATTATAATTTTTCCGGTGACTCAGACAGATCTGAATCCGGAAACAGCGGTGCCGGAACATCTGATGAAGAAAGCGGATGGGATTCTGAAGAATTCCATATCAATGCAGAAAGTAACATCGGTATTTCACACCATCTGAGGATTAAAAGCAAAGCCTATTTTAACAGGGCCGAATATTCCGCTTCTGAGTTTCCATCAAACCTGTATGACACGGGCGCCGATGTGGTGGTCCTGAACAAAGATCTTATGTTTACAGGCGGCGTCAGGTATGCTGCTGATACGCTTGAAGATACGGATGAAAGGAACGCCATGGTGTATCGTATCATGGGTGGAATTACCTTCTATCAGTCAGGCAGACATTCGTGGATAGGCGGCATGATGTATACCACGGAAAAGATATTTTTTAACTGGGGTACTTTCCTCCCGTTTATCAGTTATAAGTATTTGTCACAATCGCTATTGATTCAGGCACCAATGCCGATACTGATGATCTGGCGTCCGGTAAAAAAGTTGAAAATATCCGTGAAATCGTTTCTTCTCCTGTGGAATGATGTTTCCATTGAATATCGTGTGCTGCCGTTTCTCGGGATAGCCATGGAGTATTCACGTAACGGCGAAACATACTATGATCATAACCATGCTGATATGGATGAAAAGCTGATTGTTGATAAACAGTATGCTGCTGTAAAAGTGAAGGTCGAAACAGGCAAATATGCAGGATTGTATGCATCGTGCGGGTACCGTTTTAAAAACAGCTATTACTACGACACGAAAGTTTTTAATGTGAACGATGACGTGGAAAAAATAGCAATAGCTGATTACCTTATGTTTAACGCCGGCATGGAACTTCGCTGCTATTAATCATTATGCAGTCGTTTATTGCTGGTTCCCGTCGGGTAATAAACGGTTCAAATGATGCAGCAGGGTCCTTATATCAACCCGAAAAAACGAAGACTGTCCCTGAGTAATATCAGGGCAAGGGAAATAAGAAGTATTCCCAGAAGCCTGTTTGTGTAGATAAAAGCTTTTCCGTTAAGCAGGCTTCTGAACCTCCCGGTGAGGACAGCTATGGTGATTTTTGAACCTGCCAGAAAAAGATAAAATCCTGTAACAAAGCACAATGCGGATACAGCGGACTGCGCGTATCCCCTGAGAATCATGGGTGCGCCGGTGGTTGCCCAGAAAAGATACGGGTGGGGGCTCATGAAGTTTGCCAGCACACCTTTACGGAATGAAGGTGACTGATCTCCGCTGCTGTTGACAGGACCCCCTTTCATTGTGATGCTTTCATACCCTAAATATCCTATATATACCGATCCGCACAGTGAAATGCCCCCCATTATCAATTCTGCTTCTGACGCACGGTGCACCAGCAGGAGCGCTCCCAGCATAATCGGCAGGTCTGTCGCGAAGGGGGCAAGGGCAACGCGTATTCCGGCTCCGGCGCCGTGGTTCAGGGTTTCCTGCAGTACAAGGGCGAGGAGGGGCCCCGGAGAGATGCCGGCTGAAAATCCCAGCACCAGTCCCGATATAAGGAACGGCAGTATGGAGGAAGTTGTTTCCATGATTGATTCTTATGTGCCTGCGGTTCCCCTGAGGCAATTATTTTTTCAGAGTCCATGATTTTTTTCTTGAAAAACTAACGAATGTTAGTTAGTATTGTAGCGTAGGCTGTCATACCGTGCGCGGGGCGGATAACAATTTCTGCCGGACATGGATGATGCAGATGATTATATTGCGACAGGAGTTTTCTATGTACGATCGACTGCTTTCCCTTTTATCAGTTCTTTATAAAAAGCCCCTGGCGGTTTCTCTCTGCGGGCTGATAATAACAGCGTTGTTCACTCTTGCAATTCCCTATATTAAATTTGATAATGACGTGAAAAACTTTCTTCCCGGTAATCATCCCCACCGTGCGGCCCATAACCGTCTTGATGACGTGTTCGGTTCAAGCGAAATTATTATTATCGGCGTTGAATCAAAGAACGCGTTCTCAAAAGAGACTGTTGAGTATATCAAGTGGCTTACGGGCAAAATTGAAGTACTCAACAGGGACTTTCCGGTGCAGAATATTTCCCGTGAACTTTCCCTGACCCGTGAGGAGGCGAAAAAGCTGATCGCGGCAATCAATGAAAATGAGCTCCTTGGAAAAGAGGCGCTGAAGTCGCTCCTTGAAAGCCCGGAACGCATGAGCGAGGAGCTTTTCTGGGAGGAGGGGTTCGCAAAGAAAATAGCCGAAAGGGTCTCCCGTGTTTCTATTGACAGCCTGTTGAATTATTACCGGCTTCCTGTTGACGAGGTGAAGTCGGTAAACAATACGGATTATATCCGCGGTGAAGGGGACCGGTTTGTTGTGGAGAGCCTGATCGATCCCGGCAGTGTTGATCAGGCTGCGGTGGCGGCGATGAAAAAAAAGGTGAAAAGCTGGGACATATACAGGGGGCTGCTTTTTTCTGATGACGGGACCCTGACCGCCATGGCGGTGCAGCTGAATCCCATCGATATAAACCTGCGGCAGAAACTTGACCTTGCCATAGAAAAAATTATAAAGGAGAATCCCCGGGCGGGACTGACAATTTATCTCGCAGGTGAACCGGTGCTTTCCGACAGGATCAGTTCCTCCATGGGGAGCGACCTGCAGCGGCTGCTGCCGTTTGTGCTTCTTGTGATGCTGGTGATCCTTATCCTTATGTTCCGGCATTATGAAGGGGTGCTCCTTCCCATGATCGTGATTATATTTTCAGTAATCTGGACCATGGGGACAATGGCGGTCCTCAGGATACCCATGAGCATGGTAAGCATTTCGGTGCCTACGGTGCTTTCAGCCGTGGCCAGCGCCTACGGCATCCACTTTATGACGCACTATTTTATGAGTCCGGCGAGGTCACGCCTCGATTCCATCATGGACAGCATGAAGGAGTCCGGTCTTGCGATCATCATAGCGGGACTCACCACGGTTGCGGGCTTCGGGTCCCTGGTTACGTCGGACATGACCCACATAAAAAAATTCGGTATTATCACCGCCATCGGGGTATTTTATGCCCTGGCAATTTCAATAACACTGGTTCCCGCGTTGCTTGCCCTCAGAAAAAATGAAAAACCGCTTATTTCCTTTATGAAAAAGGAACGCAGCGGTTCGGATTACAGCCTGCGCTTTCTAATGTTCATTCAGAAGTACCTCGGCCCGCGGCCCCGCGTCGTGTTTGCGGTGGGCATTCTGCTTCTCTGCGTATCGGTAGCGGGTATCACCCGTCTTGAGGTGGATATGAACAGCATGGATTTTTTCCAGGAGGGCTCCGAGATGAAGGTCGCGGACAACCGTCTCAATGAGCAGCTTGCGGGTACGCAGCGACTCAATATCAACCTCGAAACAACAGACGGCTCCGAGGTGATAACCCCCGCTGTGCTGAAAAAAGTGGAGCAGTTTCAGAAGGACATCACGAGACAATTCGCCATTGCGGGGAAGGCGGTGTCGGTGAATGACTACCTGAAGAAAATGAACCAGGAAATGCAT
>Ga0116162_10001208_pt1 | contig 17201 bp, 19 predicted proteins | sample AD_UKC105_MetaG_FD_89875 | JGI IMG/M metagenome (GOLD analysis project Ga0116162, IMG submission 89875) | Active sludge microbial communities of municipal wastewater-treating anaerobic digesters from Hong Kong - AD_UKC105_MetaG | ecosystem: Engineered > Bioreactor > Anaerobic > Digestate... | reverse complement strand
CTGCCGCTGGTGCTGCCGCCGACCGTCATCGGCTTTTACCTGTTGATTGTCCTGGGACGCCAGAGCTGGCTTGGACAGGCCTATGAGCAGCTATTCGGACAGCCCCTGGTGTTCAGCTTCAGCGGGCTGGTGCTGGCCTCGATCATATTCAACATCCCGTTCGCGGTGCAGCCGATCCAGCGTGCCTTCGAGGCCATCCCGCTCGAGGTGCGCGAGGCCGGGCAATGCTGTGGCCTGGGTTTCTGGCAGCGCTTCCTGCGCATCGATCTGCCTCTTTCCTGGCCGGGCATGTTGTCGGCAGCAGTGATCACGTTTGCACATACGCTGGGTGAGTTCGGTGTGGTGCTGATGGTCGGCGGCAATATTCCGGGAGAGACCAAGACGGTCGCGATCTCGATCTACGACCGCACCCAGGCATTCGACCTCGCCGGGGCCAACGCGATGTCGCTGCTGTTGCTGGCGATCTCGTTGACCACCATCGTCGTCAGCTACGGCCTGGTCGGCCGCATGATGAACGCGCGGCGCCCGGTATGAGCCTGGAACTGGTCCTGCACAACCAGGGGCCTGATCTGGATCTGCACGCGACGCTGCCTGCCGGCAGAATCACCGCACTGCTCGGCCCTTCCGGGTGCGGCAAGACCTCGATCCTGCGCGCGATCGCCGGGCTGTTGCACCCGAAGCACGCCCGCATCCGTATGCACGGCGAGGTCTGGAGCGATTCGGACATGCGCCGCTTCGTCCCGACCCGTCTTCGGCCGATCGGCTTCGTGCCCCAGCAGTACGGCCTGTTTCCGCACCTGACCGCGCTGGGCAATGTGATGATGTCGCTGCGCCACCTGTCGGCAACACAGCGTTCCGTCAGCGCGCAGGCGTTCCTTGACCAGGTACACATCGGTGAACTCGCGGACCGGTACCCGCGCGCGCTTTCAGGCGGGCAACGGCAGCGACTCGCCCTGGCCCGGGCGATCGCGCGCGAGCCGCAGTTGCTACTGCTCGACGAACCCTTTTCCGCGGTCGACCGCACCACCAAGCGCCTGCTGTATGTCGAGATCAAACGCCTGCACGAGCAACTGGGGCTTACCACGGTGCTGGTCACCCACGATCTGGACGAAGCGGCACAACTGGCGTCGCACCTGTGCCTGATCGATCAGGGCCGGTTGCTGCAGGCTGGGCCGACGCGTGAGGTCCTGGCCCGCCCCTGTTGTGAATCGGCAGCCCGGTTGCTGGATATCCCGAACATCTTCGAAGGTCGACTCGACAACACCGGGGCAGAGGGTTCGCAGGTTCTCGCGTGGGGACCGCATCGGTTGAAGGTCGATCAACGGTTCAACGTCGCCGGACCATTTCGCTGGGGCATTCAGCCCGGCAACGTGCTGATGGTGCGTGACGACAAGCCCTGGGGTGATCGCCTCGAGAATCCAGTGGCCTGCCGGATCGTGGAGCACGTGGAACTCGGCGCCGAACTGCTGGTCTGGCTGACACCGGACGCATTACCGAACGAGACACTGCAGATGCGCCTGCCCGCCCGTGCGTTGCAACGCCACCCGCTGCAACCGGGACAGCACATGACGGTGTGTCTGCGGCGAAACGATCTGCTGCTGTTCCGTGACGAGGCACCTGGCACGGGCGGCCGGGCGGCCTGAAACGGGGTCAAAAACGGATTGCAGTTGCCGGACAAGAGCGCAAGATAAACCCGTGAAGCAACGCTGTGAGAGGAATCGGCCTCAAGTGGCGTTTCGTAGGAAAGGAATTTCCAATGTCTGTAATTTGCTGTCCCGCGGGCCGCGCCGCGATGGCTTCGCCGACCCTCCTCAGGTGGATCGGTACGCATCTGCTGCTTTTCCTTTTGCAGATCAGCGCGGTTGGCGCTACCGACGAATCGGCCCTGATCCTCACACCATCAGAGCCGATCGATGCCACGCATACGAAAGTCTCAGACATCGTCGAGGATATGGCCAGGCGCGTCGACCGCTTCTTCGGCAACGACCGTGCATTCGAGGAGCAGAACGACACCGCGTTGCAGATCCGTTTCGACTTCGGTAGCGACGAGGGGGAGTTGGCCCGGCTGAACAGCAGTGTCCGTGCGAAAGTGGCGCTACCTGGTACGGAAGAGCGCCTGCGCCTCGTCCTGGAGAGCGATCCGGACCTGCCGGCACGCGATGCGCCCCTCGACGACCCGCTCAGGTCGTTCGGGGAGTCATCCGACTATACCCTCGGCCTCGAAGGGCGGGCCCAGGCCAGCGGTTGGCAGTTGCGGCCTTCGCTGGGCGTGCGCGCCAAATGGCCGCTGGATCCCTACGCGAGATTACTGGCAATTCGCTACATTGATCTCGGCGATTGGGTGTCCCGCGTCTCAGGCACGGCTTCCTGGTTCAGCACGGACGGCGTCGGCCTCGACGGCACGGTTGATTTCGACCGCCGAGTGAATGACGACATCCTGTTCCGTTCCGCCTCCAGCCTTGCATGGCGACACGACACGTCGCAGACCAATGCCGCACAGGTGTTGTCCCTGTTCCAGCGCCTGGCCTCGCAGGCCAGCCTGGCGTACGAGATCGGCGCCGGTGCCGACAACGATCCGCAGTGGGAGATCAACAACTATTTTGCGCGCCTGCGCTATCGCCGGCTCGTCTACAAGACCTGGGCCTACGTCGACGTTCAGCCAACGATCGCCTGGCCGGAGGACAATGACTTCCAGGAAGAGCTTTCACTGCTGGTGCGTCTCGAGTTGAATTTCGGCAAGGCGTATCGATGATCGGCGCCGCCCGGGCGCACCCCGCAACGCGGTCTATACCAATCGCCCGTCGCTGATCCGGCCAAGCAGCGCCTCCAGCCGTGCCAGTTCCGTTTCACCGGGATCGGCGAACAGGACGCCGATCAGATAGCGCTCCAGCGACAGCCGTCGCACGTGCCTTACCCGACAGTCGAGGCGCAGCGGTCGGTTCCCGGCGGCCATGCCGGCCGTTGGCAGATCGACCTCGAACGCGTCGCCCGGCGTCAGAATCGATCCACCCTGTGCCAGTGCAACCACGTCGGCACGGCCCATGTACAGGCTGAGGCCGACGATGGAGACATCGCAGGATGTCGCGTCGCGCGGCGTACCCTGGCGATCGATGACACGGAGCGCACAGGACAGCGAATGGCGGGGATAAAGGCGACGTTCGGTAGTCATTAAAGGGGGATTTTAGTCGCAATCGACCCTCGATGGGCGCAAAACCGGGGCCGTGAACGTCTTGTTGCGGTGCCATTTCCGCTGTCCGCGGCGTTACCCCGGCGATCGCAACGCGACACTGCCCCGCTGGATTGCCAGGACCTCACCGTCCTCCAGGGCGCACCATGCCTCGTCGGTCAACGGGGCACTGGCAACCAGCGTCAGCGCCTGCTGCACGGTATGCAAACGGATGCCGGAATCTGCCAGGTCAGGCACTGACTCCTCGCAACTGCGTTGCAACAGATACAACCCTGGTTGCTGCAAAGTACCGTCTGGAATTCGGTGGTGCGCATGCACGAACAGGGTGTCGCTGTCCGAATAGAGAAAATTCGCGATCCCGATCGCGCGCAATGTGGCCGCAAATTCAGCCACCGCCTCCAGTCGCTCGGCCAGCAGAGGGACACCCTCGCGCTGCCTGTCCCACAGCTTCGCCATCCGGGTCAACAGGTGGCAGAACGCCGCCTCGGAGTCACTCTCACCGACCGGACGGAAACGCGCGGAGGCCGGCTGTGCACCGTGCTCCCAACCCGGCAGGTCGCCGTTGTGGGCAAACACATGGGTGTGGCCACCCAGTTCGCGCATGAACGGCTGGGTATTGCGCAACGCGGTCTCGCCGAAGGTGGCCAGGCGGATGTGCGAAATCACCAGGGCGCTGGGGGGACCATGATCCTCGAGATAACGCGCCAGACCGCTCTCGCTCGCGGCCCCCGGCTCGCGCAACAGCAGCGCGTCACGCTCTGCATAAAACGCCACGCCCCACCCGTCACGGTGCGGCCCCTCGGCTCCGCCGCGCCTGGCAAGCCGCTGCAAAGAGAAACCGACCGAGGTGGGTACCCGGCTGCACATCGCAAACAGTTCACACATTGTCCCGTGCCCGTTCCCGGCCGCTGCGTCTGCATTCAGTATCGCGCACCCCGGCTTCGGTTGTGCAGACCCAGATCAGTCCAGGGCGCGCCGCAGGGCCACCTCCGACAGCAACTCGCGACAACCGCGCGGCCCGCTCGCCTCAACCATCGATGACCGCGCGGTCGCGCCCACAAGCGTCACCGCGAGTCACATCGGGGATTTTCAGCCACAGCACCTGAAACTTTTCTTACCGGCAGTGCCCCACTACGCTTGTCGAATCAATTCCTGGAGTGCCGATGTACCGTGTCGTTACCAATCGATCAATGCATGTTGGCCGCCTGTGCGGCCTGCGGCCTCACCGCGGTGCTGGCGGGAAACACCGCTGCGGCGCCCCTGGTGCTGGACATCTGCGTGAGCTACCACTGTGCCGCCCATCGCGCCGTAACGATCGACGCGGCGCAGTGGAACCCGGTGGTGGCGTTGCTGCGTACCAGCAGCAGCGCAGAGGAAGAACGCCGTGGAATCGCGCAGGCCATCGCCCACATGGAACGCGTCGTCGGCGCCCAGGCCGGGACTTCCGGCGACCTGCCCCGCAATGAGGGTGACGGCGCAGCGCCCGGACAGCTCGATTGCATCGCCGAATCGCTGAACACGACCACCTATCTGCGTGCCGTCGAAGATGCCGGGCTGCTGCGCTGGCACAAGGCCGCGGAACCGGCGAAACGGCAGCGCTGGGTATTCAGCTTTCATCGCACCGCCGTGATACGGGAAATTGCGACGGACCAGCCATATGCGGTTGACTCGTGGTATCTGGGCAATGGCGCCGAGCCTCTGGTGCAACCGCTGGACGACTGGTATCGCGCGATCGGTGCCCCCGGCGACTGAGGCGGGCACGGATTCAGTCGAACACCAGTCTCTCCAGCAGGCGCACGCGTTGGCGCAGCTGCTGCATTTCATCCATCAGCTCGACGGCCAATGCCGCCCCCGCGGGGTTGAGCCCGAGGTCGTGCTCCAGGCGCACTGCACGCAACGCCCGCGCCACATCGGCATCCGCGAACTGCCATTCACGCGGCGACTGCCCGTGTGGGCTCAATACGCCCTCACCGACAAGGATCACGATGGTCTCGCTGGACACGCCACAACACTGCGACAACTCGGTCAACGAGAAGCTGTATTCGACATCCGGATGGAAGGGGTGGTGTTCGCCGGTCACATCAACCTCCCAGATGTGCGCGTGGGTTGAACGGCATCTCGCGCGCCATCTGCTCGTACAGCGCCCGCTTCGCCTCGGTGTCCGCCGGTGGCGCCACGATCTGCAGCACCACGAACTGATCGCCGGCCGCCTCTTTCGGAACCGCCAGCCCACGTCCCTTCAGGCGCAGCTTCTGACCGCTGCGCGCCCCGGCAGGAATATTGAGATCGACCGCACCGCCCAGTGTGGGGACCTTGAGCTTGCCGCCGAGCGCGGCTTCCCACGGGGTCACCGGCAGATTCAGAAAGACATCCTTGCCGTCCACCTGGTACTGCGCATGCGGCTTGAGTGTGACTTCCAGAAACAGGTCGCCGGCAGGCCCGCCGTTGAAGCCGGCACCGCCCTGTCCCGCCAGGCGGATGCGCTTGCCGCTGGTCACACCGCGCGGGATCTTGACCTGCAGATTGCGCAACCGGCCGGTAAGGCGGCCGTGCGCATCGTATTCGGGGATGCGCAGCTTCAGTCCAAGGGTGGCACCGTTGAATGCGTCCTCGAGGCTGACCTCGACCCTGGCGTGATGATCCTCTCCACGACCGGAGACACGCCCGCCACGGGAGAAGCCGGCACCGCGATGATTCGCACCCTGTCCGAACAGGCTCTCGAAGAAATCCGAAAAGCCGCCACGTCCGGTATCGGCCGGACCGCCACCGGAAAACTCGAACCCGGCATCCCAACCCGGTGGCGGCCGGAAATCCTGGCCGGCGCGCCAGTTCTTGCCCAGTTGGTCGTAGGCCGCGCGCTTTTCCGGGTCCCTGAGCACCTCGTAGGCCTCACCGAGCTCCTTGAAGCGGCGCTCGGCATTCGCCTCTTTGCTGACATCCGGGTGATATTTGCGCGCCAGCTTGCGGTAGGCGCGCTTGATCTCGTCCTGCGTCGCTTCGCGGGCCACGCCCATCACCGCATAGTAGTCTTTGTAGTCCATCGATCGACGCCTGTTGTCGGGAAATCAGCGTACCCCGGCGGCAAACCGGGCGCCGCACAGTGGCGGCGCCCTTTCTTGGTCAGCTGTTGACCGAGATCTTGCGCGGTTGCGCCTTTTCCTGCTTGCCAATCGTCACCTCGAGCACACCATGGTTGCTCTTGGCAGTGATCTTGCTGGCATCCGCGGTGTCGGGAAGGCTGAAGCGACGATAGAAGCTGCCATAGGTGCGCTCGACGCGCTTGTAGCCTTCGCGCTCGTCCTTCTTCTCCGACTCCTTCTCGCCTTTGATGGTCAGCATGCCGTTTTCCATGTGCACCTCGATATCTTTCGGGTCCACGCCCGGGATATCGGCCACGATCTTGAAGTTGTCCTTGTCTTCCTTGATATCCACCGCAGGCACCCAGTCGCTGGTGGCGACATTGCTGCCTTCGGCGGTTCGTGTATCCATCGTGCGCTCCATTTCACGGCGCATCTGTTCCAACAGGCTCCAGGGTTCATATTTCATCAGGCTCATGACGGCGTCCTCCCTATCAGTTCGATCGAAACAACATCCGGCGGGGCATTCACCCCTCTTTCCTGCCGTATAGATAGGCCCGAAAGGCGCGCTTTCAAGAGCGGGGATTTGCCTCAGGTCAAAGGTCGCATTGGAGGAAACCGCTTTAGCCGACCAGCGTGTAACACGGTGTGTACTCACCCTCCAGTTTCATCCGCCTCTGGCTCACGAAGCGCTGCAGCAGGTCATCCATCGCGGCCGCCATATCCGCCTCGGCACGGATCTCGAACGGGCCGTTCTCCTCCACTGCCCGTATCCCATGCTCCTTGACGTTGCCAGCCACGATGCCGGAAAAGACCCGGCGCAGGTTGGCCGCCAGCATATGAGGCGCCTGATCACGGCGCAGCGTCAGGCCGGCCATTGCCTCGTGCGTCGGCATGAAGGGCTCCTGAAAGTCTTTTTCGATGCGTAGCTGCCAGTTGAAATAGAACGCATCGCGGCCATCCTGCCGAAACGTCTTCACCCTGCTCATCGCCGCCTTCATCGCCTGCGCGACCGCCACCGGATCACCGATGATGATCTCGTACAGGCCCTGCGCATCCGGCCCCAGGGTGCTGCCGACATAGGCGTCGACTGCCTCGAAATAATCGGCGCTTTCGACCGGACCGGTCAGCACCACCGGGAACGGATGTCCGGCGTTGTCCGGGTGCATCAGGATTCCGAGCAGGTAAAGCAGTTCCTCCGTGGTACCGACACCACCGGGGAAGATCACCACACCGTGGCCGATGCGCACGAATGCCTCTAGGCGCTTCTCGATATCCGGCAGGATCACCAGCTCGTTGACGATCGGGTTGGGCGGCTCCGAGGCAATGATGCCCGGCTCGGTCAACCCGAGGTAACGCCCGCCGGCGATACGCTGCTTGGCGTGCCCGATCGTCGCGCCCTTCATCGGTCCCTTCATCGCGCCCGGCCCGCAACCGGTGCACACATCCAGCCCGCGCAACCCAAACTGGTAACCGACTTCCTTGGTGTAGTCGTACTCCTCACGGCCGATCGAGTGTCCGCCCCAACACACCACGATGTTCGGGTCCACGCTCGGGCGCAGCACCCGTGCATTGCGCAGGATATGGAACACCGCCGAGGTCATGTGTTCGCTCTTCGACAGGTCGAGCGTCGGATCGCCCTGGATCTCGTTGTGCGTGTAGATGATGTCGCGCAGCACCGCGAACAGATGCTCGCGGATGCCCTGGATCATCTTGCCGTCGACAAAGGCCGCAGCCGGGGCGTTTTCCAGGCGCAGCTTGATGCCCTGGTTGCGCTGCATCAGGTTGATCCCGAAATCGCGGTAGGTGTTGAAGATCTCGCGTGCGTCGTCAGTGTGGCTTCCGCTGTTGAGTACCGCCAGCGCGCAGCTGCGAAACAGACGGTAAAGCCCGCGCGCACTGGTGTCGAGCAGGGTGCGCACCTCCATCTGTGACAAGACCTCGAGGCTGCCCTCCGGACTGACCGAGGCGCTTATTCTCTGCATTTCTTCTCCCCTGCTGAACGTCGATGACCGGCCGGCAGGGTAACCGAAAATGCCGACCCATCGTCTACATCGGCAGCGCGGGCACAGTCTGATGCTCAAACCACAACAACGGGGCGAAGACGTTGTATATTGGCTGCGCTGCACAATGACCCGGTGACCCCATGAAGCTGCTGATCCGCAATCTCGCCCGTACGACAACCGAACCCGAGGTCCGGGAAATGTTCGAGGCCTTTGGTGCCGTCCAGTCTTGCTCGCTGGTCATCGACAAGGCCTCCGGCCGCTCAAAGGGTTTCGGTTTCGTCGAGATGCCCAAGGCCGGCGAGGCAAAGGCAGCGATGAAAATGCTCAATGGCAAAGATGTCGCGGGCAGCCGGATCCGGGTCAAGAAGGCGGAAACGACACCGCACGCGGAACCCGACATTGGCGACCGATAGCGGTAGCGGCTATGGCCGCAAAGACCCGCTGCATGGTGTGACATTGCAGAACATGCTCGACCGCCTGGTTGAACGCTATGGTTGGGATGAACTCGGCCGGCGAGTCCGCATCAAGTGTTTCAGCAGCGACCCGAGCACCAACTCCTGCCTCAAGTTCCTGCGCAAGACGCCCTGGGCACGGCAAAAGGTGGAGGAACTCTACCTGCAGACGCACTGGCCGGCAGTCAACGTCTGGCGCAAAACACCGCAGCAGCGCAGCGACTAGCGAACGAACCCGACCTGACCGGCGCATACCGAGCTGATGTCAGCAACGGCCGGAGCCGCCCACCTCGCCAGCATGTTTCGTATCAAAGGGCATTGCAGTACCGCAGCCTTCAAAGATCCCGTAGTGGGTGCCCATGTCGCCGAGGAAATCGAAATGCGGAGACAAGCGTGTCTCCTCGAGCGAGGCGTACGCATGCCTCGACATGCCAGGCGGGTGTCAGCGGTGCGCGAAGGCCCTTGCCTGTGACTTCATCAGTTCGACGATCGCGTAGATGCCGAAATGCCGGTTCGGACTCAGGTTCTCGGCCAGCCTGATGCGGTCGAACAGGGCGTCGATATCAAGCGCCTCGATCTCCTGTGCCGTGTGTCCCGACAACAGTTCGACCAGAACCGCGAGCACACCCTTGATGATCGCTGTATCGCAATCACCGACATAGCGTATCCGGCCCTGCCCCTGCGGGTCGGCAAGCGGCGCGACCCAGACCTTGCTGATGCACCCCTGGACGCGGTTTTCTTCGGTGCGAAGACCTTCATCGAGCGGCGGCAGCGACTCGCCGAGCTCGACCAGGTACGCATACCGCGCGTCCCAGTCATCCAGGAACTCGAAGTTCTCGACGAACTCGTCTGCCGTCAACATGACTGCCTCACACGCTGAATGACTCGCCACAGCCACAGGTTTCCTTGATATTGGGATTGCGGAACTCGAACCCCTCGTTCAAGAGATTGGTTCTGACGAAGTCGACCACCATGCCATCGAGATTCGGCAGCGACTTGTCATCCACCACCAGTTTCACGCCGTGACTCTCGAACACATGATCACCGGCATCGATCGAATCGGCGAAGTCGACCACATAGGCAAAGCCGGTGCAGCCGCTCTTCTTCGTACGGATGCGCAGACCTTCGCCCGTGCCCCGTTTCGCCAGCTGTCCCGCCACGTGGCGCGCAGCGGCTTCCGTCAATTGAATCGCCATTACGCTGTACTCCTTAAACACTTCATCGGCCATCCCCTGTCCCCCAGGGAGAGGGTTGGAGAGGGATTACCCCACTTGAGACTCAGGACAGCGGCGGCAGAACTCACATCATCCCCAGTTCGAGTTGTGCCGCCTCGCTCATCCGGTTCTTGGTCCAGGGCGGGTCCCATACCAGATCGACCTTGCAGTGATCGACGCCGTCAACCGTTTCGACCGCACGTTCCACCAGGCCCGGCAAGGTGCCGGCGACCGGACATCCCGGTGCTGTCAGCGTCATCTTGATCGCGATATCCGCATCACCGACCGCGTCGATCGCATAGATCAGGCCGAGGTCGTAGACATTGGTCGGGATCTCCGGATCGAAAACCGTGCGCAAGGCGGCGATGATGCCATCAAGGCGCTGATCCTCTGTTGCCTCGTTCACCTTGCTGCTCCCTTCAAACCAGTTGCGTAACCAGGCGGACATCACCTACCTCCACGTGTTCAGGCCGACTCCAGCAGACGCGCCGCCAGCAGCTTGCCAGCCCGCGCCCGCAGCGCCGGATTTGCCATCCCGTCGAACACCTCCTGTGCAAAACCCTGGCACAACAGCTGTTTCGCCTGATGCTCGGGAATACCACGGGAGCGAAGGTAGAACAGCATGTCAGGATCGAGCTCACCCACGGTCGTGCCGTGACTGCACTTGACGTCATCGGCATAGATCTCAAGCTGTGGCTTGGTATCCACCTCGGCAGAGCGGGCCAACATCAGGTTGCGGTTCGACAACACCGCATCGGTCTTCTGCGCATCGCGCGACACCACGATATGGCCATCGAAAACCACGCGGCCGCTGCCATCGAGGATGCCCTTGAAGGTCTCGCGGCTGGTGCAGTTCGGTACTTCGTGCCGTACGACAAGGTGCACGTCGTTGAACTGCCGGTCACCTGCCAGCATCAGGCCATCGAGTTGTGCCGTCGCACCCTCGCCGCCAAACGTCACACGCACGTCGTTGCGCGACCAGGCACCACCAAGCGCAGCCAGCGTCAGCTGATAGCGGCTACGCGCACCAAGGCGCACCTGCAGGTCGCTCAGGTGCTGTGCATGGACGCTCTCCTCCTGCATCCGCTGGTGCAGCAGCTCGCTGTCGCTGCCCAGCGACACCTCGATCAGCGCATTCGTGAAGTAGGTCCCGTCACCGAGACCGCAATAGCGTTCGATGACCTCGGCACGCGCACCGTCTTCGAGCACGATCAGGTGACGCGGGTGACAGATCCCCGGCTGCTCGAGCCCGACCGACACGTGCAGGATCTCGATCGGGCCATCCAGGCGCGCTCCCGCCGCCAGGTGAATCAATGCGCCGTCCGACATCAGCGCGCTGTTGAGGGCCGCGAACACGTGATTGTGCTCGGCGATCGCATCCAGTTGCTGCCTGAGCGCAGCTGGCACCTCACCGAGACCACCGGCCAGACTGCTGAGGACGACACCGCTCGTTGCTTTCGCCATTGAACACAGACCGGACGCCAGATAGCCGTTGACGAAAACCAGGCGGATGGCAGGCGGTTCAGCCAGCATCAGGTCCTCGATATCCGACAGCTGCAGCGCATCGAAAGGCCCCTCGACGATCGGCTGGTATTCGGCCTGGTCGAGGAAACCGAGTGGCGTATAGCGCCAGGCCTCCTGTTTGCGGTCCGGCCGCGCCATCGCCGCGACGCCCGCCGTGCCACGCTGCCTGGTCACTGACTGCCAGTCAGTATCCGGCATCCCCGTCGCCATGCGTTTCTGGCCCAGGTGCAGGATCCCCTGCAGGTCGTGCTGAGTCTGCGTATCGCTGTTCATGCGGCTTCATCCTGGCCGGACAACCAGCCGTAGCCCTTGGCCTCCAGCTCCTTCGCCAGGCCCTTGTCGCCGGAGCGCACGATCTTCCCACCGGCCAGCACGTGCACGAAGTCCGGCTGGATGTAATCGAGCAGACGTTGGTAATGCGTCACCAGGATCACCGAACGATCCGGACTGCGTAGCGCATTGACGCCGTCCGACACCGTTTTCAGGGCGTCGATATCGAGCCCGGAATCCGTCTCGTCAAGGATCGCCAGTTTGGGTTCGAGCAGCGCCATCTGCAGGATTTCGTTGCGCTTTTTCTCGCCGCCGGAGAAGCCCGCGTTGACCGGGCGCTTGAGCAGTTCCGGCTGCATCGACACCATCGCCAGCTTCTCACGGATCAGCTTCAGGAACGCCACCGAGTCGAGCTCCGGCTCACCGCGTGCCTTGCGCTGTGCGTTCAACGCCTCCTTGAGAAAATGCGTGTTGTTCACGCCCGGCAGTTCGACCGGGTACTGAAACGCCAGAAAGATGCCCCGGCTGGCACGCTCCTCCGGCGCCAGTTCTATCAGGCTCTCACCGTTGAACAGCACCTCACCGGCAGTCACGGCATAACCGTCGCGCCCCGCCAGGATGTGCGCCAGGGTGCTCTTGCCGGAGCCGTTCGGCCCCATGATCGCGTGCACCTCGCCGGCGCCGACCTGCAGGTCGAGTCCCTTGAGGATCTCTTTACCCTCGACCTCGGCTTTCAGATTCTTGATAGACAGCATCATTTGATCTCTCCTGGCATATCGCCTGTGCGCCTCAACCGACCGCTCCTTCCAGACTGATCGCGAGCAGCTTTTGTGCTTCAACGGCGAACTCCATCGGGAGTTCGTTGAATATCTCCTTGCAGAAACCGTTCACGATCAGTGACACGGCGTCCTCCTCGGACAGGCCGCGGCTGCGGCAGTAGAACAGCTGGTCGTCGCCGATCTTCGAGGTCGTCGCCTCGTGCTCGACCTTGGCGGTCGGGTTCTTCACCTCGATGTAGGGGAAGGTGTGGGCGGCACAGCGGTCGCCGATCAGCAGCGAGTCGCACTGCGTATGGTTGCGCGCGTTCTCCGCCCGCTGCGCCATGCGCACCAGTCCGCGGTATGCCTGCTGGCCGTCTCCCGCAGAGATGCCCTTGGACACGATCGTGCTGCGGGTATTGCGCCCGAGGTGGATCATCTTGGTCCCGGTATCCGCCTGCTGGTGACCCTTGGTCACCGCGACCGAATAGAACTCACCGACCGAATCGTCGCCACGCAACAGGCAGCTCGGGTACTTCCACGTGATCGCCGAACCTGTCTCGACCTGGGTCCACGAAATCTTCGAGCGCGCACCCCGGCAGTCGCCACGCTTGGTCACGAAATTGTAGATACCGCCCTTGCCCTGCGCATCGCCGGGATACCAGTTCTGCACCGTCGAATACTTGATCTGCGCGTCCTGCATCGCGACCAGCTCGACCACCGCCGCGTGCAGCTGGTTCTCGTCGCGCTGCGGCGCGGTGCAACCCTCCAGGTAGCTGACGTGGCTGCCCTCCTCGGCGACGATCAGGGTACGCTCGAACTGCCCGGTGTTCTGTGCATTGATACGGAAATAGGTCGACAGCTCCATCGGGCAACGCACGCCCTTGGGGATGTACACGAAGGTGCTGTCGGTAAACACCGCGGCATTCAGCGCCGCGTAGAAGTTGTCCGTGTGCGGGACCACCGAACCGAGATACTCGCGCAACAACGCCGGATGCTCGCGCGCCGCCTCAGAGATCGAGCAGAAGATCACCCCGGCGTCGGCCAGGTTCTTGCGGAAGGTTGTCGCCACCGAGACACTGTCGAACACCGCATCCACGGCGACACCAGACAGCGCCTTCTGCTCCTCCAGCGGGATGCCGAGTTTCTCGTAGGTGCGCAACAACTCCGGATCCACCTGGTCGAGGCTCTAGAGGACCGGTTTCTTTTTCGGCGCCGCGAAATACGAGATCGTCTGGAAGTCGATCTGCGGATGATGCACCGACGACCATTCCGGCGGCGTCATACCCAGCCAGTGCCGAAACGCCTTCAGGCGGTATTCGAGCACCCACTCGGGTTCCTGTTTACGCTGCGAGATGAAGCGGATGACATCCTCGTCGAGGCCCGGCGCGATGACGTCGGTCTCGATGTCGGTCACGAATCCGTGCTCGTAGCCGCGTTCGACCAGTGCGTCTACCTGTTTTGTTGTCGAGCTCATGGTCTATTCAATTCCCTAGTCATTTGCTCGGGTATTGTGGGCGCACCCCAGCGAATTTCAAGTTGCCAAACGTAAGGTTTAACGGATTGCCCCGGCTCTGAGACACAGCGGAGAATCATTCGCATCTGGCAGCCGGCATCCGTCGTGGACAGGCGCACCGTTGCGCCTGCACATGGCGGCGTACACTTGCATGGACAACACACTTCACCGCATGGTCAAACCCGTGAATCGCGCCGACCGATCACCCGATGCCGACGATGACCTGCTGCAGGTGACCGGCCTGAGCAGGTACTTCACTGCCGGTGGCCACCGGCAAGCGGTGTTCGACAATCTGAACCTGGTCGCCCGACGCGGGCAGGTGGTCGCGCTGCTCGGTGCCAGCGGCAGCGGCAAGACCACCCTGCTGAACCTGATCAGCGGCATCGACACCCCGGATTCCGGCAGCGTCCACATCGACGGCATCGACGTACACGCGGTCGGGGAGCCCGGGCGCACACTGCTGCGCCGTCGCGATATCGGTTTCGTATTTCAGTTCTTCAATCTGATCCCGACGCTGACCGTGGGCGAGAACATCGCGTTGCCTTTGGAACTGATCGGCAGCGATGCGCGGCAGGTGCAGCTGCGGGTGCAACAGTTGCTCGGTCAGGTGGGTCTTCCGGATGTGGCAAACCGTTTTCCGGAGACACTCTCGGGCGGCGAGCAGCAGCGCATTGCGGTCGCCAGGGCCCTCGCCCACCGGCCGAAGCTCCTGCTCGCCGATGAGCCGACCGGCAACCTCGACGAGGACACCGGGCGGCAGGTATTTGGCCTGCTCCGTGACATGGCAAGGCAACACCACACCACGCTGCTGGTGGTCACCCACAGCCAGCAGGTGGCGGCAGCGGCCGACCGCGTGCTGACCCTGCGTCAAGGCGGGATTCACACCGCGTGATTCGCCGGACCGTCTCACCGCTGCTGCTGCGCGCCGGCCTGCGTCATCACATACGGCACCGCTGGCAGGCGCTGTTGGCGCTCGTTGGCGTCATGATGGGTGTCGCCGTCGTGATCGCCGTCGATCTCGCCAATGCAGCGGCCAGCGCGTCTTTCGCGCAGTCGGCCAGTCAGTTGCGCGGCGCGGCCACGCACCGGCTCATCGGCAGTCAGGGATACCTGCCGCAGGCGTTGTATACAGACCTGTTCACAACACCGGGGCACCCACCGATGGCACCGGTGATCAGCACCCGCGTGCGGGTCGAAGGATTGCCGGGCCGGTTTCGACTGATCGGTATCGACCCGCTTGCCGAAGGCTCCATGCGCCGCGACCTGAGCAGCGCGATCTCCGGCACCGACGATTTGCGGATCTGGCTGTCACGGCCGGGCGTCGCAGCGCTCAGCACCTCTGCAGCCGACCACCTTGGCGTGACCATCGGCGATTCCCTGCCGATCCGCCACCAGGGCAACCCCTACAGGCTCGAGATCCTCGCTATCGGTGTCGACGACTCGCTGGCCAGCCGCGACCTGCTGGTAACCGACATTGCCACGGCGCAGGCGCTGAGCGGGATGCGCGAAACGATCAGCCACATCGATCTCATCCTCGACCCCGCAGCCGAGGCATGGCTTGCCGGCAGGCTGCCCGCATCGGCCCGCCTGCTCAGCGTCAATGAGCAGACGCAGGGCATCGTCGGCCTGTCCGCGGCGTTCGAACTCAACCTGACAGCGATGAGTCTGCTCGCGATGCTGGTCGGCGCGTTCCTGATCTTCAACGCCCTCAGCCTGTCGATCGTGCAGCGCCGCAACCTGCTGGGACGCCTGCGCGCGCTCGGTGTCACAGGTGCACAGATCCACCACCTGATCGTGGCCGAGGCGATGGCACTGGGCATCGTCGGCACGCTGCTCGGCAGCCTGCTGGGCATTGCCCTCGGCCAGGGCCTGACCACACTGGTCGCCGCCACCGTCAGTGAGCTGTACTACGACGTGCCGGCAGATGCCCTGCAGCTGAACGCATGGTCCCTGGCCAAAGGCGCCCTGCTCGGTCTCGGTGGTACCGTGCTCGCGGCCTGGTTTCCGGCAACGCAGGCCGCACGCACAGCCCCGCTGACCACGCTGTCGCGTGCCGCCCTGGAGCAATCGACGCGGCACCGGTTGCCGCGTCTTGGCATCGCCGGTGCGGTAATGATGCCGGCCGGGCTGCTGCTGGCATTCGTGGCTCCCGGTGGTGTCATCGCCGGGTTCGCCGGTCTGTTCGTGGTGCTGCTGGGCGCCGCCCTGTTGACGCCCCTGGCCCTGCACCTGGTACATGGTGCGCTCGACCGCCTGCCGATACGCGGCGTCTGGCGCATGGCCGCGCGCGACCTCGATCGTCACCTGTCGCGCCTGGGCACAGCGGGCGCCGCGCTGATGGTCGCCCTGGCCGCCAGCGTCGGTGTCGCAGTGATGGTCGAGAGCATGCGCAGCGCGGTCGGCGAATGGCTCGGCGACCTGCTCAGCGCCGACCTCTACATCGCCTCTGAGGCCTTCGATGACGCCGCCACGCTGCCACAGTCCATCGTCACCCAGGCGCCGCACCTGGCACCGGTGAGTGCCGCAAGCTACTACCGCAACCGCACGCTGCACGACGGCAACCGGCGCATCACGCTGGTCGCCGCGGACCTGGCAGCACAATCCCGCACCGGCTTTGACTTCGTCGCACAGATCGATGGGGACTTGTGGCAGCGCTTCGCCAGCGGCGAAGTGCTGATTTCGGAGCCGTTTGCGCGGCGCTCAAAGCTAAATCCCGGTGATGTGTTGCATCTGCCGACACCCGCTGGCGACGCCGGGTTCCCGGTGGCCGCCGTGTTTCGCGACTATGCGAGCGAGCACGGCCGTGTGTTCATCGCACGACCACACTACCTGGCCCATTGGTCCGACACCGCAGTGAATACGGTGGCACTGTTTTCCGATCAGGGGGCAGCGGCGCTGCTACAGGCCGTCAGTGCGCAATTCGCCACCGAAGATGGCCTGGTGTTCACTGCCGCACGGGCGATCTACGACGAGTCGATGGCGGTGTTTGATCGCACCTTCCGTATCACCGAGGCGTTGCGACTGCTATCACTTCTGGTCGCTTTCGTCGGCATATTGAGCGCGCTGATGGCGGTGCAGCTCGAACGCCGGAAGGAATTCGCGGTGCTGCGCGCGCTGGGCCTTACCCGATGGCAACTGAGCCAGTTGATCGTCGTGGAATCCGCATTGATCGGTGTTCTCGCGGCACTGCTCGCGAT
>Ga0116162_10001207_pt1 | contig 17211 bp, 16 predicted proteins | sample AD_UKC105_MetaG_FD_89875 | JGI IMG/M metagenome (GOLD analysis project Ga0116162, IMG submission 89875) | Active sludge microbial communities of municipal wastewater-treating anaerobic digesters from Hong Kong - AD_UKC105_MetaG | ecosystem: Engineered > Bioreactor > Anaerobic > Digestate... | reverse complement strand
CGAATGCGAGCGGGTTGTTGATACGAAACGTTCTCCTGCGCTTTACAATCTTTTTCATGCTCTCCACCTCAGTCGTGCTATCATTGGTATTGTAACACGTGCGTCTGACAATGTACCATAGGAAAACATAAGATTTTCAAAATTTACACGTTTTCGTTAGAAAAAATTCATGTCTTTTTGTATAACCGCATCGGTCGGGCGATTTTGTTGAACATCGAACGTGCGGAGCCGGCGGGGTCCGCCGGCCGCGTTTCCTTCGCCCGCTTTTCCCTGCCGCTGCGCGGCATCGCCGGGCGGGCGCGTTTCCCGCCGACTCGTGTTTAGGCTTGCACCCAGCGTCCCGACAAACAAGCGTCGGACGCCTTATTACCAAATAATATATTTATTTGTACAATAAAAAACTGTTTTTTCAATGGCACTTGAACCTTCCATGGTCATGCACATATAATAAGGTTATGCCATATAATTTTACGCATGCGCTGGTCGGCCTGATCGCGCGTGAACAAGTGAATCCGACGGTGCGGGCGCTGATCGACGCACACCGCGGCGAATTTCTGGTCGGCACGATGGGCCCGGACCCCTATTTTGGAGACTCGCGGCCGAAACCGCTGTTCGTCCCCTGCCGCGAGGAGCTCGCGGGCAAGCTGCACTCGCTCGATGCGCGCAGGATTTTTTCCGCAATGTTCGCTCTCTCGTCAAACGACGACGTACTGACGGCGTATACGCTCGGTTTCCTGTGCCATTTTCTGCTGGACACGACCGCGCATCCCTATATCGAAGCGCGCTTCCCCGGAAAGGAGCATACGCCCGCGGAAATCCGGTTCGACCTGATGATGACTGACCGGGCGCACGTTCCCGGCGTGCCCGCGCCGCCGAAAGTTTTTTATCGCACGCAAAACCTTGCCGATCTGGACGCGATGCATACGCGCCTGTCCCGCGACCTTTTCAACATGCGGACGGCGGGTGCGTTTGCGCGCGGTTTGCGGAAATGGCTGTTCGTCAACACGCTTTCCTACGACCCGGACGATCGTAAGCTGCGCTTTTTTTCGCGCATCGAACAGCGTCTCGGCATGCCCGGGAAGTTCACCGGCTTCATCGTTGCGCACCATCCCGACCCGGACGACCGGCTGAATCTGGCGCACGGCGCGTGGGCCGCGCCCTGGGACCCGGAGCGTATCCGGCACGAATCGTTTGTCGACCTGTTCGACACGGCCTGCGCCGAAGCGCCGGCGCTGCTCAACGCCGCTTATACCGCGATGCGCGGCGGCGACGTGCAGCCCGCGCTCGCGCTGATCGGCCCACGGAGGATGGATGCAAAACCCGTTTCTGATTGAAAGCGACATTGAATTCGACCGTTCGCATGCGCTTTGTTTCACCGGGCACCGGCCGGAGGCGCTTCCGTCGCGCGGCGCGGAGGACAGTTTCGGCATGCTCCGGCTGCACATGCTGCTTGAGCGCGTCGTCGTTCGCGCGCTCGACGACGGCTTTACCTCGTTTCTCGCAGGCGGCGCGCTCGGCTTCGACACGATGGCCGCCGAGGCGGTGCTTCGCCTTTCCCGCGGCAACCCCGGCGTCCGGCTGTACCTCGCCCTGCCGGGCCGCGACCAGGCCGACGGCTGGAGCGAGCGCGACCTCGCGCGTTACGGCGAAATACTGTCCGCCGCAAACGGGCGGGTCTATTACGCCGCGGAGCGCTGCAGCCCGTCGTCCATGCGCAAACGCAACCGCTATCTCGTCGATCACGCGTCCTGCTGCATCGCGTATTTAAGACGCATGCACGGCGGCACGCTCTATACCGTCAACTACGCGCTTGAACGCGGCTTGGAGGTGGACAACCTCGCCCTGCGCGAATCGGAAATTCTCTGATCTTCGTGCACTTTTATGCAAGTCGAGGCCGCGCCTCAATAGAATTTTTGCCGCTATCTCCGGTTTCGGTTGCGCTTCATTTTTATTCGTGCTACAATCCCTATCGATATGGAAAATAAAGACAACGCAATGGGACAACCTGTCCAACCCAATAAGATGGGCGTCCTGCCGGAAGGCAGGCTCCTGTTTTCTATGGGCGTTCCGCTCGCGCTCTCCATGCTTACGCAGGCGCTGTATAACATTGTCGACAGCGTATTCGTTTCGTATATCGGAGAAAACGCGCTGACCGCCGTTTCGCTGGCATACCCCATCTTCATGCTCATGATCGCCGTCGCGGTCGGCACCGGCGTCGGCATCAACTCGCTGATATCGCGCAAGCTCGGCGCCGGCCGTCATGCCGAAGCGGAGCTCGCGGCCAGCAACGGTTTCTTCGTTATGCTGCTCTCTTCGCTGGTTTTCGTGCTGTTCGGCATCTTCGGCGCAAAGTCGTTTATTAGCGCCTATACGGACGTCCCGGAGACCGCGGCATACGGCTCCACATACCTCTCCATCATCTGCACCTACTGCGTCGGGCTGTTCATTCAGGTATTCTGCGAACGCATCATGCAGTCGCAGGGCAAGAACCTTTACGCAATGCTCATGCAGTTGGTCGGAGCGGTCGTTAACATCATATTCGACCCGATTCTCATCTTCGGCCTGTTCGGCTTTCCGGAGCTCGGCATCGCGGGCGCGGCGATTGCAACGGTCGGCGGGCAGACCATCGCCATGCTGTTCTCGCTGATCGTCATCCTCGGCAAGAAAAACGAGGTGCGGCTGACGTTCCGTAAATTCCGTCCCGACGGGCCGATCCTCCTCGGGATCTACGAGGTAGGCCTCCCGACCATCGTGCTGCAGGCGATCGGAACGATCATGACGCTGGTCATGAACGCGATCCTGATCGCGTTCAGCGAAACGGCGGTCGCGGTATTCGGCGTATACTTCAAGGTGCAGTCCGTCGCGCTGATGCCTCTGTTCGGTGTGACCAACGCCTCGCTGAGCATCATTGCGTACAACTATGGCGCATGCAACAGGAAACGCATGATGCGAACATGGAAGCTCACGGTCGTCACCGGCGTCGTCCTCATGGCGATCATGACCGCGCTGTTCCTGATCCTGCCGGACCAGATCCTGGCCCTGTTCAACGCCTCGGAGGACATGCTCAGCATCGGCCGGTCGGCGATGACCATCATCCCCATCAGTCTGACCATTTCGGCTGTCAGCATCTGCTGTTCCATGATGTTCCAGGCCATCGGCAAGGGGGCCTACAGCATGTATATTTCGCTGGCGCGTCAGCTGGTCGTGCTGGTCCCCGTCGCGTGGCTGCTCGCGCATTTCGTCGGGACGGTATCCGCCGTCTGGTGGGCGTTCCCCATCGCGGAAGTCTTCAGCCTGATTATCAGCACCCTGCTGTTCGTCTATGTTTATAATCAGCGCATCCGCACGCTTCAGCCGGTCGACGCCGCGCCTGCCGCCATTCCCGGCTTGGACCGCTGACGATACGGCGCGTTTCTTTCGCCCTGTTTCTCTTGACGTACGATTCGTTCTTATGCGAAAATACTTTTTAAAGAGGTGAGCTATATGGAACGAATTGGAAAACAGGATTATTATCTTTCCATCGCGGCGGAGGTTGCAAAGCGCTCCACCTGCCTGCGCCGGCAATACGGCGCGGTCATTGTAAAAAACGACGAAATCGTTGCAACCGGCTATAACGGCGCGCCACGCGGCGACGAAAACTGCTGCGACGTCGGCACCTGCTGGCGCGAACGGCACGGAATCCCGCACGGCGAGCAGTATGAGAAGTGCGTCGCCGTCCACGCGGAAGCCAACGCGATCATCAGCGCAAGCAGAAACGAAATGATTGGCAGCACGCTCTACCTCTCCGGATTCGAAGGGCTCGACCATCCGATCGAAAACCCGACGCCGTGCCTGATGTGCACGCGGCTTATCAAGAATGCAGGAATCGAAAAAGTGATCAATCGTCAGGGGGAAGTCAAACTATGAACCAGATGCGGGTCGGCGACGGCACCGTCGTTTTGATTGCAGGCGGTGGAAAAGTCTATACGGACGTAGCCGCGCGCTTTACGCGAAGCGAACGAAGTCTGGATGAAATCGTCGCTTCGCCTTACAACGCCAAGCTTGTACGCAGCATCATTGAAAAAGGCCATCTCGCCGCAACGGAATTCGACTACTTCCTTTTCGGCGTGGAAGGATATTCGCGCGTGACGGAAGTACAGCTGGTGCGCAAGCGCCTCGCGAGTTATCTGATCAAGAGCGGCCGCCCGGATAAACGCGGCAAACGTTCCTACGACGTGGTTTTGCCGGATTCCATTCTGGATCACACGGCGGAGTGCACCCTGCCGGACGGAACGAAAGTCAGCCTCGGCGCAACCGATCTTCTGAACATGCTCGAAGAATGGTACGACACCGGCGTCGACGCGGGTTATAAGGAAGAAGAGCTGCGTTACCTCAAACCGCAGGCGACCGAATTCAAGGCGCTCATCGGCATGAACGCGCACGCCCTGCTCGACTGGTTCAAAATTCGCTGCTGCATGAACGCGCAGACCGAAATACGCGACCTTGCCAACAAGATGCTGCGGCTTTGCAAGGAAGCGTCCCCCGCGCTCTTTGCCGACGCGGGACCGAGCTGCGTTACGCTCGGTTACTGCCCGGAAAACGAATTTCAGAACCCGGCCTGCCATGTCATCCGCAAAAAGGACGCGCTGGAATTGCTTCAGGCCGCCGCCAGAAAAACATCCGACTGATGGTATAAAAATATGGCACGGACATCCCGCAAAAAAATGCATACCTGCAAAAAGTGCAATGCCCGTTTCCGCGGCCAGTATTGCCCGTATTGCGGCGCTGAATACGGCGTCGGACGAGGCAGCAGCGGAAGCCGCGGCGTTGCCGGGGGGCTGTTCCACTTTCTCGGCACTTTGCTCATACTTGCGATCGTCGTTCTGTTCGCATTGGTCGTGCTCGACTGCACGCCGTATGCAAGCGATCCAAACCACCCCACGATCTACGCGATCGTTACAAGCGTTCGAAACGCAATCCCTTCCGGCGCGCTCATGCAGTACGATCTGTTCAAGGCAAAGGCGTTCAGCTTCCTTTCCGTCTTGTTCAACAACGTATTTTCCTGAGCCTGCAAAAAGACGTGCAAAACGCCCGGCAATGCCGCCGGGCGTTTTTATATTCTGTCACGCTTACATGATGCACGGGCTGTTCCAGCCGATAATCAGGCACGCCAGCACGATCGCCCCGCAACACGCCGCGGCAATCATGCCCTTCATGCCGAGTTTGCGCACCTTGACTTTCGAGAGGAAGGCAACCGCGACGGCCAGCAGGCTGAGCGAATACAGCAGTAAAAATCCGCTTTTCATAACCGGTCTGAGCGCGTAAATCAGCGGGATGATCAACGCGACGGTGGTCACGGGCAACCCGTCGTAGTACTTGCGCGACGTATTCCCGCTGAATTGGATTTCGTCCTCGGTCACGTTATAATACGCAAGCCGGATCAGCGCGGCGAGGACGTAAACGACCAGCGCGACGGTTTCATACCATTTCGTCAGCCCGATGGAAAAACCGATCACCGCCGGCAATACGCCGAAACACACCAGATCGGCAAGCGAATCGATCTGGATGCCGAATTTCTTTTCCATCTCGTTTCGCTTTCGAGTCCTGGCGATCGTCCCGTCGAACAGATCGCAAAATCCCGAAATCATGAGGCAGACGATCGCCATGGACGTGCGGCCGTACATGGCGAGCCCCATGCCGACGACGGCGCTCGCAACGCCGATATACGTTAAGATCACCGTATAATTATAAAATCCTATCATTCTTATCCCATTCCGTTTCTTAATTCAGATAAAAATATATTCAGGCCGCCCGTTTACCCGATATCATAAAACGAACGGTACCATTCGACAAACTTCGGCAGGCCTTCGGAGATCGGCGTTGCCGGCGCAAAGCCGAAATCGCGTGCGGTTTCGGTAATGTCGGCATACGTTTTTTTCACATCCCCGGCCTGCATCGGCAAAAAACGCTTGTTCGCGGGTTTGCCGGCAGCCTTTTCCAGCGTTTCAATGAATTCCGACAGGGGCACCGGCCGGTTGTTGCCGATGTTGTACAGCGCGTAACGGTCGCCGCTTTCGTCGGCCTGCGGCGGCGCGTGCAGCATGCGTTCGACACAGGCGGTCACGTCGTCGATGTACGTAAAGTCCCGCAGCATGTCGCCGTTGTTGTAAACGTCGATCGTCCTTCCTTCAAAAATAGCCTTTGTGAATTTAAAATACGCCATGTCCGGTCGCCCGAACGGGCCGTATACGGTAAAAAAGCGCAGCCCGGTCGCCGGAATTCCGTAAAGATGCGCATAGATGTACGCAAACAGTTCGTCGCTTTTCTTGGTCGCCGCATACAGCGAAATCGGCCGGTCGACGCGGTCCGTCACGGAAAACGGAGTGTTCTCGCGGTTGCCGTAAACGGACGAGCTGGATGCAAAAAGCATATGTTCGACCGGATGGCGGCGCACCGCTTCCAAAATGTTGAAAAATCCAACGATGTTGCTCTCGATATAGGCACGCGGATGGTCGATGCTGTAGCGAACGCCGGCCTGCGCCGCCAGATGGACGACGATCTTTGGCTCGGCGGTTTCAAAAAGCGTCTCCACCGTCTCCGGATCGGCAAGGTTTCCTTCCGTAAAGGAAAACGCCGCAAACGCGCGCAGCTCGTCCAGCCGGGCGCGTTTGAGCGCAGGATCATAATAATCGTTGAGATTGTCCGCACCGAAAACAGTATAACCGCCGCCCAGCAGGCGTTTGCACAGGTGATAGCCGATGAAGCCCGCCGCGCCGGTAACGAGGATTGGTTTGTCCGTTTGTTTCGTCATTGTGTCCCCTACCTGCCGATGGAATGGTATTCCACGCCCGCGCGCCGCATCTCGTCCGGGTTGAAAATATTCCGTCCGTCGTAAACGAGCGGCACGCGCATGTTTTGCTTGAACTCTTCCGGCTTCAGCCGTTTGATCTCCTCCCACTCCGTAAACACAAAGCAGCAAAACGCGCCCTTCAGCGCCTCCTGCGGCGTGTTTGCCAGCGGGATATCGGGATAGCGCCTGCCAAAGTTGCCCGCCGCAACGGGGTCGTAACAGGTCACCTGCGCACCGTGCCCGATCAGGAGCTTGACGTTGTCGACGGACGGCGCTTCCCGCAAATCGTCCGTGCCGGGTTTAAACGCGAGCCCGAGCACGGCGACCTTCATGTTTTCAAACGTCATAAAGCGTTTTTTCGCCTTTTCGAACAGGCGCGTCTTCTGCGCGGTGTTGATCTCGACCGCCGCGTCGACCGTGCGGAGCTCGTAACCGTTCTGCTTTGCCAGATAGCGCAGCGCTTTGGTGTCCTTCGGGAAACAGCTTCCGCCGTAGCCGACGCCTGCGTTTAAAAACTTAGCGCCGATGCGCGGGTCGTAGCGCATGCCTTCGGCAACGTCGTCGATGCTTGCGCCGACCAGCTCGCAGAGGTTTGCAATATCGTTCATATACGAAATCTTGAGCGCGAGGAAATCGTTGCAGGCGTATTTGATCATCTCGGCCGAGCGCCGCGAAACCGAAACGATCGGAAGCCCGAACGGCTCGTAAATCTCCCGCAGCATCCGCTCCGCAGTTTCGTCCTCCGTGCCGATGATGATGCGCGTTGCGTGCAGCGTGTCGTGGACGGCCTTGCCCTGCGCGAGGAATTCCGGATTGCTCGCCACGCGGACTGTCACGTTTTTAACGAGATTGTCGTGAATATACTGCTCGACCTTGTCGTTGGTCCCGACCGGAACGGTGGATTTGACCACGACGAGGCAGTCGCGCGTTACGCTTTCGGCAATCTCGCGGCACACGGTCGCGATATAGGAAAGATTCGCGCTGCCGTCCGGCAGTTCCGGCGTGCCGACGCCGATAAAGATCGCGTCCGCTTCGGCGTAAGCCTGCTGATAATCGCTTGTAAAAAAAAGCCGCCCGGCAGAAAGGTTCTTTTTCAGCAGCTCTTCCAGGCCCTCCTCGTAGATGGGCGATTCGCCCGCGCGCATGCGTTCGATCTTTTGTCCGTCCACGTCCACGCAGGTGACCGTATGCCCTTTTTCCGCAAAGCAAACGCCCGCGACAAGACCGACATATCCCGTTCCGGCAACCGCCAGTTTCATATTCCACAACCTCCTGTTGCCGCGTCCGCCGTCGCATCGATCCGTCGGCGGGCACGGGATTCCTTATTCCGGCTTTTCCGTTGTTTCGCTTTTGTTTTTATTCAGATATTCCTTCACGGAACGCCAGAGGTAATCGAAACTCTGTAGTTTTAATAATACCGCTAAACCGAGGTAAACCGCAATACCGCATGCGATTTGTGCGATCAGCGAAAGCAGGTCCGACATGGGCACGAGCGACACGGCCAACACGGCGGCGGCCATCACGCCGGAGAGCAGCAGCGGCGGCGTCAGGTCCCATATCTGGTCGCGGTAGCGGTACTGAAACAGCCGTTTCATCACGACCATGGTCACAAACAGCGAGAACACCGCCGTGACCATCACTGCCGTCGCGATAGCCAGCGGCGTTTCAAACCAGAACACCGAAGCGCACAGAGCGAGGATGCCGAACACCTTCTTGACGATCTCGGTCTTGAGGTAGAGGTCGCTGCGGCCGAGCGCGTTGATCGCCTGCAGATCGGTCGCCTCGATCGGGTACAGCGCATAGATAATGCACATGATCTGCAGATACGGCGCGGCGGGCACCCACTTTTCGGTCAGCAGCACCCTGAGCAGAAGCGTCGCGACCGCCGCCATCCCGGCCATCATGGGAAACACCATCAGCGCGGTGGAACGGTTCGTTTTGCGCACCATTTCACGCACGCGCGCCATATTGTCCTGATTGGCGGCATATGCGGGGAACAGCACCGAGAGCGCGACGTTCGTAAGGTTCGTGCCGATCATCTCCGGGTAGCGGCGGCCGGTCGTGTAAAACGCCAGCGAATCGTCGATATAGCGTTTGCCGACCACAAGGGATGACAGCTCGGAATACCCCGTGTCCATCAGGCTCGACACCAGAAGTTTCCAGCCGAAGCCGAACAGGACCTTGATCCGTTCCCAGGAAAAGACGAACGCGGGTTTCCAGCGGTCCAGCAGCCAAAGCAGGATCACCGTTGCAAACGAGCCGAGCAACTGCTGTACGACCAGCGCCCAGACGCCGGCGCCCGCATACGCGAGGTAGATGCCGAGCGCGCCGGATACCAGCGTTGCGCCCAGCGTCGCCATACAGAGTTTCCGAAATTCCAGCTTGCGCGTAATGATCGCGCTCTGCACGGAGTTGACCGCGCCGAAGATCAGGACCAGCGAAAGCACGCGCAGCGCGTCGGAAAAATCCGGCTGCTCGAAAAACGTGGAAATCCAGGGCGCGGTAAAAAACAAAACGAGATACAGCACGCCCGCAATCGCAAGCCCCGCCCAGAGCACGGAAGAAAAGTCGACATTGTCCGCGTCCTTCCGCTGAATCAGCGCCGTTGAAAAGCCGCGCTTGACGAATACGTCCGCAATGTTGATAAAGATCAGCAATAATGCCAGCGTTTTGTAGTTCGCCGGGTCGAGAATGCGCGCAATCACGATGGAAATCACGAACCGGACAAGCTGGTTGCCGCCGTTTTCCATCGTTTTCCAGATCACGCCGGATATGGTTTTATTTCGAAACGAATGATCCATGCGGTTATTGTTTCCTTAATCTCCGCGCGCTTTGCTCCACGCGGGCGGTAAGCTTCGGAGCAACGTGCTCCAGATTGAGCCGTAACCTGCGCTTTGCCGAAAGCGCTCTGTACTGCGCGCGGTAATCCGGCTGTTTCAGCAGGTCGACGCGGCTTTGCAGGCAGAGTATTTCGAACGTATGGTGATGGACGATCGCGTCCCGCACCGCGTCGTGCCAGCGGCTGCCGGTTTCCTCGTCGAACGCTTCCAGCGCGCGCACCATGCTTTCGTGATGCAGCATCCGCGCGCTCCTGTCGCCCGACAAGAACGTCTCCGTCCACGATCCGGGAACCGCCGTGCGGTAAGCGCACATGCGTTCGCAAAAATAGTGCGTCCTCCCGTTCGCGCCGAACCAGAGCTGCAGCACCGCGTCGTCCACGTCCGTCATATCGCAAAACGGCGCGCGGTTTTTCGCCAGCCGCGCCGGCGCGACAATCGACGCGGTCGGCACGAACCCGCCGCCGTGACGAATCAGCTCGTCCATCGGCACGTCCGTATCCGCTTCATACGGCGTAACCGACCCAACGGGGTTCCCCTGCGCGTCCACGACGTCCGCCGCGCAGACGCAGAGCGTGCAGTCGGGGTTGGCTTCCAAATACGCGACCTGCCTTTGCAGCTTGTCCGGGCTCGTCCAGTAGTCGTCCCCTTCGCAGATGGCGATGTATTTGCCGCGAACGAGCGGGAACACATAGTGCTCCAGTATCTTCGGATCGCGCGAATACATGTTTTCGCTGCGGTATACGCAGCGAAACAGCCCGGGATATTTGGTTTCATATTCGCGCACGATCTCCGCCGTGCCGTCGGCCGACGCGTCGTCGTGAACGACGATCTCGACTGGAAACTCCGTTTTCTGGCGCAAAAATCCGTCCAGCGCGTCCCGGATGTACGGCGCCTGGTTATAGGTGTCGCATACGATTGAAACCAGCGGATCGTTACTCTCCATGGGACGCCCTCATTTTGACCTCGCCGAGGCGTTCGATCGTCTCCAGCCTGCGGCGGTTCTTTTTCAGGATCGCCTTCAGCTGCATGCGGCGCATGCGCGTGAGCGTCTTGCTCCCGATAAAGCGCCGGTCCTCGGCGTCGATGTGCTCGCTCCAGGGGTATTCGATCACTTCGCGCTTCTGCTCCTCGGTTTCCGCAGCGCGGTAATGCTGCCAGAAGAGCGTGATCAGCCCGTTGAGCTTGCGCGCGTGGAACCGTTCCAGGTTTTCGTCTGTATCGAGCCCCCAGATCGTCATGTATTTTCTCAGCTGGTCCATGACCGCGTCGTTGAACTGCTTGTCGATCTTCCCCGGCAAAACGCGCGTCGAGATGCTCTCGTTGATGCGCCGGTAGTTATACAGCGGCGTCGCGCAGTACGCGATCCGTTCCGCGTGCGTAACGGGATAAAGGGATTGCAGCAGGTCCTCCGTGTGCGGATTGTCCGCAAACTCCTCATACGGCGTATCGTCCTGTTTGACCAGCGCCGTTTTGATCGCCTTGGTGCAGAGGTTGTTGAGTCGCCAGGACACGGTCATTTCTGAATAGACCGTCTCCTTGTCCCTGCCGGAAAAGACGGACCCGTCGGGAAACACGGCTTCGGCCACCGCGGTCGTAAACTCCGGTTCGTACCGGTTGTAGAAATTGAATATCACGATGTCCGCGTGTTCCCGCTCGATGACGCTGCGGATCGTGCCGAGCGCGTCCGGCTCCAGTGAATCGTCCGCGTCCAGAAAAATGCAGTAATCCCCTTCCGCCGCCCGGATCGCCGCGCGGCGCGCAAGGATCAGGCCCTTGTTCGGCTGGTGCAGCACCTTGACGCGGTCCGGATGCAGCGCGCGGTACCGGTCGCAGATCATGCCGCCGTCATCGACGGAGCCGTCGTTGACCAGAACCAGCTCAAAATCCTGTTCGCTCTGGCGCAAAACGGAATCCAGGCAATCCCGCAAATATACCTCCGCATTGTAAACCGGAACGAGAATACTAAAAAACATCGTTATAGAGCCCTTCCGTCAGCAATTCGTGGATCGACTCGCACGTCAGGTAGTCAAGCATCCTGAGTTTGCTCTCTCTGGAAAACATATTCGTCGTTTTGCGCCCGTGCAGCACGTTCAGCGTACGCAGCGCGGCATTGTCGCCGATAAACGCCTTGAGCAGCACGTCCTTCTTTTCTTCAGCATAGGCCTTGTATCGCGCTCCCACAAATCCCTGCACACGGATTCGCTTTGAGCGCGTCTCGAAATCGTCCAGAATTTCCTTCGCTTTCGCTTCGCCCGCCAGCGCGGCCCCGCCTTTTACGCGGACGACCGGCACGAACGAAACCTTGTCCGCGCCATAACTGCCGATGCCGTATCGAACGAGCAGTCCCGAATCAAAACAATCTTCCCCGTCTTCAACGTCGAAAATAAAGTTGCCCTGCCCGTAAACGATCGTCGCGTTTTCCCACTTTTCGTAGCAACCCACGCAATGACTGTGCTGGCAAAGGACAAGGGACGCACCGCACTCCGCCATCTTCCGGCAGACGCGCTGCAGCTTCGGCGAAGGATACGGATAATGCTCCCGGCCGCCGTGATACAAAACGATCAGCCGGTCGCAGTTGCTGCGGATGTCCCGTATGCGGTCGCCAAGCTCCAGCAGATTCAGCGGATTCGCGCCAGGCGTGCGGTCCGTCGCGACGGAAAACTCGTGTTCGCACATGGCGTATACGCCGATCTGCACGCCGTTTTTTACAAAATAATGCGGACGGTCGGCTTCGTCCAAATCGTCGCCCGCGCCAAAGTACGCGATGCCCGCGGTCTTCAGCGCAGCCATCGTGGAATGCAGGCCTTCCGCCCCATAGTCGAGGATATGGTTATTGCAAAGCGACACCGCATCCGGTTTCAGCGAGGCGACGCCGCGCGCGCAGATCGAAGTCGCGATCATATTCGGTCCGCACTTGTCCCGTTTTGTTTCGCAGTCCGCCAGAGGCGATTCAAGATTGAACAGCCTTACGTCCGCGCCCTGCCAGAGTTCCTCCAGCCCGTCGAACAGCAATTTGGGTTGCTTTTTTTGAAATTCTTCCCTGTTGGAATCGGTCGGCGCAACGTCCGCGCCGATTAAAATGTCCAAGCTCATGCCTGCTCCTCCAATAATAAAAACTCGCCCATGATCCGGTCTCCCTCGCCGACGTAATCGTCGGCGAAGCCGCTCTGGTCGAAGAATGTCAGCTCGCCGAAGCGCACGCCCCGCGGCGTATCATACAGGTCCACGCGTACGTGCTTGATTCCCGCGGAAAGCTTTTCGGAAAGCCTGATCATCTCTTCAAGCCGTTCCGGCCGCCGGGGCTTCGCGTCCTGCCGCATGTTCGCCGTCGCCGCGTTAACGGGCAGCGGCTCAAACGCGGGCGTGAAAAAGAAATAGTCCGCGTGTTTGGCGGAGCGGTTCGTGCAAACGCAGATTGCGCGCACGATGCCGTCGAAACAGAAAAATTTATAGTCGTCCGGCGGCGTGCCGTCGTCCGCTCCAATATATTCTTCCGCCAGTACGCGCCGTGGAACGTCCCTGTAGAGCCATTCCCTGTATTGCTTGTAGTAATCCTGTTTCAGCAGCTTTTTCAGCTTCTTTTTCGCCGATTTGACGTCGAAAGCCCGTTTGTCCGCGCAGAGGATCACGCCGCCCGAATTGTGCGTGCACTTGAGCACAAACCGTTCGGGCAATTGTTCAAAATCGATCTCGTCGGGGTTTTCCCACACGCCGAGCAGCGGGACAAGGCACTCCTGTCCGGCCGTCTCCGCCACAAAATCCCGCACGGCCGCCTTGTCCACCAGCCGGACATGCATGGGGTCCCTGTCATGCAGCTTGAGCCACTGTATCTTCTCATTCATCGTGACAGGCGGGTCCAAATGCAGTTTTTTGCCCAGGCGCGCGCGATAAAGCTTTTTCAGGTATTTTTCGTCGTCCATACGGGAAAACAGATTGCGTTTCGCCAGCACGGAAAAGACCTTGTGCGGATTTTTCAAAAATGCAGCGAAGCGTTCGCCGTCGTTCGGCTTGCCTTCGAGTATACGAACGGACGCGATCAGCAATATCAGAAATACCGCCGCCGTGCGGTCGTAATAGGATACCATGCCGAAATCCATCACGATCTGCGCGACGAGCAGCAGGATAAAAACACCGACCAGCGTACCGCTTTGCCTGCGCTCCGCCGTACGCGCGGCGGCTTTCGAACGTTTTAAAGAACGTCCGGCAAGGCCGATCGCCGCAAGCTGAGGCACATAGTACAGCGCAAACAGCGGCGCGCCGCCAGAGACGAGCAATTCCGTATAATTACAGTGCGAATAAGTCCCTTTCGAGCCGCCCAGAAGACGAAAACAGTCCAGTCCCCAGCCCGTAACGGGCCGTTGCCGGAACGCTTCCAGCGCGACGGCCGCAAGCGAGCTCCGCTCCGTCACCGATTCCGCATATCCCGAACCGTTGACGATATAGTGCAGCATGGAATGCAGGCGGTGCAGCACGTTGTTGCTCAGGATGTTGTCCCGCCAGATGACAAAATAAAGGGCGAACGCCCCGATTACCATGAGCCCAAGCAGTTTCAGCCCCCACCGTTTCGGGTAGAGGATGACGAGCAGCACGATCAGCAGCAGCGAAGCCAGCGCGGCGGCTTTCGCCGATTTGCTGAAAAACACGGCGGGAATCAGCAATAAATCCGCCAGCAGCCAAAACGCGCTCTTTTGCTTTGCCAGCACAAGGCTCAATCCGAACGCGACCGCCGCGAGCATTCCCATCCAGTTCGGATTGATCCCTGCGGCGAGCCCGAAGCGAATATCGTCCAGGCCGGCCGAGAGCTCGAACGCAAGCGAATAAACGGCAAGCGCCGTTACGGCAAGCACGAACACGGCCATATACCGGCGCATGTCCGCCTGCAGCAGCAGGTACTGGAATAAAAAGAAAAAGAAAACGGCGTTGACCACAAGGGTTTCGAGCATGTCGAGCGATTCCGCCCTGCCGACGGCCCATGCCAGCGTGACGACCGCGCACCAGACAATGACGAGCCCATACGCAGCCATCCACCAGGAAAAAAACGCCTTTTTCCGCACGATCATATATGCCAGAACAACGCCGATAAACGCCAGCATACCCAGTCTCGACGCCATGGAATGCTCAAACGCAACCTCGGTAAAAAGATATGCAAACAGCGCCGCATCCGCAAACAGCGCGAATGAAAACCGTTTCTTATTTGGCGACCCGTTCAAGATACCGCCTCCATTCCGCGGCGACAACCGCTTCATCCAGCCGCTGCTGAATTTTCGCCGCGTTCGTTCCAAGCCGCTGGGCCAGCTCCGGCTCGTCCGCAACGGCGCACATCGCCGCGACCATACGCTTTTCGCTGCCCGTGCGCACGAGCAGTCCGTTTTCGCCGTTGTCTATCAGCGAGCGGACCCCGCCGATCGGGCAGTTTGTCGCAATGCACGGGAGCCCGCAGGCCATGGCCTCGATCAATACGTTCGGAATTCCTTCATAGTCCGAACTGAGCACGAACATGGCGCAGTCGTTGATCTCCTTCAGCAGCGTTTTCGACTGCCCGGGCAGTTCGACCGAACGCGCCACGCCGAGCATGTTCGCAATACGTATCAGCTCTTTGCGCTCCGGCCCCTCGCCGTAGATCACGAGCGAATACGCATGGTGCGTCTTGTAAAACTGCGCGAACGCGCGAATCAGCATAGCAAAATTCTTTTGCGGATGCAACCGTCCCGCCGCCGCGATAACCGGCCGGCGCTCGCCTTCGTGCGGCGCGGGAATTCTGCCGGTATCGAGCGGATTGTCCAGAATCACGCTGCGCGAACGAATCCTTTTCGAAAAGAAGTCCGCCGCATCCTGCGTCTGGAAGATGAACCCCTTCGCAAACGGGTAGACAAAATATCGCAGGATGCGCTTGATCTTGTTTTCCGGGTGGCGGTGCGGGTCGTTGCGTTCGCTGACGACAACCGGCACGCCCGTGCCCAATAAAAACAGCACTGTCCAGACGTTCACCTTCTCCGGTAAAGCAAGAACGACGTCCGGCTGTTCTTTTTTGACCAGCCTGCGCAGTTTTCTGTATGCGTGCGGAATCCTGCTCGGACGAAGCGTCTCGTCGAAATCCAGATAAATCTGCCGTACGCTTTCCGGCAGGTCGTAAAAAGACCGCGTGCCGCACTCCGAGGCAAGGATGCACTCGATCCCGTCGCGCGCAAAGCAATTCAGCAGTTGCGCAATCACGCGCTCGCAGCCGCCGCCGCTCATTTTATGCGTTACGATCAGCAGTTTCTTCATGCCTTAACCCCGGTTGTCAGCGTTTCATACCATTTTGAAAGCATCCCCGCGTTTGCGCTCACGTCATAACCCTTTTCCCGAACGAGCCGGATCGCATCCTCCGACGCGGCTTCGCGGTCCTCGCAGGCCGCCACCGAAAGCGCCTCTGCGAAAATTCGCGCGTCCCCGATCCCGCAAAACGAAACAAGGTCCGTCAGCGCGGCTTCGCGCGTGACATTGGCCGACGCTACGCAGAGCAGCCCGGCGCACTGTGCTTCAATCAGTGTCAGCGGCAGTCCTTCATAAAGCGACGGCAACGCGAAAACGTCCGCGGCGGAAAGCACGCCCGCAACATCGTCAAGCACGCCCGCAAAAACTATTTCGGCCGTTACGTTCAGCGCGGCCGCCTGCCGCTCGCAGTCGTTTTTCAGTTTCCCGTCGCCAACCAGCACGAGCCGCGCGTCCGGCCGCGTTTTCAGCAGCTCGGCAAACGCTTCCACTAAAAAAAGCTGGTTCTTCTGCTCGTTGAACGAGCCTACGTGGCAAATCGTAAAAGCATCCTGCGGAATTCCAAACGCCGCGCGCGTTTCTGCGCGCTTTTGCATGTCAAAATGAAAATGTTCCGCCGGAACGGCGTTGTTGAGAACTAAAAAAGGAACGTCGCCGAAGAGCCATCTGCCCGCCTCCTCGCCGCATGCCGCCGCATGCGTATAGCTCTTTTGAAACGGTCTGCGCAGAAGCTTGTCCGCAAGCTTCATCTTGCAGGTCGTGTTATGCGAATGCGGAATGCGGATGGCCGCGCCGCCCCGCTTTGCCGCGAGCATTTCAACATACAGCGTCGCACTGTTTCCGTGGGCGTGGACGATCTGCTCCTCCCGTTCGTTCACGACGATCTCCAGGCGATGGATATAGTTGATCGGGTCGCTGTTTCTGTTTCCCAGCACAAACACCTGTCCGCCTATGCGTTCGATCATGCGGATCGACTCCGCGTCCGGCACGTTCTGGACGGCGAGATCGCAGCGCACGTGCGACGGATCGAAACGGGTGATATAATTCATCACGCATTTCGTTATACCGTTCTTTCCGAACGGCACAGTCAAAACCTCAAGCACTCTTACGGGCGTTTCCAGCATGCGCGCCTCACTTTCCAAGCGCGCGCAGCGATTCTTCCGCGCGGCCGGTTTTTCGGTACTCATAGATTTTCGCATCGACTAAAAAACGATACCAATAGTCCTCGAAATAGTGGTAAAGATAGCCTTCCCTCCCGTCGAGAAAGCCGAAACGAAAATAATAGTT
>Ga0116162_10001201_pt1 | contig 17249 bp, 13 predicted proteins | sample AD_UKC105_MetaG_FD_89875 | JGI IMG/M metagenome (GOLD analysis project Ga0116162, IMG submission 89875) | Active sludge microbial communities of municipal wastewater-treating anaerobic digesters from Hong Kong - AD_UKC105_MetaG | ecosystem: Engineered > Bioreactor > Anaerobic > Digestate... | reverse complement strand
TCTGCCGGCATTTATCAGACTGTTCCAGCGGTCAACACCCTTTTCTCGCTCCTTGTTGATGAAATCCACGAAAACGATCGAGTCGTTCACGACGATGCCGGCAAGCGCGACCACCGCGATCATGGACAGGATCGAGAAGGGCGTGTTCGTGACCACGAGCCCGAAGATAACACCGATGAAAGCGAACGGGATCGTGATCATGACTATCAGAGGCTGAATGTAGGATTTGAACTGGGTACCCAGTATCATATAGATCATTATAAGCGCTATCACGAAAGCGATGTAAAGCGAATTGAAGCTTTTGGCGCGTTCATCGCTCGATCCGCCGACTTCTATCTTGTATCCCGGATTTTCCCGTTCGAAATTCTCAAGCGATCCTGTAATCCCTTTGATCTTGTTGCCGAAAAGAAGTTCGTTCGCTTCATCGGGGGTTCTCATCATCGTCTTTCCGTTCTCAGTATATGTACCCACGTTCCCTGTGATCGTTACAGTTCTCTTTCCGTCCCTTCTGACTATCCTGGATATTGTGTTCGATATCTCGAATTCAGCCACATCTTTAAGCACGATCTTTTTTCCTGTTCTCGTATTCATTTTCATATTGCGCACTTTATCGACCGAATCGAACTGCTCTTCAGGCAGGATCACTCTGATATTGTACTTATCCGATCTCTCGGAATATTCAGATATTATTTTTCCGACAGAGGCTGTTCTTATAAAAGAGGCCAGTTCGGATACTCCTATACCGTAAAGCGAAAGTTTTTCATAATCAGGGTATATTTTCATCTCTTTCTTACCGGCATCAAAATTATCTTCGACATCTTTTATACCTGGAACCGCGCTTATGACATTCTTCACCTTCTCTGAAAGCTCCTGCAGCCTCTTCAGATCATCTCCCAGGATCCTGATCTCAACATCCTCTCCGGTAGGAGGTCCGCTTCTTCCTGTCGAGAATTTGTAACTGACGATCTCCTGCATGCCGTTGAGGAATTTCCTGATCTCCTGTGTGACCACATTCAGATCGACCGTCAGGCTGTCGGCATCTATCAGGTCAAGCCTGAGTTCTATCAGGTTGGTCGATTCGTCCCAGAAAGCTCTGTCCTGCTGCTGGCCGACGTTAGAGTTGAGGGCTTTAAAATTATCCTGATAAGGCATATTCATTACAAAATTCTCAATTACTTTGGTGAGGGAGTCGGTTTTTTCGAGATGCGTGCCGGCAAAAGCCTCAGCTTTAATAGTTAGCGTTGTCGGTGCTGTTTTAGGGAAGAACTCGAACTTAACAAGTCCTTTGACGACGGTGAACATCGAAGCAAAAAGCGCAATGACAACTATGACCATTACGAGCGACCTTCTTTTAAGAAAACCTATGAGTAAAGCGGAGTATTTTTTAACAAGTCTTTTATAAAAATGACCTTCCGCTTTTTCCTTATTGTGAGGTTTTGAAAAATCGGCCAGGTGCGAAGGAAGAATAAGCAGCGCCTCAAACAGCGAAGCAAAAAGCGCAAGCGACACTACTTTCGGGAACACGCCCAGAAATCTGCCCATATGCCCTTCCATCATGAGAAGGGGCAGAAAAGCGGCGATCGTTGTCAGAACTGCTGCAATTACCGGCCACATCACTTCTCCCGCTCCTTTCACTGCTGCGTCCTTAGGACTCATTCCCTCCTCGATGTTCCTGTGAACGTTCTCGATCACGACGATCGCGTCGTCGACGACCATACCGAGTACGAGGACAAGCGCGAAAAGGCTGAGATTATTGATCGTGATACCGAAATACTGCATCAGCCAGAATGTCATCATAAATGAAAAAGGTATGCCCATAGCGGCGAATATCGCGTTCCTCCACCCTATAAAAAGATAAAGCGTTATAAAAACCAGCACTATACCTAATAAAGCCGACATCGAAAGAGTGTTTATATTACTTCTCACGGCAATAGAATCGTCATTCACGACCCTGGCCTGAACATCAGCGTATTTCTCCGGGATCGTTTTAATATAGCTCCTGATATCCTTGATAATGTCGAGAATGTTACCGTCGGCGTTCTGATAAACATAAAGATTCAGACTTTCTTTTCCGTCGAGCCTGGTCTTCACATTCATTTCCTCATAGGTATCGGTCACTTTCGCAATATCTCTCAGCCTGAGTACCGATCCGTTGTCGAATGCTTTGAGCACTACATATTCTATCTGATCGACGGATTCGAACTGCCCCATCGTTCTTACCAGGACCTCGGATTTACCCGCCATCACTGTTCCGCCCGGCAGATTAAGGTTCTTTGATTTGACTGCTGTTTCAATATCAGTGAAGCTAATATTAAAATACTCCATCTTGTTCAGGTCCGGTTCGATCCTGATCTCTCTGACCTTTGCGCCTTTGAGCTCGACTTTCGACACATAATTAATCTTGGCGAGATCGTCCTTGATCTCTTCGGATATCCTTCTTATTCCGTCGGGAGTATATTTTTCGCCCTCTATAGCTACTGTACAAACTGATTTGAGCTCACGCATGCTCATATTCTGCATGAAAGGATCCGTTGCGTCCTCGGGAAGCCCCCTGACCTTATCCAGCTCTCTGGACACGTCGTTCCACGCTTTGTCTATGTCCACTCCGGCATTCAGGTTAACGAATATTACAGCTCTTCCCTCGTACGCCGTCGAGCTTATGTAGTCGATATCCGTCATGTCGGCGAGTTCGTCCTCTATCTCCTGAATTATCAGCGTCTCTATCTCGTCCGGAGCAACTCCCGGGTAGACAACGCTTATCATGAACGATCCCCATTCGATCTGGGGCATGGACTCCTTAGGTATCTTGTATGTATAGAATATTCCCAGGATGAATATAATTATCATCACCATATTTATTAAAACAGGATTTCTGACTGAAAATTTTGGAAGATTCATTTTGCGCCCCGCGGCTGTTTATTTTATATCGTTACCGAATATCTTTACCTGAGCATTGTTGGTCAGAGCGTCCGCGCCCGATACTACAATTTTCTCTCCCGGTTCGACTCCTGACAGTATGAGCATTGAGTTACCGTATTTTTTGCCTGTTTCGATCTTTCTTTTGACAGCTTTGTTCTCGCTGTTGACCAGATATACAAAATAATTACCGAACTCCTCAATTATGTTGTCGAAATCTGTATAGATCACATTCACTATTTTGCGTGACTCTATCCTTCCCCTTACGATCATTCCCGGGATAAGCTCCATTCCCTCGTTTTCTATCACGATCTCAACAGGATAGTTTCCTGTTGCATCCGGTTTTTTTCCTGAACCGGTTACTTTTCCGTAGATGATCTTCTCCGATCCGTTGTGCCTGATCTCAACTTCCGCGCCGGTCTTTATGGCCTGAATATCATATTCCGTCACACCTGTCTTAATTACAAGCTGCCTGCAGTCAACTATTGCAGCCACAGGCTGACCGGTCGCAATGAACTGACCCTGTTTAATATTAAGCTGGGCTATCGATCCGTCAACCGGAGATAAGAATTTTGAGTTTTCATAGTTTATTCTGGCCCTTTCGACATTAGCCTTTGCACCATCAACGGCCGCTTCCGCTTTCTTTAATGCGCTCTGATCATTTGTCAGTTCGAATTTCGACACTTTTCCGCTTTCGTAAAGTTTCTGAGTAGTTTCAAGCTTGATCTTTAACGCTTCCAGTCCCGCTTCTGCGGATTTCAGCTCTGACTTTGCCTGATCATACGATATCTGATAGTTCTCCGAGTCAAGGTAGGCAATAGCCTCCCCCTTCCTGATCTTATCACCGAGACCTTTTTCGACGGATTTTACTTTACCTGCCACCTCGCTGTAATAAACTATGTCGGTTATTCCTTCAAGCTTGCCTGTTATTTCAGCATAAAGCTGAAGATCTCCCGGCTGTATTGTTTCCACTTTGACGGTTACGGCGGGATTTTGAAGATTTTCATTCTTTCTACCCGGATTTTCTTCCGTCTTTGAGCAGGACATTAAAATTATTGCAGAAGTTAAGATCGCCGATATTAGTTTTGTCGTATTCATTTTTTGCCTCGATTTAGAACAGTTTAATTATTTCTTCTTCGTCATTTATTCCAAGAATTTTCATAAGCGCAGATTTGGTTTTAAGGATCGAGTAGTATGTAGAAGTTTGATCGTATTTGGCCTGGATAAGTGCCAGTCTGGCAGTATTAAGCTCGTCTTCCGTCGAGAGCCCTGAATTGGCTCTTTCCTCAACGTTAGCGTAAGTTTCATTAGCCAGTTCCACAGCCACTTTTGAGCTTGTGAACTGCTTTGATCCGGAAACAAGAGAATAGAGATATGTTTTAATTTGTGTGGAAATATTATCAATAAGCTGCTTCTCTGTCAGCTCAGTTTTTTTAAGATCGATCCTGCTTTTTTGAAGTGTTACATAGTTATCATAAAGAGGCAGTACAGGAACGGATGCCGAAATACTGACCGTGCCGGAATTTGAGAACACGTCGTTAAGGTTTGTTTTCGACCATTCAGTAGAATAAGAAAGACTTATGCTGGGCATGAAATTACCGGCTGACACGGATATCTTCTTCTCATTTATCCCTTTAGTAAGTTTAATGTTCTTAAGATCGCTGTTATTTTCAAAAGCAATTTCCTTCAGACTGTTGATCTTCTCTGCAGTATCTGAAAATAAGGATGCGCTCAGCTTTGTAATTACAGGCTCGTAATGAGAATGATCTATATCTTCCAGTTCAAAACCTTCCAGTCCGGTCAGGTTAGCGAAACTGATCTTTGCCAGCTCATAACTTTTTTCAGCGTTAACGAGACCTACCTCGCTGTTCGCTCTCGCCGAGGAATTCTTCAGATAATCCGCCCTGGAGATCAGTCCCGAATCGAATTTGATCCTTGCGGTCTCTTCATTCTTTTTTGAAAGTTCAAGCGATTCCTTTGCGATATTTAGCCGTTCTTTGGCTTCAAGGACATTCAGATAATATGATTCTACATCAGATAAAAGTCCCATCATCTCTGAATTCAGTGAATTTCTGCTCGCGAGCTCGGAGTCTCTGCTGATCTGGTAAGAGTACCATATCTTTCCCCCTGTATAGACCGGCTGGGTGATCCTTAAACCGAATGCTGTTCTGTCCTCCTGCGTCATTGTAACAGCTGTCATAGTTGAAAAATCCATCGAGGACATTTCGACTTCGGGCGTATAGAGCATATAGCTCGCAGAAAGGCTGGCGGAAGGCAGAAAGCCGGAAAAAGCGCTTTTTACCGAAAACTCATTGTAAGCAACATTTTCCTTTGCTATAGCATAGCCGTAGTTCTTTTCAAGTGCTGAATTTTGAGCCTGTTTGAGATTAACTGTCTCAGCCTGAAGCACCGCGGCGGCAATTATGATTATCAAGAATGATCTGAACATTAAAATTCTCCGATACGTTTAAGTATATTAGTTAACGAAGTAAGATGCATATTATTTTGAAAAAAATCAATCATATTATTATTTCAGCAAATGCCCTGACCGGCGATCCGTCGGCGTTTTCAATTTTAAGCGGAACGGCATAGAAACCGAATATAGTTTCAGGAAGTTTATCAAGGCCGGTCAGATTTTCGATTATCAGTATATCTTTCGACAAAAGTATTTTGTGATTGGGAAGTTCGGAGGCGTCCATGGCATCGACCGAAACATAATCGAACCCTACAGCTTTGAGTTGAAGTTCTGAAAGCCATTCTGCTGCTTCCTGAGTCAGCACAGGATATTTCCCGAAATAGTCTTTCTTCTCCCATTTTCTGCTCCATCCGGACCTGAAAAGAACGAATTCAGCTTCATCTATATCATTCTCGCGGATTTTAAGCAGTTCTATACCTATTTCGTCTTTTCCTTCGCAGTCTATCACGACCGCACTTCCGGTGAATTTGTCTATAGGATAATCTGAAAGTGATCTTCCGTCTCTTATCAGATGGCAGGGCGCGTCTATATGAGTCCCTGTATGTGTTACCATACTGATCAGTAACTCAGCAAAACCCTCCTTCTCTACTTTGCTGTAATCTCTGATTACCGGTGAAGGCGTACCGGGATAAACTGTCATTCTCTCGCTTATAGTATGTGTAAGGTCGATAATATTTTTCTTCATCTTCTTTTTCCCGAAATTAATATTGTTCAAATATAAGCTATTGCTTGGATTTATTCTATAATTAATGTCATTCCCGATTAATTGTTGCTCTGTATGCAGTAATACTCTATATTTCAGCTAAATAATCGGGGATCCGATGGCAAACAGCGGAAGAGTATCAAGAAAATGCCCGGTATGCAGACTTTTCAAAAGCATATGCATATGCGGGGATATTAAGAAATTCGACCTGAAAACGCGCGTCACCCTACTAATGCATGTTAAGGAAGTTGACCGTTCTACGAATACAGGAAAGATAGCGGAACTCATGCTGACGAACTCGAAAACTGTCATCGTGGGTGCGCCGGACGGAGAACTTGAACAGAAAGATATTATTATGGACGGATATGAAAACCTTGTGCTTTTCCCGCACGCTTCGAATGTACTTGATGGGAACTATGTTTCCGGACTCGGCATGCCGGTTAACCTGATAGTACCGGACGGGAATTACCATCAGGCTGTAAAAATGACGCGGTCTGAACTTCTCGGTAATTTAAAAAGGGTCAGACTGCCTTCCGGTCAGAAAGGGGAATACGGACTGAGAGATTCAAAGGACCCCGAGAAAGTCTCGACGATCGAGGCCGTTATCAAGGCTCTGGAGATAATCGAGAACGGTCCTGTAGTGGCTGAAATGAACAGAATATTCCGCAAAATGGTCGAAAGCTTCAAAACTCATAACGGACGGTTGTGAATAAAGACCGGCAGATTTTTCCGCCGATCTCAAGATTTCGTATATGATCTGTAAATTATTTTTTTATCTTCGATACTGCCAGGTCAAGCGCTTCCTGAAGCAATGATTCTTCAGGTGTTTTAATGTATCCTGTATCCGTCAGAGACTGAGTCATGCTTCTTGAATACTCTATATCGGTTTTAGCTTTATTGAAAGCTTCTTCCCATGTCAGTTTTATCCTGGCGACACCGTCTTTGATCGCCTGCATCGCCACATCCGCCGCTTCTACGGGAAATACTTCCGATTCATCCATTGTTGGAACTATATTTTCAGGATCGATTCCTCTTTTTTCAGCGTATTCGGCGAGTGAATGAGCTGCCGCTATAGCCATATTGTCAGTTATCTTTCTTGCTCTCACCAGAAGAGCTCCTTTAAGGATGCCCGGGAATCCGATGGAGTTGTTGACCTGGTTCGGGAAGTCCCCCCTTCCTGTAGCTACGATAAAAGCTCCAGCCTCTTTTGCAGCATACGGATATATCTCAGGCACAGGATTCGCGCATGTAAATACGATCGCCTTATTAGCCATCGACGAGATCCACTCTTTTTTAACCGTGTCCGGGCCGGGAGTGGAAAGAGCGATAAGCACATCCGCGCCCTTCACAGCCTCTTCTATAGTTGATATCTGGTCTTTGTTGGTCGTCTGACAGAGCTCCCACTTCCGGTAGTACCTCTTGTCTGCTTCGATGTCGGCGCGGCCTTTGTTCAGCGACCCGCGCGAATCAAAAATTATCATCTTTTCCGGGTCACCGCCGTCCGCGGCTATCAGGCGCGCTATTGTCGTGTTCGAAGCGCCGGCGCCTAAAAGAACGATCCTCACTCCGCTGATCTTTTTCCCGGCGAGCTTGAGAGCGTTTATCAGTCCCGCAAGTGTCACGCTCGCCGTACCCTGAGCGTCGTCGTGCCAGACGGGAATATCGCATTCTTCGCGGAGAACATCGAGTACTTTAAAACAGTTGGGCTGCGATATATCCTCAAGATTTACCGCGCCGAAAGAATGCTGGACCATCTTGACGAACTCGATGATCTTGTACGGATCGTTCTTCCCCGCTATGTCCCTGCTGTCAATGCATAGAGGCACAGCGTCCACTCCGCCGAGATATTTCATAAGGAAAGCCTTGCCTTCCATGACACCCAGACCTCCGGGCGGAGTGCAGTCGCCGTCGCCGAGAACGCGCGTGGAGTCCGAAACCACCGCGACGAGATTACCCCTGTTGGAGAGCTCGAAGGACGCCTCATTACCGTCCCTGATGTCCGTTGATATCTTCGATACTCCGGGTGTATAGTAAACATTGAACCAGTTGAAACCGAAAACACCGGCCTTGGGTACGGTCTGGATCTTGCCCTGATAAAACTTGTGGGCAGAAAATGACAGTTCCTTCAGAAATACTGTTTTCGCGGCAGCGATCTGCTCTTCCGTAAAATCATCGGGAAACGCCCTGTCAAGATTTGAAAGGTCAAGTTTTATTTTTTCCATTTTTCAACTCCTTCCGTAAATATGTCGTTCCCGTAAATGTCGTTCGCGACAATGCACGGAAAATTTTCCACTTCGAGCTTTCTGACTGCTTCGTGGCCGAGTTCCTCAAAAGCGATCACTACACTGGACTTCACCGATCGCGAAATAACAACTGCCGCTCCGCCTACCGCCGCAAGATATACAGCTCTTCTCCTGACCATCGCTTCGACCACGGACTTATCCCTGGGGCCTTTTCCGATGGTAGCCTTCAATCCCTTTTCCAGAAGCTGCGGGGTATAAGGATCCATTCTGTAGCTCGAAGTCGGTCCGGCCGAGCCTATCTGTTTCCCTTCAGGCGCGGGAGCCGGTCCAGTATAATATATTATCTGACCCTTAAGTTCAAAGGGCAGAGGTTCATCTTTAATGATCTTGTATATAAATCTCTTGTGAGCCTCGTCGCGCATCGCGTAAACCGTTCCTGTTATAAAGACCCTGTCGCCTGTCTTCATGCTTGTAATGTCTTTGAGTTTAATCGGAGTATTTATGTAGTGCGTTTTCATTTTTTACCTCAAAGCGTTACTGTTCTGTGACGGTTGGCGTGGCACTGGATATTAACAGCCACAGGAAGACAGGCAATATGGCACGGCTCGACAAGTATGTGCACTGCAAGGGCGGTCACGTTTCCGCCCAGCCCCTGAGGGCCTATTCCCGTCCGGTTGATCTCGTCCAGTATATCGCTTTCTACTTTAGCCCAGTTCCTGTCGGTACTCGCTTTGCCTATGTCTCTCAATAGCGCGATCTTTGAAAGTATAGCGCTCCTTTCAAGGTTTCCGCCTACGCCGATCCCGACAATAATGGGAGGACAGGGTTTACCTCCGCCCGAAACTACTTTCTCCAGAACGAATTTTTTGATCTCGTTAAGACCGTCCGACGCTCTCAGCATTCTCACTTCGCTCATATTCTCCGCTCCGCTGCCTTTCGGCATCATTGTGATCTCGAGCTTTTTTCCGGATACTATTCTTGTGTGGATCACAGCGGGAGTATTGTCTTTTGTGTTTATCCTTTTAAAAACAGGATCTTTTATAATGGATTTTCTCAAATAACCTTCGGAATACCCCTGCCTGACGCCTTCGTTAAGGGCTTCGTAGAAATTCCCTCCTTTTATGTGAACATCCTGACCGATCCTTACAAACAGGACGGCGACGCCGGTATCCTGACAGACGGCCATTCTTTCTTTTGCCGCCAGCCCGTAGTTCTCAAGTATCACCGAAAGTACTTCTTTTCCGGTTTCAGATCCTTCTTTCTCCGAAAATTTTCTGATGCTGTCTTTTAGGTCTTCACCCACAAAATAATTGGCATCCATGCAGAGCTTTTTTACCGCAGCTGTTACCTCTTCGGCTTTGATCTCTCTTCTCACAGAACTTTCCCCGTATTCTTTTTTCTCATTATGAGCCAGCTGCCCGTTGAAGAAAGCAGAAGTCCCGCGAACAGGTTCAGCCTTATTTCCTCAGACAGAAAAACGATTGCGAATATGGTCGCGACGGCGGGTTTGAACAGGAATACTAAAGATGAGGCTACAGGCCCGATCCTCTTAATAGCGGTGAGGAATGTAATATAGCTGATTGCCGTTACGAATATTCCAAGATAAAGAAGTTTAATTACCCTTACGCCTGAGTCGAATAACTCGGGAGAGATATTCAAAGAACCCGATATTAATAAATAGAGGGCAATGAATATCGTACCGAACGCAAACGAATAAATGTTAACGATTATAGGCCGACGTTCTCTCACTGCTCTTTTATTAATGATCGTGAAAAAGGCGAACGAAACAGCTCCTGCCAGCGCGAAAAGAGAACCCTTTTCAATAACGAAGCTGCTGAAATCCCTGATAACGACTGCGGCAATACCTAAAATTCCCAGTATAAAGCCTGCCGTTCTCCTGAAAGATATTGTTTCGTGCTTTCTTATCAGCGAAAGAATATAAACAAAAATGGGATTGGACGATATTATCAGAGCTACGACTGCCGGCTCTCCGTATTTTATAGCGTATTGAAGCATGGTCATCGAAAAAAAGATATTTATGAAGCCAAGTAAAGCGAAAAGCGAATAATCTTTACATTTGAGACCCTTCAGATCCTTAGAGGCACCTGAGAACATTGCGTAGATCAATAGGCCGATAAGCCCGATGAAGAACCTGAAGAAAGTCATCTCGAACGGACCCAGATAGCTCATCAGATCTTTCGAAACGACTTCTATTGAACTGAAGAATATTAAAGTTACAAGAAAATAGAACAATTAATACCTCTTGAAAATTAGACCTGAAAATTAATACAAAAAAACATTTATTTCAATTTCTTTATTTGAGAAAAAAACTTATATTAACCTGAGAATAAAAAAAATAGAAAGGGAGGACTTTATGGCAGTCAGCGGATTCAAACAGTTCAAGGTCGCATTCATAGTTCTGGTAGTTCTGATAATCTTATTATTCGGCAAAAGATTTTTTATCAGTATCGAAGCGGGTCATGTAGGAGTGGCTACTCTTTTCGGTGAAGTGCAGGAAAAAGTTTATGAGGAAGGTCTTCATATACCCGTAAACCCGCTTTACAGGTGGCACATTTATGATGTCAGAGAAAAAACTCACCTTGAACAGGCTCAGGTTCCAACTCAGGACCAGCTTCAGACAAGTGTGGACGTGAGCGTTCAGTTCAGGCTGATGGCTGCAAGCACTCCCGATATTCTTAAATCCACAGGACAGTTCGATGATGTTCTTAGAATACATATCGTGCCTAAATTGCGATCGATCATAAGAGAACAGGGAAAGTCCATTAAAAGAGCTGAAGATTTTTTTACTGATGAAACACAGACTTTCCTCGAAAACTCACTGATTTCAGGCCTAAAAGAATACCTCGAACCAAAAGGAGTTGAGGTAAGCGCTGTTCTTATAAGGGATATCACTCTGCCGAAGTTTATAACTATAGCGATTGAAAAGAAAAAGGAAAGAGAACAGGAAGTTGAGAAGCAGAAGGCCGAACTCGAAAGGTTCAAGACCGAGCAGCAGCAGAAGATCGCACAGGCAGAAGCCGAAAAGACAGCTGCGGCAATGGATGCGGAAAAAATCAAACTTCTTGCTGATGCCGAAGCTTATAGAATAGCAAAGATAAATAACTCTATCGCAAACAATACAAATTACATCAAACTTCAGGCTCTCGAAGCACTAAAGGCAATTTCGAAAGATGATAACGCAAAAATATATTTCCTCAACGGCGACAGCCCTAATCCGCTTCCTTTGATGAATATAGGCGACGGTAAAAAATAAATTATAGGTAAATTACTAAGACAACTTTTTTCCTGAAGCGCTGTCTAAACAGGTAAAACGGAGGAAAAAATGAGACTTACAAAATCTAAAAAGAACTCCATGCTCTTCGGAGTATGCGGCGGAATTGCCGACTGGCTTGAATGGGATCCTACGATCGTCAGGATCGGTTATGTACTTGCATCTATTTTCAGCGCGGCTTTCCCGGGTTTTCTGATATACATACTGCTGATATTCATTATGCCCGAGTCGGACGAATAAAATACGGGTTTATCACATATATTATAATTAAATAATTTCTTGACTAAAACCGTCAAAAAAATTATTTTTGGTATCCTTAAATGTCGCTGAAACAACTAATTATACTGACGGAGGATACAATGCCTATCACAAAACTCGAACAAATGCTTGAAACACTGAAATCGAAACCCAAGAAAAGAATGGTCGCGGCTTATGCAAACGATGCTCACACTGTTGAAGCTGCTTATGACGCCGTTCAGAGAGGAATTATTGACGCAATTCTGGTCGGATCGAAAGTTGAGATCGAAAAAGTCTGCAAAGAACATAATATTGACATAACGAAATTTGAAATTGTCGAAGAATCGGACGAGATGAAAGCTACTTATAAAGCCGTCGCGATAGTTAACGAAGGTAAAGCTGACTTTATCATGAAAGGCCTGGTAACGACCGATAAATATATGAGAGCCATCCTGGACAAAGAAAAAGGACTGATGCCGCCCAAAGCTATACTTACACATGTAACCGTTATCGAGAACGCTGCTTACCCTAAGCTCCTGATAGTTTCCGATGTCGCTTTGATCCCCCTTCCCGACCTGGATCAGAAAATAGCGATAACAAATTATGTTATAAAAGTCGCGAAGTCACTAGGTATAGAAACACCTAAAGTAGCCCTTCTTGCAGCCACCGAACAGGTTTCATACAAGATCCCTGCATGCGCGGATGCCGCAATAATAACTCAGATGGCGGAAAGAGGCCAGATCAAAGGAGCGTTCGTTGACGGTCCTCTCGCTCTTGACGTTGCGATAGACAAAGAAAGTGCAGAGATCAAGAAATTAAAGAGCCCTGTAGCTGGGGACGCGGACTGTATAGTTTTCCCGAACATCGAATCAGGCAATGTTTTCTATAAATTCCATACAAAACTATGCGGCGGAGAGCTTGGCGCGATCGTGGTCGGAGCAAAAGTACCTGCGGTTCTCTCTTCGAGAGGCGACAGCGTAAAAACCAAACTTTACTCGATAGCTCTCGCAGCTATGAATGCCTAGGAGCGTGTCTGCAATGGAACCAATCAGAAGCCTTGACCAGATGGTCGGGCATGTTCAGAAATCAGGTATAAAAAAGAAGATAGCCGTCGCATGCGGCGAAGACCAGAATACGATAGGCGCGATAGCAAGAGCCGTCAGGGACGGATTCGCCGAAGCTATCATGGTCGGCTGCAGAACTAAGATAGAAAAGCGTGCAAAGGAAGAAGGCATAGACCCTTCGATATTTAACATAGTGAACACGGAACATCCTTCTGATGCTATAGATAAAGCTCTTTCGATGGTCAAAAGCGGAGAAGCCGATGTTCTGATGAAGGGACTTGTCGGCACTGATGAATTTTTGAAAGCAGTTCTCAACAAGAACTCAGGTCTGCTGCCGCCGGGATCTATCATGAGCTATGTCGCAGTAATGCAGATCCCCGCATACCACAAACTGCTTTTCGTATCCGACACGGCAGTTCTTCCTTTTCCGGACCTCAAGCAGAAGATCGCCGAGATAAAATACTGCATAAAAATGGCAAATGCTTTCGGGATCGCTGTTCCGAAAGTCGCACTGATCGGCGCGAGCGAGAAGGTCAGCGCGAATTTTCCTAACACGATAGACTACTCCGCGATATGCAAAATGGCGGAAAGGAAGCAGCTTCCCGAATGTATCGTTGACGGCCCTTTAGATATATTCCTTGCCTGCGATAAAGAAAGTGTTGCTATTAAAGGAGTCCTCACTCCTGTGAACGGAGATGCAGACATTCTCATATTCCCTTCCCTTGACTCATGCAATTCCTTCTACAAAGGACTGATGCTTTTTGCGGGAGCGGAACTGGGAGGACTTATTCAGGGAACCGAAAAACCTGTAGTAGTAATGAGCAGGAGCGAAAGCGAAGCTTCAAAGTATTACTGCATTGCAATGTCCTGTTTAATGGCATAGATTAACTATAAAAAATGGAGATTTGAATGGAAAACAAAAGGATCCTTGCGATCAACCCCGGTTCAACCTCAACGAAGATCGCCGTTTACGATGCGGAAAAACTCGTGTTTCTTAAAAACATCAAGCACTCAGTGGATGATCTCGCACCTTTCAAAAAGATCATTGACCAGTATGATTTCAGAAAAGAAGTGATACTTAAAGAACTCAAGGATGCAGAGATCGAGCTTGACAAGATCATGATCGTGGTCGGAAGAGGCGGACTGGTCAAACCTGTGCCCTCCGGAGTTTTCAAAGTGAACGAGCAGATGAAGGCAGATATAAAGAACAGCAACAAGGATCATGCTTCTAACCTCGGATGTTTCATAGCAGAAGATATTGCCAGGTCGCTCAAGAACGGAGCAGTAGCCGTAATAGCAGATCCGGTAGTTGTTGACGAAATGGACGATGTTGCAAGAATAGCAGGCCACCCTCTATTTAAAAGAGTGTCAATATTTCACGCCCTGAATCAGAAAGCCGTAGCAAGAAGATATGCTAAGAGCGTGAACAAAAAATACGAGGAAGTGAATGTAATAGTCGCTCACCTCGGCGGAGGAATATCAGTTGGCGCACACAGGAAAGGAAGGGTCGTCGATGTTAATCAGGCACTTGACGGCGAAGGACCTTTCAGCCCAGAAAGAAGCGGAACACTCCCTGCCGGCGATGTCTGTGCAATGGCCTTCAGCGGAAAATACACTCATGAAGAGATGAAGCTGATGTTCAAGGGAAAGGGCGGATTTGCCGCATATCTCGGAACAAATGACGCCTATGAAGTGGAAAAAAGATGTCTTGCAGGAGACAAGGAAGCGATAAAGATACATGACGCAATGATATATCAGGTCGCAAAATCAATCGGAGAACTTTCAACCGTTCTTAAAGGTGAAGTCGATGCAATCATTCTTACAGGCGGGATCGCCTTTAACCCCGACTTCAACAAACAGATAGAGGAAAGAACGGCGTGGATAGCTCCCGTAGTTGTTTATCCCGGAGAAGATGAAATGGGCGCTCTGGCCGGCAACGGGCTTATGGTCATCAACAAAGAAGTTGAGCCTATTGACTATAAATGATATTAGATCACATTTTTTAGCCCCGGGACCCGGGGCTTTTTTTATTATCGTACGGTGAGCTTGAAATTAGCCCAGTAATAAGGGTGAGGATCAAAGTAGGTCTTCGCATCCCGTTTTGCCTGAGTGAGCGCTTCAGGCGCGGTGAGTCCGGCAGCAATATTCCTGAAAAAGCGTTTCATAAGAACCGAAGCCGCAAGATCGTCCGTGCGCCATTTGCTTGAAATGACGCTCCCTGCTCCGGCTTCGAAGAAGGCGGCCGTCAGGTCGAAGTGGGAATAGTATTCCTCTCCCGACCTTCCGCCGGTATCGCAGCCCGACAGTATGACCGTTTTGCCGTTCATATCTGTCTGGCTGATCTCCTTCCAGTCAGTTTTGCCGTCGTTATTATCGTCGGCCGAAAGCTGAATGTAGCTCGATCTTCCTGAAGCTGCAAGAGAGTCTTTTTTCAGAACGAAACTGTGTACGGGAAGATGGATCATCCCGTACTTCGCTGTTGCGGACGATCTCAAAAGCGACTCCGTAGCATCCGTCCCGCTGACAAGTTTTGTGTTGTTCAGAAAATCCGACAGCGATCCGGCTTCCCTTTTCGCGAAAACAAGGTCGCTTTCGGCAGTAAAAGGATCGTACAAAGATAATGCCTGAGTAGTCCTCCCTGTTTCGGGAAATTTCATTTCTGCTGATAATCTGTCAGTCTCTGCCACACTGAACCTGTCACACAGGAACGCTTTTCCGTCGAACAGAGCGTCGAACGGAAAGTTCTTCAGGCTCCCGGAAGAATAGATTATCAGGTTACTGATTCCTGAAAGACTGTCTGCTAGTTCTTTAACGAATATTCTTTCATAAACCTTTTTCGATGCGTTTAGGAATTCCCCCTTCGATTCGATATTTTCCGTCAGATTTCCGAATTCTTTCGTTATTGAGAAACCGAAAGACACAACTTTATCCCGGGTGATTATAACTGACATACCTTCCCTGCCGTGCGGCTGGAGTATAAGCAGAGCCGTCTTGTTATCAAGTAATGATTGTATGAGGTTGATCCCTGAAATGTTTTTTTCCGTTGGTGAACTGTTTGATGAAACGAAAAAATATTTCAGATCGTTCGATCTTATCAGCATGTCACGGGAGGACATTTCGGTAACTGCTTCATTTATCCTTGAATTCTTGAGCAGAAGGTATATTTTCTTTTCATAAGCTTCCCTTATGACGGGCATCTGGTCGGAAGGAAGCTGATTTACGCTTCGGCTGACAAGACTGTCAGCTTTTTCTGTGAGTTTATCCAGTATTGAAAGAGCCGTATCGGGCGATCTCTTTTCGTGCATTCCGGCCAGGCTGAGTGCGGATTTGAGGAAAACATCGCTGAACCCTGTTCTTTCTGCAATGTCCATGCTGTTTTCAGTGTAAACGAGAGCTGAATCAGTTTTGTTCAGAGCAAGAAAAGATGAACCTTTACCGTAAAGAGCTCTTGCCGTAAAATAGTTGTCTCCTGCATTTTGTGAAAGTCCGATACATTTTGTATAACTTATTAGAGCGCTGTCTGGCATATTCTTAATGTTCAGATATATCTCGCCTCTGTAAAATTCCGAAGATATCCTGGCCTGAACATTACCGGTCTTAAGCGCCAGTTCGATACTTTTTGACAGATTCTTTTGTGCGCCGCTGATGTCGTTCTCAAGTATCATTATTTTGGCAAGGTTCACCCTGGCAGTACTTTCAGTGAATTCATCTGAGTTCTCTATCGTTTTCTCAAGAGCTTTATATGAATAAGTCCTTGCGGCGGGAATATTATTGAGCTTCACTTCTATCAGGCTGCGGGTATTGTATATCCTCATTTTATCGCCGTCTTCCTCTGCGCTCTTTTCCGCCATTGCGAGATATTTCAGCGCGGATGAAAGCCTGTCTGTATAATAACATACGTCTGCTATGCTGATATAAACCGTTACTTTCCGCGCTTCACCGTCAAAATACTCCAGAGATTCTAAAAAAAGCTCCTCGGCTTTGTAATATTCTGATATCTTTACATAACACAGCCCGGCCGACACAAGAAGTTCTCCGAAAGATGCTGCGCTGACATCTTCGAAAAGTTCAAGATTACTGTCTATCGTGCTGTATACTGACAAAGCGGAATCAGTCTCGTTCGCCCTGTAATAGCTTACCATGATGTTCCTGAGAGAATTGAACAGCAGTTCGCTCTCTTTCGTACCTGCTTCCTCCGGCAGAACATCAAGTTTTCCCGAGCTGAGAAGACCTGTTTTCTCAAGGTATTTCCTCTTGTACCCGATGCTTTTTTTATGATCGCCTTTATAGGAATAGATCAGAGAAAGCATATCGTAGG
>Ga0116162_10001200_pt1 | contig 17254 bp, 7 predicted proteins | sample AD_UKC105_MetaG_FD_89875 | JGI IMG/M metagenome (GOLD analysis project Ga0116162, IMG submission 89875) | Active sludge microbial communities of municipal wastewater-treating anaerobic digesters from Hong Kong - AD_UKC105_MetaG | ecosystem: Engineered > Bioreactor > Anaerobic > Digestate... | reverse complement strand
TTGTTGTGCTGCTCTCGTTTCCCGATACATGGGTCACTGACCTGAGCCCGCCGTTATGGTCATAGGCCCCTGTCCTCTGGCGCAGCACTGCCCCTCCGCTGTCAGTCACTGTTATCTGCACCGGCAGCGCCATGAGGTAGCTGCTCTCCCTGTACTCGTACAGTATGTTCGCTGTGACATTATCCGTGCCGTCACTTACATCCCCGTGGTCTGTGTACCTTTTCACGTTTCCGTATGCGTCGTATTCATAGCTCTGCGCTGTTGTTATTGCCGAGCCCCCTTCATGGTACACTGTGCGTGTCTCGTTTAACTGCGCGAAGTACGACCTCTCAGCATCTGTGGCTTTGTCTGTGTATGTTTTTGCTGTCTCTGTGTATTTATTGCTATTCCTGTCGTATACTACGCTCCCTGTTTCAAGGCCCTTGTGGTAGAAGCTCTCTGTTGAATAGCTCTTCTCCACCCTGCTCCCGTCTGGCATTGTCTCTGTTACCTTTGTAAAGCCGTAGAATTCACGTTCTCCCCGGTCGTATTTTCCGTTTTCGTATTTATATGTATAGTTATAGCTGTGCCCGTTATTGTCATCCACTGTGACGCTCTTCATTACGTACTTTGAGTTGGGGTTGTCAAAGGTGTTCGGTGTGCGCTCGTAATCTATTGCTATCTTCCCGCCAAGGGGGTTTGTTACTGTTTTAAGTAAGTTGGTTCTCCCGGTTTTGTTGATTATCCTCTTTAAATCTCCGGTTCCGTCAGATAGTATTACATCTGTGACACCGTCGCCGTTTATGTCTCTAAAATCCGATATGCTTATGCTGTTTGAATCGCTTCCACTCAACCCCGCTGTGCCGCCTATGGTAAAGAAAAATGGAGGTATAGGAATAACTATAGTCCAGGCCATTGATGCTGAACCGCTAGCACCAATTGAACGGCTTACTGTAGATGATATACACCCTGCGTCTAAGTGTTGGCTATACTCCCTTGTAAAATTTCTCCCCATGTTGTACCTGATTATCAAAGTATTGCCGTCTATTCTCACCTTATCAGGGAGTCCATCACCATTTAAGTCCATATAGCACTGAATAAGTTTGTTATTTGTTACATCTGCTGATGCCCCGGCAGAATAACGGTTTCGGTCCCATGTTATACCGACTTTGGCTGGAGATCCACCGAGTAATTCAGATTTACTTATATAATCATCATATTCAAGACGCCCACCTGATATAAATGAATAACCTGCATTATAATCAATATTTACATTAGAAGGTCTGTAATAATCATCTATGCCGTGTCTTGAAAATATACTCCCATCTTCACCACTTATCCGCAGATAATCGGGTAGACCATCACCATTCATATCATTAAAATCAGCGGAGGTAATTACTGAGGATTTCACGAGACTTTGAGAAAATGAAGCTGTATCCGCACCTGACTCTTCTATTATTTTTTCATCGTTTACAACTGTCTTAACCGAATAGTTCTTTGGAGTTGAAAAACTGTAACCAGCATTATTGGTGAGGGTTCTTGAAACCCGAACTCCATGCCCGTCATAATTATAACGCCTGCCAAGAACTCCATTTGGCATTGTATATTGAATAGTATTACCAGTAACAACATCAGGGAATCTATCTCCATTTAAATCAAAATAATCTTTTGTTGTTTTGCTCTTCCCTGTCGTAACAGAACCATTGAAAGTACCGACACTGAAACCAGCTGAAAAATCCCATGAATCTGTAACTTTCTTTATAACTGCTCCCCCGTTAAACTGCTGTGAGTTCTCCTCGCCATGTTCAATATCCACAAAGCCATCACCATCAACATCCGTTGCTCTGCTACCTGAAATCTTTTTTTCTACCACTCTGGTTGAAGCCATCCTGCCTCCCGATATCCAGCAGTCATTGTCGTTTCCATACCATAAGCCGGGAGTCATTCCTGTATAAAATTCTCTCTTTATCGGTGATTCAACCATAAGAGTATTATCAGGTTCAATCAACTGGGTTGCCTGTCCCATCTGTGTGAAAGTTTTTAACATTTCAGATGTTATCTCTGAATTCTTCTGCGCTTCTTCGCTTGTGAGGTTGTCTTTTTTAATAAAGCCGTTAGCGGCAAGTGTATCCTCAGTGATCTCCACCATTTTCGACCTGTCAAGCAGGTCCCTGTTCCCGCACCAACGCGCGTAAAACCAGTTACGCCACCCCCCGCCAAGCCTTTTGTCAAAATCAGTTACCTGGTATTCTCTACCTGTATGGTTCACCGATGTAAGTTCATCACTGTATTTGATTACAGGGAGCCCGATCTGCATATGCTCCCTGTATTTTTTAAAGTCAGAGCTGATTACAAAGTAAAGCTTCTCACCCTCTGCAACTGTTATATCAGATGAAAGTGTGACCCTTTCGCTTGTTTCGGATATGGTACCCTTTACCTTTTCTAAAAGTTCCCCCTCCTTTTTTACTGCTATTGTCACAGGTATCTCAACCCCCTGAAGCTCTTCAGGTATTACAAAGGGGGCTTTATATAAAGATTCAACTTCATAGGTCACGGTAACAGTGCCGCTTTTAGGCGCAATCCACGGTACATTGGGTGTGCTTTCTATAAGGGGGGTGTAGTTTTTAAAACTTACGTTAAGAAAAGTCAAAGTCTCGCTCTGCTGGTCTTTATATTCAATCCCTTCATCATTTGAAAGGTAACATGCGGATACTTTAAGATCAACCTTTGCAGGGTCAACCGGGGTATCGCTTTTCACTTCAACAGCAATTTCATCCCATACCCCCTGCTTCCCGTCTTCAGATATTACCGATTTTTTAACACCACTTACTTCAAAACTGAAAGTATCATTTGCAGCGGTTGAACCGGAGTTATATGAACTCTCATTCAGTATATTTTTCTGATCTACCGTCTCCTTCATGTTACCGCTTGAATCAGCAACAAAACTTTTTTTATAATGTATTATACGGATTGATATATCGTCAGATGTCTCACCCTTGTTTAAAATCCCATTTATTCTTACTGTACCGTCCATTGGCGGAGACCATGGCGCCACCCTGCCGAATACGCTGAAATCCTCAGATGCCCTGTACTTATATATCTTCTTACCGTTTTCGTCCACCTCGTTTTCATAGGCTCCCCCCTGGTTGGTGTATTCAATCAGCGGGTCCCAGTCAACAATGTCGTATGCCCCGTCATCTATGGAATTGAGACGGAATATTATCTCGTCCCCCTTTTCAACGAATATCTCGCTTACACCCTGAGGTTCATGCGCTGCACTGTCATTTATCACCTGGCTCCAGAGCAGTTTATCGTTCTTCTGTATATATGCCTTAACCCCGTCTGTTGTATATTCAGGAGTTGCGGGCTTGCTGTTGTCGGCAATTTTAACGCCGCCGCTTATCTTTACCACCCCGGTAAAAGGGGCTTTCCATATACGAAGAGGATCGTCCAGGTAGAACTTCTCGTTCATGTAGTCCCATGTGGGCTCGCTCCCAATGTCAGCTCCTTCAAGATTAACTTTCTCACCTGTGATTATTACTCCGGTGTAACCAGGGGGATTCGAGCCAAATTTTACTACACCATCCCTCTCAGTGTTATTGTAATTAATTTTTCCAGATCCGTCAGCGCTGACATAATCAACAAGACCGTCTCCGTTTACATCCGAAAAATACCCATTACCTGAGTTTTTTGAAAAACTAACATTCAAATTAACAGGTATATAATTAGGTAGTTCAGGCCCTCCAAAAATACTATACGAGCTATCACTACCTAAGCTTGAAAGTTCCTGCACAGTTAATGCATTATTGCTAAACTTATTATTTCCGTTATTTTTTCTATATAATATATTATTTCCTGACTTATATACAATATCGGGAAGATTGTCGCCATCAATATCAATCAACGATTCAGAAATATTTCCTTTCATTCTACCAGTACCCACAGTAATTCCAAATGAATTGCTTTTAAGTACTGAATATGGAGCCAACCATGCGGTAATGAATCCTGTTATACCAGTCGATTCGCTCTTACTTATAACAGTACCCCATTCGTCAGAAATAATAGAATTAAGAATACTTTTAAGCAGATCTATACTGAGAGCGCCAAGGAGTGTCTCAACCAGCCCCCCGCCTGATGAGTCATAAATAGAATTTTCATCCGCATCCTGGTAGTATTCAAAGGTATGGGAATTGAAAAGCCTCCCCCCTCCATCATACTGCGAAACAGTTTTAAGCCTCGTTTTACCGAAAGTTCCGTTTTCATAGCTGAGCACGTATCTCCTTATACTGGCGCCACCGTATAAGATATTTATAGAATCAAGTCTCCTTGCCGTTGATGTCATAAACCCGGCACGGGCGCTTGTTGTTACATCTGTTCTCTCCTCTGATGTAACAAAACGTACAGAATACTTCCCCGGTGTGCCGTTTCTACCTGTGTACCTTATTTCAGATAAATATATCTGCTTCCCTGCGGGGTTACTGTCTATTGTATAATAGTAATTAATGCAGTTGCCGTATGTATCCACCACCTTTTCAAGGCACCACTGGTAAACAGGCCCGCTCCCGCTGCCGTTCTGGAGCACTGATATATTATCCCCTGTTTTTGTCTCTCCGTAATACCTCTTTGTACCCTGTTTGTCTGTAACAACCCAGTAATAGCTCCCCGGTGTTGTGCCGATCCTCTGGATTCTGGAAAAGGATCCCTCTGTCCGCAGCCTGTATGTTCTTGTACTGCCTGACTGTCCCGTGACCCCGGAAAGGGGCTGCCCCTCAAGCAGGTATTTCTCCTCCCCGCCGTAGCGCGGAACTCCGAACTTTGTGTCAACTGTAACTGACTGCACCGGCAGGTTCCACCCTATGCCTGTCCAGCTGTTCCCCCCTCCGGAGTTATATGTCAGTGAAACTGATGGCGCAAGTCCCAGTCTCCCTTTAGGCAGCTCTATGGGGTAGGTGAGCGATACATCTCCCGTACTGTCCGCTTTCGGGGGTTCAATGAGGTTTACCTTTGACGAAGGGTCACCTGCCTTTATATCCTTTATTGTATTGGGATTGAAACTCAGTGCGTCAGGGTGTTCAGGCACTGTAAGCGTGGCATTTATTATATCAGTAAAATGATTGGTTGTAGATGTTACTGTTACAATGGCAGGTTCAACATTCACCCTTTCAAGGCGCTTCCACCTCTTCTCACCCTCATCGTAATAAAACATGTATACATCCTCATCCTTCACGCCGGACTTAAGCTTCTCTCTGGCGTACTGGAAAAAGATCTCAATATCCTTTTCAAACTTCCCGTGGGGGAGAAACCTGTACCCTGCTGATGGCCATGTCACGTTCACCATACCGGGGTCCAGTTCCGCCAACTCACCCTGGCTAAGCGGGCGTATTGTAATCCTGGTCTCTGTTTTTACAGCCCCGGCAGGGAGCTTTATTGTAACGTTTTCGAAGCTGATGGTCCTGCTCTTTTCAGGGTACACTGTAACCGCGTAAGATCCGTCACTCTGAAGGCCATCTTCTTCGCTGCCGTTACCGGGCCCGGGTTCAGTGCCGCTTCCGGAATCGCCGGTATTGCAATTGGTATAGAGCGGCACCTCTTTTTTAATATAACCCCCTCCGCTTACACCTTTAATAACAGGGTACCAGGGAGTATCAGGCTCACCCCCTGCGAACCTCGTGGAATCCCTGTCAAGAGCAACTGAAAAGGAACCGTCCCCTGCATTCCTTTCATCTGCTGTTCCCTCAACAGATATATTTTCACCATCGGGATATATATACCCGTCAATGTATCCCTTCCTGTTGAAATATTCACCATTCAGGGGATAGTTAAGTACCACATTAGGTACGATCTCCCTGCCTGCGGGACTTGAGGATATTTTTACCTCGCTGATATTAACACAGGCAGAACCACCTGTATCAGAAAGAGTCATTCTCACTTTTGTTGTGCTTACCTGTGAAGGGAACTTTATTATATTCCCCCCCTCCTTCAGTTCCGCAGGTTCAGTTGAAAAATCGAGCCACTCCCCATCCTTTAAGTATTTAAGGTGTATTTTTGATCCTGAACACCCTGAAGCATGAATAAGGAGTTCCGAAGGTTCAACGCTCCTGTCAAAGGAAAAGTCGGCAGTGTCCCCTTTAAAATACCTGATCCCCGTTGTCTCAAGGCCGTCAAAAAGCCCGGGCTCCTCCCCGGGGGTAAGGCTGTTCCACCCGTTATCTGTAAAAAGAAGAACAGTAACCCCTGACACAGAGACACCTTCAGGAACTTTAAAGGAGATAGTATTCTCCCCCGGCACAAGCCACAGGGGGTTAATCTCATCAGTAAATGAACAGCTCCCCTCTTTTTTAATACCGCTGTAATCGATGTTAAATCCGGTGCGGAATACATGGCCATTGACGCTGCGTGCTGCTGACACCCCCCTGAAAAGTCCCGATGCGCTGAACTTGACAATACCCCTTTTGAACGAAGAGGCCGGTATATCAAGAGTGAAAGTAAACTCCTTAAGTGTATCCTCATCAACTGAGCCGGAGCAGGAATAAGACCTTACGCAGTCACCTAAGCTCTCCTTTACCTCCCCTGAGGTTTTTTCGCTGTAGGTGCCGCTGCTTTTAAAAGCAAAAAAAGGATCATCAATAATCTCTTCGTCACCTGTCCAGATCTCGATTTCACTTACAGGGGTTTTGCCGTCACTACCCTTTTTAATCCTGAAAGTCAGTGTATCTGCTGAAATGCACTCAGGGAGTTCACGGCTTATCCACTTTCCCGAGTTTCCCGTTGTAACTGAAAAATCAGAAACAATTCTGTTGCTTTTATCATAAACCGAAAGGGAACCCTTTCCGGTATCGAATACCTTTATCCTTCCGATACGCTTTGTACCGTTATATTTTACAGTTACAGAAATTTCATTCTCTCCCTGTAACGAGGTGGTTGTGTCACCGTCAAACAGGAGAAAAGCGGAACCTGCGCCCGAGGCCACAGAAACCCGGTCAGGAATGTTTTTAACAAGAAGTGTACCGGGATTATCTGCAGGTTTACCCCCGCTCCTGCCGCCTGAATCAAAACAGGAGAAGAATGCAAGTGCTGTAAATAGAAGTACTGATAGTTTAACTGTTTTGAATATTTTCCGCATACTCACTTTTCCTGTTAACCTGATGACCTTTTTATTTATAGGGAAGTCCCAATAACTACATCTTTAAGGGGTTCCCTGCGGTGACAAAAACTCCGTTTTTGTCACCGCCCTATAATATTATTCAGATAATTACTTTATAATCTTAAAAGGCAAATCGCCATTTTCATCTGTCTTGATAATAAAGACCTGCCTCTTCCCGTAAAAAGAGGTGGTAATACCCCCGATTGCATACCCCCCGTCATAAGTATAAAAGAGGCTCCTTAAAAAATCGTCACTGTCCCCCCCTGCATCATATTCCCGTTTCCACTGGATATCTCCAGATGAACTGATCTTGACAATGACGAAGTTATAGTTTTTATCCGTTAAAGACATGCAGGTAAAACCTGCGGCATAACCTCCATCACCGGTCAGTACAACATGGCAGTCAAATTCATCGCTGCCGCTGTCAATCAGGCGCCCCCACTCCTCGTTACCATTGATATCGGTTTTTATGATATATATATCCCTTGTACTGCTGCTGTTTCTTTTTACTGTGCCGCCGCAGATATACCCGCCGTCACCTGCCTCTTTAACCGAATTGAAAGAAGTGAAAAAGCTATCCCCCCCTGTTAAAGGATTTTTTGCAGTGTATTCCCTGTTCCAGCCGTCAGAATAAAGACTGTTCCGCTTAAGAAGAAGCCCCTTTGTTGCGCCTGAAGATCCCCTGCTCTCACCGGCCATAATCAAACCTCCGGCATAAAGCGGGTCACGTATAATCATCTCTGCAGACATCGACCTCTCGGCATCCTCCATACCGAAACTGAATGTGGAAAGATGCTCACCCGAACCTCCGGTTTTCACACCGTAAATATCCTCAAGGTTCCCCGCAGTGCCACCGGAGTAGCCGCCGGCAAAATAACCGGAATCCATTGTCTCGAATATATAAAATGATTTTTCAGGGAGAAGTGCTGTCCCGTAATAGTTGCTCCACCCCCCTGTAATGGTCCAGGAATTCCCCTCTGAGCCGGACAGCACATACTTGAGAATATTTATGGAGCCTGCATCAGCAGAGTCGCTGTATCCCCCTACTACAATGTTACCCCCTGAATCAATTATAGCGCTGTATGCTATATCAGGGTAATTAACATCACCGGCTGTATTCTCCCAGATGACCCTGCCGTAGAGGTCGGTCTTAACAATCCACATATCAAGGTTCTCAACACCTGATACAGAAACATCCCTGTATCCCGCGATTAAATAACCGCAGTCCGGGGTCTGGATTACAGAAAAAGCTTCACCGTTCCTGTCAGCAGGGCCGAATCTCTTTTCCCAGCTTGCTATGGTGTCAAAATCGTTTAAATCAACTCCGGTGTCTGATACTGTTACTTCACGGCTTGCAGGGGAGAAGGTGTACCCCTCTTTCCGGGGTATTACTGTATAAGTCCCTTTCCAGACATTATTGAAAACATATTCACCATCCGTTGATGTTACAGTCTCTGATGTCCCGTATTCACCACTCACAAGAGTCAGCTCTACCGTGTCATTGCCGCAGCTGCACAGCGTGACCTTTCCCCTGACATTATAAACATCAGACTGCACGCTGTCATAACATGAGCTTAATAAAAAAAGAACAACGGGGAATAGAAAAATAGCGAGACTGTATCTCCCTGGGGCTGTAAACATTCCTGCTGAAACCTCTTCTTCCTGGTTATTGAAAGCCCGGTTGATATCAGACCCGGGTAAACAATCTTTATATATATGACAGACCTCCTCCCGATTTAAAAAAAAGATCAACTCCTTTTTTCAAAAAAAGCGCAATATAGTAAAATAATGCACTTCAATAAACACAACCGGGCTTTAACCATTCTGCTGTTTTATTACTTGACATTATTATATTGCGGAAACTATTCATAACGCTGAATTTTAATGCTCCGGAGAGTGATGCAATGCTTAACCATAGATATGTTATTCCGATTATATCAGCACTCCTTTTAACCATCACAGGGATAAACCCATTATCAGCAGAACAGAAGACAGAGAATAAGGGATTTTTAGAGATTTACTGCAGCCGGGGCTTCACCTATCCATCCGGCGAGATATCGGGAGACGGAGGCCAGGAGGCAAGATTATCCGGTTCAGAATCAGCAGGGATAAACGCAGGTTATACAGTATCTGACCGGCATATTGTACATCTCGGGATTGGGGCACTTAACCAGAGATTTGAAGTTGAAAGAAACTACATGGGCCAGGAGATGCTCACATCTGTTGAGGCCAAATTTATGAATTTCGAATTATCCTACAGATTTCAGGAGAGCTGGTTTTACGCCGGTGGCGGCCTGTATACAGGTATACCCTTCGGTGCATGGAGCCGCAAAAATGCTCTTAACGGCACAGTAACAGAAACCCTGTTATACGGCAGCACTGAAGATGCGGCACAGACCACATATGGTCTTCTCCTTTTCAGCGGGCTGACTTTTGATATCAATAACACCCTGTCACTGAATACAGGTGTAAAATTCCTGCTCCCGGTTACTCCTGCATATGAATCGGATCAGGACTCAATAAAGATATTTGATGCAGCATTCTGTGTTGCAGTTGCACATAAATTCAATGTGCCGTATATTGATTAGAATAACCCATACCAATTATCTGCGGAACACATAGGAGGTGCCGCATCTTTTCAGGTTATAGATATCCTTTATAGCTCCGCCGATAAAAACATCCTTTGAATCACTCAGCGCAGAAGCTGTCCCCAGGTGCTTTTCATTATACGGGTCTGAAGATAAAAATTCATCTGCCGGTGCATATGAGGAACCGTTAAATTCAAAAAGCATGAGCTTCCCGGAATCAGGATAAACAGTGTCCGCATAAGGTGATCCTGTAATCACCATTTCTCCGTCACCGGAAACTGCTGCAGAGTAGCCGAACTGGTCACCTGCTGCTCCTAAATCATCCTGAACAATATACTCACTGTAAACCGGGCTGTTATACCTGAACAGGTAAACCCTCCCCTTTTCAAGAGAAGCGCCCTTTGCTCCTGCGCAAACAACATCACCGTTATCAGAAACTGATACAGAGCAGCCGAAAAAGAGGTTATAACCGGGGATCCCCGGAGAGAGTTCAGTCTCAACATAGGATGCACCGGAGATCCTGAACAGATAAACAGCTCCGTTATTTGTAAAAACTCCATTTGCTTTCTGTTCAGCCCCTATGACAGCCACTGAGGCATCGTTGTTCAGGGAGACACTGCAGCCGAACCTCTCCTCTGCCACGCTGCTTAAGCTGCTGAACGTTTTTACATGTGACAGCCCCGAAGTCTGCACCGAATAGAGTATGGCCTCACCCTTGCGGGAATTACCTGTCACCCCCCCGGCCAGAAGGTGACTTCCATTACCGCTTAAGGCGACACTGTATCCTAAACATGAGCCGGCTCCCCCTGCAGCCTGTGCTACGTAGTCCCATCCCCCTGTAAGGGTGTTAAACCTGTAGAGAATTACACGCCCGCTGCTGCCGCTGAATCCCGGGGACCCCACGGCAATAAGAGTACCGTCTGAGCTGATTGATACGGATGCCCCGAACCTGTCATTATCTGAAGCTCCATCCGGAACCATGATTGCCGGATTCCACCGGATACCGTCATACCTGTATATTATCACGCTCCCCGGCCTGTATGTGAATCCGCTGCCAGTTGTTACAGTATGGTTCTCCCCCCCCACTACTGCAGTTAATCCGTCAGAAGAGATTGCCACTGAAGAACCGGACTTGTCATTCTCACCGGGAGACGGGGGGAGGAGCTTCTCAATAAACTCAATTTCATCAGAGGCGGAATTGACCATAGCGCCATCTTTTCTGAACTCGGCATAAACTCTTTTCATGGAGCTGTTTTCAGGCAGTATCCACTCTTTATATTCAGCAGCGCTTTCCCAGGCGCTCCACTCTGAAAGGTTATTACTGAACCTCATTTCAGAGGCTTCTCCGGGATTAACTGAAATCTCAACATCACGGGTATAAGTAACAGGGCTGAAATTCTCTATGGTAATTGAATAACTCTGCAGAGCGTCGCTTTTGCTCTGCCCGGCATCATGCTGCAGCCCATCGGTAATACCTGAACACCCCGCCAATACCAGTGGTAAAATTATTACCCCTTTGAAAAAAAATTTCATTCCCCGGCCTTTTATCTTAATCATCATCAGGAATCTAAAAAACTTTTAAAAAAAGTTATTGCACTATTTTGTCAATACTTAAAAAATTAACGCTCGAAAATCGCAGCGGAGAGATATGCTGATTAAAAAAAAGATATTATTTCTTTACCCCTTTTTATTTTTTGCCCTTACCGGTTGCGGGAATGAGGGCAGTTTTAAAAACGGTGTAAGCGACAGCGCACCCACAGCGTATGACGCCAGCGCAGCTACGTTGATAAACTCCTCAATTGATATCATTTTAAACGGAACCGACCCTGAAAACCGCCCCCTTACATACAGAATCATTGAAGGACCGGCAAGGGGTACCCTCACAAGGAAAGAATATAATATCTACAGATACTCGCCGGAAAATAACTACGAAGGGCACGACAACTTCACCTTCAGGGTGAACGACGGTAAAAACGACAGTAATACAGGGAGAGTCGCAATACACGTCAGCCTTCCGAACCGCCCCCCGGTGGCCTCTGATGCCGAGGTGTACACCGGTTTTAATACTCCATGCGAAATAATACTTGCCGCTTCTGACGCAGACAATGACCCCTTTGAGATCACCATACTGCAGCAGCCGCAGCATGGGACGCTTTCAGTTACCGGGGAAAAGCTCTTCTATCATCCGCACAACAACTACTACGGTTTTGATACAATTCTTTTCCAGGCAAAAGACCGGTATTCAACTGGAAATATCGGGACCATAAAAATTGAAGTCGGCGTAACCAACACCCCGCCAGAGGCTGTAGATATAGTAGAAACCATAAACGAAGACGAAGAGTTCACCATACCCTTTTCAGTTACACCTGATTCATATGAGATATGGGACAGCGATATACTTTACGAGATTGTTACTCAACCCTCAAGCGGTGTAGTTGAATATGACGCAATTAACGGTGAATGGAGATATACCCCTCAGCAGAATTACAACGGCACCGTAACTTTCTACTACAGGGCCTTCGACGGGAAAGACTACAGCGCCGCAGCTGCTGTAACGCTGAACATAAGCCCGCTTAATGATGCCCCGGCCGTGGCTGACATAACAGTCATAGTTACAGAATCATTCAGGGAGCACAATATTCAGCTGCAGGGGGTAGACCCTGACGGTGATGCACTGACATATACAGTATCCGGAATATCATCACTCCCTGGGAGTTTCAGCTGCAACGGGGGAAATGGAAGCTCTGTTTACACGTCCCCCGGGGCTCCGTCAAATTTCGGCTGTTACGAACTGATGTATACAGCCAGAGACAGTTCAGGCACAGAAAGCAATACCGGCAGTATCTACATCGTAATCCGGCCGGAGAATGTCCTTTTTGTAAATCCTGATAATCAGGGCCTCGAGACAGGTCAGTGCTGGCACCAGGGATTCAGATATATATCTGACGCCATTGCTTCAGCCGGCCCGGGTGATCAGATATGGCTCACCGGGGGAAACGGTGTAACACACAGGATTAAGCCCGGGCTTTATACAGTTGCAGATTTAACTGGAAAATTCAATAGTGATGAACAGAAAGGTTTAACAATAATCGGCGGATTCTCAACAGGATCATACAACATCTCCGACACAAACCCCGTGCTCAGGCCCAGCATTCTGGATGGCGAGAATATTGCCGAGCATGTTATTGTCAGTGAGAACTTCTGTATCATAAAAAACATAACAGTTATAAATGGTCACGCCAGACATGGGGAAACAGAAAACAGAGGTGGAGGGATATATATTCCCGACAACCGCGAAGATATCGCCATTGATAATATAAACATTAATAACTGTAAAGCCGGCTCAGGTGGTGGGTTATATACAGGGCGGGACAGCAGCGGAATAGTCATACAAAATACCATTATCCGCGATAACAGCTCAGAAATACGGGGAGGAGGTGCTGCAATTGCTGAAAATTCAACAGTGACAATGACAGATCTGCTCTTTTCAGAAAACCACACAAAAGATTTCGGCGGCGGCTTATCAAACCTGGGGAGAGTTACAGCTTCAGGATGCACATTTTCATATAATGAAGCCCAATATGGAGGAGGGTTGTACGACCATAACAGCCAGTCAGAATATACAGCCTGTGACTATATCTATAATACTGCATCAATTTCAGGAGGGGGTATATTCAACTACGGTGCTATATCCCTTGTAAACTGTGGCAGCATTAATAATAACAGTGCGCCCAAAGGTGGCGGTATTTTTAATGATGCAAGCGGTATAGCGGAACCTGTTAATGTAAATATTGTTAACTGCACCATTTCCGGCAATACATCAACCCTAAACGGAGCGGGGATATATAACCTCCATTCAGCTTTGCTGCTTGAAGAAAGTGAGATAATAAACAATATCAACAGTGGTTTAACCGAGGGGAGTGACGGAGGGGGAATATACTGCGTAGAGGGTTCGCATGTCACAGCAAGCAATTCACTTATCAGGAATAACAGATCAAACATGAACGGTGGGGGGATTTTTTCTGACAGCTACAGCACCCTCACCTTAAACAGTACAGATGTTATATCCAACAGATCTGCAAATGGAGATGGAGGGGGGATTTTTCTTTCTCATTCTGAGGCATTTATCACCTCCTCGGAAATTTCAGGCAATTCCGCATCCAGCGGCGGCGGTATCTGCCTGACGGCCTACAGCAGGCTGCATTTCAACGGAAATTCTGTACCATACCCTTATTTAAAACTCAATACTGCCGTATTATATGGAGGGGGGCTCTATGCCGAAAATTCCCTGTTTGAAATAAACAATGCCCATATATTCAATAACTCTTTTTCCAATGCAGCAGGTTCAGGCGGTGGGGTATATGCCGTCAAATCAAATGTATCTTTCATTTCAGTTTATATAGAGAGAAATCACGGCCCGGAAAGCCACTCACCGCAGAATTATTCAGGCTTCCATCTTCGGGACTGCAGTATATCAAATCTGAACCTGTTAAGATCTACTGTTCATGATCCTGCGAATAATGATTATAACACATTATTCGCGAACTTCCTGCAGAACAGCAGCTACCCGTATGAAAACCAGTTTTATCCCGGTTTATAATTCAGCTGTGACGTTCTCCTGAATTCTCCGGTTCTCCCTTTTCAGCCTTCTCTGAACAACAGGTACAACTATTTCACAGGCTTTATATATTTCACTGAAGAGCGCTTTAAACTCATCATCTTTTCTAAGACTGCTCTTCACAGGCATTAACCCCTCACGCGCACCCTTAAGAATCTTCTCCATTACCAGGGCAGGTCCGAACATCTTATTAGTGATACGCACAATGGCATAAATAAGGAAAAAGAACTGCAGAACCATTACACCGGTCAATATATAAACAATGAAAAACATATCAGAAACCGCTTTTTCAATGAGCGGGATGCTATCCCTGATTGCGGAAATATTCTCATCGTGATCTTTCTGAATTCTGCCTGTAGCAAGCCTTATATTACCTTTCCGGGAGTTGGCAGAAAACTGAATAAAAGCTGAAACCATATCCGATTCAGTCTGGATCGAGTTGTCAAGAACTGAAACCGCATCTTTCATGTTGGCCTCGCTAATCTGCGTATATTTAAACGCAACAAGTATACCCCCGAAAAGTATAAGTGCAGTGGGGATTGTTAGTTTTACAATTATCCACGACTGCCTCTTAAAATCAGTTAAACGGGTTTTTCTTTTTTTATCCATACCATTGACCTGCTTAAGATTAATTTCACTTTATCTTTTTTAATTGAACCTGTATCCCTGTATGAGTGTGATACTCTTTTACAGGTGTCAAGAAAGTTATACCACAGCTATATTCATTATTAAAACAGCCGGTACACACTATATTATTGACAAAAAACATTAATAGTATCCATATGTTCCCCTGTAAAAACTAATCAAATTCCGATTTAATAAAATAACCCTGGTGAAAAGATCAGCTCAGTACATGGTAGTACTTGCACTACTCCTTTATAACTACGGATTCGCAGCGGAAAACTGTGATACCGGACTATTTGACATAAAAACCAGAAGTTATAATACTCTTTTTATAAGTACTGATTTCACCACTATGCCTGAGAAAGAGGGCTCCGCAATAAATAACATGGTAATCAGGAATATAAAAAGACTCCCCAATAATAAACTATATTTAAGCCCTGATATCAAAGTTAAAGAGAAAGCTGTTACAGTAGATAGAATTATTACGATAAATATTTCAAAAACAGTAATAAGAAAAGAACGGTACGCAGGTGATACAGGGAAGGAGAGATACCTTATAATACCTTACCAGGCTGTTTCCTATGATTTTGACATAGAACTGAAAGATGCACAGAGGGGTATTTCTCTTTACAGGTATAAAAAACATTTCAAAGAAAAAGATTTAAATAAATGTATCAGCGAATTTTATTCGGAAATAAAACCTTTTTATTCAGAGCCATTAAAGTACTGCGTTCCCAAAAATCTTAAAGAGTACTTTCTGAATATATACATACTGAATGGCTTCCCGGTCGCTGATTACCGCGAACTCCTCTCTTATTCAGCCGGGATCGGCGGTATGCTCGGTGTTACAGGAGCGGGGATCAGAAATTCTGTTTTTTCTCTATACCTGGAAACAGCCTGGAATACAACAGATAATCCCGACATCAATTACGCCCTTACTCTCAACGCCGGGGCAGGTGCAGGATACAGAATAATATATAACAGTTTCAACATAATTCCTGAATTATCTTTCGGCCGAATATACTCATTTTATAATGTGAAATATTCAGATATGGAGAGCTTCTACAGGAATAGCACCATGAGATTTGCACTGGAATTAAATACAGAAATATACGATAAAACATATTTTATCAAACCAGCTTTTTCAACCATTTTTGAAAAAGGTAATACGCTCCACAGTGTGGACCTGATTCTGGGGATCAAACATGACCTGTAAAGAGGAGAAACTATGAAAAAAACAGCCCTTTTTTTAATAATTGCAGCTTTAATAACCTCATGTTCCAGGGTTGACCTGTCAAAGGATGAAACAGCAATGTCTTATATTATTTCTTATGATTTTTCACAGACACAGCAGTCTGATAAAAAGAATATTAAACTAATTAAGCAGGCTGTATATGACTACCCGGATAAGAATCCCGGACTTGAAAGGGAGCAGGTATATTCAGCGTACTTTAACCATCTGGAGGAAATAAAAAAAAACAATATCATAATAGACAGAAAAGCCTATATTAAAGGTGTCATCGATTCTTTAAACAGTCAAAACCCGGCAATTAAACCTGAAAGAATAAATATAATAAGAAACAGGTACTACAATATAATATCATCAAAGATCACTGTTAAAACTCCGGAGTTCGAAAAATCTTTAAAAAAAAGAAGTGACTTAATATCAACAAAAAATGGCTTATTTTATAAAATAATCCGCCAGGGTAGCGGCCCGACACCTGCTGATTCAGATCGTGTAACAGTACATATGATCGGCAGTCTCCCCGGGGGATATGAATTTTCCAATACCCGGATAAAACAAAGGCCTGTTCAGTTTTATTTAAAAAAAACGATCAAAGGTATGAATGAAGGGATTCAGCTTATGAAAACAGGGAGCCATTATATTTTTTACATACCTCCAAAGCTGGCTTATGGAAATAAGCAGAAAGGGATAATACCTGCTGATTCATACATCATATATGAAATCGAATTATTAAATGTGGAAAAATAAGTATAATTTGAAAAATTTTCTTGACCCAGCTTCGACACTCCATTGTATAACGCAGCTATAACGGTATTATAAAAAAATGGCAAAGATAAAGTTCAGAGCCCCGATAAAATCTGTTCATGGACGTCTTGGTAATGTTATTTATTATAATGTTAAGGGATATCAGTACGCCCGCTCATACACCCTCCCCCGTAATCCGCGAACAGTGAAACAGCAGAAAAACCGTGCTGACTTTGCAGAAACAGTTAAACTCTGGCAGGAGCTCCCGACACGGGAAAAATCAATTTATAACCGGATGGCCCTGGGAAAAC
>Ga0116162_10001192_pt1 | contig 17337 bp, 18 predicted proteins | sample AD_UKC105_MetaG_FD_89875 | JGI IMG/M metagenome (GOLD analysis project Ga0116162, IMG submission 89875) | Active sludge microbial communities of municipal wastewater-treating anaerobic digesters from Hong Kong - AD_UKC105_MetaG | ecosystem: Engineered > Bioreactor > Anaerobic > Digestate... | reverse complement strand
TATGACCGAGTATTTGCTGGATTTGGCTTTGTCCGACGAATCCGTCCAGCTTGTGCAGTCCGAAACCACGTCGATGAGCGTGTATTCGGTCGTACAGTTCGCTGCCCGGTAGATTTCATAGTAATCGACGGTCCCCTCCGGGTTGGGGTCCACCCAGGTCAGCGTTATGGAATTATCGCTGTTGCGCGCATGGCTCAATTCGACCGCCATCGGCGCCCACTGGTCCTCCGGCACCGCGACCAGCCCAACGCTGTAATCGCCGGAAAACGTCCAGCCTCTCCCGCTTTGCATGTAATTCGAGTAGGAGACAAAATTGTAATACTGCGAGGCCTCCAGGGTATTCCCCTCGATCGTTCCGGTGATCTGCCTTTCATTGTTGTTGGTATAGCTGACATTGAAAATATCGAGCGCGATCCCCATGTCGTTGTCCAGAATGGTCAGGGTACACGAATAATTGGCGCTGTCCTGCATGGACGGCACCCCGTCGTCGATGCGTATGATGTAGCCGCAGGAAAACTCTTTCAGTTCGTCCTGGACCCACTGCGCATCCTTTGTCGTCTTGGACGAAACCCTGCCGTTGGAAAGCATTGTTGTGAGTCCGGTCAGATTCGACGAAAACACGTAGTCGTCGGATATCTGGAAAAGATACGAGGTCCCGTTCAGCAGCGCGTCCTCGATGTTGCTCTCAACCGTGTCCGGTTCGGGAGTGCACGTCGGCGTTGCCGTGGCGGTCGCCGTAGGTTCCGCCGTGATTTCGGCGGTGGCGGTCGCGGTCACGGTGGTCTCGTTCGTTTCAACGTATGCGTCGCCGGAGCGCGCCGAACACGCCGTCGATACGGCCAACATGAGCACGGCGGCCATCATAAGGAGAACCTTCCCCGTTTTCTTCACAGTATTTTTCATTGCGTTTCAACCTCCGTTTTCATGCTCGCCCGCGGGCGTTCGCGCTGTCGAATGCGGCGTCTGTTTTGCCGGTTTGCATTCGAAAGACCGTTTCCATTGCCGGATGTCAGTCCGCGTCCGAGGCGTAGATTACAAACGAGCTCTCGTCAATCGTTACGCTGTTAAAGTCGGTGGGGTCGTCGCCGCAGCCGACGAACGAAGCGATAAACCGACCGGAAATGATGTTGCCGTCCTCGCTGACGTCGTCGATGGCGATCACATATTTATTGCCGTCCCGGTATTGCAATTTTTCCAGTCCGGACTTTGCGTATTCCACCATTTGGGCTTTATTATATGCAGCATAGTATTGATCGGAACCGGCATCGGGCGTATAGGAAACGCTTCCGTTGCCGTTTGAGTTGATCGGGTCGTCATAGCGGAACGTATCGCCCGGCTGCCCACGTTTCGGAATCGCCAGCGAGAGCGTCGAGAGGCAATTGCCTCTGCTGTCCGTGAGTTTAAAGAAAGCATAGTAATTATGATTGCGATCGACCAGTCCGATCAGGTCGTACTGCTCCGTCGTTCCATTGACTGTAACGTACGCAACGGAATTCGTCGTCGTCTGCTGGGTCTGTTCGTCGCCGTATGTAAGCGGCTCCTTATCGTCGGTCGCAGCCGCCTGCGCGCCGGCAGAATCCGTTGCACTTTCCCCATCGGCGTCCGTCTGCTGCGTCGCCGTCTCGGCAGCCACAGCCGCCTCGGCCGCGGCTTCGTAGCTCAGCTGCTCTTCCACGGCCTTGTTGCTTCCGCAGGCGGCGAAAAAAACACCGCACAGCGCAACGGCCGCAATGACGACGAACGTTTTTTTCATGATGGTTCCCTCCCGTTTTGCTGTTGCTTTATTGCAAATTACGTTATATGCGCGTAATTTGTAATTCCCGCCAGGCAGCTGTGGCCGCGAATTTGCGTCCGCATGCTTCCCGCGATTCGGAAAATGGCCCGCCGGAACCTGACGTATACCGCGGCCCGGGACACGGGCCTTATATCGCTTATTGTTTATTATAGGCGTCGATTTTCGCCAATAGTGCGCAAAATGCGAAACAGGCAAAATAACGGCTTCACCTGTGCGGCCGAACGGTCCCGGGCGGCAAAACGCGCAGGTAGCGAAAAAAACGGCAAGAAAAAATCCCCAAAGCGGGCAGTTCGACAAACTGTATCGCTTCGGGGATCGTATGCCGTCCGTTTCGACGCGCCGTATCAGGGCTTTTGCATAATGTGAATTGCAAACCCGCCGAACTCGTCGCGCAGGTAGACGTTTTTTATGCTTCCGTCCGGGTTGCGCATCAGCGTATCGTCGTAACTTAAGCGCACGCCTTTGGATTCCAGATCGGCCAGCGCCGCATTCAGGTCGCTTGCAAACAGGCCGATGTGCCCTTTCGTCCCGCGGGAAGGAAGCTTCATGCACTCGAACATCCCGCCGGCGAAAACGGATTTGGCGGCGTCCTTTGTTTGCAGGTCAAACATCGAAGCCAGCGTTTCCGCTAACGCCAGAGCGCTTTTTTCGTCCCCGGCGTTGACGCCGACATGCGCAAGTTCATAGGTAACGTCAGCCATTCGTCGCACCTCTTTCCGCCCTTTTGCATACGCGGGCAGTCGTTTTTTACAGCAGACCGAGCGCTTGAATGCGCTTCTTGATTTCCGCCTTCTCCTTCTCTCCGGCAGCCGCGAACGGTCTGCGCGGATAGGACTTGATGACGCCACGGATTTCTAGCATCGCATAGATCGCCAGTTGCGTCGACTTGGCGATATACATGATGTCGCGCATTTCGTTGACGACGAACTGCGTTTCCCTGCACTTGTCGAACTGTTTTTCCATTCCTTCCTTGTACATCTGGCAACAGATCTCGGGGAACGCGTTGCCAAGGCCCGGAATGAACGCTTCGCAGCCGAGCACGCAGGCGGAAAGCCACATGGCCTCCGTGCCGAGCGCAACGTCGAACGTTTCGTCCTTCAGCAGCCGCATATAGCTCGCGTGCGTCAGGATATCGAACGTCGCGTCCTTGATTCCGGTAACGCCGACTTCGTTCTTCAGCCTCGTAACCAGCTTCAGGTCCATGGTATAGCCCTGGAAATTCGGGTTGTTGTACACATAGACGCCCGCCTTGCCGTTGACCGCCTTCACGAGGTCCGAGTAAAACAGGCAGACGTCGTCGGCGTTGTGCTTGTAGTAGAACGGCCCGACCGCCGAAACCGCGTCCGCCCCGATGCTCACGGCGTGCTTTGCCAGATCGCAGGACGTCATGCTGTTGGTCGATCCGACATGCACGATGACCGGGATTTTGCCGTTGACCGTACGCATGACGGTTTCCGCAGCCTTTTTCCGCTCTTCCGCGTTCATCATTGCGCCGCTTCCGTAGGAACCGAGTATAAACAGCCCGTTTACCCGGTCTCTCAAAAATTTGACAAGTTCCTCCAGCGCAGCATAGTCCACCTCGCCGTTCTCACAAAACGGCGTAATCATCGGAGGTATGACCCCCTTCATCTGAAACATAGTATTTTACCCTTTCTTCTGTAATCTAAGCATATTCTCAATCACCCGAATCGAGCCTTTCACCGTCATCATGGCGATCTCTTCCTTGTCTTCGATGGTAATCACTTCCAGGTCGTCTCCAAAGCGCTGCTTAAGCATATATGAATACATCCGGCAGCGCTCCGCCTGGCCGTAGAGGATATAGCGTTTGCACGTATAGCCCATATTCCGCATTTCGGAGAACGCCTTCATATCGTCCGTCGCAATCGCGGCGTCGATAAAGATTTTGCGTTCGCTGCTGTCCGACTTGAGCAGGACCTGCATAAAGCGCGGCATCAGCATCGTGCGGCCGAGTCCGGCGTTCTCCACGCAGTCGGAAGCGATGTCGATCAACTCTTCGTAACCGTACCCGCCGGGGTCTTCCCCCTCCAGCGGCACGATGCTTTTCCCAAGGTTCGAAGAATCGACGAGCGCTTCGTAAAACTGCCCGCTGATCGTCGTGATGCTGCCCGCGATCCGCTTGTCCCGGTCGATATACATAACCTTCGTATGCGAGCTGAGCGCCACGATGCTGTACGCCTCGTCCAGCGGGTACGAATCGATAATGCCGATGCACTGTACCTCTTCGCCCCGGATAAAATCGATTTTGCGAAGGCTGTCCGCACGGGCGTTTTTCTCATAATGGTTTCGAATGCCGCGCACAAAATAGATCGGCCTGCGGATCGGCAGCACGTCCGGATCGTCCTCGACCTTTACAATCCCCCCCGCCAGCTCGTCAATCCCCACCGGAGCGACGAGATGCGGGATTTCTATCAACCCGATTTCGGACGTGATCATGCCGGAGGCGATGACGTATTCGATCTCTTCCTCGCGGATATGATTCTCCGCAAGAATCGAATAGTACAGGTCCGTCACCCCTTTGCGCAGAACCGCCGTCGTATTGTGGATCGACGTGTCGCGTACGCCTACTTTTTTATTGCCGGAATACAGTACGTTTCCGGCTTTGTCGGTTATGTAAATACGCGTGTTGGTCGTCCCGCAATCAATCACTGCAATCATGTGTCTTCTTTCCTTCCAGTATCCTTGTCCATCCGTTTCACATCAGTACAATCTGTTTCACCGGCGCGGTTTCCGGCGTCGTCGGACGCAGCAGGCGCTCCGAAGCGTCGTCAAAGGGGAACCGGTCCGTAATCATCCCTTCCGGTTTCAGCTCCCGCGATACCAGGCGCTCAAGCGCAAACTCGTAATCGCTTCGCGTCGAGTTCCGCGACGTCATCAGCGTCGGTTCCAGCATGTGGAAGCGCGCCCCGTCGATCTCCAGCGTTCCGTTGAGCACCCCGATAAAGACGATCCTGCCGCCGTGGCAGATCAGGCGGTACGTGCTCTGCATGGAGGTTTTGTTCGCGGTCGTGTCCATGACCCCGTAAAACAGGTCCCCGTCCGTTCGCGAACGAATCTCTTCCAAATAGGTTTCGGACATCGGGTCCAGTGCCGCAAAGCCGAACCGCTCACCCGCAAACCGCCGCCGGACCGCCGATATGTCCGCCATCACGGGCTTTGCGCCCATGGCGCTCACCGCCATTGCGCAGCACAGGCCGATCGGCCCCGCGCCGAGGATCAAAACGTTGTCCCCGGCCTGCGGAGCGATTTTGCGCGCCGCATGGATGCCGATCGTCATCGGCTCAATCAGCGAAGCCTGCTCCGAAGTAACGCAGTTTGGCAACTTGAGCAGGTATTTTTCCGGAACGGCGAAATATTCCTGAAGCCCGCCGTCGACATGCACGCCGTACAGCCGAAGGTTTGCGCACGCGTTCGTCACGCCACGCCTGCACGGCAGGCATTTCCCGCACGAGATGCAGGGCATCAGGCAGACATGATCGCCGATTTCGAACGAACGCGCGTTTTTGCCCCTCTCGACGACATGCGCGGAAACCTCGTGCCCGATCACGCGCGGGTATTGGAAAAAACCGAGATTTCCCTTTATCGCGTGGATGTCCGAGCCGCAGATGCTCACGACGTCCGGCCGGACCAGAACCTCGTCCTCGGCGCAGGCGGGAATTTGCCGCTGTTCGTATGCAAACCGGCCCTTCTCCTTCAATACCAAAGCTTTCATTTTTTTGCCGCCCTACTTCGTAAGATAGCCGCCGTCCACGGGAATCACCGCGCCGGTGATATAGTCGGACGCGGCGCTCGCCAGGAGCACGGCGACCCCCTTGAAGTCGCTCGGTTCGCCCCAGTCGCCCATCGGGATCCGCGCCTTTACGGACGCGTCGCGCTCGGGGTCCTTGCGAAGCGGCGCAGAAAGGTTCGTTTTGATCCAGCCCGGCGCGATGGCGTTGACGTTGATATGGTAGGGCGCCCACTCATTGGCAAGAACCTTCGTGATCCCCACGACCGCATGCTTGCTTGCGGTGTAGGCGGCCGTATTAAACCCGCCGAGGAACGAGAGCATCGACGCAAGGTTGATGATCTTCCCCGGTTTTCCGGCCTCGACCCAGTGCCGCGCAAACAGTTGCGAAAGGAAGAACACGGCGCTCTCGTCGATGGCGACGATATCGTTCCACATCTGCTCCGGATACGCAAGCGCGGACGAACGCGGACAGATTCCGGCGTTGTTCACCAGAATCCCGATATCGGGAAGCGCCTTGAGCGCCCCTTCGTACGCGCGGTTTACGCCGCCCGGCGCCTTCAGGTCGGCCTGAACGGGCTCGACCCGCCGCCCCAGCCGTTTACCGAGTTCGATCAGCTCCGTCGGCTCGTGCCGGCTGTATACGCAGGCGACGTCCGCTCCCGCTTCCAGCAATCCGGACGCGATGCCGAACCCGATGCCGGTGCCTCCGCCGGTTACAACGGCTTGCTTGCCCTTGAGAGAGAATAGTTCCATTTCAAACGACCTCCATTTCAGATATCAGAATCGTGTGTCGTTATGTATCCGCTTTGTTCTTTTTCTTCGCGCGCTTCGCCTGAATCAGGTTGACGAGCGGAGGCACGACCAGCGCGATCAGCGTTATGGCGAAAAGCACCATCGTAATGACGCTCGTGTAGAACGGTTCGAAGCTGCCGTGCGAAATCATGAGAGCACGCCGGAAATTCTTTTCGGCAAGCGGCCCGAGAATGATCGCCAGCACGATGGGGGAAAGCGGTACCTCCAGTTTCGTAAGGAAATAACCTAAAACGCCGAAGGCGAACATACTGATCAGATCGACATAGCTCTTGTTGATGGCGAACGCGCCGACAACGCAGAGGATCAGGATCGCCGGCGTGATAAAATAATCGTGAACCGACAGCACGCGGATATAGACGCGCATGAGCAACAGCCCCAGGATCAGCAGCAGCACGTTCGCGCTCATAAAGCCGACGTAGATAGAGTAGATCAGGTCCGCGTGATTCGTAAACAGCATCGGCCCGCAGGAGAGGCCCTGCAACGTCAGCGCGCCGAGCAGCACGGCCGTCGTCGAGTCGCCGGGGACGCCAAGCGTCAGAAGCGGAATCAGCGTCCCGCCGGTCGTCCCGTTGTTGGCCGATTCGGAAGCCGCGATCCCCTGCACGCAGCCCGTGCCGAATTGTTCGGGGTGCCGCGAAGTCCTCTGCGCGACGTTGTAGCTGACAAACGCCGCGATATCTCCGCCGGTGCCGGGAATCGTGCCGATGATCGTTCCGATTATGCTGCCCCGGAGCGCAGTGGGAAGCAACTTCCTAAAGTCGCTTTTTGACGGCAGCAACTTGATCTTTTTCTGCTCGACTTTTTCTCTGGTCGCCGAACGCTCCATGCTCAGGAACACTTCCGAGACGGCAAACAGGCCGATCATCGCCGGAATCAGCGATATGCCGCTGAGAAGGTCGGAGCAGCCGAATGTAAACCTTGCGACGCTTGTCACGTCGTCGATGCCGATGGTGGCCACCAAGAGGCCCAGAAAGGCCGCTGACAGGCCCTTCATGATCTGTTTGCCGGACATGCTGACAATGATCGAAAGCCCGAACAGCGCGAGCGCGAAATATTCGTCGCCGCCGAATTTCAGCGCAAACTTTGCAAGCAACGGCGAGATGAGTATCAAAAACACGCCGCTGATGACGCCGCCGATGCTCGACGACACCGTGGATATCCCAAGCGCCCTGCCCGCCTCGCCGCGCTGCGCCATCGGGTGGCCGTCCAGAATCGTCGCCGCGGAAGCCGGCGTACCGGGCGTTTTCAGCAGAATCGCCGAAATGGAGCCGCCGTAGATCGCGCCGCAGTAAATGCCGAGCAGCATCACGATCGCCGCTTTTTGTCCATGCTGTAGGTGATCGGCAGCAGCAGCGCCACGCCCATCGTGGACGTCAGGCCAGGAAGCGCGCCGATGATGATGCCGCCGAACACTCCGCAAACGAGCACGAGGAACGTCGTCGGCTCAAACACATAGCTTATGCCTGCTAAAAAGTTACTCAAAGCGTCTCGCCTCCTTTAATACCTGGGAAGAATGCCGGATAAAATTCCAAGTGGCAGGCTCGTATAAAATAAGTAATAGAAAATTGCGAAAACTACGGCAGGCATCACAATCGAGTAAATCGCCATCGTCCACCATTTCCGGCAGCCCATCCGATACATGCAAACAAACACCAGCAGAGCGCTGTCCACAATAAAACCGAGAGGTTTGAACAATAAGTAATATGCAACAAATGTGCCGAGCGACAGCAGAAATTTTAAGGCGTTCTTCTTCTGCCCGGGTTCAGGCGCGTCCGCTTTTTTTCTCAGGCTTTGAATCAGTATTGCAAGCGCGGTCACGATCAGCCCGCCCGCCATGATGCGGGGGAACAAAGCCGCCGTCGTCACATACTGCGCGCTCGTCGTTGCATAGCGTCCCGCATAGACGAATGCAAATACGCCTATTGCGATCAAAACGACCGAATAGATTATGTTGCGTCTTTTCACAAGTACCTCCTCTAGTAGTTGTGGTTGCCCCGATTGCAGCCTCTCGGGGCAACCACATCGTGGAGTCCGTTCAGTTTAGTGTGAATCCGGATGTCAGTACTGCTGGTTGTAGATATCGCAGGCCTGCCCGATCAAGTCGAGCTGTTCGTTCCAGCGTTCTTCGAAACCGGCTTTGTCAAGCAGGTCGATCGTGAAGCCGCCGCTGCTCATGAACTCTTTAAAGGCGTCCGTCTGGGCCGCTTCCATAAACAGCGTTTCCAGCTTGGTGACGATTTCGTCGGGTGTGCCCGCCGGAGCCGCGAGCGCTCTCCAGGAACCGTAGCTAATATCGTAACCGCATTCTTTAAACGTCGGCACGTCGGAGAACTTATCCAGACGGCTGCCGCTCGCAATCGCCAGGATCCTCAGATTCCCCGCCTCGACCTGGGAGGCGACTTCCGGAGCCGTGACGCAGATGGCGTCCGCTTCGCCGGAGAGCACCGCGGTGATGGCATAGGAAGCGCCCTCGGAGTACGTGACTACATTATAGGACGTGTCGCTGACGTTCTCAAACAGCAGCATCGTCAGGTGGTGCGCGCCGCCCGCAGCGGACGTTGCAACAACGATATCGTCGGGATCGGCCTGTGCGGCGTTGACGAAATCTTCAAGCGTTTCGTACGGGGAATCCGCCGGGACCGCGATGCACGCCGGGTCGAAATTGTAGTGCATAATGCGTTCGCAGTTATTGTAATCGAAGCCCTCGGGGGCGAGGTTGCAATTGTAGCAGGATATCCACTCGCCGGAGCAGGAACCGATCGTGTAACCGTCGGGATCGGAGTCCATCATCGTAACCACGCCGGTCATTCCGTTGCCGCCGGTCACGTTGTCAACGACGATGTTCACACCCGCGATCTTGCTCGCGGAATCCGCAAGAGCACGCAGGATCAGGTCCGTGCCGCCGCCTGCGGCGTACGGGCAGATAATGGTGATCGTCTGGTTCGGGAAATCCGCATAGGGGTCCGCCGTCTCTTCGGCGGCCGCTTCGGTCGTTTCAGCCGTCTGCGCTTCCGACGCTGTGGCGGTGGTATCGGACGTGTCGGACGACGCGGTATCCGTTGTCGTCGTCTGTGCGCATCCGAACAAAAGTGCGGCGGTCATTAAAACCACCATGAGTGTAGCAAGCAGTTTTTTCATTCTTTTTCTCCTCCTGTATTTTTCTTCTCCGAAAACCAATCGCAAAACGCAATCCTTCAGATGCCCTTGCCAAGAATGCTTTTATTGATCAGATTTTTCGGTGGTTCACCATTTAATACGCGTACCGCCTCCCGTGCCGCGCTCTTTTGCAGTGTCGTTACCGATTCGTCGGAATACCATGCAAAATGCGGCGTAAGAATAACGTTCTCCCGCTTTCTCAGCGGACTGTCCATCGGCAGGGGTTCCTTTTCGAACACATCCATCCCCGCGCCGGCGACGATGCCGTCGTCCAGCGCGCGGACCAGCGCTTCTTCGTTGATCACCGGCCCGCGGGAGGTGTTGATCAGGATCACGCCCTTCTTCATCAGGGCAAACTGTGCGTCGTCCAGCAGATGATAGGTTTGCTTGTCCAGCGGGACGTGCAGCGAAATATAATCCGACGTGCGCAGGAGCGTTTCAAGGTCCACCTTATGCGCGCGGTGCTGCAAAGAACGTTCGTCGTGGATCCAGGGATCGCAGGTAACGATGTCCACGCCGAAATTCGACATCTTATCCGAAACCCTGGCTCCGATTCGCCCGAAGCCGATGACGCCGAGAGTCCTGCCGAGCATCTTGGATACCGGCTGAACCTTTCTGTAATCCCAGCTTCCGTTCTTTACGGATTCGCTCACCTGCGGGAGCTTTCTCGAAAGCGAAAGAAGCATTGCAATCGCATGATTCGAAACCTCGTCGATGCAGTAATCCGGCACGTTGCAGACATAGATATTCCGTTTTGTCGCGGCTTCCACGTCGATGACGTCGACGCCAATTGCGTACCGGACGATGCATTTGCATCTTTTCAGCGACCGGATCACGCGATCCGTCACCTTCGCGAACTGAACGATCAAAACGTCCGCGTCGCGGGCGGCCTGAATCAGCTCGTCCTCCGTTTTGCAGTGGTAAGTCCGAAGCGTATGCCCCGCCCCTTCGATGATCCTGCGTTCTTCATCCGTGTTTTCAAACCAATAATCGGCAATTACGACCTGTCCCATTTTTCTCTCCAAAGTTTTGATGTGTGAAACTATGTTTTATTTTCTAACGCGGATATACTTTAACACGCATTTGCTCGAATTGTCAATAGATAGCGCGCATCTTTTTTTGCATTACGATTTGATTTTTCAGATAGAACCCGTGCGAACGCGCCGCAAGCCGGGCGCCGCAAATCAGACATAAAAAAACCATTTGTTTGCGATGCAACAAATGGTAAAAATTATGCGGCTGCAAATAGAGCGGTCCGGGAACGCGGCGTCCCGGCTCGCCCCACGGGCGCGCAATCTGCAAGGGCAAAAAGCCCGTTATGACGCTTCCGGCGTGTAGCCGAATTCCTTCGAAATCTGATATCCGATTTCGCGAATCTGTTTTTCAATGAGTCCGCGGCCGATCTGGTCGAGCAGTTCGGAAAAGCCGCATGCGCTGACCCCTGCGATGATCCTCCCGCTCCGGTCGTAAATCGGCGCGCAGATACTTTGAATAAAACGCTCGTTTTCTCCTTTATTATATGAAATGCCTTCCCGGCGGGCCTGTCTGATAATCTTCATCAGCTCGTCTTTATCGACGATCGTCATCTCCGTGAACGCAACGAGATCGATCGAGTCCAGATAACGCCGCACTTCGTCGTCCGGCATTTCCGAAAGAAGCAGCCTGCCGATCCCCGTCGAATAAAGCGGCAGATCGCTGCCCTCGGTCGCCATAAAGGCCGCCCAGCCCGGCAATTGGCTGGGAAACGTTTTTTCCAGGACGATGATGCGGTCCTTATTTTTTTTGCCCAGGTAGCAGATGAGCCCGTATTCGTTCGACAACCGCTGCATGTATTTTTCGGCGACCTTCACGATGTTCGTAGCGTTTCGGAAGGCGATCCCCAGTCCCAGCACGGCGTTGCCAAGGCGGTACGTGTTCGTGCTGTCGTCGAAACTGATATAATTGTTTTTTTGCAGCGTATAAAGATAACGCACAAGGGTGCCCTTGGTGAGCATAGAGCGCTGCTGCAATTGCGTAAATGTGTGCGAAGGCTCCGTTTCGGTAAACTGGGACAGGATCTTCAGCGCCTTCTCGACCGCCTCAACCGTATAATCGTTCGAATACGTCTTTTCGTTCATAAAACGCTCCTATAATGAAACACTGTTTTATTCATCATAAGATACTGCATTCGAAACGTCAAGCATTTGTCCAGTCTTTTGGGCGCATACCCGGCGGTTTTTATGCAACTGGCTTTACGTCTTTTTCCGGTTTCCCTTCCTCCGATCGCATCGAAGCTAGGGTGTGGTTCTAAATCCGGGTTCCCTTGTACCACATCACATATACGGGGTATTCTATGCCGTCGCCATCGGTGTACGTGTTGATTTCAGCCTTTACTCCAAACCGTTCCTGCCCGTTTTCCAGTTTCAGAACCTGACGGACCAGTATGCCGGAACAACTTTTTCGGTCCGAACAATCGTCCAGTTGCAGTATTCTGTTCGCAATCGCGTCCACAACCTTTTGACCGGTTTCGTCATCTGCCATCTTATGCTGGAAAATACACTCCGCCGCCCTAAGGCATCGCCCTAAGCCGACGGTTTCATTCAATATGGCTTGCAGGAGCGCTTCCGGCTCTTTCAGCCTGTCTGCGGCATGTTCCTGTGCGCGGGACTGGGCAGATGAGGACAAAACGACTTCGGCCAACGCCTGCTGCGAATGCAATCCATCAACCGCCCTCCAGGCGACGTTCTCGTTTTCCGTGTGGTCCGTCGCAATTTTAAGCAGGAAATCCTGGTTCGTTACCCGTTCGATTGCTTCGGCCCTTTTAGGCCAGTCTAATCTCTTATTGGCTGCAATCTGCAACCACACCTCCTGCGACACCGTCTGCAAGTCAAGTCGTTCTTTTAATTTGTTGCGAAGCGAAGAGTCGCCGACATTGACAAACAAATCGTCTATCACCGCCGGTTCGACGTTTTCCATTTTCAGCAGTTTGTTCAAAGCGTGGTATCGAACGTCATAACCAAGCCACAGAGGGCTTACGTTCAGTTTTACGATAGTTGCAAGCGTTTTTTGATCCTTGATCTTTTCCAGCGCATGATTGCAAATTTGCTCGTTTATATGAAACAGTCTGATCCATTTAACAAGGCGGTCCCCATCCGTTACTGCATCGACAAAATCCAGCTTCATCTGTTCCGACCACATTTCAACCCCCTGCTCCTTCAGGAGCAATTCCGCCTTTACGGCCGGGTCGCGTATCTTGTCGTACGCCGCGCCTACCACGTCGGAAAACTTGCTTGTTTGCACAAGCTCCGCCAGCAGCGCCTGGTCGGAAATCTCCGCCACCGCTTTTCCCCGCTTATCCCGTTTGTCGCTTTCCCATGCCGGTTTGAACAGCCTCATTTCTCCATCCTCCCGAATTACGATTGCTGCCGTGTGTTTTCAGGCGCCCGGCCACGCCCGGCGGTACACCGATCGATCGCAATCATACCCGTTAGCCCGCCGCCGCAATCGAATCGCTGATATACAGTTCCGGATCAAGCGTCAGGCTCGCCGTCTCGGTTTCAGCCGCGCCGTCCGGATAATCTGCAACGAAAACCCGGATGCTTTCGGGCTCCGCATCGGTATCGAACACAAATTGGACCACGTTGCCGTCGCGCGTGGAAATATACGGTATGGTTTCGGCGGGATCGAACGCCTGGCCGTCGCAGACGATGGACGCGCCGATATAGACCTGCCCTTCGAATCCGCTCGAGCCAAAGGCGTACGCGCACACGAGGTCGTTTTCGCTGCCCTGCACGAACAGGCTGATTTGCCCGTCCCCGTTTACGATCTCGACAAGGCGGAAGCTGTGGAGCTTGCCGTCTTCGCTTCTGGCTTTTATGGTCCCGTCGGCGTCAAAGGCGGCTTTGCCGCACCCGCTCAGCAGAAAGGCCAGCAATGTAATTGCAGCCAACAATACGGTTGTTCGTTTCATCATCCATTCCCCCCCTGTTTTTATTGCTACACCGCACCCGTATGTTGATTTTAAACAGGCAGCATTTCGAAGGCGCGCCTACAGGTCCCAATAGTGGTAATACTTCATATTTTCGATGTATACGTTGCAGCTTGTCCAGTTGCCCGGCCGCCAGCTGCACGTATAGCCGCTGTCCTTGCCATAAGGCGCGCACCGCCCATTGCGGTATGCGGAGCATTGACCGAGCGCATTCGCCGGTATGGACCTGAGCGGCTGTTGAATCTCTTTGCCGCAATTTTTGCATTTCCCTTTTACGTAAATATTGCCGTTCAGAACGAAAACCTTGCCGCCTTTTATGTCGATTTCATGCCGGGTCGCGCCGCATCTGGTGCAGACGCAGCCGTCCCATTCATGCTCGGTCCCCCGCGTTTTCCCGCAGATTGCGCATTTTTCCATGCACTTTCCTTCAACCGGCCGGAAGTCGTGTCCTTCGTCCCGCGTTTTCCCGCATCTTTCGCATTTGCACCCGTTCCACTTGTGTCCGAACAAACATGCCACTTTGCGTTCCTCCTGTAATCGTTTTTCTATTCATAACCGCCTTTGTATCTCGTGAATTTCATTGCGCTGCGGGAGACGCCGGCCTCCGCCGCCGAACCTTCCGTCGTCCGGGTTCCCTTTTCGAACCCGTCCGATGTCATGCGGGCGGGTATTTTGAGATGTCATGATTATTTTAGCAGCGGACGAACAGGAAAAGGTGTGCTGTCTGCACACATCGGAAGATGCATCCGACGTATCATTTTGGTGCATTTCAGGCTGACATACGGGGTTGCAGGTTGACTTTTCGCGGCCCGTATGATACAGTTCGACAGTATTCAGAATAATTGCTTTGACCGCACGCGTTGCAGATCATCGTTATTCGATGGTTTGAAACATGTGCTTTTTTGAATATAGATCAGTTTTTGGAGGTATAAAAGTGAATTACGGCACAGTAAAATGGTTCAATCCCGAAAAGGGCTACGGCTTCATTGCAAACGACAACGGCGGCGACGACGTGTTCGTCCACTTCAAATCGATCCAGGGCGACGGCTACAAAACCCTGGCCGAGGGTCAGAAGGTAACGTTTGACATTGAAACCGACCCGCGCGACAGCCGCAAGCTGCGCGCCGTGAACGTTTGTATCGTAGCGTAAACGCTCGTTCGCAGGATTCTGCGCGTCATGTCGCAGGCAACCTGAGCCGGAGAATATATATTCTCCGGCTCAGGTCGTTTTATCCCTGAACGCAGAGAATTGCAGCCCTTCATCGTAATCTTCGTGCTGCGTCTTCCTTTTTCGGTTACGATCCGTTCGATATGCTCCTTTTGCTTTCCGGACAGCATCGCCGTTTCGGGGTTTTGGGCCGGCGGCTCTTTTCTGCCGCTGTAAACCGAATAACCGTCCGCAATATCGCCGCGTAAAAGCCTTCCGTACAAAGGGGACCGGGCCCCTGTTTCCCGCCGGCCGGAAACGTCACAATTTATTTGCTTTACAACCGGGGCGCATTGTGTTAGCGTAGAAAAGTATTATGATGCCTCGAACATAAGCGGTTGTGCTTATTAACTGAAATTCCGTTGTCTGTCGCATTGATGATACGCCCAGGCAAGAAATCATCACTTGCCGTACGGCTTGGAGCGTTCCGGCTCCAACGTATCAATAGCGAACAAACGACGGGGGAAAATTGTTGAAAGACGATGCCCCGAACGGTCGGCATGGTCTTATTTTTATGAAATTACGGAACAGAAAGAAAACGATATGAATTACAACGAACTTCTCTCCGCACCGATGCGGAGCACCCTCGACAAGGCCGGGTACCATACGCCGACGCCGATCCAGAGCCAGAGCCTGGAAGCGTTGCTGAGCGGGAAAGACATGATCGGCATCGCCCAGACCGGCACCGGCAAGACGGCGGCGTTTGCAATACCGATCATCGAACGAATCGACACGCAGAACCGCAAGCCGCAGGCGCTGGTCCTCTGCCCGACGCGGGAACTCGCGCTCCAGACCACCGGCGTATTCAAAATGCTTTCGCAGCACAAAAAGATGCGCACCGTAAGTATTTACGGCGGTCAGTCGGCCAACGTGCAGATACAGGCGCTGCGCACGGGCGCGCAGGTCGTCGTCGGCACGCCCGGACGCGTGAAGGATCTCATCCAGCAGCACGCCCTGAAGCTGAAAAACGTCCGCTGCGTCGTGCTTGACGAGGCGGACGAAATGCTGGATTACGGGTTTTTGCCCGATATCAAATCCATCCTTTCGTATGTTACGGCGCCGCATCAGACGATGCTGTTTTCGGCAACCATGAGCAAGCAGATCGCGGCCGTTGCAAACAACTACCTGAAAACGCCTGTCACCGTCGAGGTGGGCCGGCGCAACGAACCGACGAAGACGGTGCAGCAGCTTTGCGTCCACACGGCGGAAAGCGGCAAGCTGTTCACGATTAACCAACTGATGCAACAGGCTTCCCCGCGGCTTACGCTGATCTTCTGCAATACGCGCCGCCGGGTGAAAACCGTGACCAAGAAACTGACCGCGCAGGGTCTGGACGTCGCGTGCCTGCACGGCGACCTGTCGCAGAACCAGCGCAATAATATCATGCGGGCGTTTCGTTCCGGCAAGACCCCGGTGCTGATCGCAACGGACGTTGCCGCGCGCGGGATCGACGTTGAAAACATCGACCTTGTGATCAACTACGACGTGCCGGACAAGCCGGAATACTACGTGCACCGCATCGGCCGCACCGGCCGGGCAGGGCATGCGGGCCTCGCCTGCACGCTCGTCAGCGAGCAGGACGTGCCGCGGCTGAAAACCATTAAGCGGCAGTATAACGTCATGATGGCGCAGTAGCGCTTCACAGGATAAAAAGCGGGCGCAAATTCGGGGCGTGTTTCCAGAAACACGCCCTAAATAAACGAAAAAACGCCGTTTTCCTCCAATTTCGTGCTATAATATATAAAAGCAGCTTGCCACTCGGCGCAACGCACGTCTTGTTGCCGGATATGCGCGCTGCTTTTTTACGCTTTTGATCGACCGACGGCTAATCTATCGAAAGGAATTTTAAATGAATGTCTTAAACGCAACCGTAAAGCACGCAATATTCGGCACCGGCAAGATTATGCAGCAGGAGGAAAACATCCTGACGGTCGCTTTTCCCAAACCATACGGAAAAAAGAAGTTCCTTTATCCGAACGCATTTGCAAAGCACCTGAAGCTTTGCGACGCGGCGTTGCGGTCCGAAATGGAACAGGAACTGATCGTCCATCGCAGGCAGGTCGCCGAGGAGAAGGAGCGCATGGACCGCGCGGAAAGGATTGCGCGTTTGCGGGCGGACTCCACCGCAAAAGCAAAGAAAAAGCCCCGGACGAAATCAAAAAAATAAGGCCCGCAATATCGCGTCTGCGAGTCTGCCGGCGTGATCGGCGGCACACGTGGCGTTTGGGCGTCCCATCCTGATTTTTGTTCATATTGTCGCGTTTTGCTGTATAATTGAAAAGACACTTATAAAAACAGTATAGGGGGGTACCTAAATGAAAAAGCTTCTTTGTGGAGTCTGTTTGCTTGCCGCCGTTTTGCTTGTCTGCACCGCCTGTACCGGGCAGGCGGCCGATTCGGCCACAACCGCCGCGCCGACTTTCGAACCCACGCCGACGCCGACGGCGATGCCGGAGCCAACACCGACGCCAACACCGACGCCAGTTCCCACGCCCGCGCCTCGCGTTTTGTCCTTTTCGCCCAACGCGGAAGTCAGCCAGTCAAGGGCCGCTTCCGTCGTCATAAAAGACGTGACCTACACGCAGAATCATTCGATCGACATTTCGCTCACCGTTACAAACAACGGTTCCGGCGCCGTGTTGCTCGATTCC
>Ga0116162_10001185_pt1 | contig 17366 bp, 12 predicted proteins | sample AD_UKC105_MetaG_FD_89875 | JGI IMG/M metagenome (GOLD analysis project Ga0116162, IMG submission 89875) | Active sludge microbial communities of municipal wastewater-treating anaerobic digesters from Hong Kong - AD_UKC105_MetaG | ecosystem: Engineered > Bioreactor > Anaerobic > Digestate... | reverse complement strand
TTGTGGCTACCCCTCTTCCCTTCATGGTCGAGAAAGCATGGGGTAGGGCATGGAGGCGGCTTGACAAGTGAAAGCCCATACTGCATAGTGAAACTATACATAGGAGGAAGCCCCATGAAGGCAACGGTCGTGGATTTGCGCTATCATATGAACGACGTTCTGAAGGCACTCGATCGCAACGAGGATGTCGATATCCTCTATCGCGGCAAGAGAAAGGGCGTGTTGACCGCAACGGCCGATCGGACCGCCACCAAGGTCGAGAAGCATCCCTTTTTCAATATGCGAAGTTCGAAGCGATCCGTCGAAACGGAGATGAATCGTCTCCGTGGAGGACGGTATCGTGATATTTGATACGGATCTTTTCATCTGGATCGAGAGAGGCAACAGCAAGGCTGCGCGCCTTGTCGAGAAGGAAGACGAGCGCTTCATTTCGGTCCAGACCTACCTGGAGTTGTTGCAGTGCGCGGAGAACAAGGAGCAGCATGATTATACGAAGCAATTCCTCCGGGACTTCGGATTCAGGATTCTCCCCCTTTCCGGCAACATCGGCCATCGGGCAGCGGTCTACATCGAGGAATACTCGCTATCCCACGGTCTCAGGGCGGGCGACGCGCTCATCGCCGCCACCGCCACCGAAAACAACATGGTGCTTTGCTCAAGCAACGCCAAACACTTCCGGCCCATCAACGAGCTGAAACTCAAGGTGTTCCGCCCCTAAAGAGCCGCCGCCCAGGCCGATGGACGTTAGGGCCTTCGTGCCGGGCGCAGAGCGTACATCCGTCATTGCGAGCGCAGCGAAGCAATCTCCATCTCGAGAAAGCATAGGGCATAGGGCATGGAGCATAGGAAAAGAGAGGGTTCAGGGTTCGGGGTTCGGGGTTCGGGGGAAGAATTCAGAATACAGAATTCAGTATTCAGGAGCCCCCGACCTCGGCCCCTGGGGATTTTTGCACCTGATTACTCTGATTAACTCTGCAAGGGAAAGAATTCAGTATTCAGGAGCCCCCTACCTTGCCCCCTTAATGTAAAATCCTCTTGTGGCTCTTGTGCCTTTTGTGGCTAACCCTCTTCCCTTCATGAACTTCATGTCCTTCATGGTCGAGAAAGCATGGGGCATAGGGCATGGAGCATAGAGCAAAGGAATCTTATTCAAGCAGTATTGAACTTCTCTTGAAACTCCCCCACAACGCGTAGAATCTCTTCGAAGGAAGGCTCTTCGCCGAAAATCATCGTTTCACGCATAGCTTGGTAGTCTCTTCGCCACTCGGAAAGTTGTTCCGGTAGCGGAAGCAGACGGAGAGTGCCTTGTCTCAATGTAGAGTAATCTACCCAAGTCTTGTTAAAGTAGATCTCTCGGTGTCGAGCCGTACGCTCGAAGAGCCCGTTTTGTGCCACCGCTCTTTCCGCGACACCTTTTCTTAATAAACACCACAAGTCGTAATAGTGGCGTGCCATGCGTGCCTTTCTTTTCTTGTCCGCAGGCCGATAAGTCTCCTCATGGAGCAGCATGGCTTTCTCCCAGAATGTTCTTTCGGCGGCTAGGACCAAGACCGGAACGTCACTCTCTCCCAGGAGTTCGGGAAACCGGTTAAAGAGGTATGGGTGGATTTGTGTTTTCTCCGAGGGTTCTATATCGGAACGTGCCCCCAGCTCTATCACAACACGTGGACGGATATAACTAGTCGGTTCTTCCCAAGAACCTGGATACGTGAATATCAGAGTTTGTTGGTCGGGATCTTCCTCCTCAGAAGCAGGTTCAAGGGTCCAATGATCATCGGGAGGAAGACTTTCTTTGATTCGGGCCGCCAGAATCGGCGCCAATTCGGCATGAATCTTTTCCTGCGCGGCTTTCCGCAACGCCGTCAGACGCTTGCTCCGTTGCTTTTTACTGGGAGCGTTCTCAGGGCTGTCTTCATGGGAGAAACCAAGAAACTCTTTGTCGATCACTATGTCGATGTCCTCGGAGAATCGTTCTATCAACCCCCAGCATTTCGCCAACGACGTCCCACCCTTAAAAGTCAGATGATCGCCCCACCTTGGAAGGGTGAACAGTTCCCTCAGTGTCCAGCATACCCAGAGATCCTTTTCCAGGGAGGAGGCGGGTAGGCCAATTTGGGCCTGCGCTTGTTCGCAGAGCAGACGTCTACGTTCCCAGGGAAGTTCGACAAACCCGTTCACTGGGTTGCGTTTTCCCCGGCAAGCGATCTGATAACATCCGCTATCCAAATCGGTGCGTGGCGGATGTCTTTCATCAGTTGTTGTTTGGCGTCGGCATCAAGATTTTTTCTGAGCGTGTTTGTTATTTGTTCATCGACATGTCGTTTCCCCAGCCAGCGGAGAGCTTGAATTACGGTTCCGCTGATCCGGCCGGCCGTGGCCATATTCCGAGGTGTAGTGGGTTTTAACTGAATGTACTGATTCCCAAGCCGGATCTTTCTGGCGGGACCATCGGTGAGAAGCACGATTTTCATGGGAACCTGATCGGTTAATCCCAACAGGTTTGCCGCGTAGGATCCCGAGGGTTGGAGCCGTACGGAATCACGTCTCCCTAGAGCAGAGATAATGCGGTTAATTGATGGGGCAAGCTTTCCCAGTTGGGGGTCTATTTGAGGATAGTCATAGATCCCCCTGCATAGCTGTCTGATTCTACCTTTTTTTCTGTATCTCAGGAGTGCCTGGGCGACGGTTGTTCTACTGCCTATATCCCCGAAATCGATTGGAGTAAAGACCCAACCCCTCCCATGTCCATAAATTCTCTCAATTACTTTTTTAGCAACGCATTGTGTCATGGTTTCACCCATTTTTTGTAACAAAATATACATTGTTTTTGTTACATGGTCAAGCCCGGTTTATTCACAAGAAACAGCCCATTCAGCAGATGGGGGAAGGGAGGAACTAAGATTATGCAGATTAGGGAGATGTCCACAGACCTGCCTGCGGCAGGCAGGTTTCACAGATGGGGAAAAGGGAGAACCACAGATTTCACAGATTAGGAAAGAAAATTTCGCAGATTGTGGAGAGGTTTTGGGGGAGGACGGGGTCACATCCTAATTTAAAGTTGTCACTTTCTCCTGGTTAAAACTCTGTCTTTTTGGGGGAGATCTTCCCCCTCCTCCTCCCTTCCTGAATCCTGAACCCCGAACCCCGAACCCTCTCATTCCCCCTCGGTGTCCTCTGTGGTAAGAAGCAAAGAGCAGAGCGCATGGAGCATAGAATAGGGCGCAGGGCGTAGAGAGCAGGGCGGGGGGGAGAAAAGGCTTGCCCGGAGGGCGGGTTTGGGGATAATACCGGGCTGGAAACGGCGGCGTAGCTCAGTTGGTTAGAGCAGCGGAATCATAATCCGCGTGTCGGAGGTTCGAGTCCTCCCGCCGCTAGGAAACGGAAAGCCCGGCCCCGCCTCGACGGCGGAGCCGGGCTTTATGCGCTTTGAGGGCGCCGGTTAAGCGCTCAGTCCCCGTACGTGTCCGAGCCTCCCTCGGAGGGGACGAACCCCATGGCGTTCATCGCCTGGCTGATGGTGGAGGCGGGGACGGTGCCCCAGACCTTGATCACGCCGTTCTCGACCCGGCTGCAGAAGGGGAAGGAGAGGTCGACGTTACGCAGGGCCTGGAACTGCTCGGGCTGCTCCGTGGCGGGGAAGGCGTTGAAGAGGGCGTTGTAGTTGAGGATGCCGGCGGAGTTGGCCCCGGGGTAGCAGGGGATGACCTGGGCCGGGTCCCAGGAAGGCCGCTTGTCGGCCACGCGCCCGATCAGGTCGTCGATCCCGGTGCTCTTGGCGGTGGTCATGACCGTGATCCCCAGGTCGCCGACCACCGCGGTCTCGAAGTTGATCCCGTTCTCGAAGATCATCTTCAGCTGGGGGGAATCGATCGTGCCCAGGTCCAGGGGGCTCCCCTCGTCGGCCTGGGCCGGCCCGACGGCGAAGCGGTAGGAGTAGACCTTGAACTGGCGGCAGAGCCGGGGGGCGTCGACGCCGGAGAAATCGGGTTCGACCTTGATCCCGAGCATGGTCGAGAGCATGGAGAGGCTCTGGACGTCGCGGCCCAGGCTCCCGGTGAGGAACTTGACGAAGGCGTCGGGGTCGGCCAGCTTCTCCAGGACGACGTAGCCGATGGCGCCGCCGGCGTCCAGGGTGATGGCCGAAGCCACCTCGTCGCCGACCAGGGCCAGGTGCTTGTCGTAGAGGTTGAGGAGGTCGGAGGACATCTTCTGGATGACCCCGACCGCCTTGCCCGCGTCCTTGTCGTCCCCGGTCTGGGCCAGGACGGCGGACGTGAAGGTGTCGACGAAGCGGCGGAAGGCGTCCATGATCATGTCCTGGCGGGCGACGCGTTGGTCGGAGAGGATGTAGGCGCCGCGGGGGAGGTAGCCGGCCAGGGTCAGGGGCCCGTTCTCCTGGGCCCGGATGTAGGTATCGAAGTTGCTGCCGGGCCGGCCCTGGATGGCTTCCTGGACCGTCACCCCGGTCTTGTCGGCGCCCAGCCCCAGGTTGATCCAGCCCATCTGCCCGACGTAGTGGTCGACCAGGTCCAGGAGCATTTTCTGGGTCGGCACCAGCTCTTCCAGATCGAAGGTCCCGATGGCGTTCTTGACCAGGGCCAGCACGGTCGCCGGACGGATCGCCACCACCACCGGGCTGTCGATCAGGGGGACGATCTCGCCCAGGGAAAACCCGCCCAGGCCGGCGGCCATACCGGCGTCCTCGGTGTACCAGGCGTAGTCGTCGCCGCCGGCGACGAAGACCGGCTTGGTGGATTCGACGAAGAACTGCTCGTAGTTCTCCTGGGCGTCGGAGGAGGCGTTGGAGTAGGCCTCGGTGTCGAAGATCCGGGTGACGACGGAGAAGGTCAAGTAATTACCTTCGCCCTCGACCGGTTCCCCCAGCCGGGAGGCCATCCCCTTGCGGAAGTTGTCGCCCCGGGTGGTGAAGCCGATGGCGAAGGGGGGCGGGCCGTCCCAGTTCCCGTCGGCGGGCGGGTTGACCACCACGGCCCAGGGGCCGTCCAGGACCACGCCGCTCAAGGACTGGTTGTTGATGGCGGACCCGATGATCATGGGGAGCATCCGGACCGTGGCCGAGGGCAGGCCCAGCTGCTCGGTGAAGGCGGCGACGTCGCCGATGGTCTGAGCCAGGTTGGGGGTGTAGGCGTAAAAAGCCAGGTTCTCGGGGGTCTCGGCCCGGGCCGTCCCCGCCGCCGCCAGCCAGATCGAGACCGCGGCGATGAGCATGGAGCGCATCATCTTTTCCTCCCGGTTGAAGGGTTCCTCTGTTATACTTCCGCCCGGCGCCCGGCGAAGTCAGGACGGCGCCGCGCTTTGTTGTCATGTAGTATTAAACTTAGCAGAGCCGGGGTATCTTTGCCATGAAGATCGCTTTGAAAAACATCTCGGTCGCGCAGCAGGACCGGATCCGGACCGATCCCGGCGACATCTCCTCGCTGCGGGAGTCGATCGGGAAGCTGGGGCTGCTCAACCCCATCGTCATCGACGAAAACGGCCGCCTGGTCGCCGGCTACCGGCGCTACTGCGCCTGCCGCGACCTGGGCATGGAGGAAGTGCCGGTGCGGGTGGTCCGCTTCCACGGGGACCTGCTCCTGGAGCTGGAGGCGGAGGCCGCCGAGAACCTCTTCCGCAAGGATTTCACCCCGGAAGAGATCGCCCGGATCGAGGAGCGCCGCAAGGAGATCATCCGCCGGATGCGGGGGAATATCTTCCAGCGCATCTGGCGCCGGCTCCGTCGGATCTTCCGGCGCCGGGAGCCCGCCGCCCCCGCCCCCGGCCCGTCCGCGGCCGAGGAGAGCGACTGAAGCCGCCGCCGCTCCGGGGCCCCGAGGGCAAGGGACGATGGAAATCCCCGAACAGGACATGACCTTCGACCAGCTCCAGCGCTACCGGCTGGCGGCGGAGATCCTGGAGCGGCTGCGCCCGGAGGGGGGGGACTGGAACGTCCTGGACGCGGGCAGCCGCGACGGGTTCCTCCAGGGGTTCCTGCCCGGGGACACGGTGGTCAACCTCGACCGGGACCGGTTCCTCGCCCCCGGGTTCGTCCGGGGCGACGCCCTGGCGCTCCCCTTCGCCGACGGCGCTTTCCACGCGGCGGTGGCCATGGACGTCTTCGAGCACCTGGAGGCGACCCAGCGGCCGCTCCTGCTGGCCGAGCTGCGCCGGGTGGCGTCCCGCGCGGTGGTGCTGGCCGCGCCCTTCGCCTCGGAGGAAGTGGCGGCGGCGGAAGCCGCCGCCAACGAGTTCCACCTCTGCGTCCTGGGCGAGGAGAACCCCTTCCTGGTCGAGCACCTCTCCCGGGAGCTGCCCCGGCTGGAGGACTACGCCGGGCCGGCCGCCCCGGAGCCGCGCCCGGAGGTCCTGGCCAACGGGAGGGTCGACCGCTGGCTGGCCATGACCTGCCTCAACGCCTACCTGGTCTCGCTCCCCGAGCCCTGGCCGCTGATCTTCGCCCTCAACCGACTCTACCACCGCTGGTACTACGGCTGCGACAACGCCGAGCCCGCCTACCGCCATTTCCTGGTCTGGCACGACGGCCCCCCCGTCCTGGGGAAGGGGGAGGGCCACGCCTCCGGGCCCGCGTCCCCGCCCGAGGGGTTCTTCCGGGAATTTCTGGAGACGACCGCGTCCGACCGCTCGGGGCTGGCGGAGACGCTGGCGGGGAAGCTGGCCCGCCAGGAGGAGGAGACGGCCTCGTTCCGCCGGCTCCTGGCTGAAGAGGAGGCCCGCCACCGGGAGGACCTCGACCGGCTCCTGGCCGAGCGGGCGCGTGACCGCGCCGAGCGGGAGGAGGAGACCGCGCGCCTCTGCGCCCTCCTGGAGCGCCGCGCCGAGGACATCCGCTACCTGGAGTCCCTCTGCTCCGGGAGCCCGCTGGCCCGGATCCTGCGGTCCCTGCGCCCGCGGCAGGGAGACGGGCCCCGGTGAAGGACGAGCGGGGAGCGGCTCCGGCGGAGCGGGTGCTGACGGTCGTCGCCCCCGGGGCGGGACACGACCCGGCGGTGGAATGGCTCCTCTCCCGCTTCGACCCGGCCGCGATGACGGTCCTGCTCGACGGCGGCTCGGTCCGGGCGGACGACCCCCGCTTCGCCGCCTGCGGCGAGGTCATCGCCTACCCGGAGTTCCCGGGGAGGCGCCGGCTGATGCGCCGGCTCCGCTCCCAGTGCTTCACCCACGCCTACCTGGTCGCCGGCGCCTTCGAACCGGGGCTGGGGCTCCTGACCTGGGCGGCGGGGGCCCCCGTCTGCCGCTGGGTGCGGGGGGAGGAGGGGAAGGACGTCCGGATCAAGGAGCTGCTTGTGCCCGCGCTCTCGGCGGCGGGGGCGGCCGCGCTCTTCTTCCCGGCGCTGCAGGCGCTGCGGCTCTGCTTCGCCGCCGAGAAGTACGTCCGCCCCCCCCCGCCGCCCCCGGCCGAACACCCCCCCTTCGCGGCCGGGTCCGCGGTGAGCGTGGTCGTCCCCACCTACGACGGCCGCGACCTCCTGGAGGAGTGCCTCCCCTCGGTGACGGCGGAGGTCGAGCGCTACGGCCGCGGCTCGGAGACGATCGTGGTCGACGACGCCAGCGCCGACGGGAGCGCGGAGTTTCTGCGCGAGCGCTTCCCCGGGGTCCGGGTCCTGGCCCTGGAGAAGAACGCCGGGTTCGGGGCCGCCTCCGACGCCGGCATCCGCGCGGCGCGCTCCGACCTGGTCCTGCTCCTGAACTCCGACATCACCATGGAGCCGGGGTCGCTCGACCCGTTGGTGGAGACCATCGCCTCCGCGCCCGGGGCCTTCGCCGTCCAGCCCCGGACCCTCTTCCCCGAAGGCGGCCTCAACTTCGGCGTCAACATGGGCCGGCTGGAGCGGGGCTACCCCCGGTTCTGGAACGAGGCGGACATCCCCGGCGCCCCCCGGGTCGACTCCCTCTTCCCCACCCTCTACTGCCTGGGAGGGGCGATGCTCTTCGACCGGCGCAAGTACGAGGCCCTGGGCGGCTTCGACCCCCTCTTCCACCCCTTCCGCTGGGAAGACATCGACCTCTGCTACCGGGCCCGCAAGCGCGGCTGGGACTGTCTCTACCAGCCCGCCTCCCGGATGGTCCACAAGCACCACGCCACCCTCAACCGGGTCTTCACCCCCGACTACCTCAACGTCATCGAGACCCGCAACGAGATCCTCTTCGCCTGGAAGAACCTGACCGAGCCCATCCTCGTCGACGAGCACCTCCGGGCGCTCCCCGGCCTGGTCGCCGCCCACCTCCTGGCCGGGCGGGGGAACTTCGCCCGGGGCCTGCTGCGGGCGCTGCCCCGGCTCCCCGCCGCCCTGCGCGGCCGCCGCCGCGAGCGCCGCGCCGCGTGCCGGAGCGACCGGATCGCGATGAACCCGCCCCTGCGCCGCTACCGCAACTTCCGCCGCGGCGGCGAGAGGAAGCGCCCCCAGATCCTGGTCCTGAACCCGGTCTTCCCCTATCCCCCCATCGACGGGGGGAAACACCGCGTCTACAACGTCCTCAAGGCCGCCGCCGAGGAGAACGACATCCACCTGCTCTGCTTCGCCGACCGCGGTTCCGAGCCCGAGATCGGGGCCATGCGCGAATTCTGCGCCTCGGTGGAGACGGTCCCGTTCCCCGCCGACTTCGGGTACCTGGGGCCGAAGCGGGAAGCCCTCTTCCCCATGTACTACCGGAACTACTGCTCCCCGGAGATGGAGGCGAAGCTGCGGGCGGCCCTCAAGGAAAAGCCCATCGACGTCGTCCAGGTGGAGACCGACAAGATGCTCTTCTACGCCGGGTCCGTCGACTCCCTCCCCGTGGTCTACGTGGACCAGGACGTGGCCGGCCTCTACTTCCGGGGGGGGAAGAACCCGCCCCACCGGGGCTGGCGGCGGGCGATCGACGTCTTCGAGTGGCTCCGGACCGTCCGATGGGAAACGGTGGAGGGGCGCCGGTGCTGGACCGTGGTCACCGTATCGGAGGAAGACGAGGAGATCCTGCGCCGGCTCCTGCCCGGCGCCGACGTCCGCTCCGTCCGCCACGGGACCTGCGTGGAGGAGTTTTACGCCCCCTACCGCGAGGTGGAGGAGAACTCCCTGCTCTACGTGGGCTCGTTCGGGCACTACCCCAACGTCGAGGCGGTCGAGTACCTGATCGGGGAAGTCTGGCCCCTGATCCGCAGGGAGGTCCCGGACGCGACCCTGACCGTGGTGGGCTCGCACCCGACCCCGGAGATCCTGGCGCGGGGCGGCCGCGACGGCATCGAGGTGACCGGTTTCGTCGAGAGCGTCCGGCCCTACCTGGACCGGGCCGCGGTCTTCGTCGCCCCCATGCGCAAGGGGATGGGGATGAAGGGGAAGGTCCTGGAGGCGATGGTCCGGGGGAAGCCGGTGGTGACCACTTCGATCGGGATCCGGGGGGCCGCGGTCGAGCCCGGCCGCCACCTCCTGGTCGGCGACACCCCGGAGGCCTTCGCCGCGGCCGCGGTCGGGCTGCTGCGGGACCGGGGCCGGCGCCGGGCCCTGGCCGAGGCCGGCCAGAAGCTGGCCGCGTCCGAGTACGACTGGAGCTACTCCGCCCGCCAGATGGACGGGATCTACCGCGAACTGATGGGGGAGGCATGAGCGTATCCCGGCTGCTCAAGCTCGGTTTCTACGGCCTGGTCTTCGCCGGCCTGATCTTCCGGACGGGGTGGATCCTCCTGCGGGGCCGGGCGATCAAGATCCTCGGCCCCCGGCCATGAACCCCTTCCTCCTCCCCCCCCGCCCCCTCTCCCTGGGGCTGCGCCCCGGGGCGGCCGAGCCCCCCGGGGCCCTGGAGAAGCTGGACTTCCGCCCCGGCGAGATCGAGCTGGAACTCTCGTGCGTCCCCCCCGGGGGCCTGGGCGGCTGGCTGGCGGCCGCGCGCGAGCGCGCCGACGTCCTCACCCTCTCCGTTCCCGCGCTGTCCCCGCCGCCTCCCGGGTGCGGGGGTGCGGTCGCGGTCGACCGGCTCCGGCTCGGGCTCGGCCCCGGGGAGGACGCGGAAACGGCGGCCGCCCCCTGGCGGGAGATGTTCCCCGGGGCGCAGGTGCAGACGCGCCCGTCGCCCCGCCCCGGCGCGCGCCGGCCGCTCCCGGAGCCGCCGCCGACCCGGGACGAGGGCGGCCTGCGCCGGCGCCTGCGGGCGCTGGCGGCCCCGGAGATTCCCCCGGAAGAGGTGCTCCCCGGCCCCGCCGTCCCCGGGGAGGGCCCGGAGCGCCGCGACTGCCTCTTCCCCTGGGACTGGGCCTTCGTCTCCGGTTCGGGCCGGGTCGGGCCCTGCCCGGTCTCGCCCCGGGAGCTGGGGGACCTGGGCCGGGAGAGCTTCGCCGAGGTCTGGGCCGGCGACCGCTACCGGGAGTTCCGGGAACGGCTCCTGGGGGCCTACCCCTTTCCCGAGTGCCGCCGCTGCCGCCTGCGCCCCCGGGTCCGGGTCCCCTCGCGGGTTTCCTGGGCCTGGGCCGGGATCAACGACGTCTTCGGGGTCCAGACGGGCCCGGGCTGGTTCCCCCCGGAGGGGCGCCCCTACCGCTGGTCGCGCGCCGCGGCGACGCTGCTGCTGGCGGGGGCGGGGGAGGAGAAGCTGACGCTGGTCCTGACGCTCCCCTCTCGCCGCCTGGCCCAGAGCGGCCGGGTGCGGGCGGGGGGCGCCGAGGTGGGAACATTCGCGTTGAGCCGGGCGGGGGACCGGCGCCTGGAATTCGCCATCCCCCCGGCGGAACCGGCGACCGCGGTCGAGATCGTCTGCGACCGGGAGATCGTCCCCGCCGAGGTCCTGGGCAACGACGACCGCCGCCGCCTGGGGGCGGCCTGGAAAGGCGCCGCCCTGGGCTGAGCGGCGGCGGCTCGACAAGGGCGGGGAGCGGCCGTATACTCGGCGGATGAACGGGAGCGAGGAAGCGTGCGCGCGGTGAAACGGCGGAAGACAACCTGGTGGCAGGCGCTCCTGCTGGCGGTCTTCGGGCTGGTCTGCGCCCTCCTCCTGCTGGAGGCGGGGATGCGGGCGGCGGGGGCGGTCATCATGGCCGTCCAGGAGCGCCGCAACCGGGAATCGATCATGGCCGGCGGCACCTACACCATCCTCTGCCTGGGGGAATCCACCACCGCCGGGACCTACCCCTCCCTGCTCGAGGAGGAACTCAACCGCCGGGCGGGGTCGAAGCACTTCACCGTGATCAACGCCGGGATCTCGGGGACCAACACCTCGGTCATTCTCTCCCTCCTGCCCGGCAACCTCGACCGCTACCGCCCGGACATGGTCGTGACCATGATGGGGATCAACGACCACGCCGCCGAGATCGACCGGCTGGGGGAGGAGTCGGCCTGGAGCGCCTTCTGGCGGAACCTCCGGGTCTACAAGCTGGCCCGCTCCCTCTCCGAGCACATCCGGGCCTCCCTCTCCGGCCGGGGCACCGACCTGGAGGAACTCTACCGGGAGCGGGACACCGGCGGGGAAGAGAGCCCCGCCGCCCCCCCCGTGAGCCGGGCGGCGGCCCGCGGCTACCACCGGGCGAAACGCTACGGGGCGGCCATCCGCGCCTGCCGGGAGCTGCTCCGGCGGGAACCCGGCGACCTGGGGCTGACCCTGCTTCTGGCCGACTCCTGCGTCGGGGCCGGCCGCTGGGCGGAAGCCGAGCGGGCCCTGGCGGGGCTGCCGGAGGAGGAGGCGCGCGGCCACTGGGCCCTGGTGGTCCGGGGCCGTCTCCAGGCCGCCCGCGGGGACCCCGCCGGGGCGGAAACCTGCTACCGGGAAGCCGTCGCCGCCCGGCCCGACGACCCCACCGCCTACTTTGAGCTGGCCCGGGTCCTGGACGCCCTGGGGGCCCCCGAACGGGCGCTGGCCGCGGCCCGCGCCGGGGCGTCCCTGGACCCGGCGGCGGCGCAACGCTACGTCGACGGACTCCTCGACCAAGCCGAGATGGCGATCGTGGAGAACGACTACCCCCGGGCGGAACGGGACTGCCTCCGTGCCCTGGACCTGCTCCCGGAGCACGGCCCGGCGGTCGAGCTGACCGTGAACCTCTACCGCCGCCAGCTGCGCTCGGCCGACGCCGTCGCCCTCTGCCGCCGGGCGCTGGCGGAGCGCCCCGACGATGTCCGCATCCTCAACGCCCTGGGGACCTCGCTGATCGACCTCAAGGAGTACGGCGAGGCCGAGGAAGCGCTGCTGCGGGCGATCGACTTCGACCTGGCCGGGCCCGTCACCAACATCGCCAAGTACGGCCCCATCGGCCTGCCCCTGCTCACCACCCTCTACCTCGACCTGGAGGAGTACGGGAAGCTCCGCGGCGTCTGCGAGCGGATCCTGGCCGGCTACCCGGACAACCCCCGGGTGCTGAACATCGCCGCCACCGCCTGCGAGAACCAGGGCGACCGGGAGGCCGCCGCGCGCTACCGGGCCCGGGCCGGGAAGACCCAGGAGCACAAGTTCAACCCGATGACGGAACGCAACTACCGCGCCTTGGCCGAGGCCGTCCGGGGCCGGGGGATCAGGCTGGTCTGCGTCCAGTACCCCTGCCGCCCGCTCGGCCCCCTCAAGGAGATGCTGGCCGGGCGCGCCGAGGTCGCCTTCGTGGACAACGAGCGCGGCTTCAAGGAGGCCATCGCCCGCGAGGGGGTGAAGGCCTACTTCGTCGATCTTTTCGCCGGGGATTTCGGCCACTACACCCGCCGGGGCGGGGAACTGCTGGCCCGCGCCGTCGCCGACGTCATCTTCCCCTCGGCGGCCCCGGCCGCGGCCGGGGCGCGCCGTTCCCCCGGCGGCGGCTAACGCAGGTAGCCCAGGGCCCGCAGCCGTTCCCGGACGGCGGGGGCCAGGGGCGCGCCCGGTTTCGGGCCCTCCGGGGCCAGCCGTTCCTTCAGGCTCCGGACGTTCTCCGCCGCCGCCAGGGCCCGCAGCCGTTCCGCCGCCGCCACCCGGGGCAGCTCCCCGGCCAGGTTCCGGCTCTCGGCGAGGTCGTCGCGGGCGAAGAGCCACTCCCCGGTCCCGTGGCTCCAGTGGTTGCCGTAGACGTACTCCCCGTCGACGATGCGCAGGGACTCGTCCCAGGGGGTGAAGCTGAGGGGGGCCTCCCCGGGGGCCCCGCCCCCGTCGGCAACCTCCAGCAGGCTGGCCCCCTGGACCGAAGGGAGGTCCCCCTCCAGGCCCAGGCAGGCGGCGATGGTGGGGAAGATGTCGAGGGTGCGGACCGGCGCGGAAACCGTCCGCCCCCCCCGTTCCCCGCCGGGGAACCTGACGATCAGGGGGACGTGGAGCGTCTCCCGGAACAGCATCTCGTGCAGTATCCCCCGGTGCTCCATGAACTCCTCGCCGTGGTCGGAGGTGAAGACGATCAGGGCCTTGTCGTAGACGCCCTCCTCCTCCAGGACCCGGCGGATCCGGGCGAAGACGGCGTCGGAATAGAGTACCCCCCCGTCGTAGAGGGCGACGTAGTGGGCGAGGTGGTCGGGCCGCTCGAGGTCGGCGGGGCCGAAGAAGCGCTCCCGCATGTCCGCCCAGCCGGCGTCGCCGCGCAGATCGGCGAGGGAGACGGGCAGCCCCGGGACCGGGTCGGTCAGGAAGCGCCGGCGGATCCCGGGCGGCCCCCCCAGGTAGGGGTCGTGGCAGAGGTAGTGGTGGAGGAAGAGGAAGAGGGGCTTGCCTTCCTCGCGGCTGCGCCGGACGCAGCGGCGCACGGCGTCCAGGACCCTGGCGACGGACCGGGCCCGGCTCTCCTCCTCGTCGGGGCCGGGGAACCAGGACCGGTAGAAATCGAACCCCCGTTCGAACCCCTGCCCGGCGACGTTGCCCCCCCCGGTGAGGGCGGCGGTGAAGTAGCCGTGGTCCCGCATGAATTCGGGGAGCGTGGCCAGCCGTTCCGAGAGCGCCGCCGTCGGCCAGTCCGGGGAATAGTTGCGGACCCCGTGGACCGGGGGGTAGAGGGAGGTGAAGATGGACATGTGGGAGGGGGCGGTGGTGGGGGCGGGGGCGACGGCGTCGGCGAAGAGCACGGATTCGGCGGCGAACCGGTCGAGGGCGGGGCTGGTGGGCCGTTCGTAGCCGTAGCACCCCAGGTGATCGGCCCTCAGGGTGTCGACGGAGACGAGCACCACCGGCGCCGGAGCCTCCCGCCCGCAGCCGGCCGCGGACACCGCGGCCGCCGCCAGGAGCCAGCGCGCCGCCCTCACTGGACGTACCCCAGAGCGCGCAGCTGCCGCACCCGCTCGGGGGAGAGCGCGGCCCCCCGCTCCGATCCGCCCGCCACCAGCTTCTGGCGCCAGGCGCGGTTCTCCTCCACGATCTCCCGGGCGCGGCGGCGCAGATCGGCGGCGAGCTCCGGCTTTTCCGGGGCCAGGTTCCGGCGTTCCCCGACGTCGCCGGCGCCGAAGAGCCACTCCGGGGTGCGCCCCCGGGACTGGCTGGAGTAGGTGTAGCCGCCGCGGGAGAAACGGACCGAGTGCAGGGAGCCGGAGAAGCTGACGGGGCTCCCCTCGAACCCGCCGTCGCCTCGGACCAGGGGCAGGAGGGAGCGTCCCTGGACCTGGGGAAGCTCGTCCTTCAGGCCCAGCCAGTCGGCGACGGTGGGGAAGATGTCGAACGACTCCACCGGCCGCTCCACGCTGTGCCCGGCGAACCGCCCCCCGGGGAACTTGACGATCAGGGGCACGTGGAGGGTTTCGCGGAAGAGGTGGGAGTGCAGGATCCCCCCGTGCTCGAGAAACTCCTCCCCGTGGTCCGCGACCAGGACGACGAGGGCGTCGTCGTAGATCCCCTCTTCCCGGAGGAGGTCGACGATCCTCCCGAAGACGGCGTCGGCGAAGAGCACGCCCCCGTCGTAGAGGGCGAGGTACTGGCGCAGGTGCGCGGGGTTTCCGGGGTCGGCCTTCCCGAAGAACTGGGCGCGGACCCCGGAGAATTTCACGGAGAAATCGAGGTCCTCCGCGCGCCGCGGCAGCCCCGCCACGGGGTCGCCGAGGAATTTCTGCCGGTACTCGTCGGGCCCCTTGACGTAGGGGTCGTGGCAGAGGTAGTGGTGGAGGAAGAGGAAGAGGGGCCGGCCTTCCCGGCGGCTCTCCCCGATCCGGTCCCGGAGGGCCTCCTCGATCGGGGCCAGGCTCTCCAGAGTGGGCCGGTAGCGGCCGCCGTCGTTTTCCCAGAAGAGGAAGTCGTCGCCGTAGTAGTCGAACCCCCGATCGAACCCGAGTTCGCCGGCGACCTGGCCGCCGCCGGTCAGCCCCACGGTCAGGTAGCCGCGGTCGTGGAGGAACCGGGGGAGGGTGACGAGGGCGTCGTCGAGGGCCGCCGGCTCGCGGTCCTTCCGCTCGTAGTTGACGACGCGGTGGACCGGAGGATAGAGGGAGGTGAAGATGGACATGTGGGAGGGGGCGGTCAGGGGGGCCTGGGCGATGGTTTCGGCGAAGCGGACCGCTTCCCCGGCGAAGGCGTCGATGCGGGGGCTGGTGGCGCGTTCGGCGCCGTAGCATCCGAGCCGGTCGGCCCTGAGGGTGTCGATGGAAAAGAGCACGATCGGCGGCCGGGCCGAGGGACCCGGTTCCCCGGGGCCGGCCCCGCCGCCGCACCCGGCCAGGACCGCGGCCAGGAGGCCGGGACCGGAGCGGAACCGGAAAAACTGTCGGCGAAAGCTGTTCATGCGCGCTGGGCTCGGGCGAGTATAGCACAAACCGGTCGCGCCGCCGAGGGCGCCGCGGGGGAGGGGGCCCGGCCCCCGGCGTCGCCGCCGGGGGCCGGGCCGGGGGGTCAACGGGTGACGGGGACGTCGCCCGGGCGCCCGAAGTAGGCCGCTCCCAGGCCCCGGATGTGCCAGGAGGAACGGTACTTGCGGTAGACGGCCGGGAGGTCGGTCCCGGTTCCGGTGTAGTCGGCGGGAACCGGAACGTCGCCCGTTTGTCCGTAGAAGAACCGGGTCAGGCCCCGGATGAGCCAAGTCCCGGACGCGGGCCGGAAGACGGCGGGGAGGTCGGCCCCGCCCGCGAAGGCGGCGTAGGCCGGAATGTCCCCGCTGCGGCCGAAGTAGAAGCGGCTGATCCCCTCGAGAGCCCAGAGGCCGTTGGCGGCGCGCCAGACGGCGACGTCGGCGGTTCCGTCCCCGTCGTAGTCGGCGGGAACGGGCCGGTCGCCGGCGGCGCCGAAGTAGGCCTTGCCCAGGTTCCGGAGGATCCAGGTCCCGGCGGAGGGCCGGAAGACGGCCCCGTCGACGCTGCCGTCGCCGTCGTAGTCGGCGGGGACGGGCACGTCGGCGGCGCCCCCGAAGTAGAACCTGGTCGTCAAGCGGACCGACCAGAACCCGGACGCGGGCCGGAAGACGCCGCCCAGGTCGGTTCCGCTCCCGTCCCAGTCCCCCGGGACCGGGACGTCCCCGGCCTGTCCGAAGTAGCCCGAGCCTTCGCCCATGACCGCCCAGAGGCCGGTCCCGGGCCGGAAGACGGCGATCTCGTCGGTGCCGTCGCCGTTGTAGTCGCCGGAGCGGAAGACCGGCTGGGCCGGGGTGGGGCCGGGGGCGGGGAAGTCGCCGCAGGTGACCCCCTCGTAGTCGCTGCCGTAGCTGAGCTGGTGGGGGTTGCAGACGTAGTAGACGTCGGTCCCCGGAGCCCACTGGAGGTTCCAGAGGCGGTTGTTGACCTCGGGGACGTTCTTGTTCCCGGTCACGCCCCAGAGCTCCCCGTCGCAGCCGAAGCCGAGGCCTTCCATGTCCTGAACCCGGACGCCGATGATGGGGCAGTAGATCGCCCCCACCACCGTCTGCTGGCCGGAGACGGGGTCGATGACGGCGATGAGGTCGCCCTTGCCCCGCTCGTTGACCACCGCGTAGAGGGTGAGGTCGGAAGCGAAGGCGATGTCGTCGATGTCGCGGTGCTCGGGTTCGGCCTGGACGACCAGGTAGTCGTCTCCGGCAAAGGCCCCGTAGATGGGGAGCCCGGTGGCGGTGTCCACCTGGATGAGGAGGTCGTAGCTGTCCCGGCGGACGCTGGCCCAGACGGTCCCGGTCTCGGGGTTGGCGGTGAGCCCGTCCACGTCCTCGATCTCGATCGTCCCCAGGGCGCCGTGGACCGTTCCCAGGGGGACGGGGTAGGAGGTGAAGATCCCCGAGACCAGGTCGAAGGTGCCCAGGTAGTTGTAGTTGACCCCGTAGAGGGTGTCGTCGGAGTGGTCGTAGATGATGGCCTCCACACCGGCCGTCCCGGTGGTGGAGCCGAGGGGCTGCTCCAGGGTGGCGGGGTCGAAGTCGAAGGTGTCGACGGCGGAGAGGAGGTTCTTATACAAGCCGTCGGGGCCGTTCTGGGCGATGACGTAGCAGCGGCGGGCGGGGGGGGGGGGGACGGCGGGGGAGGGCGTGGCTGCGGGGGAGGGAGTCGCGGTCGGGGGCGGGGTGG
>Ga0116162_10001175_pt1 | contig 17475 bp, 13 predicted proteins | sample AD_UKC105_MetaG_FD_89875 | JGI IMG/M metagenome (GOLD analysis project Ga0116162, IMG submission 89875) | Active sludge microbial communities of municipal wastewater-treating anaerobic digesters from Hong Kong - AD_UKC105_MetaG | ecosystem: Engineered > Bioreactor > Anaerobic > Digestate... | reverse complement strand
TTATACTTCCCATAAGTTTCATAATACCTTTTAATGCAGTTTGCAGCATTCCGGTTTTTCACAGGCGCTGCCATAAGCAATGAAACAGCAAAAAGTATTACTGAAAGCACCATAATTATTTTTCTCATGATTTTTCTCCTGATAGTTCTTTAATGCACCCTACTCTCTAAGCACAAATCCCCTTATGATAAGCCTGAAATAATTAATATCAGTCTGCCTTGCCGGAACTTCAGGCTGGAGACATTCTTGGCCAGAAAATAAATTTCAGGGATTATATATAGAAATTGCATGCCAACCTGAATGCAAAAAACAACATGTCAAACCTATTTTTCAAACAAAACACCAATCGCGAAGACAGCATAAAATATGCCCCTGAAAACACTGTATCTGTTTAAAGCATCATGCCGGATTTCACAGAATAGATTAAGCAATCCGGTTATTCAGGCAGATCCCTAAAAAATCCTTTTCAGTTTTGCAGCCTTTTTTTAAACTGCTCAAAACCGGTATAAACCGTCCGTATATTACAACCGGTCAAAACACTATTGAGATAAAATACATGAAATTCAAAGCAGTAATTTTCGACCTTGACGGCACCCTACTTGATACCCTTGACGATCTTGCGGACTCAATGAATGCTGCACTTGAAAACCATTCCTTCGGCACTCACGCCGTAAGTGACTATAAAATTCTTGTGGGTAAAGGAATGAGAAACCTCGTTACAATGGCTCTTCCCCCGGATAAGAGATCAGATGAAATAATCACTGCATGCTATAATGAAATGTTTGAGGAATACGGTAAAAGATGGGACCGGAAAACCCGGCCCTATGAAGGTATAGGCGCTCTTCTGGATTCTCTCACTGATAAAAGAATACAGATGGCAATACTTTCAAATAAGATAGATGATATTACACAGCCTGTCGTCAGGAAGTATCTCGGGAAATGGAAATTTGAAGCTGTTTTCGGCGAACGTAACGGCATACCGAGGAAACCTGATCCGTCATCACTTTTTGAAATAGCGCGAATCATGGGCCGCATGTCTGAAGAGATAATATGCCTTGGAGATTCAGGTTCGGATATGACTGCAGCAATCAGCGCAGGCATGTATCCTCTGGGAGTACGATGGGGATTCAGGGACGCAGAGGAACTTCTCGTTCACGGAGCTGAAAAAGTCATCGGGAAACCTTCCGAACTCCTTGCCTATTTTTAAATCGGTGATATGACTTCCGTGTCCCGGAAATAGAACCGGCAAATTTTCACGTTACAGATGTTCTTACCGTATTTTCAGATTGGTCTTTTCACGATGTTTAGCCATGTGTATATATCTGTGCTTTGCAGCTTCCGCGAGATGAACAATCTGCGATTCGAGATCTGTCCCTTCCAGCAATTCCCTGAATTCAGGAATTTTATTTATCCGATCACTGTAACGGACCCCTTTTGATGAATCAACATCAAGTGTTATATCATCTAACCGTATATCAGCTCCTCCCTTAATACTCTTTTTTACAATTTCAATTGCAGCCATGGAAAAATTGTTCATAAGATCAACCCTGTCTTCAGAAAGATTTATCTTATCTCTGAATGAACGTGCGACTCCCCTTACTTCAGCTGTTATTGATTTAGTGTCACCCATACAGAACCTCCCTGGTGAACTTCGGCTTTTATTAATTATATAGAACACTGAAAGGGAATCAAGTTAATCTTCAGTATTAAAAAGCTGTTATCAGCTAAAAAATGAAGGCATTAAAGGGATTTTGCAACATATCCGGGCTATAATCCTTGACACATGGGCAATTTTTATTATATTTTATATACAGTCTTTTATAATTTTACAATAAATCTCTTAATTTTAATTTAACATCTAATCAGAATTAAGTACCGATTTTTAAAAACATATATATAACAACTACTTTGTTCCGGGGGGATACAGACATGAACGAGAGAATAGATATACCTGACGGTGAAGAAAAAATTCTATATACTGAAAGATTCAGAGAAATCGCGAAAAGTTTTAAAAGGAAAGGATGGCTGTTTGTAATAATAGCATTCATCATCACAATAATAATAATAGCATCCTACACCACCGGAAGGGTAAGTGCAATGGATCTCACAATTACTGTAGCTATCATGTCAGTTTTATCGTTTCCCTTTATACTATCGGCTTTCAACAAGGGGTCGCAGTTAATATCAGATATTGAATCTGATCGTGTCCAGATAGTCACAGGAATCGTAACAAAAATAAAATCAGAAAAGAAGAGGAGCAGAACACTGAAACTGCTCATTCTTGACAGGGCAAAGATATATATTGATGAAAAATACTGCAAGGAGTTCCAGGAGAATGACAGGATACGCATTGTGCGCGGGGTCTCATCCAGAATTGCGGTACTTGCCGAGTTAGATGCTGAAGTCCGGTAATTAATTCCAGGCATCAAGGCGGGCATGAAAATCAGGGGGACCTGAAATAATAATTTCCGGAGAAAATTAATGGGGAAAACATCCGGCTCATTGAGCAGCTTTTTTCTGAAAAAATATAATACAGCCTCTTTCATGTCGATGCAGCGCGCAGCTGTATTCATGTGGATGCAGATCATTTTTATAGGGCTGCTCTTTCTGTCAATGACGAGCACCAACATCTTCTCACCTCATGTTGCGACTCTATTTTATAATTTAAGCATGAGTACAATTATAGCCGGTTTTATCCTGTCTCTTTTCATACTGAAAGCCGGATTTTATAAAGCAGCTATATACCTTGGGATACTTCTTCCATTACTGCTTGTAACTGCGCAGGCATTCATGGTCGACACCATGACCGGAAAATTTATATACCTCCTCTACCTGATGATTTTCATTGTAATGGCTTCACTGTTCGGAACCAGACTGACTATATCATTATCCACAGTGATTGTCATTATTTCAGGAGTTTTCATTGTATCAACATCCGGTGATATAATCCCTGCGGATAAACATGCTTCAAGTATCGCGAATTTTTCAATAGTTGCCATATATATTTCTGTATTATGTATGCTTATCTTTAAAATAGTCAGGGCAACGCTTAACGAGACTGAAAAGAAAAACGACGAACTGAAGAAATACCTGGAAGAGATACAGGAGATAGTCAGCACATGCACTGACGTTGCTGTAATCCTTAAATCAACGACAGGCGCGCTCTCATCCAATGCATCAACCTTTTCAGACAATGCCCAGTCACAGGCGGCAAGCGTTGAGGAGATAACCTCCACACTTGAAGAAATAGCCGCTTCATCTGAATCAGCGGCGGACCTTACAGTTAAACAGAGCGAAAGAATACTTGTCCTGATAGAGAACCTTAAAGAAATGTTCGAGCTTGTTTCAAGCGGCAGGACCAACATGGGGCAGGCCCTTGAATTTAAAAGCGACCTTGACAGAATGATCAATGAAGCAATAGAAGAGATTAAAAAATGCAGGGTTGCTATGGACAGGGCAATGGTGAGCAGCCGCAAGGTAAGTGAGGCAACGACACTTATAAATGAAATATCAGATCAGATCAACCTCCTTTCACTTAATGCATCAATTGAGGCAGCGCGGGCCGGAGACCACGGAAAAGGCTTTGCCGTTGTTGCGGATGAAGTCGGGAAACTCGCGGAAAAAACGCAGGTAAATGCCAAGGAAATAACTTCTCTCGTGTCGCTTACTGAAAAAGAAATGCAGATGACCAATGACACTCTGGCCAAGGTAAACGAATCATCAGAAGAAGTTCTCAATGTTGCTTCAAAATTCGGAGATATTGTAATGGATGTCAACAGTATATCCCAAAAGGACCTCACTATGAATGAGGAACTTCAGAGCAATGCCTCCACTGTACTTAAAGGCTCTGATGAAATAAAAAGCTCAATGCAGGAGCTGAAGTTTGCACTTGAAGAGATAGCAAAATCTATCGCGGTAATAAATGAATCAACTCAATCCCTTGCAGCAGGAGCTGAAGAGATAACAGTTTCATCCCAGGATCTTTCAGATTCAGCAGTTGACCTTAACAAAATTCTGGCAAGGAACCGGGAGGAGCAGGATTAGCCCCTCCCTCCTTTAGTCACGGGAACCCCCGGGCGGCCATATTCACGTCATCCCGGTTTTACATTTTAATTCCGGCAATCATTTTTCCTCATGCATACAATATAATCTTGAAACATGCCGGCCTGGCATCTATTATTAATCCAGGGAGAGCTTAAAAAAATGAAGATTGTAATAGACACCAGTACATTCGTAAATCCCGTGACACAGAATGATTTCGGTGACAGTCTCGAATCAGCCATTGACAGGTTCATTAAAATTTCTGTCGCAAAAGAGATAAAAGTATATACTCCAACCTCAATTTTCAGGGAACTCTCACATTTCGCCCCGGAAGGGGCCCTGAAAAAGCTCAGAAAAATTGCAGTCATACGGGGCCCGGACCTTTACAGCATGCAGTTCCCTGCAGCAATTTTCCACACATTTATCGCGGATATAAGAGTCAGAATAAACAAAGGGCTCCGCATTGCCGAGGAGGCGATAGAAAGCTCAAAAACAGCGGACAGTATAAGGCGTATCAGAAACGAATACCGGGCAGCCATGAGATCCGGTATAATCGACAGCGTAGAGGACCTTGACGTTGTACTCCTGGCGAAAGAGATCGGCGGCACAATTCTTTCAGCAGATGAGGGGATACTCAATATGGCAGACTCTCTCGGGATAGAGGTCTTTTCATCTAAAGATTTCATAATAAAATTCGATACAGGTGGAGCCAATGAAGAGCGACCCTCTTGAATATCTGGAGTATGAAGATATAAGATACGCAAGATACAGGGACAAGGAGGGGGAGATCTCCAGGGGAACCGCTATTCTCTTTGATGAAAAAAATAAGCGGATGATCCATGACTATCCGCACATTTACCGTGTATACAGGCTGAGGGAAGGGATTAAACGTTTTTTCGGAAACGACTGGTTCTACGCGGAGGAAAAACTCGACGGCTACAATGTGAGGATACTGAAACATGACAACAGAATAATAGCGGTTACAAGGGGCGGGATTATCTGCCCCTTTTCAACTGAATGGGTGCATCACTGGATGGGGAGGTACAGGATAGATGATTTTTTTGAGTTGTACCCTGACAGGATACTCTGCGCCGAATTTCTTGGAGACAACCCTTATAATTCTAAACGGGACCCAACCCTCCCCGCAGGCATGTCGTTTTTCTGTTTCGACATCATGATGCCTGGAGGGAAACTGATGCACCCTGAAGAGAGGTATTCCATTCTCGGAAACCTGAATCTCCCGCAGATCCGGAGTTTCGGAAAATTCAGGATCAAAGACTTCAGCAGGATCAGTGATATTGTCCTTAAACTCAACAGCGACAGGCGGGAGGGGATAATTTTTAAAAAAGTAAACGGGGATAAAGCGATAAAATTCGTAACCGCAGAATCAGATCTTATTGATATAGAACAGTTCCTTCCCTACTTTTATGATATTGAGCCGGGGTTCTATTCAAACAGGCTGATGCGGATTTCCCTCTTCGCCGGGGAGTTCGGGCTGGACCTGGAGGAATATTCGCGCAAAATCGGAGACGCTATTCTCAAAGGATATTCATCTCTTGAAAATTACAACGGTTCTTTCGAAAATTTCACAATATATATGCATTCACTTGATAACTGGAAGCTGTTAAAAAAACTGATTGTGACTCATATAGATATAGTCCATGATGAAATTGAATTAAAAGAGCTCAGCGGTGTAAAGCTTTACAGGATCAGATTTTCACGCAAACATAAAAAGAGCACTGCGAGATACAGGGAGATCTTAAGCGGGCATGAAGAATAGAATCAAATTTATCATATTGTCCCACAACAATAAGACAGAGAAGAAAAAAGAGAATCGCTTATGAAAATAATAGACCTTTCCCATAAATTCGATTCAATGACACCTGTATATCCGGGAACTGAACCGCCTTCAATTTCCCATGAGGCAACAATTGATAACAACGGGTTTTCTGAAAAATTACTGACATTCTCCACACATACAGGTACACATATAGACGTCCCTGCGCATATTATTAAAGGAGGAGCTGCTATTGACACGATGGAAATCTCCAGATTTACAGGAAGAGGTTATGCTGTTGATGTTTCAAAATGCAGTTACGATCTGATTACAATAAAAGACCTTATAATTTATGAAGAAGATATAAAAAAAGCCGACTTTCTTATACTTCACTCCGGCTGGTACAGGTATTGCTGGAGTGACAGTTACTTTACCGGATTCCCTGTATTATCACATGAATCCGCTGAATGGCTGACCGGATTCAATCTAAAAGGAATAGGCGTTGATACTATCTCTGCAGATCCGGTTGAATCTACAGATTACAGTAATCATATGACTCTTCTCAGCAACAATATAATAATAATTGAGAATCTGAAAGATACAGATGAACTTACGGGAAAAGAATTCACCTTTTACGCATTTCCTCTCAATATAGAAAACGGCGATGGTTCACCGGTAAGAGCTGTCGCGATTATCTGAAGAGAAGCAATCCCCCCTGCCGGGGTGTACAGCAAGAGGAGAAAGCTGACAATACTTCAGCTTCAGAATTTTTCGAAGCCATCCTCCTCAAATATTTTTTCATCTGACTTTTCATTAGAGACATTCTTCTGTTCCGCTTCTTTACTCTGCATGGAAATTTCTTCTTTATTCCCGGGTTTAACCTCGGCTTTCGGTTTAGCCGAGACTTTAGTTTTACGGGCAGTCTCATATTTTTTGGTCCGGGCCAGACCTTTTTCATCAGTACTTATCTTAAACCTTTTCATCATTGCAAGGAGTTCCTGGGCCTGCCCTGCCATCTCCTCGCTCGCTGATGCCGTTTCCTCAACAAGGGCAGCATTCTGCTGAGTCATAGTGTCAAGCTCCATAACCGCTGTATTGATCTGCCCCATCCCCTGTTTCTGTTCCTCCGTTGAGGCTGTGACTTCAGAGATAATTCTTCCGACCTCTTTTACCGATGCTATAATCTCACCTAAGGATTCTCCACTACGACTGACATATTCAGTCCCCTGATTTATCTTGTCCTGTGAATCCTTAATAAGTGCTTCAATCTCTTTTGCGGAATTACCGGCCCTCTGAGCAAGATTACGGACCTCGCTGGCCACAACAGCGAAACCCCTGCCCTGGTCTCCGGCCCTCGCGGCCTCAACCGCCGCATTAAGCGCAAGCAGGTTGGTCTGGAATGCTATCTCATTTATTACCGCGATTATCTCCCCTATTTTTTTACCTGAATCACTTATCTGGTTTATTGATGTCACTGTGCTTTCAACGATCTTTCCTCCATCTTCAGCCAGTGAAGTTGAATTCAGGGCAATTTTATTCGCCTCAACCGTATTATCTGAATTCATCCTAATGGAAGCCGTTGCCTCCTCCAGTGTTGACGCGATCTCTTCAAGAGAAGACGCCTGCTCTGATGTGCGCTGTGACAGGCTCTGGTTTCCCGTAGATATATCATTAACCGCTAAAGTAAGGTTCTGCACCGATTCTTCAACATCTGAAATAAGCCTTTCAAGGTTGTCCCCGGCAGCATTCAGGGCCTTCGCCAGTTTTCCCAGTTCATCATCCTGCTCCAGTTCTATTCTCTCAGTAAGATCACCATCCGCAAGTTTCTGGGCAAATGCAAGCCCGAGCCCTACAGGTTTAGACACGGATCTTGAAAGAACAATTGTAATTATTATTCCTATAAGGAGAGAAGCACCGAGAATACCAAAAAGGTATAAAATCACCCTCTCCATAGCTTCAAATTCTGCAACGATCTTTCCTGCTCCCTTCTTTATAGTTTCGGCATGCAGTTCATCAAGTCCGGTCTCTACACTTAAAAACTGCTGATACCATGCATCCATTGACGCCTTAATCTGGATGCTGTCATTATTTTTCAGAGCAGCATCCCATTCATTCATTCTCTTTCCGAGATCCATATAAACTGAAACATACTTTTGAGTTAATGTTTTCTCCTCAACGGACATTCCTCTATTTCTGATCTCCTCAAGAAGCTTAACGTTTTTCTCTCGAAGCTTGCCTATATCATCCAATCTCTTTTTGACTTCACCGGTATTTCCCTCTGATAAAGCAAGGCTGGCTGCAAACATATTAATCCTGGCCTGCAGAAGATTTTTCATGATTGAATCCATATTTATAATGGCAAGAACACTGTTCTCCCTGTAGTCTCTGACAGCTTCCTGGGCACTTTTCATTGAACTCATTGAGAAAAAAATCACTGCGACCATAAGAAGAATAAGGACCATACAGCTTATCAGTACTTTATATGCAACTTTCAAGTTATTAAACCACTTCATAAACTCACCATCTTTTATTTTTTTTTTAAAATATTAAAGAAGCATTAATAAATACACTCCTCCTGAACTCAATGCGCAATACATGCTAACGGCATCCCGTTATTTATTTAAAATATAACAGTTTACAGACCAAGTGTAAAAAAAATCACAATTTTAAATTATAATTCCCCGGCAGACAGACGGCCGGCAAATACGGTGAAGTTTATTAAAAAATCCGGAGACAGGGCCGTCTCCGGATTTCATCTATTCTAAAGGCTGTTCAAGTATATTAAGATTTATATGGCAATACCCTCCCGGATTTTTAACCAGGTAATCCTGATGGTATTCTTCTGCCATATAAAACACTTTTAAAGGAGAAACATCCGTTACTATTTTTTTATATTTCCCTTCATTCAGCATCCTGTTTACAGTTTCATCTATCGCGTTCTTCTGTTCACGGGAATGATAAAATATTGCAGACCTGTACTGTGTACCTGTATCATTCCCCTGCCTGTTCAGGGACGACGGATCATGTATCCTGAAAAAATGTTTCAGAAGAGTCTCAAAGTTTACTTCACGCGGATCGTAGTAAACGAGAACAACCTCCGCATGCCCGGTCCTGCCGGTGACCATCTCTTCATATGCAGGATAAGGAATACCTCCTCCGGAATACCCGGCGTATGACCCTTTAACCCCTTTAACCTTTGAAAAATAGGCCTCAGTACCCCAGAAACATCCGGCACCGAAAACAATATAATCCAATCCTCTTTTAGATGCATAAACATCGGGAAACAGGAACATAAGTTCTCCATAACCTTTATCCTCCATCTCCTCTGCAGGAATAAATTTAAGTGCCGCTGAATTTATACAGTACCTCAACCCTGTCGGACGCGGCCCGTCATTGAAAAGATGCCCGAGATGGGAGTCTGCGGCTCCGCTCCTCACCTCTGTTCTTGCCATCCCGAAAGAAGTGTCCCTGATATGACGCATTTTTGTTCTCCCCAGGGGGGATGTAAAACTCGGCCAGCCTGTTCCGGAATCAAATTTTTCAGTAGAACTGAAAAGCGGCTCACCGGATACTATATCAACATATATGCCGGGCCGCTTATTGTTCCAGTACTCATTTTTAAAAGCAGTCTCAGTGCCGTTTTCACGCACAACCCTGTACTGTTCCGGCGTCAGTTTCTTCCTAAGTTCCCCGTCACTATAGGTCACAGGGCATGTATCTTCACCTTTAAGGTCCATATTCTCCTCCATCACCCCCCTGTCTGAACAGGAAAGTGCAGCAGTCATTATTAACAACAGAAGATAAGTTTTCATAATTACCTCCAAAATATTAAGACCATATGCCGAAAAGAGTGTTACAGCAATTTAGAGAAAACTAAACCTCTTTCTTTTTATTGGTTCTGTTAGTATTATGATTATTATAATAATGTTGTGCGGGAATAAGATTTTCGGCCATGCAAATTTAAAGGTTCGATAATTCCGATTTACCAGCTCTGAAAATTTAAGGCTTTATAAAAATTCAGCCGTTAAAATTTTTTATGGTAAAAATTTTAAGAACCGGGTAGAACTATTATCTGTCTATCTAATTGAGAACTATTACTGGAGACATGTTATGAAACTTAATGAAATGTATACTTTTAAAAGCCGATTTTTAGTTTTATGTGCCATCACGCTTGCGGGAGTACCTCTTCTGTTCCAGGGATGCGGAGGCCAGCGTATTGCAAGCGCTCCTGCATATGAAGGGATTCAGGCCGCGAAACTGGCAAAAGAGAAACGTAAAATGGATTTCTCCGGGGCAGCCGGCCTTGTAGACTCCATGGAAGAGAGCCCCGTGGTACATAACACCGAGGAGTATGATATAGTCAGGGAAAATGAGTTCAAGGATGTAAAAGAGAACCCCCTTTCTACATTCTCCATTGATGTGGACACCGCATCGTATTCAAACGTCAGGCGTTTCATCAATTACAACCAGCTTCCTCCCAAAGATTCCGTGCGTATAGAGGAGATGATAAACTATTTCAGATATGAGTACCCTCAGCCTCAGGGGGAACACCCCTTCTCTGTCACAACAGAGATATCTGAAGCGCCATGGAACACAAACAACAGGCTTCTCCTTATCGGCATACAGGGTAAGTCACTGGATTACAAAAACCTTAAGCCGAGCAATCTTGTTTTTCTGCTCGACACCTCGGGCTCAATGAATGATCCTAACAAGCTGCCGCTGCTTAAAAAGTCACTTGCCATACTTCTTGACGAACTGAGTTCAAAAGACAGGATATCTATCGTTGCCTACGCCGGTTCTGCAGGTCTTGTCCTGCCCTCAACTCCGGCCACTAAAAAAGATAAAATTCTGGATGCGTTCAACAGCCTCCGTGCTGGCGGATCAACTGCGGGCGGAGAAGGTATCGAGCTTGCTTATAAAATTGCCAGAGAAAACCTGATCAAGGAGGGAAACAACCGGGTAATCCTCTGTACCGACGGAGATTTTAATGTAGGCCAGTCTTCCACCTCAAACCTTGTGAGGATGATTGAAGAAAAACGGAAAGATGACATCTACCTTACAATATGCGGTTTTGGAATGGGGAACTACAAAGACGGCAGGATGGAACAGATAAGCAACGCAGGGAACGGTAATTACTTCTACGTTGACAACATCAAGGAGGCGCAGAAAATTTTCGGAAGGGAAATGCGCGCCAACATGTTCACTATTGCAAAAGACGTCAAGATTCAGATCGAATTCAACCCGCTGAAAGTTAAGGGATACAGGCTGATTGGTTATGAGAACAGGGTAATGGCGAAAGAGGACTTTGATAATGACCTCAAAGATGCCGGTGAACTCGGCGCAGGCCATACTGTAACAGCGATGTACGAGCTTATACCTGCCGGTTCAAAAGAGGATGCAAAAACTTCCGGCAGTCTTAAATACCAGGAAACGAAAATAAAACCGGATGCGGCAGGTAAAAACGAGATCATGACACTGAAGATGAGATATAAACCGATCAGGGAGAATAAAAGTAAACTTATCGAGAAAGCGGTAATTGATACAGACACAGCATTCTCCAGGACAACTGACAATTTCAGGTTTGCATCATCTGTTGCCGGATTCGGCATGCTCCTCCGTGAATCAAAATTCAAAAAAGATCTCACGGCTAAAGACGTTATGCGTATTGCCAAAGCCTCTAAAGGCAAAGATAAAGAGGGCTACAGAGCGGAGTTTATCACGCTTGTTGAGAAATACTCGCTCCTTTCCAGATAAATAAAAGCCCGGTGTTCCTGAAAAGGGATACCGGGAGTTCCCTTCCTTCATGCTTCAACCTTCCTTCAACAGTTTTATCAGGACTGCTTATTTTTGCTTAAAAATCCGCCGTTAATTTGACTTTGCCGTACTGCCTGTACAATTTTACAGCAGGATGGTTGCGTAATTTAACTATCTTCCGAGAAAATTTTAAGGGAGAAAGACCATGAAACGATTCAGAGTAAAAAGCCTGAAAAGTATTATCTCGCTTTTTGTCGTTGTCATCATAATAATACTGACTGTAATTCTGGTAACGACATCATACAACACTGCATATAACGCGGTCGAAAGGGCATTTGTCAATCAGGTGAATAATTTCAACAATGAAATTGATCGAAATATGAAGGACTTTTATAAAACAGAGATGGCCAATGCCGTTTTCCTGTCAAAGATACCTCAAATTGTTAATGCCTGCCAGACCGGCCAGTTTGAAGGAGTAAGATCCATCCTATCAGCCTTTTTCAATGAAAAAGGGATCTACGAACAGGTTTTTGTATCCAGCCCGGAACTGAAATCGGTTATATATGTATCAGCAAACGGAAAAGCCGATGGTGTAAGATGGGGAGAGATACCGGAATACAGAAAAAACGCGGAGGAAGCGCTTAAGGGCAATACCTACTTCAGTGATATAGGGAAATCACCTGTTACAGGGCTCACTGTAATTGTTGTGACAGCACCTGTCATGGCAGGAAAAAAGGTAATCGGGATTGTAGGGCTCCCTGTGGATGTGGGGACATTTTCCGTGAAACTTGTTAAAGATGTCACCATAGGTAAAACAGGTTATCCCTTTCTTACGAATCTTGACGGAATTACTTTCGCGCACCCTGATGAAAAAAATATTTTCAATCTTAACATCAATGATTATGATTGGGGAAAAAAAATGCTCACCATGCCAAGCGGGAGTTTAATCTTTTACAAGTGGGAAAACAAAGACAAGCTTCTCTCATTTGTAAGAAATGACACTAACCGCTACATTATCGGAACAACCATGTACCTCTCTGATATAAACAGCGAGGCCCGTCTTATGGCCCTTCTCATGGTAATTGTGGCAGTTTCATGTATCTTTATTTCCGCACTCGGGATATTTTTCTTCATTTCAAGAAGGCTTAAGCCTCTTGACCTGTGCAAGGACGTAATGAGCTCCATGGCTGAAGGGGACCTTTCCCGGAGATACACAGGGAGAAACAACGGGGATGAGATCGGGGAGATAGCTGATGCCATGAACAGGTCTCTTAACAGTTTTGAGGGGATCATTACAGAAATTATTAACAGCGCCCAGAACCTGGCACAGGCGGTTGAGCAGATATCAACAGGGAACCAGAACCTCTCTCAACGAACAAGTGAACAGGCTTCCGCGCTGGAGGAGATGGCCGCCTCCATTGAACAGGCAACAGCGACAATACAGCAGAACGCGGAAAATGCCGGAACTGCAAAAGACCTGACTGATCAGGGAGTTACAAAATCCGCGGAGGGTAACACAATAGCTACCGAAGCTGTAACTGCCATAAGTGAAATGAATGAATCATCAAAGAAAGTAGCGGAAATAACGGGCGTAATAAATTCTATAGCATTTCAGACCAACCTGCTTGCACTTAATGCTGCGGTCGAAGCTGCCAGGGCCGGAGAACAGGGAAGGGGATTTGCTGTTGTTGCAGGAGAGGTAAGAAATCTCGCGCAAAGAGCCGGCAGCGCGGCAAAGGAGATTGAGAATCTGATAAATGAAACTATAACAAAAGTGGAAAAAGGGACAGATCTGGTAAACATGGCCGGTACGGCCCTGTCGGAGATAACTGATGCAGCAAAAATAAGCGCAAAAATCATAACAGAAATCGCTGCAGCAAGCCAGGAGCAGAAAACAGGGATCGAACAGATTAACCAGGCTGTTGTTGACCTTGACATGATGACACAACAAAACGCCGCACTTGTTGAGGAAACCGCATCCGCGAGCGAAGAGATGGCCGGACAGGCGCAGGAACTTACAAGTATGATGAAAAGGTTTACTGTTTCAGATGAGAGTTAAAGCAACAGGAACCTGACAGTAAATTCCTGAATAATCATGCTATATCATAAACGGAAATCTGCTGGCAATGACTCCCCCCGGAGTCATTGCCAGCAGTATGATCAAATGGATAAATATTTTACCAAAAGTATATTTAAATTCACCAGAACACGCCAGCACATTCTCTCTATGTCTCTTTGCAACAAATATGTCATTTTTATTAAGGCGGTTACTCCGGAAAGAAAATTAACAAGAAAAGCTTCCTGATTACAGATAAGGCTACAAAAAAAACCGGATACGAGGACCGGGGCCTTATTATCCTTAAAATATAAATCAAACTGTTTCCACACAAAAAAAGTAACCTGAATTTTCTAATGGAAAGCAGATGAAAGATGCCAAAATTGGAAATAAAGCCGCAAAAAAACTCCAAACTGTTGCAATTCTTCTTTTAAAATATTATATTTTTATTTTAATGTTATATCTGCCCATTGACAGAATAACGTTTCCTGTTTATTTTATTATGCTTATAGTGCAGAATATGTTAATAAGGTTGATAATTCGTGAATGAACTGGTTGATAATATTTCAATATATATTATTGAAGATGAATTGCTGATATGCGATATACTCTGCGATGTTATCGGTTCTATTAAAGGGTGCATACTGGCAGGAGGCACAACAAACGGAGCAACGGCATTAAAAGATATATCTGAATTCCAACCGGACATCGTTTTCGCGGATATAAAACTCAATAATGAAAACGGCTTTGACCTGATAAGCAGGATCAAATCACAGTTTCCGGAGATAAAAATTATAATATTATCAGGATACTGCAACAAAACCCTTATAGGTCAGGCGATCAAATCAGGTGCGTCAGGTTATCTGACAAAAAATCTGAAAATTGATTATATTGAAGATGCTATAAAAAATGTATATCATTCAGCCTCTTTTTATATACCTGAAAATGTCGGTTACAGAATTGATGAAGTGCTCTCGGATATAAATTTATACCCGAACCAGTTTTTACTGACTAAAAGAGAAAAAGAAATTCTTATCCTCATCGCAAATGAGTTCAGCACAAGGGAAATTGCTGAGAAACTGCAGATCAGCGAAAAAACAGTGAGGAACCATAAATCTCACATGATGCAGAAGCTTGACATAAAAAGCGATGCGGGCCTTGTGAAATACGCATATTACATGGCCTTTATATAATTATTATTCCAATTCACACACATGTATCTAAACAACTCCCACGCCCCGTTATAAGAGCAGGAATAAATCAATATACCTTCATACAGCATACTTTTATACAATCACGCAAAAAAATATTTCATGAGTTTAAGGACCGGAAGATACCTGTTTTTTACTTGATTCAGGATTATAATAATTATTATATTTTATAATATACAATTTCCTTTATATACTCTATGACTCCCGGAGAACGTAATGAAAAAGTTCAGAATTCTGTATTTTATTATATTAACAGCCATTATATTTCTCTCCCCTGCCCCTCCGGTTTATTCATCAGATCCGGTCACTCTTGAAGAGACAAAATTCCATGCCACTATATTAAAAGACGGCAAACTTGAAGTTCTATACACAATTACATTTACAGAGCATCAGAACAGGGACAGGATAAGATCAATCGGGCAGTTTATTGAACCGATGGTTATAATTGAATCATGGGGAGTCTCAAAAGGGAAAAAGTTCAAAGTCACTATGAGCAGTAACGGCAACGGGTATTATGCGGCAATATTCAACACCCGCACCGTATCCGATAGTAAATACAGCATCAATATTCGCTACAGGGTTGATAAAAGCGTCGTATCAGGGACCAAAAAGGATGGCGTCGACTACGCGGCTTTCTGGTGGCCCCCTATACAGTGGGACCTTCCGATAAAAAAACAGGTTGTTCAGATTATAACACCTGTAGAGATCCCGAGAAAATACAGAAAGGCTGAACAGATAAAAGATGATCTTGTCAACAAATCTGGGATTATTGCCAATACCGACACAGTGAATAAAAATGACAGGTGGATATACTACCCTTCACTCTGGAAAGGGAAAAACTACCTCTCCCTTCATATCGAAAAGAAGAACCTGGGAAGGAGATACAAACAGGACGTCTCATTTTTCTATCCGGGAAAATACACATCCATAGGTGCGGAGGGAGGGACATACACCCTTGACAGTTTCAGTGCCGGGAACATAATTGAAGAAGGTGATTTCACAATCAATTCAGGTTCGGCCTTTATCAACATACTGCCTAAAATAAATGACGCAAGGAGCATTAACGATAAAACGACATACTTTGCAGTAATAAGAGAAGATGGCAAAAGGAATATTTACCGCAGGCTGGTAAAATCTGAACGGACTCTCGCTTACACCAAGGTATCGGTATTTAACGGCATAACATATAAAAAACCCTCAAAAAGCATAACTGCCAAATTCCGCTACTATGTTGATGAAGATGGCAATAAAGACTACAGGCATTTTGATCTCATCACCTCGAGACCTGTTGAAAAAGGTGAAATCCTGGCATATATGTTTCGTGTACAGGGTTTATCTTCAAAAGAATACAATTTTGAAAAAAGGCTCTTTGACGACAGGTTCAAAATAAACTACCTGTACCAGGGAATCAGCCTGTCCAAACCGTTTAAAGGCCTGATTCTCTCTATAAACCAGCCATTCAAGGGAAAGTCAGGAGAGGAACATTTCGCGGACTACAACAAGTCCCGCCCCTTTACTGTAAAGACCGGGGACCTTGAGCTGTTCAAAGAATGGCAGTATATTGAAAATGTAAAGGACGCTGAGGCCGGCGAAATAGATAAAGCAGTCTCGTTCAGAGCCCAGTCAGTCAGATGGAAGAGCAATGATATCCCGGATCTTGCGATTGAACTCTACGCTCCATACAGGTCAGTGGACATAGGCCCCTTTGAGTCTATGGCAGTCCTCTTTAATGATGCCACCGGCGGGAAGCTCACTTCAGCACACAGTGATATTTTCTACAACCTGCTGGGGATAATTATAGGTTTCATCATATTCTCCTATCTGCTGAACTTTTTTATCCTGGTTACCGAAATGGCTATTGCCGGCCTTTTTGTCTACGCTGCAGGCCGGCTCCTCAGAATTGATCTTTTCAGTAAAATTTTCTTCCCTTCAGGAAGAAAATACTTCAGCCTTAACTCCGGATGGGTATTCAGTTTCAACTCACTCATAGTGCCGTTCAGGATTGCCTATTATTTCATCTCAGGCATACTGGCGATTCTGCTTGTTCTGCTGAAACTACACCCTGCGATAAAAAAACGGTTTGAGAAAAAACCTGACTATATAGCTCCGGAAATTCAATTAGAGACTTTCCGTACAGGTGAAGCGATAGAAAATCTCACTCCTGTTGAGACAGCTGTTTTCCTGAACAGGCCGTCAAAAGCGGTCCAGATTATTGTAATGGATCTCTTCAGCAAAGGATACCTGGATATAATCAACAGGAACCCGCTGCAGATAAAGATACTGAAGGAAAAAGATGATTCTCTGGCGCAGTATGAATCCGCCTTTCTCGACTCAATAGCTTCAGACGGCACGCTTGCAAAAAACAGCATCCCGGTCATACTTAAGTCAGTAACCACAAGCCTGCAGGGTAAAATCTGGAAGGCCGACATAGAGAAGACGGCCGAAGTCTATTCAAAAAAAGTGGAGAGCCACTGGAACGACTTTACCGCCCATGAACCTGCCAGGAGGAGGAGTTATTTTGAAAAAAACCACCCATGGATTATAATCAATGACAGTTTCAGCCGCGAGCCGGATACATGGATCAAAGACATTGTAACTGAGAGCGGGACAGAAGTTTCAAAACCTGTTGAATTTTT
>Ga0116162_10001173_pt1 | contig 17505 bp, 17 predicted proteins | sample AD_UKC105_MetaG_FD_89875 | JGI IMG/M metagenome (GOLD analysis project Ga0116162, IMG submission 89875) | Active sludge microbial communities of municipal wastewater-treating anaerobic digesters from Hong Kong - AD_UKC105_MetaG | ecosystem: Engineered > Bioreactor > Anaerobic > Digestate... | reverse complement strand
TCATAAAAAGCTTGATCATATCTCCATCCGCTCATTTTAATAATACCGGCTGCAAGTAAATCATTTATGGGAGCTTCACCCGTTTGTTTCTCGTAACCACGAATAAATAAGGGTTTTCCACTTGTATTTAAGGATATTGTACAATAATCATTAATCAAATGAACATCAATGTGAATATTTGCATTTTCGCGGTCAACCGAAGGGCGTAACCCAAAACGCTCTCGAAATCTGTCAACTATGGCGTCTTTTACTACTAATGCGGTATATTTACTATGTCGCAGTTGCTCTGAATTACTAACTGCATGTATTACTAAACTTTTATCAGGACCAAATATTTCTTCCCACTTTATTGTACTGGCAAGACTATATAATGAATCTTTATCAGTTACTTTGCCTTGGTTTAAGGGCTTTAACACGAACAAAGCTGTACGCAAATATAGATTTGCTTTATACATCAGCATGTTGTCGGATTCAAAATATACGCTTCGGCGATTGATTGATATATTAGTTGCCCCAAGTTGTTTCAACTCATCGGCTAACACTTGTTCTAATCCTGCAAGTGTTTTTGCAACATATTTATTACTTTTCATGTTGCAAATATAGTTATACTTTATTTATTCATTTGGAGAATTTATATCGTTTCTACATGGCGTAGTCTTATATCGGTGTAAGAGTTCTCTTTTAAAATCATTTTCGGCATCATATAACGCACTAACTTTCTCAACAGGTAAGATATTTTTAAACTTATTGTGATATTCAAGCATTAAATTAGCCCGCTCTTGATTAATTTCCACTTTACGATCTAACTTTTCTTCAAGTCCATCTTTACTTAACTTTTCTTTATTGTGTCGTAAATCTCTATGAATGTTGTGTTCTTCGCTTATTAAATCATTTATCTTTTTGTCGTATTCGTTGTAGATAGGCCAAAATGCTTGAGCTTCTTCAACCGTCAGGTCAATTTGTGTTGTGATAAATGCTACTTTTTCTGTTTTAAATTTGTTGTAGTTGGCATGCTTTCTCCCTTGTGCAATACCTTGCACAGATATAGCAATCAGCAAAATAAGTAATATGTGTTTTGTTTTCATTATAGATAAAATTTATACTATTCAAGTTCAAAATACAAGTCGTATTCAATATTATTAAGAGCAAGGATATATTCTTCTAATTCTTCGCTGCTAAATTCCGATTCTATACTCTCGTCTTCGCTATTTATGTAAGTATAAAATAAATAATCGTCGGTAATTAAGCTCTCAATTATAGTGTCATCTTCGGAATATGCTGTTTGTGTTTTAATTGGGCTTGTGATATCTTCTTTGTCAACAAGCAAACTTAAGCCGCTTTTCATTAAAAATGCAAGTGCCAAAAGCCCTGCTGCCATATAAATGTATGGTTTAAAAATATCGAAAGTTCGTTTATACGATGTGCGTTCCTTATCTTCTTTAATTCTGTTTACTATCTTATCCGGTAGATCGTCGAAATAAGATTTCGGTGTTTTAAATGGGTTTTTTTTCGATATGTTATTTTCTTCTTTCAGCATTTTCGGTTTTGTATCTAAATTATTAGACATTAAAATAATACAATGGTTTATTCTTCTTTCAATATTTCTTCAATTTTTTTTACAGCATGATGATAAGATGCTTTTAAAGCTCCTACCGAAGTCTTCAAAATTTCTGATATTTCATTATATTTTAAGTCATCGTAGTATTTCATATTAAAAACTAATCTTTGCTTTTCGGGAAGCTTTAATATTGCTCGTTGCAATTTATATTCAGCTTTATCTCCATCAAAATACTCATCTCCCTTAAGCGACAAAATAAGTTGGTCTTCGTAGTCGGTTGCTGTAAAAACATAAGAACGTTTTTTCTTCTTGATAAAATTTAGTGTCTCGTTGGTAGCAATTCTGTATAACCATGTAAACAAACTACTATCTTCTCTGAATTTTTCTATGCCTCTGTATGCTTTTATAAAAGTTTCTTGAAGTAAGTCGTCTGTGTCGGCATGACTAATTACCATTTTGCGGATATGCATATAAAGACGTTTCTGATATTTTTCAACCAAAATTTTAAAAGCCTGTTCAGATTTGTCCTTACTTTTAATTCCTGAAACTATATCATTATCATCAGCAAATTGCATACAGATACTTAGATTACTTTTAAATAATAAGGTTTAAATTACTAGTACATTATTATAAGACCTCGTACAAAGGTAGTTTATTTTTTGGCTTTACTTTATTTGTAATATTCATTAGAATGATTTCTGTTTTTTAGTTGGGAAAAAACTTATTAGCTAATCGTATAATAAAACAGATTAGTATCTTATTCCCCAAAAATATGGTCTTTCTTCTTGTTTACATTCTTTGATATAATCTGCGATTACCTTTGAATATTCTGCATAACTTACGTTTTTATGTCGTTTTTTATGTTCGGGTTTTTCAATAATCTGTTCATCGTTAAAGAACTCGATTGATTCTGCTGTAATCTTTTTTGCTCCGTTGTTAATATCAATTTCGAGGATAACTCCGGGTAGTCCTAAATAATCTTCAGGTCCTAATTTTTCGTTCCAATCTAAAGCAAACCAAGCAACTACTTCATTCATTTTAATTGAATCGTACCAATATGCATTCATACAGATTCGTCCAGCAACTTCTTTCATGTCATTTAGTATTTTCCACTTCTGTGAAACGATTGTATCATCAATTACATATAAGTCGTTTAGTGTTCTAATAACGTCATAGCTTTTATTGTTTTCTCTGTCTCTGTATATTATGTATTCAACTGTTCTACTTGACCAACCAGGATGTACATTGTCGTCTTGTTCTTCGTAGCGATAAGCTTTTGTATTAAACACTAAAGTGCTTTTATGGTCATATTCATCTGTTTGGCCCCACATGTACTCATATTTTTCTCTTGTGCTTTTACTCATATAATCAACTGCAACAATCTTTTTAACCCAATTGTGCGAAACTTTATAATTGATTTTTCCGCTTGTAGTTTGAGAAAAACAGGTACTAACAAATGATATTGCTATTATTAATACTGATAATGCTTTTTTCATAATGAGCTTATTATTAGTGCAAATTTATAAAAATTACCACCTTCTTCTTTTATTATTAGATTCTTCAAAGCCTTTAAGATTATACGACACACTCAACATAAAATATCGTGCCAATGTTGGTGATGAAGTATATTCGGTATAATTTTCGGTTGCAACTTGATAAAGATATTCTTTTTGATTTAATAAATCGAAAGCTGCAAGGCGAACTTCGAATCTGTTATTTTTACCAATCAATTGACGGATTGAGACATTAAGCAGCATTATATCGGCTACGTAGTCAAGTCTATCGCTTTGATAATTGCTCCAAGTAAAATTACCTTCCAAATATGATTTTTTAGCAAATTGCCATTTAAAGCCTGCTTCGGAACTATAATTAAGGATTACCTGATTTTGATTTGTTTGCAGTGAATATTTAACGTTTGAAGTAGAAACTCTACCATCAATATTAATATTAAGTTTAGCTCCGATATTAAGATCAAGCCCTAGTCGTCCACCGTAACTATCGGTTTTTGTAATGTTTTTAATACTATTAATATAAACAGGATTTTCAGAAAATCGAACATTACCCGATACATTAAGAGAAAGAATAGTTTTTATAATCGGTACATTCGACCATAAATAAGCGTAATAGCTGTTTCCACCTTCTACGTTTTCGGGTTTAGAAACTGTAACATAGCCAATGCTATCAACAAATTCAGTTGATTTATTATAAACAATTGAGTTCTCATTAAGGTTAGCTCCAAAGCTGAGCGAAACATTTGTAAACGAGGCTCTGTCCCAATAATAGGCACCGGCACTTATACTATGCGAACGCTCAGGCACGAGCTTGGTGTTTCCTTCGATTCTATATAAAGAATTGCTAAAACTGGATACAGGTTGCAATTGTGTCATCGAGGGTTCGTTTATATTGTAAGAGTATGTTCCGTATATTCGCATATTGTTTGGCAGTTCCCAGTTTGCCGAAAAGTAAGGCACAAAATTCATATAATCTTTTTGTGGTAATCCAATTCTAAGTTCAGTCCTTTGGGTTAATGCGTAATCACCTTTCAAACCAATAATCTGATATGCTCCTCCCATGGAAATATTTAAGCCTTCCCACGCATAATTTAAACTGGCTCCTAAACGATTATATAATACCGAATGAATATAATAATTACTTAAACTATCTATCATTGAATTACTTGCTAATACATCTTTTGTGAGTTTGGCTGACTCTTGAATCTTATTTGAGAAATTATAAAAAGTCATAAGCGACAGTCGTTTGCCAAATGGTTCAACATACATTAAACTACTTTTAAAATTATTTTGTGAACCTTGGTTGTCGTACAAAAGATTGATTCGTTCTACCTCATTTGTTGTTAGAAAATACTCGTTAATATTATCTATTGTATTATCGGAATTATTGTCGCTTAAATCGGCTACAGCACTAAAAGAGAACGAACGTCTTTTTTTCTTGAATTTGTGATTATATAAGCCCAAAACATTAACCGAATAAGCTTCGTTAGTAGCACTGTAATACACAGTATTTGAGTTTATATCAACCGAAGAATTGGTTTGGTAAATTTGGAATTGGTTATTAGTATTCGAGTTTTCTGATAATCTGGCATTAACTCTTATAATTGCAGTATTTGCGGAGTCGAATTCGTACTCAAATCGGGAGCTAACTGTATGTGAATTATTAAATTGATAATTATCGGTTGTATCATATCTAAAATATGATGTATCATTAAGAAATGTTTGTCGTTTTGTAAACTGGTCGTAAGTTAGATCAGACTGATTATAAAAGTAACTGGCATTAAATTTTGTTTTTTTATTAAAGTAATTATAATTAACACCTCCGCCATAATTTTTAGTAAAACCTTTATTGCTATAGTTTCCGCCAATCATGGATAATGATCTATGACCTCTGCCGCTTCCGAAACCAAAGTCGCCGTTATCAAAATCGGAATATGCCGAGCTACCTTTAAATTCTGTATATTCATCCCAGTTTACGCCACTATTATTCATGTTGTTGGCAAATCCTAAGAACGATAATTGTGATATTTCGTTAAATCTGTTAAAACTTCCTCTTGCTGCCCAACGCTGTTCGGTACCACCTGCTATAGAAGCTTTCCCAAAATGACCTTTTTTAAAATCATCTTTTAGTTCAAGATTCATAACTTTTTCGTCTGATCCATCGTCGATACCTGTTAGTCTTTCCTGCTCTGATTTTTCGTCATATACCTTTACTTTAGATATCGCTTCAGCATCAAGGTTTTTAGTTACGCTAGAGGGGTCGTCTCCAAAAAATGTTTTTCCGTCAACGTAAACTCTGTTTATATTTTTACCCATTGTTGTAATATTACCGTCGGCATCCACCTCAACACCTGGCAATCGCCTTAACAAATCCTCAACAGTTGATCCCGGAGGTACTTTAAAAAGTCTGGCGTCGTATTCTACTGTATCGCCATGTATAAACAGAGGAGCTTTAGCCGATTTTATTACTACTTCCATCAAAATTTCGGCTATTGGAGCAACAACTATATCTCCCATATTATAATCAGCTTGATTAAGTACAGGAATGTCTCTCTGAATTGGCATATAGCTTACATGCGATATTTTTAATATATAACCTGAATTTTTAATATTCTTAAACCCAAACTCTCCGTTAGAGTCTGATGTTGTATAATTTATAAGAGTAGAGTCGGAGCTATTAAGTAGCATAACAGTAGCCACAGGAACGGTTTCTCCTAAGGTATCTACAACTCGAGCACTTATATTTATATTTCTTGGTTGTTGCGAAAATACTGTTAAAGACAATAACAGTAAAAGAGCTAAATTTAGTAATTTCATAGATGGCATTATACAGTAATAATAAAACCGCATAGGTAGGGATTTTATTTTATACATGAATTAGATTTTTATTAATAAAATCTTAATGAATTGTAACCAATAATTATAACAAATGCTCAAGAGCTATGTTTAAGTTAGGATAAATAAATGTAAATCTGTTGCTTATAATTTTTTGTGAAGACACTTTTTGCCCTTTCAATAAAAGTTCTGATTTTTTGCCAAATAATAATTTAATTAAAATTTTGGGAATGAAAGGAATTAAGCTTTTTTTATGTAAAGCTTTTTTTAATGATAAAATTAATGTTTTATTGTCGATAATTTGAGGAGCCACAACATTATAAGTGCCATCAATGCTTTTGTTTTCAATTGCAAACAAAACAAATCTTACAACATCGTTGATACTAACCCATGGAATATATTGCTTCCCATTGCCTATTTTTGCACCAAGTCCAAGATTTATAGCTTTTATAATGGGTTTTAACATGCCGCCATCCTTTGATAGAATAGAGCCTAAACGCATTACTACAGTTCTTGTTTCTTTGTTCTTAAAGTTTGTTGCTGATAATTCCCACATATTACACACATCACTTAAAAAACCGGTTCCCATTTTATCATCCTCTGTAAATAAATGAGTATTACTATAAGGATAATAGCCAACAGCAGAGGCACTTATGTAAAGTTTAAGATTGATGTTTGAGGTTGTTACGGCATCAAATAGTAATTGAGCTGTTTGTACTCTACTGTTTATTATTTTTCTTTTTCTAGCTTTTGTCCATCTGCCTTGAGCGATTGAGGCACCTGCAAGATGAATGATTATGTCAACGTCTTTAATAATTTCTTCGGGAAATGATTGTAATTGCTGCCATGAAAATATATTGTTAATTCCAGGTAAGCGTTTATTTGAAGTTCGGCTAATGATAACTAAATCGTATCCCAAATCTAGCAAACTTGGAATTAATTGTTTGCCAACTAATCCTGAAGCTCCTGTAATCAGTATTTTCATTGCCTCGTTTTAGTATAGTAACAGTTTTTAAAATACTATTGTTTCAATAGTTTAAATAATAATAAATTTACAAGTGTTTAAATATTTCAATAAACTTTGTATTTTTGTTTATTGATATTTTTGTTTTGATATTTATTAAATATCGGGGTGTGGCGCAGTTGGTAGCGCGCTACGTTCGGGACGTAGAGGCCGGAAGTTCGAGTCTTCTCACCCCGACTTTTAAAAATTATTATGTTAACAAACTACGAAACTGCATTATTCAGTTTAGTTATAGCTGGAATTCTAGTTCTTATTACAGGATTATTCTTAAGAACTAAAAATGATTCATATCCTGTATTATGGTTTAATATTCATAAATTCATATCAATAGCAGCTTCTATATTACTTGGCTTTATGGTATTTAAATTTGCAGATTTTAGTGTCGTAAAGTTAGGTGGTAGGCTTTTAATGGTTTTCTTAGTAGCTTTAATAATTCTTGAGATTATCAGTGGTGGCTTATTAAATACCAAGAGGAATAAGAAAAAGTTGAAATTTATGCACTCATTTGTTTCGTTGCTAATAATAATGTGTTCAGTAATAATTTTAGTTTTTATCATTTAACTTACATTGAGAGTGCTTAGAAATTAAGTTCCAACTAGTTGGAGACTGATTCCCAAAATATTATTTTCATGACTAATGCAGAGTAAAAAAGTAATGTTATTTCTAGTATTATTGAAAATACAGGAAAGAAGCTTAATTAATGTTTTTAGGATAATTCCAATAATAGTCGCCAAGTAGTTTCTTTACAAGAAATTTTGGCATTACTTTCTCAAAATTTCTATAAAGTATAATGTCGTACTTACGGTGAAAATTTATCCAACATTGATTACAATTATTTTTATGTTCTTTGTGAAGTTTAATTGTTGAGCTTTTATTGATTATTTGCTTTAAATTTTCATTATAAAGATTTCCAAGGATTATTTCTTTGTTTTGACAAATAGGTATGTCGCCATTAGGATATATTACTATACTGTCTCTTATACTATTGCAAGATAATTTAAGATTACCTCTTTTATACTGTGTGTAAAGTACCATGAAATCATAGTTTTCCTCAAAATCTTTTACTATCTCAGGGATATCTTCGGGTTTAAAGTCTAAGGAATTACTTTCGGGACTATCGTCTTTAGTATCAAAATATTCCATAGTGTTAAAGATACCTACCCGCATATCGCAATTATGTTCTTTACAAATTTTTGCAACGTGTTTCAAATCTTCAAAGTCGTTGTATGGGGTAAGAGTAAACATAACCGAAACCGGAACTATACCCTTTAGCTCTTTAATGACCTGAATAACTTTATCGTGAGCGTCAACTCCACGCATTTTTAAGTAGGTTTCGGGTGTTCCGTCAAGTGAAACATAAACACGGTAAGGCTTGTATTTTTTTGCGTAATCTATCAGTTTTTCAGGAAGTACACAATTCGATAACAAATCATATTTGGGATGATTTTTCATTAAAAAATCTAAAATAGCTTCGGCTTCGGGATGTAAAATAAACTCACCACCTTCCAGACCTATTACTGTGTTTTTGCTAACTACAGGACTATTAATAATTTCTTTAATTTTTTCGAGTGGTAAATGTTGTTTTGGTGTTTTTTTCCATATGTAGCAATGCTTACATTGAGAGTTGCAACGGTCGGTTGCATACAACATTATAGTTGATAGTTTCTTGTGTTTTGGGAAAAAATTATTGTTTATTAATTTAAATCCTCGGCTTAGGTAGTCATTTAATTTGTACATCTTTTTATCTCGAAATTTCGTCAATAGTAATATAAGTGTTAACTATATCTTGCAAGCCTGATAGGTTTTTATTGCTATGGTTTTCGCAAATATTTAGGAATGTTTTAATTTCGTTGTAATATCCTGCAGAATATAATTCATTGTTCTGAACTAATGGTAAAAATTGATTTTGCTCGTATAGAATTGTCTGCGAAATCACGGGAGTATTTATTTTCTCTAATGGAATACCTGCAATAGCTTTTGGTTTATCGAGCCTTAATAGTTTTTGTGTATTTACAGTTTCAAAAATGTATTTTGATGAATTATAGATAAGAGTTTCTTTTGCTCTTGCCCACCAGTTTTCTGTCGAAAGTTCCACAGTCCCTAAAATGCCGTTATCATGTTTTGTGTGCAATAGAATTGTTTTATTATTTCCCGAATTCATTACAGAAACAATTTCCGGTTTGCCAAACAAATAATTAATTAAATCAATCGGGTGAATAAACAAATCTGTTAAAGCATCGCCTTCGGGATACATACCTGTATTATATGTAAGCTTATAATATCCTGAATTAATATATTTTTTCATCTTAAGAAACACAGGTGCATATCGTTTCTGAAAGCCTACTATAACTTTAGCTTTTGAATTTTTCTCAATTTCGATAATTTCGTTAAGCTCCTGTAAATTTTGGCAAGGAGGCTTTTCTACAAATACATTTTTGTTTCTCTTTAATGCTGACTTTACTAAACTAAAATGTGATGAAGGGTTTGTGCAAATAAAAACTCCAGATATTTCAGGGTCATCAAGAACTTTGTTAAAATCGTTTGTCCCTTCTATGCTAAAATAATTTGCATCAATCGATCTAGCTGTATCTTCTGATTTTGAAACAATATATTTTAAATCTACATTAAGATAATGTAAAACCGGGTATAAATTATTAAGCGAATGATTGCCAATACCTACAAAAGCGTATTTCCCTTTATAGGATTTAGACAATGAATTTAGTTTTCGGATTTTTTTGTATTTATCTATTATTGATTTCATTAATTAGAATTCTTTTTACAAAAGTAATAAAGTGTTTAATAAAATGTAATACTGCACATAACAATTTTTTGTCATGGTCTTTGCAGACTATGCAAATACACATGCCAAAAAAGAGAAAAGTTTATAGCAGTTAAGTAAATATAAGTTGGGAGTTGATTTAACTCACACAATTATCTTAAAATCCGTTTCAATTGCTTTTGTAGGTATTGTTCCATATAAGTGAATTTACCATCACTAAGGAAAAGTTCCATTGTGTCAGCGATTAGCGATTTTTTTTGCTCTTTAGAATAATCTAAGCGTTTAATAGTATTTTGAATCTTATGTAGCCTTGTTACGTCTTTGTCCTTATCAAATTCTTCGTGCATTTTTTTATAAAGATCTTTACCTACTTTTTCTTTTATAAGTTTCTTCTCATCATTGTGTTCAAACATATCTATATAGGCACAATACAGTAATAGATAAGTTCTAAATTCATTATCTGACCAATTAGTTATTGAATCTTTCATTATCATTATGTTTAATATTTCTAAGTGTAAATTTATTAAAATTAAATAGACTTTAATGGCAGTAAAGTCCATAAATTATATAACTAATGAATTAATTTATTCTTATAACATATATGAAGCTATCAAGAATGCTCATGCACTGTTTTTTATAATTATTTTGTCTAAAATAAACAATAAATTATTGATTTATTTAATTTTTAATTATAATAAATCACTTGCAAGTTCAGCCAAGTAGCTTCTTTCTCCTTTTATTAAATGAATATGAGCAAAAATATCTTGTCCTCTCATTTTTTCAGCAAGATACGAAAGTCCATTAGAAATGCTATCTAGATACGGGGAGTCTATTTGTTGAATGTCGCCGGTAAAAACGATTTTAGCACCTTCGCCTGCTCTTGTAATTATAGTTTTAACTTCGTGAGGAGTAAGGTTTTGTGCTTCGTCGATAATGAAAAAGACTCTACTAAGGCTGCGTCCTCTGATATATGCTAAAGGTTCAATTAAGAGTTTGTCGCTTTTTAGCATATCATCAATTCTTCTAAAATCGGCACTTTGTTGATTAAACTTATGTTTAATTACACTAAGATTATCGAAGAGAGGCTGCATGTATGGGTTTATTTTTTCTTTTGCATCACCGGGTAAAAACCCTATATCTTTATTCGACAATGCTACAATTGGTCTTGCAAGAAATATTTGCAAGAAACTTTTTCGTTGTTGCAAAGCTGTTGCTAGTGCAAGTAGAGTTTTTCCGGTACCTGCTTTTCCGGTAAGAGCTACTAATTGAATATCGGGTCTTAATAAAGCATCAATTGCAAATGCTTGTTCTGCATTTCGGGGTTCAATACCGTATGCCGCTGTTTTTACAACTCTGTCGATTATTTTCCTAAAAGGGTCGTAATGAGCTAAGGCACTATTGCTACCGTTTTTAAGAACAAAATATTGATGAGATAGTGGAGTAAAATCAAGTTTGAGATCTTCAACAGGAATTCCTTCAGGTTCTGAGTATAATCTACTAATTACTTCTTTATCAACACCTTCAATTATTTGAACTTCTTTCTTTATATTGTCGATATTTGCAACTTTGTCGTTTTTGTAATCTTGAGCAATTAAGCCGAGAGATTTTGCTTTTAAACGCAAATTGATATCCTTCGTAACCAATACAACTTGACGATTAGTATGCTTATCTTTCAAATATTGAGCAATACTTAAAATTCTATGGTCAGGAATTTTTTCAGGAAACGAATTTTCTAATTCTTTAGTAAAAGGTTTGCCGGTTTCTACAAAAAGTTTACCTAAATTATCGCCTAGTTTAACTCCTCCTTCAAATAAGTCCTCGCCGGTTAAATCATCTAAAACTCGAGTAAATTCACGAGCATGAAAGTTAATAAGATCATTACCTTTTTTGAATTTATCTAATTCTTCGAGAACAACAATTGGAATTACGACATCATTCTCCTGAAAATTAAACAAACACTGAAAGTCATGTAATAGAACATTAGTGTCTAATACAAAAAGTTTTGATGCTTTACTCATAATATAATATTATTTAAATCTTCCATAAACTTATTATGAATTAACATAAAAACAATACGATACCAAATAATTTTATTACACACTATGTGTTGAAAAACTTTTTTAAAATTTTACTCTTAAAGATAGTTTAAGTTTTTTTGCCCGATGCATAATTATTTTGTATATTTACTTCATTAATCATCATAAACTCAATAATTATGAAACGAATTACTCCCCCCTCCCCGCCACTTATTCTTAATTTGTGTCTTAGTATTTATTTTACTGAACACAAGCTGTAAAAAGGAACCCCCCTTTTCCTTAAATCAAAGTACTGATTATGTCACAAAAAGTTATTAAGATTCCTTAATGAATGAACCATTGATTATTGCAATGCTTGATGATTTAAAACCATACAATATTATAGTAAATTCGCATGGGTTATTGGAATTTAATTCAGCAAAAGACATTAATGAAGTAATTGACACACTAGTTTACTATACTAATGAATTTACTGACAGCATTGATAAATATCCCGATGATCCAGTACTAGTTGCATTTGAAAATGCATATCATTTTGTTTCACTAAGAGAACAAATTGATAACAAAATAACCCGTTTAGAAAATAGCGAAGAATTATATGAATATAATAACCCTGATGACTATTATATTGTTAGCGATTTCTTCCGTACAGTTTTAAGTCCAAATAATGAAGTTGTAATTAATAATTTGATATGTATATACAGGGAGAAATTAGCTGTTGCAATAATGCAGGATGATTATAGATTATTAAATATTCTAAGAGACAGTTTAAATGATACAGATGACGGGGCAACTGTATCAGGTGCATCCGGATTGACTTTACACCAAAATAATTGTAATTAACTAAAATCACACTATCATGAAAAAACATCTAATAATTTCAATTATCTTAATTAGCAGTTTTAATTGTACTGCCCAAGAATACAGCATAGGAGCCGAAACAGGGTTACATTACGATTTTATCTCAGTTATTTATGAGCATTATAAATGCGGTCAGGCATTTACTGGTTGGGATATGGGAAGTATAACTTTTAGTTCTCTGCAAGCTGAACCATTCGCACAAACAGCACATTTGGTTCTTGCCGACACACAGTCCAACGCTGAAAAACCAAAAGAGCTGTTTTCCCAACTACTAAAAGATAGAGAATATATTTTGCTAAACCAAATAGATTAATTAGATTTGTCAATTATTGACAAGTTATAATTGACAAATAAAATGACTGCAACATTTGGAGAATATATACGGCAGTTAAGAACTAACAAAGGTCTAACCTTGACGGAACTTGCCGCACTTCTCAAACTTGATTCTGCAAATTTGAGTAAAATTGAAAACGGAAAGCGTGATTTTGACGAGAAACGATTAGTTATATTGGCAAATGTTTTTGATCTCGATTTTGACAAGCTAAAGGCAGAATATTTTGGCGAGCAATTTGCAAAAAAAATGTATAAATATAATTGTTCAACCGAAACCCTTTCTGTTGCAGAAAAAAAAATAAAATATCTCAAAGAAGTAAATGTAAAACAAGCCAAACTGAAATTATAAAATGAGAAATTATACAAAAATAAAATCTAATAGTGGTTTGGTTTCGTTTGGCAACACAGGTGCAAGATTAGGTGATCCAAGAGCAACCTATGCAAACATAGTAAATGCCCTAACAGAATTTAGAAAACAAAACAAAAATTGGGAAAAACCCGACCAAAAACTATTTGGAAAAATATTAGGTGAACATCAAATTTTTGACATTAAAACAGACAATAAAGTTAGTTCAGATAAAGACGTAAGATTAAAAACGGCTTTCCTTTCTGATTTAGGCTTTACAACTAACGAAAGACTTGTAACAAACGTTGGGCAAGAACTTATTGATAATGCACAAACTATTAAAACCAACGAGTTTGAAATTTCAAAGGAAAGCTATACTTACCTAAAGCAATTTTTGAAATACCAAGAGAACCATTTTGAAATATTGCCTTTACTGTCGTTAATCTATTCCTGCCTTGAATTTGATAATGAATTACCTGTCGATTTTGTTACTTATGTTTGGGCAGGCTCGCAAAATGAAAACGAACTAATCCAAAACATTGCAACCTACAAAAAGCATTCTGATTACAAGGAAACCGTTTATAAGTCTATTTTAAGTTCAAACAACACCACTCTTGCGAGAAACAACATATTCAATTATTTCTCTACCCTTAAATTTGATGATAAGCAAGAACTAAAAGAGCTTCTGTATGCAATATTGCCACATGGAAAAGGCGACAGTTTTAAAGACAAAACGATTAGCCTATTCCACGATATACACATTTTTTGGGTTAACAAAAACGAATGGAACGAGTCTAAAAAACGAAGTTACATTCAAGGCAAATTAAAATCTCGGTACAAGGATATTTCAAGCAAAAAACCGAGTTACTATTTAGAATCGTTGTTTGGCACAAACTCACTAAATAATTCATCTGATTGGAAAAATATCATCTCATTTTTTGAAAGCACCTCATTGCTTTGTTCTAAAAACGAAGCTTCTTTTGTCTTAAATTTCCACATTCTTTATATGTTCATTAAAAAACTCTCTGTTTGTGAAGAATACAGGGATTTGAATACAAGGCATTTAAAACTGTTGGACATCTTCATTTTTGAATATGACAGCATTAAACTCGACTTAGTTTTTTGGTACTTGTTCAAATCAGTAAAAGATAAATTGCTAAAAGTAAAACCGCTTTCAAAAAAAGAGTATAGATTGAAATTAGAAGCAAAACAACAAAGCATTGGAGATATTTACAGTTTCTTGAAAATTAACATTACAAACCTTTCTGAAAACATTGCAACAGACTTTCCGGAAGTTAAAAATTTAGGGCTACAAAACTTTGCTATAAAGCAAAAAGAAGAACGTCTGCTGAACTTGGTAAACGAAGTTTTCACGAAAGAAAATATCATTACGATTTTTGAAAATATTTATCCAAGAAATGATAAAAAAGTTCGTGAACTTATTAAATCGTGGTATCAAGATTATGAGGCTACAATTCCTGCCTTGTTTGAATTTTTATTAGGCATTTCTTTTTATTGGTTATCTCAAGAACGAGTAAAAATTTCGGACATCCTCAATCAGGGTTTAGATGCAAATCTTTTGCCTAAAACTCACGCAACTGGTGGACAAGCAGATGTAATCATTCACTACAAAGAAAGAGACTATTTAATAGAGGCTACTTTAAGCGAGAATGATGGACAACGAAAAATGGAAGCTGAACCTGTTCCAAGACATTTAGCTAAACATATTTTAGAAGCCAACCCAAACAGTTTAGCTTTATTTGTCGCAGGACAACTTGACCCAAACAACTTAGTAGTTTTAAGAAATTACAAATTTTCCCCTTGGTATAATTCAGATGGTAGCAATGTAGAGTCTATGGATATTTTGCCCTTAACCGTTTCAAATATGATTTATCTATTGAGAGAAAATATGGAGTTTAAAGAACTTGAAGCAAGTTTTGAAACAATTTTAAATTCAGAAACCAAAGATGGTTTCCAATGGTATATAAACGAAGTAAACACAACATTTGCAAATGGAAATTAATAAAATATATAAAGGAGATTGCATAGATGTAATTAACAAAGAGATTGATAACGAATCAGTAAATTTAATCTTTGCAGATCCGCCTTATAACCTTTCAGGAAACTCATTAAACTTAAAAAATAACAAAACAGGTGGTGCGTTTTATAAAGTAAATGAAGATTGGGACACATACGATTATGATGACTATGTTGTGTTTACTCAAAATTGGATTGGAGCATGTCATAAGATATTGAAAGACAATGGTAGTCTATATATTTCATGCACACAACATAATATTGGAGAGGTTTTAGTTGAAGCAAAAAAGCTAGGCTTTAAACTAAACAACATTTTGACTTGGTATAAGGTAAACGCAATGCCAAACATAACAAAACGAACTTATACTCATTCTACAGAGTTTGTTTGTTGGTTTGTAAAAGGTAAAAATTGGGTTTTTAATTATGATGTGGTCAAAAAGTTCAACCCAAATAAAACCAAAGCTGGAAAGGATAAGCAAATGCGTGATTTTTTGGATTTTATAAAATTGCCAATTGTTCAAGGGAAAGAAAGGTTAAGAGGCCAAAATGGCAGAGCATTACACCCTACTCAAAAACCAGAAAAATTATTGGAACTAATTGTCAAAGCATCTTCTAATGAAAACGATATTGTTCTCGATCCATTTTTTGGCACAGGAACAACAGGATTTATCGCAAAAAAGTTTAATAGAAATTGGATTGGTATAGAAAAAAATTCGGAATATATAAAATTAGCCGAACAAAGATTAACAGAAAAAAATATAGAATATGTCTAATATAAGATTGAAACTCGGAAACTGTATTGAACTACTTAGAGAACTACCAGACGGCAGTGTTAACCAAATATTTGCCGACCCACCTTACAATTTGTCAGGTGAAGGATTTCAAACCGTTAAAAGTGGTAAAATGGTAGATTGCAACAAAGGAGAATGGGATGTTATCGAAGATATCCACGAGTTCAATGAAACTTGGATAAGAGAATGTATACGTGTTCTTTCAGATGACGGAACAATTTGGATTTCAGGAACATTGCACAACCATCCGTCAGTTGGTGTAACTTTAAAAAAGTTAGGCTTGTGGATTGTCAATGATGTTATTTGGTTTAAAAGAAATGCAGCACCATTGCTATCAAAAACTCGCCTTGCACCATCAACAGAGTTGATTTGGATTGCAAGTAAGTCAAAAAAATATTTTTTTGATTACGACACCGCCAAAATGATAAACGGTGGTAAACAAATGCGTAATCTTTGGCAAATAAACGCTCAACGACATATAACCAAACACCCGACCGAAAAACCCGAAATTTTATTAGAAAGAATTGTTATGATAGGTAGTAAAGAGGGAGATACCGTCTTAGACCCTTTTATGGGTAGTGGAACAACAGGAGTTGTAGCAAAACGATTAAAAAGAAATTTCATAGGCATTGAAATCAGCCCTGAATATCACGAAATGGCACAAAACAGAATCAATGGTATAAAAACAAATGGTAAAGCTGTCTATTCTGACAAATTGTTAAAAGACAATGAGCAATTGAAAATGTTTTTAGAAGAAAAGACTGAATATGTAAATTAAAAATGACCAATTCAAAGCCATACACATTGGCAATTCACACAAGCCAATGCTCAAGCCAAAAATTGCAAAAGAGTATGTCTTTGCAAACGCTGAAAACCGAACAGAACGGAAGAAAGCCAGCAGAGAACATTGTATAAGCGTAATGCGGGAAAAAGTGCTAAAAATAAACGAATTGAATATTAAAAAACATAGTGGTAACCCGAAAATAAAATGCTTCTAATCCCGCACTACGCTTATACTTTACCGTTATACCACACCAAATCATCTAATATTAAAAACAGGGATTAATTATCAGAATTATATATACAATATCGGTATAAGATTAGATAATTTTAAAGTTGCTGCAGCATCTGAAACTGCTTTTAGGTCTATATATATTCCTTTACGTTTAGGACATGAATTTAAGCTCACAGAAAAACTGTATTTTAATACATATTCAGGGATAGACCTTATATTGTATTTCGATCAGATGCATAAAATATTTAACGATACTATAGGGTCTATCGAATCAATTCAACGTACCCTGTCGGTAAATACTGTGAACGCATTAAAACATGGTGCTAATCTTGCGATGGTTACAGGAATAGATTTCACACTTAAAACAAAATATAATGTT
>Ga0116162_10001170_pt1 | contig 17533 bp, 10 predicted proteins | sample AD_UKC105_MetaG_FD_89875 | JGI IMG/M metagenome (GOLD analysis project Ga0116162, IMG submission 89875) | Active sludge microbial communities of municipal wastewater-treating anaerobic digesters from Hong Kong - AD_UKC105_MetaG | ecosystem: Engineered > Bioreactor > Anaerobic > Digestate... | reverse complement strand
CGAGCCCAATGAAAAATTCTTTAAGTGGGATCAACGGAGACCGCACAAAAGAGCGGCGATTAGGTAGTGACAGAAAAAACGGAAAAAACTGCGGCACATCGCGAGACGCGACGAATCCGGAGGAATCGAAAAAAACGCAGGAAAACAAAGCGTTTTCCGACAACGCAGAACAGCAACCGGCGTCACATCTTTCCAGCTATGGGAAAAACGGAGAGGGTGGGATTCGAACCCACGTTGACGAGAACGCCAAACTGGTTTTCGAGACCAGCGCCTTCAGCCGCTCGGCCACCTCTCCTGATGAGCAAGTGAAATTATAGGCTGAGTGCGCGAGGTTTGCAATACTGTTTGTTCAGGTTGCGCGCGACGGGGCGGCGGCGACAGTTTTTTTCTTCCGGTGGTAAGTTGCCGGGCCGGGCGGCCATTTATTTTCAGTTTTTTGACACGGCGGCGCGGTGGGGATATCATTTAATGATTATGGGCAGGTTTCTTAAATTCTTCATTATTGTTCTGTTGCCGGTGTTCTGCGCCTGCGCGGTGGCGGGGGGGCAGGAGCTGCTCGACCTGTACTCCGATGAGGAGGTGACGGCTACTCAGCAGATGAATACCGGCGCGCGGCAGGTCGCGGGCACTGTTTCTCCGGGGTACGAGGTCCAGGTTTATTCCGGTGCGGTCGTGAAGGTTGACGGTAAGAAAATCTATGTCGACAAGGGCGCGATCGACGGCGTGACCGAGGGGACGATGATGGAGATTTTCCGGATCGATACGATTGTCGGGCTGGAGGGCGAGGTGCTGGACGAAGAGGAGGTAGATGTGGGCCGGGTGGAGATTTACGAGGTCAGGCCGCGCGTTTCGATAGGCAATCTGATGGATGAGGAGGCGGAGATCAAGCGGGGCTTTATTGTGCGTTATGCTTCGGTGCGCGACAATGGTCCGGAGAACCGGATTTCCGACCTGTGCCCGGCGGGCATGTTTCTCGATACGGGTGGTATGTTCGAGTATATTCCGGGCAGCATGTCCGGGGCGGACGGTCAGTTTGTTAAGAAGCTCGGCGAGGTGGAGCCGTTCTGTGTGGATAAGTATCCGGGCGAAGGAATACTGACGTGGGCGGCGGCGGCGGCGTATTGCGAGCAGCAGGACAAGCGACTGTGCGAGCGCGTCGAGCTGGAGAAGATATGCGCCGAGTGGGAACGCGAGAAGCCGTGTCCGCGCGATATCGAGGCGCAGGGGTTGTGTCCGAACCAGGATACGGTGATGAGGTTCGGGCGTGAGCAGGAGTGGACTGCCGACCCGGTCGAGGGAGAGCCGGGCAGGAAGGACGCGAGCTCGATCGCGTGCGCTTCGCACAGCCCGGTTGTGACGCATTGTTATTATGAAGGGTGCCGCGGCGCGAAAAAGATTTTCCGCTGCTGCGCCGGACCGCAGGAACCCGAGAAAAACTGATTTCGTGATTTGTATTTCCCTGTGTTTCTGTTCCATGTATGTGTGCGGACTGGCAGTCCGCACAGTCGGGATTGCCGCGTCGCTCTCAATAACATGACAAAAGATATACCCTTGTATTTTCAAGATTAAGCCGTCCTCGAAGCGAGAACGTGAAAGAACAAAAAGCGGCCCGGGCCGCCTCGCAATGACAGAACAAAAGATACATTAAGGTATATTCGTGAAAACAGCCTGTCTACGAAGCGAGAACGTGAAAGAGCAAAAAGCAGGCCGGCCTGCCGAGCGATGACACGCTAAACAACATTGAGGTTATTCATGCACAAAGGCACGGCGCTTTGTACATGGCACAAACATAGGATTTACACTAAGGTGTTTTTGAGTATGAGCTGTCCGCGAAGTTATTATGTAAAAGAACAAAAAGCAGGCGATGACTGCATCAGGTTTTCGAAGCTGTTATACCGATTATCATAAATAACATTGAATCCTGCATGAATGGCTTTCCGGCCCCCGCACCCGTCATTCCGGCATGCAGTCGGCAGGAATCCAGGAAACTCCGTTTAGCCCGGATTTCTCACAGAGAAATCCGGAAAACCGTGATAAGGCCAATCCTGCTGCGTCACAGCGGCGATTCGGGATCGGTCACATACGCAACAGTATGCGCCCTCACCACTCACTTGCTGTTCCTTGTATTATCAGCCTTATCACGATTTTTAACCTGCGCTGGTGAGAAATGCAGGTTAGTTATTCTATTTTTATTCTGATAATCCATATAATTCCGTGGACGGCTTGCGCAATTGTTCGAGGTTGAAAATCCCAGGCTCTACTTTCAGACCCCGAGATATTTCGTCCCGGAGCAATGCAAAAAGAGCGCCGGGTTTCTGTTTGGCGGTAGATGTGTAATAATTCAAGGTATTACTGGACAGAAGTGATTTTATGAGAAAGCTGCTTGTAATAATACAGGACCGGCTGTCTGAGATCATCGAAAAAGGTGAGATCACCGAGCGGTATTACAATCCCGGCGATCTTTTCGACGAAGTACACATACTGATGACGAACGACGACACGCCGGACCCCGCGCCGTTGGGCAGGATGGTTGGGCGCGCGCGGCTCGTCCTGCATAATCTGCCCGCGGGCAGGCTGCTTGCCGCCACGACGCTCGGATGGCAGAGCCGGCTGCTAAAGCGATGGGCGGAGCCGGCGATCAGCATCGCGCGCGAGCTGCGGCCCGACCTGATCCGTTGCCACGGCTGCGGTGTGAACGCTTTCATTGCACATCAGGTAAACAGAAAGTTCGGCGTGCCTTATGTGGTGTCGCTGCACACCAACCCGGACCAGGCTATTTACACGGACGGGCTCAGCCACGCGCGGCTCGCTTCGGCAAAGGCGTTCGAGAAAATTCAGAACTCCGCACTGCAGAACGCAAGACTTGTTTTGCCGGTTTACAAACCGATCATCCCGTACCTGGACAGGCTGAATGTGAAGAACTACCGCGTTGCGTACAACGTGCTGAACCCGTCGCATTTGAGAAGGAAAGAAGATTATGCGCTGCACTCGCCGCCGAGGATAATCTGTGTCGGGCGCCAGATCATCGGAAAGATACCGGAAAACCTCATCATCGCGGTGTCGAAACTGCCGGACGCGCGGCTCTCGATGATCGGGGATGGAGAATACCACGAGTACCTGAAAAAAGTGGCGGAAGGCAGCGGCGCGGGCGACAGGATAGAATTCATCCGCGCAATGCCGAACGACGAGCTTTGCGACAGGATGACCGATTACGACATATTCGCCGCGCACTCCGATTACACCGAGATAAGCAAGGCTGTGCTCGAACCGCTGCTGTCCGGCATGCCGGTGATAGTCAACCGGCTGTCGGAGAGTCCCGTGCCCGAGCTCGAAGGCGATTTTGCGATGCTTGTGAACAACACCTCGGCGGGGTACCACAGTGCGCTTAAGTTGCTGATCGAAGACGATAAAACCAGGGAAAAGACAGGCCGCCGCGCATTCGAGCATTCACGCGCGCTCTGGGATCCAAGTGTCACAGAAGCCAACTTCGCCGGGATTTACACGGAAATAATTTCATCAAAATAGAAATAGTTCTTATAATAATCAGAGCCGGATCTTTTTTTTCCGATCCGGTGGAACCGACCAATACACCGGCGTTGTTCGCGCCACGAAGGCAGGCACAAATGAAGAGATTTCTCATCATCGCACTTTTAATCATCGCGCCCGTTTGCGCAAACGCGGAGAACCTGACGCATTTTATCCGCGACGAGGTGAAAAAACTCGACGAATCCACGTGCGGGGACGGGTTTTCTTTCGCGTTCATGGCGGACAGCCACCAGAGCACGACCGTTTTCGAAAACTTCATAGATGTCATCGACGAAATGAAGCCCGACTTTGTGGTTTCATCCGGCGATTTCACTAACGACGGCAAGCCGGAGGAATACAACCAGTTTATCACGCAGGTGACGAGGATTGACGTTCCGTGGTTCACCGTTCCGGGCAATCATGAGTATCGCTCGCCGCAGGGACACACGTCGCCCGACGGGGCAAAGAGGTACAAGCGTGTGTTCGGCACAAATGATTTCCTGTTCGATCACTGCGGCTGGCGATTCATCGGGCTTGATGTGGTCGCATACGACATGCTTCTTCCCAGCCAGCTCAACAGGCTCGAAAAAGCGCTCAAGGGACACGAGGATCATTCTGTCGTGTTCATGCACTACCCGCCGAAAATCATCGACCACTGGGAAGAAGGAATCTTCAACTCGAACGCCGGATGGTTCATGAAACTGCTCGAACAGTACCGCGTGCGCTACTTCTTCTCCGGCCACATCCACGTGCACGACAAGGTTCAGATCGGACCCACCACTTACATAGTAACCGGCGGCAGCGGCGGCGGGCTCGACAGGGGAACAACCGCCGACAAACTCAATTCTCCGGATGCCGGTCCGTACTATCATTTTATATACGTAAGGGTGAAAAACGACCGCGCTATGGATATGGTTATCCGGCCCAACCTGCCTGATGAAAGAAGATAGCGGAGCTGTCGGGAAATCCTGACCCGGAAGTCCCGTGGAAGCGCAGGGATCGAAGATATTTTGCCGTAACTCGAAAGAGAGAAACCCTGCCGTCTTCAGGCCGGAGAAATTTATTCGGAGCGCTTTTTCAAAATTGTCACTTCGACTCATGTCGATCGGGAAAATAATGTTCTTGATAGATTTACCCAAACAATATATCTTCTAGGGACGTCATCGCGTGCAGTCATCGCGCGCTTTCCGGGAAAGGCAGGCTTTTCATCTCATGAAAAAAGATCAAAAACCGATAACTCCGGCGTATGCGTGGTATGCGCTCGGACTGATGTTTCTAATCAATCTCACCAACTATGTCGACCGGCTGAGCATCGGCCCCGCGATGGAGCACATCAAGAGATATTTCGACGCGACCGACACCATGATGGGGCTGATCCTGTATGCGTTCACGATCGTGTACGCGGTGGTTTCGGTGCCGATGGGAATCTGGTCCGACCGCGCAAAGCGCACCCCGTTCGTCGCGGCGGGCGCGCTGGTGTGGAGCATTGCTACAACCATATCGGGATTCGCGACCGGGTTCTGGAAATTCTTCGCGGCGCGTGCTTTCGTAGGCTCCGGCGAGGGCATCTACCAGCCGACCGGCACGGTGCTTATCACCGACTACTTCCCGCGCAAGCAGCGCGCGACGGCGATCTCGATATTCATGTCCGCAATGCTGGTGGGCGGCGCGATCGCGATTGTTGTAGCGGGCGCGATTCTCAAAAGCACAGACAGGCTCGACATGGAGCGCGTGGCAGAACTGATCACGATCGAACAGGGCGCGGTTTATAACGGCTGGAAGTTCGACGGGCTCAATGAAACACGAAAAAGAAAAGCGTCTTTCGAGTTCTCGAACGGGGCGGACAGGTTGCAGGTTCAGCTTTCCATCCCGAACCGCAAGAAAGAAACCGACGCAAAAACAAGGCTGTTCGATATAGATTATATTCTGAACGAAAACGAAGAACCGGCGGGGACGCAGCTCGAATTCGCGAACTCGGTAACCGGGCTGATAAGAGACAACGAGGACAATAATCTCGAAAGCATCAGTTCGCCTCTGATTCACAGGCCGACCAGTTTTGATATACCTGATAAATACCGAAGCCTGCTCAGATACGACGAGGCGGGCAAACAGCTGACCTATCTCGGCATCATGAGTATCGAGGACAAAAAGGAACTGAGGCTGATATCCGACGACCCGAAGTATCAGAAGGCGATTGTCGGGATATACAACACGGCCAATTTCTATTTCCGCCGATCTGACAACTGGAAATGGATCTTCTGGATACTCGGGCCTCCAGGGCTGGTCTTCGCGTTTCTCGCGCTGTTCCTTCGCGAGCCGGTGAAAGGCGGGACCGAGGAGTTCCTCGATGAAAAACAGAAAGCCGTAATCGAGAAAAAAAGCAAAATCGATTACTCGCCGCTGTGGAAAACCCGGTCGCTGGTGATAATGATATTTTCAAACGTGCTCGCCACGTTCGCGATCGGCGGGCTGAACACGTGGCTGTTCCCGTTTGTCGAACGATACAAGGACATGGAGGCGTCAGAGGCCGCACTGAAAATCGGCCCGATTGTCATTGTCGCCATGCTCGCCGGCGTCGTGATAAGCGGAATCGTAGCCGACAAACTGTTCCGAAGGACAAAATACGCATACAACATAATTCTCGCGACATGTATTCTTGTCGCTATACCGTTCTTTTATATATTCTTCCTCAATCCGAATTATTACATGATGATTGCCGCTGTTGCGTTCGGGCTGTTTTGCCTGTCGTGGATCAACGGCCCGCAGAACACGATGCTGATGTCGGTTGTAGAGCCGAGGCTGCGCGCGACCATGAATGCGTTTCACATCCTGCTCATACACGTGCTTGGCGATGGCCCGTCGCCGCTCATCATCGGCGCTCTTTCAGACAGGTTCAGCCTGAAGTTCGCGTTCATGATTCTGCCCATATTCCTTGTAGTCGCCGCCATCGGGTTCGGCATCGCGGGCTACTATGTGCCCGGCGATCTCAAGCGGCTCGAACAGCGGATGAAAAAGCAGGCGCAGCAGGCGTGAATCGCTGCCGATAACGGATACATATATCAATGCAAGGCGGCCGGGAAAGAGCGCCGGCGGGATTCCGGCGGGCTGAGAAAGCCGGCCTGGCGCTTAACCCGCATTTCTCACCATTGCAGCTTAAAAATCGTTTAGAATGCCTGTAATACAAGGCGCGGCGAGTGAGTGGTGAGAGAGCATACTGTGCGTATGTAACCGAGCCCGAACCGACGCCGCAACGCAGCAGGACAGGTGTTATCACGATTTTCCGGATTTCTCTGAGAAATCCGGGAAAAGTCCTGGAAACGGTATTTTCCGGACACTGAATTTATCCGGATTGACACATCGAAATATTCCAGCGTCTTCCCGGTTTCACTGTTTTTGAATCTGAATAAGAATCAGGATTAACCCGAGAGATGCCATTATACTGTTTGTCATAGATAATATGGAATGCGGCACGAAGCGCCTGCTGTCATTCCTGCATGCTGTCGGCAGGAATACAGTAAACTCCGTTTATTACTCAATATTTATTCTGGTAATTAATATAAATAGAAAATCCGGATTAAGGTAGCATTTATTTTGCTTTTCGAATATCATTAAGATTAATATCATCTTGTTATTATTACTAAGCGCATATACATGTGGAAATTAATTAAACAGGTCATTGTATATGCGATATGCATGGAGCATGCATGGGAGAAGCAGAGAAAGAACGCTTTCACAGAGTTGTTTCATTTTATGAAATTGCCGCCAAAACGGGCGTCTCAGTTCGCTCAAGAATATTCAATCGTGGTATCAATATCGTAAGAACATCCGTAATGGTCATGCTTGTATTTATATGCTGCGGGGTAGCATGGGCGACCGAAACAGTGCAGGTAGGCATATACCAGAACAAGCCGAAGGTGTTTGTAGATGAGAACGGGAAATCGGCGGGGATTTTCATAGACCTGCTTGATGAAATAGCGGAGTCAGAAGGATGGAACCTCGTTTACAGGCAGTGTGAATGGGAGGCGTGTCTTCGTAATCTGGAATCAGGTGTAATAGATCTGATGCCGGATGTGGCCTATTCGGATGAGAGAGCGGAGAAGTATGTGTTTCACAAAATTCCGGTTGTCGAGAGCTGGTCGCAGGTTTATGCCGGGCCGGGCTCGCGGATATCCAGGATGTCCGACCTGAAAGGCTTGCGTGTCACCTCGCTCAGAGGCTCGATTCAGGAGAAAATCCTGAAGCAGATGATGAATGGATACGGGTGCGATGTTACGATTGTGCAGGCGGGGTCGTATGAGGAAGCTTTCGGGCTGGTAATGGAAGGGTATGCTGATGCTGTTGTTTCGAACCGTTTTTTCGGAGACTATTCTTACCAGAATTACGGGCTTGCGAAGACGCCTGTTGTTTTTAATGTAGTGCCGCTTTACTATGCCGCGACCAGGGGCGGCAACAAGGAGCTTTTAAATAAAATCGATGAGTATTTAGATATCTGGTCCAGGGAATCTGATTCGCCGTATTATAAAATTCTGTATCGCTGGGAAGAAAAACCACCATCGCATGTTGTTCCTCGTTATCTGTTGCTGATAATCGGCTTGATCGCTTTCTTGCTTTTGTTTACATCGGGAATGATATTATTGTTGCGCCGGCAGGTGAGAAGCAGGACAAAACATCTGGAGCTGGCCAACGAGGAACTTCAGAAACATCAAGAGAATCTTGAAGGACTGGTGGATATGCGGACAGCGGAACTTGAGAAAGCCAAGGTCGCCGCCGAAGATGCGGACCGGCTGAAGTCGGTGTTTATGGCCAGCATGAGCCATGAGTTGAGAACGCCGCTGAATTCTATCATAGGTTTTACGGGGATTATTCTTATGGGGCTTTCAGGCGAATTGAACGATGAGCAGAAAAAACAGCTCGGAATGGTGAAATCAAGTTCTGAACATCTCCTGAGCCTGATAAGTGATGTGCTGGACATATCAAAAATTGAGGCGGGCAGAATAGATTTGTCACATGAAGAGTTCGATATGCGGGATATCGTAAACGAAGTGGTGATAACTATTTCTCCGGAGGCGGAAAAAAAAGACTTGAAGGTTGTTACTGAAGTTCCCGGAGAGATAAACATGCTGAGTGATAGAAGGCGTGTAAAACAAATCCTGATGAATCTTGTGGGCAACGCCGTAAAGTTCACGCAAGAGGGCTATGTGAAGATATCGGTGGGGATCGCCGATGACGGGTTTGTGGAAATATGCGTAACTGATACGGGAATAGGCATAAGCAGGGAAAACATGCATTTGCTTTTCAATCCGTTCCGGCAGATCGGGGATGACTTTGAGAAAAAGAGCGAGGGGACAGGACTGGGGTTGCATTTGTGCAAAAGGCTTGTCGCGTTGCTCGGAGGCAAAATATGGGCTGAAAGCGAATTTGGAAGAGGCAGCGCGTTCATGTTCAGCATACCGATTAGATCCAGGGAGACTATCAATGAAGAAGATACTGGTAATAGAGGATAACGAACAGAATCTTTACCTGATAAGGTTCATTCTGCAAAAGAACGGCTACGATGTCCTTGAGGCGCGTAACGGAGAAACCGGTGTTGAAATGGCGGTGAGCTTAAGGCCGGATTTGATATTGATGGATATCCAGTTGCCGGACATTGACGGCCTTGAAGCCACGAAGAGAATAAGGAACTCGAAAGCGAACGGGGATATTCCAATAGTTGCTATTACATCATACGCCATGACGGGCGACAGGGAAAGATCGATTGCGGCTGGTTGCACGGGTTATATCGAGAAGCCGATCAATCCCGAAACGGTAATGATTGAAATCGAAAAGTATATTTAGCGAATATGCTGAAAAATAAAAGACAGAAAAAGGAACCATATGTTCTTGTGGTATTGCTGAGTGGTGTCAACTTCGGGACCGCCGCGGCAACAATATGGAAGTACACATGAGAGAAGAAAGAGATCAAGGTGGTTGAGTTTTACAGCCGTAAGAAAACAGATCATTCAGCGAGGGTGAAGATATAGCATAAACAAAAGCGGTATATAGGAGCAAAGCTGTTATGATTGTAATAGTTATAATTATCACCTCGGTTTTGCTGCAATTAATAGCTACTGTTGCGGCGCTGAAAATGATCCGCATTTCCGGCAGATATATGGCATGGACGCTTATCTCCGCGGCGCTCGCGATAATGATTATCCGGCGCTGTATAAGCTTCAATTATTCATTGTCCTATGATCCCGAACAACAGTTTTCCATCTACTTCGAATTACTGGGTCTTTTGATTTCGGCTTTTATGCTGATCGGTATCATAAAAATTCATCCGATATTCATTGAGCGAAAGAGAAACGAGGAGGAGCTGCGGCTCGATGAATCCCGAATGCTGGCTCTGTTGCATATCAATCAGATGACTGAAGCGTCCGTGCAGGAAATTATTGATTTTTGTATCAAGAAAGCGGTTCAGCTCACCGGAAGCAGGATCGGTTACTTCATATTCCTGAATGATAATGAAGAAGTTTCAAGTGTACACTCATGGCCCGGAAACTCTGTACTATCCTCCGGGGTAGAAGGTGGCGCTGAGATGCCGGAGATTTTGAGTGAAGCATTGAGGCAACGCAAACCTGTTATTGTCAATGGTCAGGATGCTTCGTCTTGGAAAGGAAACGGCAATCGCGGCCACCGCGAAAAAGCCGCCCGAAGGATGCAAGCTCCCCTGTTGTATGACAAACGGATTGTTCTGGTGGCGGGGGTGGAGGACAAAGACCATGAATATAAAGAATCGGATTTGCGACAGATCACTTTGCTCATGCAGGGGATGTGGAATCTCATCCAGAGGAGAAAAGTGGCGGCGGAACTCCAGAAGCACAGAGAGAACCTGGAGGAACTGGTGAAAACGAGGACGGCGGAACTCGAGACGGCGAAGGAGGCCGCCGAAGCCGCAGACCGGCTGAAATCGGTGTTCCTGGCCAGCATGAGCCATGAACTGAGGACACCGCTGAACTCCATACTGGGTTTCACCGGGATAATTCTGATGGGGATGACCGGTGATTTGAACGAGGAACAGAAGAAACAGTTGACTATGGTGAAAAACAGCGCGGAACATCTGCTGAGCCTGATAAATGATGTGCTGGACATATCAAAGATTGAAGCCGGCAGGGTGGATTTATCAAGTGATGAATTCGATGTTAAAGATGTTGTGAAGGAAGTGAATGAAATTATTTCTACCGCGGCAGATGAAAAAGGGCTGGAGATTATCACCGAGATTACCGGAGAATTAAACATGCTGAACGATAGAAGGCGGGTAAAGCAAGTCCTCATGAATCTTGTGAGTAACGCTGTAAAGTTCACGGAAAAGGGTTCGGTGAAGATATCGGCGGCGGGTGGTGATGATGGATTTGTGAATGTATGTGTAACTGATACGGGATCGGGTATAAGCAAGGAAAACATGCAGTTGCTTTTCAAACCGTTTCGGCAGGTTGGCGATGATATCGAGAAAAAAAGCGAAGGAACGGGCCTGGGGCTGCATCTGTGCTGGAAACTGGTCGAGTTGCTCGGCGGTGATATAAGGGCGGAAAGCGAGCTGGGAAAAGGCAGTGCGTTTATGTTCAATATTCCTCTGAAACGAGAGGAGCCGGCTGTATAAGAAAAAGATAACGGAATGGCAATGAAGGGAAACTGAGAAGTTTGTTTGATAAACGTGGTCATGAGAGGTGTGGCAATGAAAATACTTATAGTCGATGATAAAAAAGAAAATCTCTATCTTCTTGAAATATTGCTGCAGGGCAAAGGCTTCGAGACCGCCACGGCGAAAAACGGGAAGGAAGCGCTTGAAAAGCTCAGAGCCGGTGAATACGGCATGATAATTTCCGACATCATGATGCCGGTTATGGACGGTTTTCAACTGTGCAGGGAATGCAAGCGCGACGATTCTCTGAAGAATATCACTTTCGTTTTCTACACGGCCACATACACGGAAAAAAAGGATGAGGAATTTGCGCTCAGCCTCGGGGCGGACAGGTTCATAATCAAGCCGACCGAACCCGACCGGTTCATTGAAATAGTGGAGGAATTGGTGAAAGAGCATAAGGAAGGGGGGATCGAACACAGGGCGCTCCAGGACATCGACGATTACGAGTTATATAAGACCTACAGCGAGCGGCTTGTAAGGAAACTTGAGAAAAAAATGCAGGAACTGGAAGAAAGCGAGGAGAGGTTCAGGACGCTGTTGTTGTCGCTTGAAGATATTGTGTGGGCGGCCAGCGCCGATGGCAAAGAACTGTTCTACATAAACAAAGCGGCGGAGAATATCTACGGGAGACAGGCCAGGGATTTTTTTGACAATACAAATCTCTGGAACGAGATTGTGCATCCGGACGACAGGGAGCGCGCGCGGGAAAGCGCGGGAGCATTGATTGAAACCGGGAGCAAAAATATCGAATATCGTATCGTCCGGCCCGACGGGGAAATCCGCTGGCTGCGTGACAGAACTAATGTTATCTATGATGACGACGGGGTTCCTGTAAGGATAGGCGGAATAGCGACGGATATCACAAAACAGAAAGATGTGGAGAAGGAACTCGAACTCAATGTGATCAGGACCCAGGCGCTTCTTGATTTGCATCTTATGGCCGGGGATACGGAAAGCCGGATACTGGACTTCACTCTTGAGGCGGGCCTCAAAATTTCTCAAAGCAAGATTGCGTTTATTGGACTTATTGATGAAGCTGAATATGTTATGACAATTCATAAATGGTCGGATAATGTCATGAAGCAATGTGCAGTAGACGGGAAACCGATAGTTTATCCGATAAGCGAGTCCGGATTGTGGGGCGATTGTATAAGATTCAGAAAGCCGGTGTTGGTGAATGATTATGATGTGGCCCAACCCGGGTACAGGGGATTGCCCGAGGGTCACGTTTCCATAAAGAGGTTTCTGGAAGTTCCGGTGTTCGATGGTTCGCACATTACGGCGGTCATCGCGGTGGCGAACAGGGAGCATGACTACACAGAAAGGGATGTTGTTGCATTGACATCTCTGGCAAATAAAGCGTGGAACGTAATAAGCCGCAAGCGCGCGGAAGAAGCTTTGAAGAACTCTGAGAAGCAACTACAGCAGTCGCAGAAGATGGAGGCGGTTGGCAGACTGGCCGGGGGCATAGCGCATGATTTCAACAATATGCTTACTGTCATAATCAACTACGCGGAATTCGTGATCGAGGAGCTTGGCGGTGACAACCCGCTCAGACCGGATATGGAAGAGATACTCAAGGCGGGTAACCGGGCGACAGCGCTGACACGCCAGCTTCTCGCGTTCAGCCGCAAGCAGCCGCTCGTGCCTAAAGTTTTCGATATAAACAGGGCGATAGAGGATATCGAGCAAATGCTGAAAAGGCTCATCGGTGAGGATATCGATCTTTTAATAGTTCCCACCAGGGAACCCGTCAGAATTAAAGCCGATCCGGGACAGATCGAACAGGTGATAATGAATCTTGTCATCAACTCCCGTGATGCCATGCGGAAAGGCGGCAAACTCACGATCGAAACGTCTAATATCGAATTGGGTGAAGAGTATGCCGCAGACCACCCTGAAGTGAGTCCGGGCTGGTATGTAATGTTTTCCGTCACCGATACCGGTATGGGTATGGATGAAAAAACCAGAGAACGCATTTTCGAGCCTTTTTTCACGACAAAGGAGTCAGGCAGAGGAACGGGGCTCGGATTGTCAACTGTTTATGGTATCGTCAAGCAGAGCGGAGGCTTCATCTGGGTTTACAGTGAACCCGGAAAGGGCACGACATTCAAAATCTATCTGCCTCGCGAGCTTTCCGGGGAGGAAACTAAAGAGCTCGAAAGCAAAAGGGCAGGGTCGGCAGAGGGAACGGAAACTATTCTCGTAATTGAAGACGAGAGGGGTGTTCTCAATCTTGTGAAACGCATTCTCGAACCTCTGGGCTATGACGTTCAAACAGCATCAGATATCAACGAGGCGTTTAGCGTTTTCGAGCGGTTCGCCGATTCGATACAGCTTATCATCACGGATATAATAATGCCTGAAATGAGCGGCCTTGTGTTGTTTGCACAATTAACGAAGAAATACCCGGCCATCAAAGTTCTGTACATGTCGGGCTATACCGAGGAAGCCATTGTTCACGGAGGAGTTCTGGACCGTGGCGTCAATTTTATTTCGAAACCGTTTTCGCAAACAGATCTGATAGAGAAAGTACGGAGCATACTGGACGGTTGATATTAACCTGCACCGGTGAGAAATGCAGGCTATCCCCTGGTCGTCCTGGCTCTCCTGAAATCCGGAAGATCGGCCCGGAATGACGGTAGTGTATGTATGCCGTGTAGCACTCGCAATCCCGTTGTGGGTGATGGGCAAAAAAGGAAACAGTAAGGATTGCATACATAAAGAACGACGCTTTATACATGGCACACAAAAGAATATTTTTTATATTAAGGAGTGGATCACGCGCCTGCGCGGTGATGACAACGATGGGGGACAGTGAAGACAACTTTGAGTCTGTTGAAAAATGTATCGTTGAGAGTTTGTCATCCTGAGCGCAGCGAAGGATCTCGGCGCTCCCACCGAGACGATGGGAGCGATTAGCACATAACAGAGATTCTCCGATCGTTGCACTTTCTCAGTATGACAAAACGGGTTTTTTTCAACAGACTCACGGCGCTTTGTACGTGGCACAAACTGAGATTTTGTATCAAGTTATAGTAATTCTCATAATAAAAACAGATTCACAACTCGATCAGAAATCACAAACACAAAGATAGTGTGCCATGCACAAAGCTATTTCCTTTGTGCATGTATTCAAGATTATTTTTGAGAATCACTATATACCGATTAACATAAATAACATTGAATCCTGCATGAATGGCTTTCCGGCCCGCGCGCCCGTCATTCCTGCATGTTGTAAGCAGGAATCCAGAAAAACCGTCGCAGCCTTTCCATTTCTATTTTGATAATCAATATAATAAGGCGGCTAACAAATGATAAGTCCTGTAAACAAAGGAATATTTGTTCCGCCTGCGGCTCAGTCCTGTTTGCGGGAAATAATTTTCGGCGCGAGCGCTTTTATGACTTTTTCTATGTCGGATCTGTCGATTCCTTTGAGAATCACGATTACCGCGAGGTAGACGGCCCCGAAGACCGCGGTCGCGAAAAGCAACTGGAATTTATCCGGCGCGAGGTGTGTGTTCCACAGCATTATCACGCCGATGGCGGCCAGCGATGCGACTGTAGCTTTAGCGAGGATGTCCATCCTGTAGAGCGATTTCAGTGGCGCGTACCGCGACGCCTGTAAAAAAACGACCGATTCGAGCGCCACGAAGCATATCAGCCCGGAAAGCGCCGCGCCGGTGAGCCCCATGTACGGAACGATTATGTAACTGAGCGCGAGGTTGGCGAGCCCGGCGGCGATAAGCGAGTTCTGGATGAACACGACCCTGTCTTTGCACATGAGCATGTAATGAGCGATCGAGTTGAATTTTCCGACCACGCCGCGCAGGAGGATAAGGATTATAAGAGTGAGGCCGGTTTCGAACTCCGCCCCGCCCATGAGCAGCAGCAGCGGCTTCACGATCACCGAAAGCAGGAAAAACGAAGGCACGATGACGAGAAGCGAGTATTTGTGGATATTCCCGACGACGTATGCGACGCCCGCCGGGTCGTTGCCGTCGACGACTTTCATGAGCTGCGGGTAAAGCGGCAGCATGATGGGCGAGTTGAGGGCCTCGATCAGCGCGTAGAATACGCAGACCGCGCCGTATATGCCGAGGTCGGCAGCCGTGAGGTAGTGGCCGATCACCAGCCGGTCGCCGAGCGTTGTCAGCGTGGTTCCGAGCCCGACGAAGCTCATCGGCAGCCCGAACCGCATCATCCGGGTCAGCGTTGCGGTGCGTGTCTCTTTGTCGCTCGCGACGATTTTGTGCCAGGTCCAGAACCCGGAAATCATGACTGCATAGAAGAGAATTTTCAGCACGATCAGGGTCTTGATGAGATATATCAGGCCGTATCCGCGCGGCACGAGGTATATTATGGCCGAGACGTTGATCAGCGTTTGTATTATTTCGAACGCGGCATATTCTTCGAGCCAGAGCCGCGAGCGCAGCACCTGGTAGATGAGCATCTCCAGCGCGCCGACGAAAATGAAAGCCGAGCCCCACCTGAAAAGCTCGACCCCGCGATCCCAGCCGAGGAACAGGTGGTTGATGACCGGGGCGAGCAGCGCGAACAGCAGGCTGATCACGCATGCGCTCGACACCACGAAGAGCAGTATTTTTCCGAGCCATCGCCGGTTCTGCCGCGTCCAGTCGTTGATCGACATGAACCGCACGATCGCCGCGCCGCCGACTCCGAACGAAGCGAACGGCACGATGAACGTCATGACGGTCATGAGCTGCCCGTAGGCGCCGTACCCGTCGGAACCAAGGTACCGGGCCATGATCGGGAACGTGACGAACCATGTCGCCTTGACGATTATGTTCGAGATGGTTTTGAGAATTACGCCCCGTGTGACGTTCATTGCCGTTCCGCCGTTCCGGACAAAGCGCGCCGCCTGTGATCGATGGGACATGTTTCGAAGGGCAATTTGTTCGTTTCCGTTTGTACTGAATTTTCACGGCGTCAGCCGCCGGTTTCCGCGAAAATTATATTATCAGCGATCCCCTTTGTAAACTGCGCGTTGCGCGTTGCCGATAGTACGGTTTCGGTTTATGTTGTATAATTCCGCTGGTTTGAAATTCTGCATGGATTGATATGATGCTGAAGAAAGCTGTTTTCTTTGCTGTTTTTACGGGCTTGATACTTGTCCTCGGGCTGGGGCTGCTCGAATTCGCGATGCGGGCGGTTCACCCGCCGGAGCGGGACGGCGGCGGGGGCGGATACGTGGATCACGGCGGTTATCATGTGCTGCCGGCGAACGCGAGCCGCTTTTTCGAGAACGAGGACGGGCTGCGGGTCGAGATAAAAACGGATGCGCAGGGACTGCGCAACCCGGCGGGCCTGCTCGGGGGCGCGGATGTCGTGCTGGCGGGCGACTCGTTTATCATCGCGCAGAACACGCCGGAGGATAACACGGTGGCGGGGCGGCTGCGGGCCGCGGGGGTGAATGTTTACAACGCGGGAATGGACGGTTTCTCGACGTTCAACGAACTGAACCTGCTCGCGAAACTTCTGGAGGAGTCGAACCCTTCGGTTGTGATAATCGTTTTTTATCTCGGCAATGACCTGCGTGACAACTATCTCGGGCTGGGGCTGCGTGGCGGCGGCGACAGCGGGTTGCGGAAAAGCGGCGGCGCGCGTGGCGGCCTGATGAGGGCGTGCCGCGCGAGCGTGTTGTGCGGGATGCTGTACGACCGCGTATATGTAATGAAAATCAAAAAGAACGTGAGCGATCCATACGAGAGTTACTGTCTCGGCGAAATATACATGTACCGGAGCGTGCCGGACGAAACGCTGCGGCTGGTCCGGCAGAGGACGGATGCGGCGTTCGCGGCGTTCGCGAAGCTGGCGCGGGAGCGCGGGTTCAGGCCGGTCGTGGCGGGTGTGCCGTCGAAAGCGCAGGTGTACCGGAGTTTTCGCGAGGTGAGCCAGTGCGATATCGACAGCAGGGCGGGGGCTGCCGCTGCGGAGATGATTTCCGCCGGTTTCAGTTTCGACAATCCGGATGCCGTGGTTGCGGGTATTGCCGAAAAGAACGGGATCGAGTATCACTCGCTGCTGCCGATGTTCAGGGATAACGCCGATCGAAAAATCTATTATTATCTGGACAGGCACTGGACCGCTGATGGTCAGGAGCTTGCGGCGGATTTTGTTTTGAGACAGATTTTGAAGTAGAAAAAACCCGGGTTTCGATTCAACAGACTCTTTCGCGGAATGATATAGTGATTCTCAAAAATAAACTTGAATACATGCACAAAGGAAATAGCTTTGTGCATGGCACACTATCTTTGTATTTGTGATTTCTGATCGAGTTGTGAATCTGTTTTTATTATGAGAATT
>Ga0116162_10001168_pt1 | contig 17565 bp, 17 predicted proteins | sample AD_UKC105_MetaG_FD_89875 | JGI IMG/M metagenome (GOLD analysis project Ga0116162, IMG submission 89875) | Active sludge microbial communities of municipal wastewater-treating anaerobic digesters from Hong Kong - AD_UKC105_MetaG | ecosystem: Engineered > Bioreactor > Anaerobic > Digestate... | reverse complement strand
GTGTTTTTTCTATCGTAACTCTCAAAAGAGAGCGCGAACCGGTTTGAAAAACAGCGCTTATTCCGCCCATGCCGCGGCGCAGGCCGCCAGCGCGGTTTTGAAGCATTCTTCCGGCGGATGCACGAGCCCCGCGCCGACCTGACCCACGCCGGGGTCCTTATGCGCGATGCCGGTGTTGATGATCGGGCGGATGCCGGTTTCGATCACCTTCATCAGGTCGATGCCCGTCGCGCTTCCGCGGAAGTTGAGCGCGGGAATCTTGTAAGCCTGGCCTTCGCCAACCGTGATTTCGTACATCTTGGTCGAGTAGTTGATCGCATCGCTGACCTGTCCGCCGACGAACTGGACGATCGCCGGGGCCGCCGCCATGCAGAAGCCGCCGATGCCCGCCGTCTCCGTAATGCAGGAGTCGCCGAGGTCGGGCGCCGCGTCTTTTTCTTCGTAGCCGGGGAAATAGAGCCCCTTGACCATCTCGGCCGGGCCGGTAAACCACTTGTCCTTGCCAAGGCCCGCGATTCGGATGCCGAAGTCCGTGCCGTTGCGGCACATGGTCGCCAGCACCGTGCAGTACGGGATGTCGAGGATCGGGTCCATCGTGCACTTCATGGCCGGCATGGAAATGTTCAGGAACGTATGGTTGTTGCCGTTGATGAAATTATATGCCGCAATTTTCTGCTTCTCCGGTTTCGAGCAGGCCATGATCGCGGGGACCAGCTCGCGGATAAGCAGCGACGTGCCCGCTTCGTTGCGGTTATGCCCTTCGTCGCCCATCTGCAGGAGTTTGGAAACCAGAACCTTGACGTCGATTTCCTTTTTGATCTCCATGGCCTCCTTCAGCACCGGATAGAGTTCCTTTTCCATCCAGCTCAGGCGGTCGAGCACTTCTTCGTCGCACGCGCCGAAGCGGAGCACCTTGCCGAGGCCTTCGTTGATCGTGCAGTACGAACGGTTGCCGAAGGTTTTGTTCTCCATGATCCAGACCGGCATGCTGTAGGTCACGACGCCCGCCATCGGGCCGACCGTATTGTGCATGTGGCACGGCTCAAACTTGATCTCGCCGCTGGCGGCCAGTTTTTCCGCTTCCTTAAGGTCTTTGGCGAGTCCCTCGTAGATCAGCCCGCCCATGATGGCGCCGCGCTGCGGCCCGCACATGCGGTCCCATGTGATCGGCGGCCCAGCGTGCAGGATCGTTTTCTTCGCCATACCGGGGATGGTCTCTCCGGCGATGCCGAGGCCGATAAGCGTCGGCTGGGCGGAGAGGATGCGGCGGAGCGCTTCCTTGTTCGCTTCGGTGATCTTTTCCATCAGTTCCGGTTTTTTCAGCTTGCGCAGGTTCGCTGCGGCGACCTTGTCGCCGCCCGCGACCGGCTTCCAGTCGACATGCACGGCGGCTTCCTTCTGGCTGATCAGATCGTCGTAAAACGACTCGATGCCGAAGTTGACAACGTGCAGTTTCGTTCCGAACAATTCGTTTAATTTACTCATCGCCGTGCCCTCCTTACTGTAAGTTGGCAAGCACGCGCTGAACGAACCGCGTTGCCTGCGCATTGCTCGGCAGCACGACCGCGCCCGCTTCTTCCAGCTGTTTCTGCGTCTTGCTCAGGCACTGCGGATCGCCCTCCGTGCCGCAAACCTCGCATACGCAGCACAGATGCCGCCCCTGCTTCTCCGCCTCCGCTTTGGCTTCCTTAATCGCCGCCGCAAGGTCTTCCGCAGGATTCGGATGCGAACCGTAGCCGATGACGCAGTCCGTCATGATCACCGCGCACTCCGGGTCCTTGCCGTCCGTGATCACGCGCTCTGCGCGAAGGCTCGGATCGATCATCGGGTGCGGACGACCGACGGTGAATTCGTCGTCGCCAAAGTCGAGGAACGTGTGCTCGCGGCTCTTGCCGCCCTTCGGATCGGCCAGCTTATCCTCCGCGCGCAGCGGAATATTGCTGTAGATGTGCCCGAGGCTGCCGATCATGAGCTTCATGGCTTCGTCGCAGAGCGTGCCGCCGGTGTAGAACCCGCGCACATACTTCTGACCCTTCGCCATCTTGCCTGCGATTTCTTTTGCAAGCGCTTCGGCCTTGTCTTCGCCCATCGTGAACTCGACAAAGTCCTTCGTCGCTTCGCCCTTGCTGATTGCGACGGCTTTGTGCGCCGCATCCTCAAGGGAAACCGCGGCGGTCAGCCCGAAGGATTCGATCTCCTTGCGGTCGCCGCCGATGAAGTTGACGACGACGGGTTTGCCCGCCTTGGCCGCGATGCCGAGTATCTCGGTTGCAATCTCCTTGGCCGGGGGCTTGCTGATGAGCACGATCACCTTTGTCTTCGGGTCGTTGATCAGCGCGTCGAGGCCGAGCTTCATCATCAGCCCGCCGATTTCTTTTTTCAGGTCGCGTCCGCCGGTGCCGAGCACCTGGCTTACGCCGCCGCCGAGCTGGTCGACGATGCTCGAAACCTCCTGCGTACCCGTGCCGGACGCGGCGACAATACCGATATCGCCGGAGGCCACCACGTTTGCAAACGCAAGCGGAACGTTATTGACAATCGCCGTTCCGCAGTCCGGGCCCATCATGAGCAGCTCGTGCTCGTAAGCGTACTGCTTGAGCGCGCGCTCCTCGTCGATGGTCACGTTGTCCGAGAACAGCATGACGTTGATACCGTTGTCGAGGCAGCCCTGCGCAACGTCCGCGGCGAACTTGCCGGGGACCGAGATGACCGCCATGTTCAGCTCCGGGTCGATCTTGAGCGCACCCTCGAGCGTCGGCGGCGTATACGCGGCCGCTTTGGATTCCGTTTTCTTGTTGAGCAGCTGCTCAACCGTTTTCAACACTTCGTCGAACACCGCTTCGTCGGTGCATTCCACAGCGACAAAGAAGTCGTTCGAGCCAACCTGCTCGTCGAACTCCGGCGTAGCCACGCCGATGTTGTGCGCGATCTCTATATTGAGATCCGTGCCCATGCCGACCAGCGCTTCGCTCACGCCGTCGAGTTTTTTGAGTTCCTTGGAGATGAGCATGAGGGTAACGGAATCATAATAGGCATTTTTTCTGATTTCCAGTTGAACCACTTTTATTTCCCTCCATCATGATAAGCTATGGCGAGTATCAGCCCCGTAAGCATGTCCCCGCCGGATGTCGACCCTATGGACATCACGCGCGCCGCCGCCAGCCGGGCCGTCTCGTCGCCCGCGTTGGAAAACACGGACCGGATCAGCGAAAGGACGGCGTCGTTGGCGAGTCCTTCGCCGCTCTGCAGCAAAAACGTCGCGCTGACGCGGTTCGTCTTCGCCGCCGCGCGCTTTGCCATTTCGGTCAGGAGCGCGGCGTTCCCTTTGGTGCCCTGCGCACGCCGAAGCACACGCAGAAGTGTAAAATATCCTGTCAGTAAGTCGTCCGAGGACGGCGTCAGCCCAACGCCGCATCCCGCCATGCGTTCCGCGGCATGCAACGCGCGCGTTTCGTCGCCGGCGGAAACCGCGTCGGCCAGTTCCAGAAACCTCGGCTTCAGAAAATTGCTGTAGACGTTCCCGCCCGCGCCCGTGACCAGCGCCGAAACGCCGAATTCGCCGTCCGCGTCCTTCAGCGCGTCCCGCAAAACCGGAAGCCTGCTTTTTACCGAACGCCGTGCAACAGCGACCGTATCAACGCTCAGGTCTTTGCGCCCGGAACCGGAAAAGTCGATTTCGATCCCGGCCCCGGGTATTGCAATGCTTCCGTCCGCAAGCGTCGCCGCCATGCCGGTGCAAATGCCGCGCTGCGTCAGCGGCCCGTCGAGCCGCAGCGACACGGCATAGGGCGTCAGCGGCCTGTCGCTTTTGATCAGCCCGATCAGCCCGTCCCGCCCGTCCGGCGCAAGGTTGACCGCATGGTCGAACACGGAATGCACCGTGCCGGCTGTCGGCGCCGTTTTCGCCAGCGACACGAGTCGGCTGCAGACTGCGTCTGCGTGTAACGTTTGCTTCATGACCGCTTCAGTCGAATCAAAAACATCTTTCAGAAGGCTTAAGCCTTCTGAAAGATGAATCCATATTCCTGAGAGTCTATGGTTTCTTTGTAGAGGATGCGGCGCGTGCGGACGACGCCCACGGTGGAGACGAGCTCCATGCCGCTCTCAATGCCGTCGTCAAAGCCGATTTGCCCGGTCGCGCGAACGCCGTTTTCGAACTCGACAATGCCGAAGTTCAGCCAGGGCTGCATATAGCCCTCGGGCAGGTTGTAGACGCGCGTCCATGTCAGCAGCTTGCATTTGCCTTCGAGCGGGATCTCTTCAAACTCGCGGCCGTCACAGTCCGGATTCTGGCAGACGATGTAGCGAGGATGATGCAGTTTGCCGCATTTTTTGCATTTATATGCGTACATTTGTTCCATTTCATTCTCCTCCTTACTTCGTGGTCAGAATCGTGGAAACGACATTGTTGCCGAATCCGCCGAAGTTCACGGCCAAACCGGTCTTGGCGCCTTCCACCTGCCGGTCCGTCGCTTCGCCGCGGAGCTGCTTGACCAGCTCGACGATCTGCGAAACGCCCGTCGCGCCCAGCGGATGGCCCTTGGCCTTCAGGCCGCCGGACGTGTTGATCGGAATCTTTCCGCCGATCTTCGTTTCGCCTCTGCGCACGGCAAGGTGACCTTCGCCGCGCGGGAAGAATCCGACTTCCTCGGCTTCCTCGATTTCGAGAATCTGGAACGCGTCGTGCAGTTCGGCAACGTCGATATCGTCCGGTCCCATGCCCGCCATCTTATACGCTTTCTGCGCGCTCAGACGGACGGCCAGCAAGTCGGTCGGCACCTCGCGGTTCGCCACGACGTGCGTGTCGGTCGCGGAAGCGATGCCCGCAATGCGGACGAACTTCTTGTCGCCGAAACCGAACTCTTCCTGCTTGTCCTTTGCCACCAGCAGCACGGCTGCCGCACCGTCGGAGACGGGGCACATGTCGAACTGACGCAGCGGATCGGCGACGAGCGGGTTGGTCGCGTTGATGTAAGCCGGATTCGTGATCCGCTCCAGCACCACCTTGCGCTGGATGTGCGAAACCGGGTTGTGGCATGCGTTTTCGTGGTTCTTGACGGCAACGATCGCAAGGTCCTTGCTTTCCACGCCGAATTTATCCATGCAGAGGCGGGTGTAGAGCCCCGCAAACGACGGGAGCGTACAGCCGTATTTATACTCTGCAACGGGATGCAGCATGGTCGCAACGAAATCCGTGCCTTCCCAGCCGCTCACCGCGCGCATGCCTTCGCCGCCGATGACCAGAACGCAGTCGTTCATGCCGGAGGCGATCGCCATCACGCCGAGCTTCACGGCGGAAGCGCCGGAAGCGGGCCCGTTTTCAACGGTTTCCGCGCCGGCCGGGCGGATGTTGAGCGCATCCACGACCGCGCTGGCGGCGCCGCTGATACGGCTGACCATGCCGGAGCCCATGGAACCCACGAACACCTGGTCGATGACATTTTTGCGTCCTGTCTTGGCGCCCGCGTCGTCCATCGCCTGAAGCCCCGCCTCACACAGCATATCGAGGAACGGAACGGTGGACTTTCCGAACTTGGTATGGCCGACGCCAACAATTCCTACTTGTCTCATTTCCCTTTTCCTTTCTTCCGCGCGGGGACTCAAACCTTGATCTGGGCGGGCATGTGAGCGACTTTGTTCGCCTCGATCACGTCTTCGAACGCAGGACGGATGCCGACGTTCTTGTTCGCCTTATGCTTCTCCCACAGGGCCCGCGTAAGTACGAAAGTCGGTACGCCGCCGAGTTCATGCGGGCATTCCGGACGGGATTCGAGTTCGTACTCGATCATCCAGCGTTTGAATCCGTTCGGGCTCTCCGCAACGATCCAAACTTCGTCCTGATTCATGAAATCGAAATGATACTCCATCTTGGCGGCAAACAGCTGTGCGCCGACGCGCGCGCCGCGCTTGAGCGTCATGGTGTGGTAGCTCATGCCGACCTTCTCGTTGACAATGCGGCCGTTGACGATGCCGGCGACCTCGCCGTCGACCAGGCCCAGGAACAGGTACTCGTCCTGCACGCGGTAGCGCAGCATGCCGAGCAGTTCCGCGATGATACGTGCGGAAACGATGTCGTAAAAGTCCTTTTCATGGTCAAGCAGAACCCGGATGCCGTTCATAACCATCTCGGTCTCTTCGCGGCTTGCCGGGCGGACGAGCATATCTTCGCCCGAAGTCAGCGGAATAACTTTTGGTTCATAGGGTTTTAACCCGATTGTCGGTGGCCGAAGCTTGGCTTCCATTTCATCTACGGAAATATCATACTTGCTCATGTGGTGTGCCTCCTTTATTGATATGAAAAGATGGAATCGAGATCGCCGTCATCCGACGACTACAGGTCTATTGTAGCGTCTAAATGAAGCCTTGTCCAGTATTTCTTGCAAATTTTTTCTTTTTGGACTTTCACTGCTGCTGTTTTTTCATGGCGGCTCATTTTTTATCGCGTTTTTATCGTTTTTCAATAAAAGTATATGATTTTTTCCCATTATCCTGCGCTTTTCAACCGTTTCCCACGACGCATTTTGTCCTGCACGGCAAAAAGGCGAAACAAAATGCAACGCTGTTTTTCTGTATCGGCAAGCCTTTTAGACAACATTCTGTTGATTATTATTGCAAGTTTTATTCTATTGTCCTGCATTTCATCGGGCAAATGATTTTTTTCTGAAATTTGAGTTTTGTCCGTTCGCGTAGTATACTATTTTTGGTATTTATGTACTGAAATGGAAGAATATCCAAAGAAAGGATTTTTACCTATGTCAGATAGAATTCGCCGCATCGGCATCCTCACCAGCGGCGGCGACGCGCCCGGCATGAACGCCGCCATCCGCGCCGCCGTACGCACCTGCGTTCTTCACGACGTTATCCCGGTCGGGATTCACCGGGGCTATAACGGGCTGATTCATTCGGACGTCGTCGAGCTGGACGCCCGCGCCGTCAACGGCATCACGTCCCGCGGCGGCACCATCCTTTATACCGCGCGCAGCGAAGAGTTCAAGACCGATGCCGGGCTGAAAGCCGCGGTTTCCAACTGCAAATACCTCGGCATCGACGGCGTTATCGCCATCGGCGGCGACGGCACGTTCCGCGGCGCGCGCGACCTTGCGAAAAACGGGATCAACACCGTCGGCATCCCCGGAACGATCGACAACGACATCGGCTGTTCGCATTACTCCATCGGCTTCGACACCGCGGCGAACACGGCCATCGAGGCGATCGATAAGCTTGCGGACACCATGCAGTCCCATCAGCGCACGTCCGTGGTCGAGATCATGGGCCGCGAAGCGGGGCACCTCGCCATCTACGTCGGCATCTCCGTCGGCGCGACGGCCATCATCATTCCGGAGCGTCCGTTCGATTTCCAGCGCGATGTCGTCGAGCATATCCGCGAAGGGCAGTACCGCGGCAAACATCATCACCTCATCATCGTCGCCGAGGGCGTCGGCCACACCAACGAGATCGCGCAGCGCATCCGCGACGAACTCGGCCTCGAAACGCGCGTGACCATTATCGGGCACGTGCAGCGCGGAGGCAGCCCGTCCGCGCGCGATCGCGTTATGGCGACGCGCATGGGGCACCGCGCCGTTGAAGAAATCCTTGCGGGCAACTCGAATCTCGTCGTGTGTTATCGCAACTCCCAGATCACGACGCTGCCGATCGACGAAGCGCTCGAAATGACCAAGGACCTCGACGAATACATGTACCGCGTGGCGCAGGAAATCACAATTTAACGCACGCCAGTGCGCCCGGGCTTTTCGTCCGGGCGCTTTTTGCACCCCTTTTCCTTTCCGAATCAGCAGGAGAAAAGACGCATGGTTTACGATCAATACGGCGACTCAAGCGCGCCTGCCCTCATCCTTTTGCACGGCGCGGCGGCGCTGGACACGTTTGCCAATCAATACGAAGTACTGTCCATGCGCTTCCATGTGCTCGTACCGCACCTTCCGGGCGCAGGCAGCGCGGCGGAGGAACCCTATGACCCGCGGCAGACCTGCGACGCCCTGGCGGAATGGATCGCATCGCTCGGCGTCGGAAAGGTCGCGATCATGGGGCATTCCGTCGGCGCGGAACTTGCGTTCCGGCTTGTCTGCGAACACGAAGCGCTCTTTTCCCGCGCGGTGTTTTTGAGCCCGTGGCTGACGGCGAGCGCACGCAGCGCAAAGCTCTATGCCGCCGCGGCGAAGCTGACACACCCTTCCCTCAAGCGGGAAAAGCTTCTGCGCATGCAGGCAAAATACTGGCACCTCAACGCGGAGCAAACGCAAAAGCTCGTCGAATACAGCGCGCGTATCCCGCTCGAAACATACGTCGCCTTTTTTGAAAAGCGCACGCGCCTTTCCGACGAACCGCAGTATGCGTCCGTCTCCATCCCGATGCTCGCCATTTGCGCAAAAGGCGACACGCGCGAAACGCAAGCCTCCGTCCGCGCCCTCGGCGAAAACAAAAACTGCCTGACGGTGCGTTTCCCGCTGGGCAGTCACGATTTTGTTTTGCGCTTTGCCGACAAGCTGAACCCAATCCTTCTGGATTATCTGCTTGCGGATGATTAACGCCCGTTTTTTCGCGGCCGGAAAAAGACGACCGCAAACGGAATCACGTTATGCTTCGTCAAAAAGCCGGCCATGGTGTCGAAATGATCTTCTTTCCCCGCAATCGCGTTCAAAAAGCGATAGCGGGGGTTCCCATTCTCTGTTTGAGGTACGTTTTCATCCCGGTAAAACGAAACGAAGTGGAACCCACGTTTGTGCCGGTAATAGATCACGCCCGCGCTCGCCGTCCCCGGCAGGGCGGCTTTTTTATTCCCCGTCACTTTAACGCCGGTCCGGTAGCCGCGGCGCGCGAGATAGAGCCACAGGTGGAACATCTCCGTCCCGAACAGCCCGCGGAAGATCGTCCAGCGGATCAGCTCGTCCGCAATTCCCTGCGCGGTCACGTCCTCCCCCTGCCGCTTTAAAAAGTTAAACGCCGCAATCCAGCCGCAGCCGTTTGCGTTGCTCATGCGCAGGCCGTAGCGGACGTCCGTCAGCTTGCCCTGATTCACGATGTAGCCGTCGGAAGCGTACGGCGTTTTCTGTTTGACTTCCATAAAACCTCAGTATGCCACGCGGTACACGGCGTACTCCGTCCCGATCGTGTCGATCGTTTCAAGGCCGCTTGCGCCATCGTGCTTTTGCAGATAGCGCAGCAGTACCTGCAAATCGCTTGCGTCGGCTTTTCCGATCAGGAAGACATTTTCCTGCCGGAACATCTCCGCGCTGAACGACCCGATCCCATTCTGCTCGATCTGGAGCGTTTTCCAGCCGGAATACATGCCCGTGTCGCCCCAGTCGATCAGGTTCGTCGGTTTTTCATCCGGATAGGCCTTGAACGCCTCGTAGTTTTTCAGCGAGCGCGGCGCGTAGATATAGGCGTTTTCAATATGCTCCATCGCGTACGTTTCAACGGTGCGCACGTTTGCGTTCAGCCCGGACGGATCGTACGTCCCCAGCCAGAGCCAGCTTTTCGTTACGCTCCAGCCCAGCGCGAACAGCGTCAGCACGATCAGCGCCGAGCGCAAAATCTTTTTTGCCGCATGGCTTTTCCGCGGCGGATTCGCCGCACGGATGCGCAGCGCAAGCGGCGCGCACGCAGCCGCCATCGGGACGGCAATTACCTGGAACGAACGCACGATCAGCCGCTCTTTGACGCAGAGATAGAAGCAGAGCGCAAACGCGCCGAGCGCAACGCCCGCCACGATCAGCGCATCTGCCGCACGTTTTTTTTCGCGGAAAAACCAGACGAGCGACCAGAGCGCCAGCAGGACCGGGAAGACCAGCATATACTCCGCCGGGCCGTTGCCGCGGAAAAACGCTTCGCCGTAAGCAAGCGCGCCGGAAAGCTCCGCCGCCACCGACTGCTCCGTCTCCGTGTGCGCGACGATCGCGTTCATCGCGTCGGCGGTCACGTTCTCGTCCAGAAAACAGAACTGCTCGACCAGATCATAGGTTTCTTCGTCCCAGCCGATCGAGGCAAAAAACGCCGGGTCCTCTTCGTAGGTCACGTGCGGAAAGTCCATATACTGCCCGCGCGCATCCTCGAAAGCCGCATACTCCGGCGGATTCAGGTTCGTATAGGCCCAGCCGTTGAGAAGGACCAGCGCGAGAAACAGCGCCCCGCCCGTCAGCGCGTATCCGCCCAAACGAAGCAGCGCGCCTTTTTTTTGCGGTTTTTCCAAATAGGCCGCGTCGTTAAGCGCATGGTACGCGACCGCAGCCGCCCAGAAACAGGCCAGCGAATACCCGGTGGAATTTCGGAACAGGAAGCAAAGCGCCATCAGCGCGAGGCTGGAAACAAAAACGTTCCGCATGCGCCTTGGTTCGACGGTATACCGCGTGTCCGCCGAAAGCAGGCGCACCACGCCCGCCGTTCCGAGCAGGCAGGCCGTAAGCGTGAACGAAAGGCGCGCCACCGCATAGACGAACACCGCCGCATAAAGCGTCAGGTTCACTCCGAACGAAAGCAAAGGCCGTTTGCCCGCCTCCATAACGGAAAAAAAGACGATCCAGATCGATGCGCCGACCGCCAGCAACTGGAGCACCGGCCACCACGGCACGCCCGGCAGGAGCGAATACAAAAAGCTCGCGAAATACCCCAGCGGCAGGCTGATGAAGCCGTGCACAGGATATGGGTTGCCCGTGTAATAGCCCGCGAGCGTATACATGATGCTCGTGTCGTCGTTGGTCAAAAACGTGATGGGGAACAGCGCCGCCGTCAGTCCGATCAGCGCCAGCGTCAGGACTGCGCTCGCCAGCATCCTGCCGGATTTCGTTTCGCATGCATGCGCGAATATTCCGTTTTTACCGCGGTTTATGCTCATTGCTCCGCCTCGAATGTAAACTGGATCACGACGATGTCGTCGACGATCGTCGAAATGATTTCATACCCCGTCGCGCCGCAGTCTTCCATCATATAATCGGTAAACATCCCGACGTAACTGCCGTTCCGGTCGCCGATGTAATAAACGTTGCCCCGCCGGAACAGATCGTCTGCAAACGTACCGTCCAGGCCATTGACGGCGAGCTGCGCTTCCCGCGCCGCGGTGTTCATGTCGCAGCCGCCCCAGTCGATCAGATTCGTCGGCTTCGCGTCCGGGTAAACGCTGAGCGCGTCTACGTTGTTTGCGGCATAGACGTCCCGGACGTACACGTTTTCCGGATGGTCGAGCGCATAGTCGACGACCGCCCGCGCGCTGTCCAGCATGTCGTCCGACTCATAGCTCATCACCGTGCGGAACATTTTGTAGCCGCAGCCGAGCGAAACGATTATCGCAACGCCGACGAGCAGGCCGCGGGCGATTCGCGGCGCCGGCCTCCCTTTCGCCTCTCCGTCCCGCCGATGCAACGCGAACGCGGCCAGCCAGATCGCGGAAGCCGCGGGGATGCAAACCGACATCCACACGCGTAGATTCATCCTTCCCGCATAGCAAAGGTACGCCATCAGCACGCACGCGCCCAGCAGGAACGCACTCGCCGCGCCAAACGCCAGCGTGCGCTTCCGGTTGAAAAGAAACAACGCCAGGGCGGCCAGCCAGCTTGCGCCGACGATCCCGCCGATCAAAACCGCCGTCGGATACTTTGCCAAAAACGTTTTTAGAACGCCCCAGCCGTTTGAAACGCGCTCGAAAAAGCCCATTTGCGCGTACGCGGAGCCCTGCACAACGGTGTTGAACGCGTCGGTCGTCACGCGTTCGTCCATGTAAAACCAACTGGAAACCAGCGAATAGAGCGCTTTGTCCCATCCGACGGATTCATACAGCTCCGGATTTTCGTCGTAACTGTCGTGCGGATAGTCCATAAACGACGCGCGCGCCTCGTCGTACGCGACGAATCCCTCCGGATTCTGCACGCTCCGCCCGATTGCGTTCACGCCAGCCAGAACGACGACCGCGGCGACCGCGGCGACCAGAAATTGAAGCATGCGCTTCTTCGCACTGCGTTCGCCGCGTTTTGCGGCTTCCACAGCGCGGTAGACGAGCGCGCCGAGAACGAAACAGGCCGCCGCAATCCCGGACGAATTTCGCACCAGCAAACTGCCCGCCAGCAAAACAACGGCCAGCGACAGGTATCTCCGCTGCGTCTTCCGGGGGTCGCTTTCGTCCGCCGCAAGCACCAGCGCCGCCGCGCCCGCGCCGATCACGGCGGAGGACAGCGTGAACGTCACCAGCACGATTCCGTAAAAGTACAGTCCCGCGCCGAACGCGACGATCAGCGCCAGCACGAGCGGCAAGGGTACGTCGTTGCGACAGCCGGTTTTCAAAAGCGACGCAAACACGGCCGCCATGCCGAGAAAAACGGCGAACAGCTGAACAAGCAGCCACCAGGGCAGCCGCGGGAAGACAGTATACAGCCCGCTGACGAGCGCCGCCATGACGCAGTTGATAAACGGGTGCGAAAACGACGGCGTTCCGCTGCGGTATCCCGCCAGCGCCCAGGCCACATTGAGGTCGTCGTTGTCAAAAAACGTGATCGTCCGCGTCGCCGCCGCAAACGCAATCAGCGCCAGCGCCGCAAAAACCGCAAAGCACCAGCGGAACCGTTCGCTGCCGTATCCTTTTTTGATCAGCGCGCCAAGTTTTTTCATACCAGCTTCTCCTTACGACTACAGCGAGAAAATCACGATGCCGCAGAGGATCACGCAGAGCCCGGCCAGTTTTTTCCTGTTCGGCTTTTCTTTCATAATTAAATATGCAAAAACCGTGACAAAGATATAGGACGACGAATTCCAGACCGGCATCAGCGAAAGCGGCAGCACACGCAGCGCAATCACCGAGCACAGCGACGACAGGAAAAAGATGAAGTATGCAAAGACCACCGGAAAATTCAGGTATTGCTTCAGCACGGTGTCGTACTGTTTCATCGCCGCTTTTTTCAGGATGATCTGGCTCAGCGCCGCAATCAGCACGCCGAAGACCATGATTGCAAAATTGAAAGCAAATCCGTCAAGCATCGCTCGTCACCACCAAATAGATTCCGCCGAAGATGACCAGCACCCCGACCAGCATGTTCCACGTGATCGTTTCGTGAAAGATCGCCGCGCCGAAAATCATGCTCCAGAACATCGCGGTCGCGCGGTTGGCGTAGACGGTGACCAGCGGCATCCGCTTTAAAAACTGCTGCCAGCAAAGCGCGTATACGCCGAGCAGCACGATGCTCGCGCCGTAGAGAAAAATCCACGGCCAGCTCAAAATCGCATGCTGCGCGGCAAATTTCGTTAAAAGCGTGCTGCATGCAAACAGCAAAACCGCCATCTGCAACAGCAGGATCAGCCGGAAGCCCGCGCGTTTTTCCGGCGCGGACTGCGTTTCGTTTTCAAGGCTCATGCGTCGTCCTCCGTCCGGATCGCCGGCAGCTTCCCGTAATACACGTCCCGCACGACGTACTGCGGCGAACGGTTGATGCTGATATAGATGCGCCCGACATACTCGCCGACCAGGCCCAGCATCAGCATCAGGACGCCGCCGACGACGAGGATGACCGCCATCAGCGAAGAATAACCGGCCATGATCTGGGCGGGGTTCACGATCTTTCGGATGACGATGACAAGCCCCCACACAAACCCGGCGATCGCCGTGAAAAAGCCGAACACGGTCGCGATTCGCAGCGGCTTGACCGAAAACGCGGTAAAGCCGTTCATCCACAGCGCGACGAGCTTTTTAAGGGTGTAGGTCGTCCCGCCGCACAGGCGGTCGCGCTCTTCCATGGGGATGTTGACAATCCGCCGCGTCGTGCGCAGCAACAATCCCGTCAGGTACGGATACGGGTTTTCATAGCGCATGATTTCGTCGACGACGTACCGCCGCATGGCTAGAAAATTGTTGAAGCGCACGTCCTTCGGCTTTTCGAGGACGATACGCGTCATCCGCTCGTTGAGCTTACTGCCGAGTCCTTTGAAAAAGCCCTGCTTCTTCACCGGGTAGTCGGCGACGGCAACGTCGTAATCCGTTTCGCCCGTCACGGGCCCGAGCAGGTCGAACACGCGGTCCATCGGGCACTGTCCGTCGTCGTCCAGCACGACGACGATATCGCCCCTGCTCAGGCGGAATCCCGCCATCAGCGCGGGGATACGTCCCATGTTTTTGGCCAGATTGACCGCCGTAACATGCTCGTTTTCGTCCGCGGCGTCGCGCAGGACGCTCCAGACGTCGTCCGGCGAACAGTCGTTCACCAGAAGCAGTTCGTAATCGTATGTTTCGTTCCCTTCGAACGTGGCCGCGATTTCGTCGACGACCGTCCGCACGGTATGTTCGCTGCGGTAGCACGCAATCACGAGACTTACCAAAGTCTTTTTCATGCTCTCCATCCCCAGATGTAATACGGCGCTTCGTCGCCGGTGTTCAAAATCAGGTCGAGGATCGACACGGCGTAATCGCCCGCGCCGAACTGCTGCGGATAGTCGGGATAACCGGAATAATCCTTCCAGGTCAGCTCGATGCCGGCTTTTTCATAATCCTCCGCCCTGATATAATCCTTTGCCGCCGGGCCGGAAACATAGGTCGTCGCGCCCGCGGACTGCAGCATGGTCAAAAGCTTTTCGTGCTTGACGCCGCGAAAGTCGAAGTCCCGGCTGTCGGCAAATTTTGTTGCGATCCCCAGGTGCTCCCGCGAAACGGTCTCGATGAGATACCGGTCGAGCTCATAGAGGTATTCCCACTTCTTTCCGAGGTAAACGTGCTCCAAAAACGGTTCGAATTTTTCAAAAAACGGCGCTTTTCGGTAAGAAGCTTTCAGCATGTCAAAGTGCTTTTTCTGCCAGGACGGGTCCTTCATCTTCACGTCGAGGATCAGCCGGTGCTCGTCCGTGCCGACCGGGATCGAGAGCCACTTGGTGCCGCCCTCGGTGACGATTTTGTTGCGGTTACGCCAGTCGTTCTTTGTATACTGCAAATCGTCGTGAAAGATGAAAAGCTCCACGTCGTGGATGATGTCAAAATACCCGCGCCAGGGGATATAGTTGGACTGCAAAACAGCAACCTTCATAATTATCTGCGCGATCCTCTCGTCTTGAACTTGGCTCGCCTTTTTTCAATCAAAGGGCGATAAAAGGATTTTACTTTGCTTTCCTTCAAAAGAAAAGCAGCGTAAGAACGCTGTTTCCATCAACGTCTGGTTTATTATATCGGATTCCCCCTGCAATTTCAATTTCGCAATCCGCCGCCGCACATGCGCAATATAAAAACGCAGCATGGGTCACTGCGTTTTTAGTATAAAGTAAAATCCCTTTCGCTTGTTTTGCTCAAAGCAAAGGCGGCTCAGGCAAAGATCTTCGGTTTGTCTTCCGGCTTGATGAAATGATAGCTCTTATAGAGCCGCTGCTCCCATTCGCTGCGGTAGTCGGCAAACAGCACGTCGAGGTCGGTGTACTTCGGCGTCCAGCCCATGTCCCGCTTGATCTTTTCGATGCTGTAGGAATATCCGCGCCGGAGGCTCGGCTTGTCCGGCCGCAGGACGATCCTGCTCACGCCCTTGTCCGTCGCGAACGCCTTGGCAACCGCCGTTGCGTCCTCAAGCTGGCTGTGCGCAACGCCGCTTGCAACGTTATAAACGCCCTTCGTGCCCTCCGGCGCGTCGATCGAAGCCTCGAGCGCGCCGAGCACGTCCTTGATGTAGATGTGGTCGCGCTTGATGTTCGTGTCTCCCCAGACCTCGATGGGCTTGCCCTCCAGTGCGCGATCGATGAACACCTCGATGGCCGTGCGCGTATAGCTGCCGTCCTTTTCGAGGAATCCCATCAGCGCGCCGAACCCGTGCACACCCGTAAAGCGCAGCACGATGCAGTCCATATCGAAATCCTTGCTGTACCACTGGAGGAAATTCTCCGCGGCGATCTTGCTGATGATATAGGGCGAATGCGGCCCGATAAAGCAGGGCAGGTCTTCTTCCGTGATCGGCGTGTCGCGCGTGATATCCCAGTATACCTTGTGCGAACTCGCCATGACGTAACGCTTGACGCCGTTTTTCCGCGCGAACTCCAGCAACTTGTAGTTACCCGTCATGTTTACGTCGAAAAACGCTTCCAGCGGAGCTTCGTGTTCCGGCAGGCAGACGGCGAGGTTGACGACCGCCTCGATGTTTTCGGTCGGCAGTTTGTCGTAATCCGCGTCGTTGAGCAGATCGAACTCCATAAACGGAACGCCCTGTTCCTTCAGAAAAGCCGCAGCCTTCGGGTTGCGCCCGAGCGCGAGCACGTCCCGTCCCTTTTTGGTCAGTTCCACAGAAAGATATTTTCCGATGTAACCCGTTGCGCCGGCAATGATGATCATCTGCTGGTCCGCTCCTTTTTCTTTTTTCGTTTTGAATGCATGTGCGTCTGCTGTCGTTTTCAACATAGCATCCCGCCATTTGCGTGTCAAGCGGGCGATTGTTCAGACCGCCTGGCGCTGCTTTTCCTGCGCTTCCTCGATGGCGCGCACAAGCTGGTCCGCGCAGGAGGTGTCCTTGTGTCCGCAGGTCGTGCCCTTAAGCAGCTCGATCACCTGCCCGACCTCCATGCCTTCCACAAGCTTGCCGATCGCTTTCAGGCTGCCGTTGCAGCCGCCGCAAAACACCACGTTCCTCAGTTTTCCGTCTTCAATCTCAAATTCGATCTGCCGCGAGCAAACGCCTTTCGGAATATAACGGTACTTCAATGCTGTCGGTTTCTTACTCATCTGGTTGTTTGTCCGTATCCTTTCGGTTCTTAATCATATCGCCGTCGTCCTTTTGGGGGATCTCCTCCACCCGGACGGAAACCATCGGTTCGCGCAATTCGTCCCCGCGCGGCTTCAGTATCCGCCGGGAGAGGGGCTTTTCCACGAGGTAGGTCGTCAGGATCGCCGCTGAAAACGCCGCAAGCATGATCAGCGCCGTATATTTCCACTGCCAGACGCGATCGCCCGTCATGTTCGGCGGGGTGTCGCCGCTCCAGTATGGAATCCGCCATTCCTTGAATCTTACGGCGATCCACTGGTGCCAGATATACAGGTTATACGAAATCGCGGCGAGGAACCGCATGACCGCGTTGGAAAACAGCGCACGCACGCCCCGGAACGTCAGCGCCGACGACATGACGATCAGCGAAAACACGAGCGACAGCCGAAAACGGTACTCCGCCTGCCAGAGGGTCACGGGATCGACGCTCAGCACGGCCTTCAGCATCCGCACCAGCAGCCAGATCCCGGCGACCAGCCCGCAGAGCGCGAGCGCGGACATCCCGACGTTGCGCTTAACGTGCCGCGAAAGCAGCACGAACAGGTACGAAAACGCCATGCCGTTGGCGAACACCCCGAAAAACGCGGGCAACTGGTTGACCGTCGTGCGGATCGAATCCGGGTTTTTCAGCGCGTACCCGCGCAGGTACAGCAGCGAAATCGCGACCATGCCGAGGTATGTCCAGACCGGTTTTTTCGTAAACCACCGCGCCAGCAGCGGAAAAAACAGATAAAACTGCATCTCGACCGCGGCCGTCCAGAGAACGCCGTTGAGCTTCGTTCCGATCAGAACGCCCGGAAAAAACGTCTGCGTAAACGTCAGCGTCGGAATCAGATCGTCAAGG
>Ga0116162_10001164_pt1 | contig 17587 bp, 19 predicted proteins | sample AD_UKC105_MetaG_FD_89875 | JGI IMG/M metagenome (GOLD analysis project Ga0116162, IMG submission 89875) | Active sludge microbial communities of municipal wastewater-treating anaerobic digesters from Hong Kong - AD_UKC105_MetaG | ecosystem: Engineered > Bioreactor > Anaerobic > Digestate... | reverse complement strand
TGCTGGCGCACAAGGCCGAGGATGAGGGCGTTATTCTGGCTGAGATGCTGGCCGAGCAATCCGGGCATATTGATTATAATCTGATCCCCGGCGTTGTTTATACGTGGCCGGAAGTGGCGAATGTCGGGCAAACCGAAGAGCAGCTCAAAGATGCAGGCGTGAAATACAATGTCGGGAAATTCCCCTTCATGGCCAATGGCCGCGCCCGTGCGATGAATGCGATGGATGGGTTTGTGAAAATTCTGGCCTGCGCGGAAACAGATCGCGTTTTGGGCGCTCATATGATCGGCCCGAATGCCGGTGATCTTATTCAGGAAGTGGTCAGTGTGATGGAATTTCAGGGCACGGCGGAGGATATCGCGCGGACCTGCCATGCGCATCCGACCTTGACCGAAGTGGTAAAGGAAGCCGCGCTGGCGGTGCATAAGCGCCCGATTCATATTTGATGCTCTAATTATAAGGATTGTTTTTAAAGATCACATCCAAGTGCACAAAGGAGGTTTGCCGCCATTCTTTTCCCGCTTGGCATTGGAATGTCCTTTATGCGCGGTCTTTCTGTGAGAAGATATCCTCTTTGTTTCATTTTTTCTGCGGCTTCCCCGGTTGCGCGGGAAAATATAATATAGAATTGGTCCTTGTTTCCCGTAGTTTTGCATTTTGGAGCTTCGATAATTGCGTGGTTTGTATCCCTTTCCAGAGAAAACGGTTTAGAATCATCCAGAAGGGGGCGTGCCTGTTCATTGAATTGCAGGGCAACAAGGTCGCTTTTTAACCAGAGAGAGACAAATTTCGGATTGTGCGTTCTCATATCCAATGTGCATGCAACAATGACCTCATCTTTTTTCAGGCGATCGAGATTTCCTTTTACTTTGACGGCTTCAGGATTATCAATTTGTGTCTCAAGATCGTATTCCGGGAAACAGCGGAGCGCCTCTTTCAAGTTTTTAATGTTTGAAGATAAAATTGTAAGTGTTGAAGGCATAATTATGATGCCGTCAACAACTTTGCCCTGAAAACCGGTGTTGCCGGACCCGTTTATGCGACGGTTGAGAGCCTCTGCTTTTTTGTGTTCTGGTGGGGTGGGCGTACCGCCTCTATCATCCTGAAAATCTTTCAGATCTTCGTAAGTTAACATTTGAATTTCTTCGCTGTTATTTAAAAAATACGCTGTTTTGTATAACATAAAAATCTCATATAGCAATAAAAAAGCATGTTTTGTCACTTTTTGCGCCTTCCTTTGTGGTTGGTTGGAGGTGGACAGGCGGGCGATTCATATTTGATTAAGAAAAATGTTGCCTTTTTTCATAAGATTATATAAGAGGTATATATTCTAATGAAAAAGGAGAATGGAAATGGGATCTGATGTTAAAACGCATTATTTGGCAGGTGATCTTCCGGTTGTTAATATTGGTGCTATAGACGGGTTGAAAAAAGGTTTTGTTGTTGTCTCAGATCCCGGCAGTGTTAGTTATACTCCCCGTTCTCAGAGGTGTGGAGTGCCTAGCGAAGTTGTGGGAAATCATGTTGTGCGTGAAGCTCATACAGGAATAACGCTGCAACAGAAATTCGAGGGACACGCTATTATATGTCCTTGTTCTCAAGGTGATCTTAAGAAGGGGTTTTCCGAAGGAGTCAAATTGGGATACCTTCCCTTGGAGGATAGAGTGCATTTTTGCGAAACGCCTCATGATCCAATTGAGCTTGGGCGTTAAGCCCGTGGATGGGCGGCTTTGTAGATTCGCAGCAATTCTTCGGCGTTGACTTCCGTATAGCGCTGGGTCGTCGACAGGCTCGCATGGCCCAGCAATTCCTGAATTTCGCGTAAATTCGCGCCGTTTTGCAGCAGGTGTGTGGCAAAGCTGTGGCGCAGGGCGTGGGGCGTGGCGTTTTCTGGCAGGTCGAGGGTGGTGCGCAGGGTCCGCATGGCTTTTTGCGCGACGCCTTGATTGAGGCGCCGTCCGCGTGTGCCGAGAAATAAGGGTTTATTGTCATTGCGAGGAGAACCGTTGGGTTCGACGCGGCAATCTATTTCTGGATTGCTTCGCTTCGCTCGCAATGACGTTTGGTGATAAGGACAAATTTCCCAATACGCCTCGATCGTTTTTTCAACAATCTCAATGACCGGGACTTGCCGCTCTTTGTTGCCCTTGCCGATGACGCGGATGAAACCGTCCTTTGGCATGTCTGCAATATTCAGACTCAGCGCCTCATCAATGCGCAGGCCGCAGCCATAGAGCAAGGTGAAGAGGGCGCGGTCGCGCTGGCCGATCCAGTCTTCTTTGGCCAATAAATCGGCGGATTCCAGTACATTGCGGGCTTGTTTTTGGTGTAGAGGGCGCGGGATTTTGTGTGGGAGTTTGGGGCTACGCACTGTGGAGATGGCGGCGTTGTGCATGATGCCTTGTTTATCGAGCCAGCTCAGGAAGTTTTTAATGCCTGAGAGGGCGCGGGCACGGGTGGCATTGCCTGCGCCATCCATAGCGCGGCGGGACATCCATGCGCGGAAGTCGCGGATCGATGTCTCAGACAGGTCGTTCAGTCCCGGATTTTTGTTCAAATGTACGGATAAGAAGTTTAAGAATGCATTGAGATCGCTGTTATAGGCCCGTAGCGTATGGCGCGAGAGCTGTTTTTCATGGCGCAGATAATCCTGCCATTTTTGTAGGGTTTCGGCCAGGTCAGCGGCGCAGAGGGCGAGGGTTTCGTCTTTCATATTGAACACAGGCAAAAGTTTAAGACGTCTGGCCTAGACACTGAGCCACATCCTGAATGTGCGTTCGATAACGCGGGCGAGGAAGAGGATCTGGTCGGTGGCCTGATCTTCGTTGAACATATCGGGGTTACGGCTTCCGAAGGCCAGAATGGCAGGCGGGGTGTCCATGGATATATCCACGCGCAGCAGGATTTGCGATTTGACCAGCGCCGCGCCGCCGCCATAAATGGCTTCGATGCCGCTGATATTATCTTGAAGCAGAACGGGTTTATCGCCCATCCATTGATCGACGGTGCCTTCGGGCAGGACAGTGATGCCGGTGGTTTGAATGTGGGGAACGCTTTTTCCATCGGCTTCAACGACCAGTACGGCAATGTCAACATCGAGTAAATCGGCCAGATCCATGGTGATGGCGTGGATGAAATTATGGAAGTTTTGCGCTTCGAGCAGGCGCAGAATCGCCGCATGGATTCGCTGCTGGTTATTCATATTGGCGCGTGAGCTTTCGACGATCTCGCGGGTGGTTTGCAGGGCCTCGTCCTTGTCGGTTTTAAGGCGCTCAATCATATAAGATTGGAAATCGGCGGGCTGGCCGCGCACGGGGCGTTTTTTCGGCGGGAGCAAAAGCTCGACCACGTCCGGGTTTTTGGACAGGAAGTTCGGGTTGTCCTTTAAAAAGGCAACGAGGTCGTCTTTGGTGATCATGGGTTTTTCGGCAGGGTCGGTTAGAGCATTAGTCATGCTCCCAGCCTATCATAGCGCATAGCTTAAGAGAATAGCCGTAGCGATAAAGTTTAGCGGGAAGGCTCTGTCTGATGCGTTGTCATATTTGTTGGCTCTTGTTGTTCTGCTGGTTTTTCATTGCCGAATGCAGCGTACACTGCAACTGCTAAAACTGCGGCAGCAGTTGCACCTGCGGCCACTTTAACCATGCTTTCAAATTGTGGGGCCAGCGCGTCTGGTATTTTGGACATGTTTGCTATCCTTTGTTATGCGGTCCGTAGGACAGAACACCACGGGTTTACCCGTGGGTATCTATTCTTCATAGTCTGGTTGTAATCTCAAATTGGCGAAGAGTCAACTTATGGTAATTTACAGGATGGATTGCCCGGTTTTTTTCCAGTCCTCGACGAAGGCGGCGAGGCCGGAGGTCGTTAGCGGGTGCTTGTAAAGCTGGCGAATGACCGATGGGGGAGCGGTCATCACATGGGCGCCCATTTTTGCGCTTTCGACGATGTGCAAGGGGTTGCGAATGCTTGCGACCAGCACTTCTGTATCGAATTGCGGATAATTATCGTAGATACGCACAATATCGGAAATGAGTTGCAGTCCGTCCTGAGAAATATCGTCGAGGCGGCCTACGAACGGAGAGACAAAAGACGCGCCGGCCTTGGCGGCCAAAATCGCCTGAGCCGGAGAGAAGCACAGCGTCACATTGACCATTGTGCCATCATCGGAAAGTTCTTTACACACGCGCAGGCCGTCTTCGGTTAGCGGCACTTTCACGGCAATGTTGTCGCCCCATTTGCGGATAACCTCAGCTTCGGCGCGCATGGTTTCGTAATCGGTGGCGGCGACTTCGGCGCTGACGGGGCCATCGACAATGGCGCAGATTGCCTGAATGACCTCTTTGAAGTCTTTACCTGATTTGGCGATAAGCGATGGGTTGGTGGTGACCCCGTCAACCATGCCTGTTGCGGCCAGAGCCTTGATTTCATCAATATCACCGGTGTCGACAAAAAACTTCATGATAGTCGTTTCCTCTTATTTTTACAGGGTGTTGCTGTGCTCCTAAAGTAGGGTTTCTACTCGTCGTCGCTTGCGCCTGCTGTAAAAGTAAGAGGAAACGACTATATAGCCCAGTAAAATTTGCTTATAACTATCAGATGCAGAATCTTTTTCAAGAGGTTGAAGAGCAAAAAGCGCAGGCTTTGCCGGGGGCAGTGATGTCTGTGCTGGTGCCGTATCCGGTGGATAAGGCTTACGATTATATTGTGCCGGAAGGGTTGGATTTGGTCCCCGGTGATTATGTGACCGTGCCTTTGGGGGGGAGAGAGGTTCCGGCGGTGGTGTGGGGTGAGCCTGCGGGTGATGTGAAGCTGGGCAAGCTTAAGGCGGTTGTGTGCAAGCATAATATTAAGCCGATGCCCGGTGTGATGCGCGAATTTATCGACTGGGTGGCGCGTTATACGATGTCGCCGAAGGGCTTTGTGTTGAAGATGGCGCTGTCGGTTCCGGCGGGGCTGAATTTACCAAAGCCAGCGAAGGGGTATGTCATAGCTTCGTCATTGCGAGCGGAGCGAAGCAATCTAGAGGATGTAGATTGCCGCGTCGGATCTGGCGATCCTCCTCGCAATGACGTTACTGTTAAACAACAGCAAGTTCTGGATGTTTTGGCCGATGGAAGCCCCCGGATTGCGGCAGATGTTGTGCGCATGGCCGATGTTAGTGCAGGCGTTGTCAAAGGGTTGGCCGGGAAAGGGCTGGTCAAAGAGGTAGAGATTTTTAACCCCGCGCCGTGCAGGCGGCCTGATGCTTTGCGAAGTGGGGCGGCACTGTCGGAAGATCAGGATGCGGTGGCCGGGCGGCTTACAGAGGCTGTGAAGGCGAAGGAATTTCATGCGGTTTTGCTTGATGGGGTGACAGGCGCGGGGAAGACGGAAGTTTATTTTGAAGCGGTGGCGGAGGTTTTAAAACAGGGTCGGCAGGTTCTTATTTTATTGCCGGAAATTGCGCTGTCGAATGCGTTTTTGGATCGGTTCGTGGCTCGTTTTGGCTGTGCGCCAGCGCTCTGGCATTCGCATTTATCGGGTGGGACGCGCAAAACGACGTGGCGCGGCGTAGCGGAAGGTCATACAAAGGTTGTGGTTGGGGCGCGATCGGCGCTGTTTTTACCCTATCAGGATTTGGGGTTGATTATTGTCGATGAGGAGCATGAGTCAGCCTATAAGCAGGAGGACGGCGTGATTTATCATGCGCGGGATATGGCGGTGGTGCGGGCGCTTCTGGGCAGTTTTCCGGTGGTGTTAGTTTCCGCGACGCCGAGCCTTGAGACGGTGCATAATGCATGGATTGGCCGGTATGAGCATTTGCATTTGCCGGACCGGTTTGGCGGGGCGCGAATGCCGGATATCGAACTCGTTGATATGCGCGATAAAAACCAGAAGCCTGATGCACAGCATTTCATTTCTGCCGGTTTGAAGCAGGCAATTGCCGAGACGCTGGAACGCGGGGAGCAGGCGTTATTGTTTTTAAACCGGAGGGGCTATGCACCGCTGACGCTGTGCCGGAGCTGCGGGCATCGGATGGAGTGTCCGCGTTGCACGGCGTGGCTGGTGGAACATAAGAAAACCGGGGCGCTTCAGTGTCATCATTGTGGATATGCGCAGCGTATGCCGAAAGCTTGCCCGGAATGTCAGGAGGAGGATAGTTTTGCGGCGTGCGGGCCGGGGGTGGAGCGCATTTATGAGGAGGTGCACAGCCTGTTTCCCGAAGCGCGGATTTTGATGCTGGCCAGTGATACGGCGGAAAACAGTGAGGCGCTCAGCAAGATGTTGCAGGACATTAAGGATGACAAGATCGATATTATTATCGGGACGCAGATTATTGCCAAGGGGCATCATTTCCCGAATTTGACGTTGGTTGGCGTGGTCGATGCGGATTTGGGCTTGCAAGGCGGCGAGCTGCGCGCGGCGGAGCGGTGTTATCAATTACTGCACCAAGTGGCAGGGCGCGCCGGGCGTGAGGATAAGCGGGGCCGCGTCTTGCTCCAGACCTTCATGCCGGAGCATAGGATTATGAAAGCGCTGGCCGAAGGTTTGCGTGATCCGTTTTTGGAGACGGAAGCGGCGGAGCGAGAAGCGGCGCATATGCCGCCTTATAGCCGATTGGTCGGGATTATTGTTTCAGGGCGTGATGAGCGCCAAGCGTTCGAGGTGGCTAAGGCGCTGGGGCGGTCTGCGCCGCAAAGCTCTACAGAAGGTGGGGGGATTACGACGCTGGGACCTGCGCCTGCGCCGTTTGCGCGGCTGCGCGGGAAATATCGCTATCGTTTACTGGTGCAGGCGGACAAGGCGCTGGATATTCAAAAGACTATTGCGTATTGGGTCGGCGCGGTCAAAGTGCCGTCAACCGTGCGGGTTTATATTGACATCGATCCGCAGAGTTTTTTATAGGAGTTAAAGAAGTCCCGCGATTCTGAGTTCGTGAACAGGTTTGGGATTGAGGTCTTCATCAGTGATGCGGGCCTGATCCAGTCGGTGTTGAATAGCTTTTTCTAAGGTTTGTGTTCGGCCGTAATTTTCGGGCAACCTTGATTCTGTCAACGCGTCTTCTGGAATATCGTCTTGCTCTCCTGTGAATATGTTTAGTGCCGGGAATTTAGATGTTAGTGATGATATTGCGCCGGGCATGGTTGTCTCCAAATTTTTGTGTTGAATAATTCTTTTAAATCCTATGGCGCGTAATATGCCAAAAATTCAACCTTATGTCAAATATTGTTTACGGTTGGGGGTTTGAGCGGGGTTGTCTTCCTTTTAGGCGTATTTTATGAGAGCATTCTTTTATGAACGCCAAGGCCTTACCAACCCAGATTACTTCTTATGATCTTCTGAAAAGCTTTGCCCTGATCACGATGATTATTGATCACATTGGCATGGTGTTTTTTCCGGATGATTTGTGGTGGCGCGTGGTTGGACGAATGAGCTTTCCGGTGTGGATTTTTCTCATCGGTTATGCGCGCAGCCGGGAGGTGCCTGCGGTTTTCTGGCTGGGGGCGGTGGTGCTAACGCTTACGGATTTTATTACCGGCGATGCGGTGTTGGCGCTGGATATTCTGGTGACGATTGGACTGACGCGTTTGGTTCTTGATAAGGTCATGGTTTATCTGGTGCCGGAATTGTCTCGGTTTTGGCTGGCTTTTGGCGTTTTATCGGCGTTGGTCCTCCCGACTTTTGTGATATTTGATTACGGGACGATGGCGTTTTTGATTGCCGGGTTCGGGTATATGGTACGGCATTGGCCCAAAGATGATGCGGCGGTTCAGAAATTACAAGAGCGTTACATGGTCGGGGTTATTCTGGTTTATGCCGGGATTGAGGCGGCGGCTTTTGGCTTTTCGACGGCGCAGTTTTTGTTTGTATCGGCTGGTGTTACGGCTGTTTTCTTATTGCTGCTTAGCCCGTTTAAGCCAAAAATTCATGAGGGGCTTGATGATCGTTTGGGGCCGGTTTTAAGCGGGATGCTTCGGTTGTTTGGGCGTCATTCACTGGTCATTTATGTTTTGCATCTTATGGCGTTTAAATTTACGGCGATGGCTTTGGGACTTCATGAATATGGGTTGTGGAACTGGCGATGGCTTTGAGCGGGGTTTTAAAAACTCAGAAAATATCTTCTGCGCTGACGTCGTATGATCTTCTGAAAGCGCTGGCGCTGGTTTTAATGGTCGTGGATCATGTCGGTTATTTTTTCTTTCCTGAAGAGATTTGGCTGCGGGTGATTGGGCGTTTGAGTGTGCCGGTCTGGTTTTTTCTGATCGGTTATGCGAAGACGCGTGAGGTTCCACGGCTGTTTTGGATACTGGCGCTGGTGGTGGCGGGCTCTACTCTTGTCTCCGGGGAGTATCTGTTTCCTCTCAATATTCTTTTTACACTTATTTTGGCACGGTTGTCGGTTGATTGGCTCTATAGGCATGCTCTACGCAACACAGAAGCATTTTTGGGCATGTTCTTTTTGCTTTCATTTGCAGCGCCGCCGAGTCTGGTTTTTATCGAATATGGGACGTTGGGGTTTTTGTTTACACTTATGGGGGCCTTGCGGCGGCATAAAGGCGATGTGGCCGCGCCGAGCTGGATGGTCTGGGCGTTTTTTGCAGCCGGTAGTTTTGCGTATATTCTTGTGCAGAGTTTATTGCTGCCGAGTTTATCTGCGGGGCAATTTTTCTTTTTTGTCGCTGGGATGGTCGTTTTAAGCTTCCTGCTTTATCGCTTTAATATTCATGTGTTTGAGAAGGTGAATGTGCGCTCTTTTCCTCCGGCGCTTTTGCTTATGCTTTTGGGGCGGCGGACTTTAGAGTTTTATGTTTTGCATCTTTTGGTATTTCGCGCGGTTGTTATGGCTGTTGATCCATCGCGTTTTGCTTTTGGCGAGTTTAAGGTTTTTGCCTTTTCTCAGTTGCTTTCATTTTTGCTATAGGCCTGTGATGCTAATCGGTCTCACCGGGATCATCGAGGAACGATCTGTTTTTTAAATCGGAATAGATTGTTTTTGTGTCGGTGTCAGGATTGTTGCTGTAAATATAAATCATGTTTGTTATGGTGCTGTCTTCTTCTTGCCATAGGGCGTAGTAATCATGGATTGAGTGACGTGAAACGTGTGGAAATACGCTGCGAATGGTGTTGTCCAGATTGCGGCTGAATGCTGATTTGAAGTTAGGTATTACGGCAAAATTTCCTAACATTTTTCCATCGTCTTTTAGATGATCTTTAATTTCAGCAAAGAATTCACGTGTGATGAGATGTTCAGGGATGCTGGCAATTCCTTGATAGGCATCCAGAATAATAACATCGTATTTTTTATTCGTTTGTGTCAAAAATGCACGGGCGGGTAGAGGATGGAAGGTCTGGTTATTTTGTAAAGGTTGTTTCAGAATAAATTTTTCGGCGATATCTTTGAGGCTTTTGTCTATATCAACATATTCATAGTGATTGCCTTTATCACCATATCCCAGGGTGAAAGCGCCCGCGCCGATAACTAAAATGTCTTTCGGGTTGTCGGTTTCGTTCCAAATGGGGCCAAGTGCTATTTGTTCAATAAACTGAACATATTTATATTTACGATGATCATCTGAGTACATTGAGGACATGTTTCCATTCAAGACCAGATGGCGTTCATTATGATCTTGAATAATGGAAATCGTGTTGTATTGGTTGTTTTCTACAATGGAGTGTTCTCTTCTCATTGCCTGTGAAGAATTGGTCATTACTCCGGCGAGTATAAGCGTCCAGGTCAGGGCAATGCGCAGGGACATGCGTTCGCGGCTTAGGAGGGTAATTAATAATCCCAAAATGAAAAAATTGATGATGGCGGTGTTGTGGACGCCAATATGGCTCATGAGCACCAAGGTTGAAAAAATTGCTCCGGCAAAAGACCCAAGAGTGGAACAAAATAAGATTTTCCCTGTGATTTTGGCCAGTTTTTTCTGCTTAAAAAAATTACAGCTTAAAGGGATGGTTTGTCCTAGGAGGTATACGGGCATGACTAGAAAGAGCATGGCGTAGAGCGTAGTGGCAATGATGCGGTTTTTAAATCCTGTTTCATATATAGTGTTAAAAAACAGATCAATGAAGCTATAGGATAAAGCGAATAGTAAGAATATGAGCGCCGTCAGTAGGTTGATAATAAGTTTTTCGCGTATGTTTATATGATTTTTAAAGCCGGGGAATATTATATGATTTCCTGGTTTAAACCGTCCGCCTGCGTGATAGCCAAAGGCCAAGGGCATCAAAATTGCAGCAATGATAATTGAAATGGTGTCGGTGCCGCTGCCTACAAAAGGCAGGTTTAGGCGAATGGCTATGAGTTCTGAGGATAGAACTACATATCCTTCAAGGATAATTAGGGTAAAAAGGGCGAAGGTGCCTTTGCGTGAAATCATGTGTTTTGTATAGCGTTTATTTGAGTTGGTTCAAGGTGCATTTTTTAGAATATAGTTTGTGTGTTAACAGGATGGATTTTGTGCGGTTTTTCAGGAGGCAACACATTGCATTGAAAACGTCCTTTAATAAGGTTTTTGGGCTTGTCATGGTCGGCGCGCTATGCTAAATCCTCGCCCAACACGGAAAAAGAACTCAAAGGGAGCCATAGAGCGTGTCATCATCAAGCCAAGCCTCTTCTGTTGTGAGTCAACGCTATGCTAATGCATTGATGGAACTGGCTGAAAAGACAAAGAAGCTGGATAAAGTTGAGAAAGATCTTCAGGAATTGAAGGCGATGGTTGAGGCTTCCGATGATTTGCGCGGGGCGATTCGTAGCCCGCTTTATGCTGAGGATTCTTTGTTGAAAGCTATGGGGACTTTGGCCGATCATGCTAAATTCCAGGATATTACCAAAAATTTTTTAGGGCTGTTGGTTAAGAATGGCCGGTTGGGCGGTTTGCCCAAAATACTTGAAGCCTTTGCGGCGGCTCTGGATAAGCGACGCGGGGCGATTGCCGTGAATGTCGATGTGGCGCAAGATTTGTCTGCGAAGCAGCAGAAAGAGCTGGAGGCGGCATTGTCCAAGGCGATCGGTAAAGAGGTTGCTGTGTGCGCGAATGTGAAGCCAGATATTCTGGGCGGTATGGTGGTGACAGTCGGGTCTTATATGATTGATGATTCCGTGCGCCGGAAGCTGGAGCGTTTGAAAGTCTCCATGGGCGGCGGTGCGAACGAGAATGTCTCATTGAAAGAGGTTGGGTAAAAAACCGCGAATGAACACGAATAGACACGAATTTATGACTATGAATGAACCGTTATTGTTAAAGGATGAAGTTTATCAGATAACGGGGTGTGCTATGTCTGTTCTTAATGAGCTTGGCCGTGGTTTTGCGGAAAAAGTCTATGAAAACGCGTTGGCTGTTGAGTTTGGTTTAAAAGATATTCCGTTTTCTCAGCAGCCCGGTTTTGAAGTTCACTATAAAAGCCAGAATGTTGGGCTTTATGTTCCTGATTTTATAGTGTTTGGTAAGGTTATTGTTGAGTTAAAAACAATTGATAAAATCGGTTCGAACGAGCAAGGACAGGTTTTAAATTATTTGAAGGCGACAGGTTTGGATGTTGGTTTAATCCTAAATTTTAAGCATTCAAAACTAGACTGGAAACGTATTGTTTTATCTTGAATATTCGCGTTCATTCGTGTGTATTCGCGGTTTATAAGAAAGAGGATTTGAAATAATGGAAATCAAAGCAGCAGAAATCTCCGAGATTCTCAAAAAACAGATCGCCGATTTTGGTGCGCAGGCGGATGTGGCCGAAATTGGGAAGGTTTTGTCCATCGGTGACGGTGTGGCGCGCGTTTACGGGCTGGATAATGTTCAGGCCGGGGAGATGGTTGAATTTCCTGGCAGTATTAAAGGTATGGCGCTGAACCTTGAGGCCGACAATGTCGGGGTTGTGGTGTTTGGCGATGACCGTAACATTAAAGAAGGCGACATCGTGCGCCGGACCGGGAAGATCGTTGAGGTTCCTGTTGGGAAAGAGCTTTTGGGCCGCGTTGTGGACGGTCTGGGGAATCCGATTGACGGTAAAGGTCCGATCAAGGCAAAGCAAACCAGCCGCGTTGAAGTGAAAGCGCCGGGGATTATTCCTCGTCAATCTGTGTTTGAGCCGATGCAATCAGGTCTTAAGGCTGTCGATGCGCTTGTTCCTGTTGGCCGGGGCCAACGCGAATTGATTATTGGCGACCGTCAGACCGGGAAAACGGCTGTTGCGATTGATACGATCATTAATCAGCGCACGATCAACAAAGCGTCTGATGAGAAGAAGCATTTGTATTGTATTTACATTGCCATCGGTCAGAAGCGTTCGACTGTGGCGCAACTTGTGAAGGAACTCGAAGAGCAGGGTGCGATGGAATATTCTATCGTGGTCGCTGCGACGGCTTCTGATCCAGCGCCGATGCAATATCTGGCGGCCTATACCGGCGCGGCCATGGGTGAGTATTTCCGTGATAACGGTCTGCATGGTCTAGTTGTTTATGACGATCTTTCGAAACAAGCCGTAGCGTATCGCCAAATGTCCTTGCTGCTTCGTCGTCCTCCTGGCCGTGAAGCATATCCGGGCGATGTGTTCTATATTCACTCTCGCTTGCTGGAGCGTGCGGCGAAAATGTCAAATGATCAAGGTGGCGGGTCTTTGACCGCTTTGCCAATCATTGAAACACAGGCCGGTGATGTGTCGGCCTATATTCCAACCAACGTGATTTCGATCACCGATGGTCAGATCTTCCTGGAGACGGGGCTGTTTTATAAAGGTATTCGTCCGGCGATTAACGTTGGTTTGTCTGTGTCACGCGTTGGCTCTGCGGCGCAGATCAAGGCGATGAAACAGGTTGCAGGTTCGATTAAACTTGAACTTGCGCAATATCGCGAAATGGAGGCGTTTGCGCAGTTTGCATCTGATCTGGACGCCTCGACGCAGAAATTGCTGGCGCGTGGTGAGCGTTTGACCGTGCTTTTGAAGCAGCCGCAATATTCTCCGCTGACCGTTGAAGAACAGGTTGTAGTGATTTTTGCCGGAACTAAAGGTTATCTCGACGGGATTGCCGTTTCCGATGTAGAGACTTATGAGGCGCGCTTGCTGGAGACATTGCGCTCATCGGGGCAGGGTCTTCTTGACAGGCTTGCGGAAGAAAAGAAAATTTCTGATGAGCTGGAAGCCAAGCTGCGTGAATTTATTGGTGATTTTACCAATGGTTTTGCTGGTGAGAAAGCGGCAGCTTAAGCTATGGAAAATGATGTTTTGGGAGATTTGGAAAAAGCTTTTACTGCGGCTCGTAGATGTGGTGCGTTGTGCGTGGATTCTCATGTGTTTGACGATGACCGGGGTGGGAGAATGGAGTTGCTCATAGCTTTTTCTTCTGCTGATCATGGTGAACCGCGCGGTATTCCCCTTGATGACCCTAAACATGCTGCTTTAGTTTATGCTATGGGAAGAGCGCTGTCTGGTCCATTATACGCCCAGCGTGATGGTGAGGTGTCGTTATGCCAAGCTTAAGAGATTATAGAGACCGGATAGCGTCCGTTAAATCGACCCGCAAGATCACCTCTGCGATGAAGATGGTTGCGGCATCCAAGTTGCGCAAGGCGCAGGAACAAGCCGAAGCGTCTCAGCCTTATGCGCAGTGCATGGCCGATATGATGGCGCGCGTTGCTGGCGGCGTTGTGGTGAGCGATGCGAGTTCTCCATTACTGGCTGGAACGGGCAGTGATCAGAAGCATTTGCTGGTGATTGTGACGGCTGACCGTGGGCTTTGCGGCGGGTTTAATGGAAACCTTGTTAAGAAAGCGCGGGCGAAGATTAAAGAACTTCAAGACATGGGCAAGGATGTTTCAATTGTCTGTGTCGGGCGTAAGGGACGGGATTTGCTGCGTAGTGATTTTGGAAAGAAAATTGAGCAAAAGTTTATCGGGGTCACGGGAGCGTCAAAGGTCGAGTTTGCCGATGCCAGCAAGGTTACCGAATATGTGTTGGAGCGGTTTGATGCTGGCGGATTTGACGTGTGTCATCTGGTTTATAACGAATTTGTTTCCGTGTTGACGCAAAAGCCTTCTGTGCAGCAGATTATTCCTTTTGCTTTGCCGGAGAGCGAAGGGGTGGAAAAAGCTCCGAAAAAGGCGGGAAAGACCAAAGAGGGTTTAAGCTCTCCGTATGATTTTGAGCCAGAGGAAGAGCAGATTTTGAATGCCTTGTTGCCGCGGAATATTGGTGTGCAGATTTTCCGCAGCTTGCTGGATAGCTCTGCCGGTGAGCAGGCGGCGCGGATGACGGCGATGGATAATGCGACGCGCAATGCCGGGGAAATGATTGATAGTCTTACGCTGGCCTATAACCGTGCGCGTCAGGCTTACATTACCAAGGAATTGATTGAGATCATCTCCGGCGCGGAGGCGGTGTAAGATTGAGTAGAAGGAGTATTTGATATGACTGATGAAGTTAAAGTTAAAGTTGCTGTTAATAGGGATTGGCAAGAAGTGCAGGAAACTGCTGAAAGACGTAGAGATGGATGGTGGGTTAAATCTCGTCGCACAGCGAGCGGAAAGCCTGTGTTTCCTAGTCGTGAAAGCGGGACAGACAGTATGAATTTCACCCGTGCCCCGGGTGAGTAAGAGTTAAACGATAAGAGGACAAAAAAATGGCGAAAGCGAAAGCAAAAAGCAAAGCAACAGGTGCGGTTGGCACTATTCTCCAGGTTTTGGGGGCGGTTGTGGATGTGCAGTTCAACGAAGGCGAAGTGCCGGCGATTTTGAACGCGCTGGAGACGGACAATCAGGGCAACCGCCTGGTTCTGGAAGTGGCACAGCACCTTGGTGAGAACACTGTGCGCGCGATTGCGATGGATATGACAGACGGTCTGGTGCGCGGCGCGGAAGTGGTTGACACGGGCGCGGGGATCTCTGTGCCGGTTGGCCCGGAAGTGCTTTCACGCATTATGAATGTGACGGGTGAGGTGATTGATGAAGGGCCTGCGCTGAAAACAAAAGCGCGCTGGGAAATTCACCGCGCAGCGCCGGCGTTTGAAGATCAGGCGACCGAAGTTGAGCAGCTTGTGACGGGGATTAAGGTCGTTGACCTGCTGTGTCCTTATGCCAAAGGCGGTAAGATCGGTCTGTTTGGCGGCGCGGGCGTGGGTAAGACTGTGACCATTCAGGAATTGATTAATAATATCGCGAAAGGCCACGGCGGCGTGTCTGTGTTTGGCGGCGTCGGTGAGCGAACCCGCGAAGGGAACGACCTTTACCACGAAATGATGGATGCAGGCGTTATTAAAGAGCATGATTACAAAAACTCCAAAGTGGCGCTTGTGTTCGGTCAAATGAACGAGCCGCCGGGCGCGCGTGCGCGCGTTGCGCTGTCTGCGCTGACCATGGCGGAATATTTCCGCGACGAAGAAGGTCAGGACGTTTTGTTCTTCCTCGACAATATCTTCCGCTTTACACAAGCGGGTTCCGAAGTGTCTGCGTTGCTGGGGCGCATTCCGTCCGCTGTGGGTTATCAGCCAACACTGTCCACCGAGATGGGGAATATGCAAGAGCGCATTACGTCCACGAATAAAGGCTCGATCACCTCCATTCAGGCGGTTTACGTGCCTGCGGATGACTTGACCGATCCGGCTCCGGCCACAACATTTGCGCACCTGGACGCTACGACGGTGCTGTCTCGTGCAATTTCGGAAATGGGTATTTATCCGGCTGTGGATCCGCTGGATTCGACCAGCCGTATTCTTGACCCACGTATCATCGGACAGGAGCATTATGACGTGGCCAACCGCGTTCAGCAGACTTTGCAGCAATATAAAAACCTGCAGGACATCATCGCTATTCTCGGGATGGATGAGCTTTCTGAAGAAGACAAGCTGGTTGTGGCGCGCGCGCGGAAAATCCAGCGTTTCTTGTCACAGCCGTTCCATGTGGCCGAGGTCTTTACCGGTACGCCGGGTGTGTTCTGTCAGCTTGAAGACACGATCAAAGGCTTTAAAGCGATTGTTGACGGGCAATACGACCACCTGCCGGAAAGCGCGTTCTATATGATTGGCACGATCGATCAGGCGGTTGAAAAAGCCAAGAAAATGGCGGCAGAGGCGGCATAACTTTCATTCTGTCATGCCCGCTTTTATGCGGGCATCCGGATCCCCGCCTTGTGCGGGGATGACAGTAAGGGTGAGATTTTAGTTATGAACAAAGTGTATTGTAACAATTGCGAAAAAGAAGTTCTTCCTGTGCGGCCCATGGGGTTGGGTACATTGTTAATGATTTTGTTGACTTGTGGTTTTTGGATTATCTGCATCCCGTTTTACAGTTTGAGGTGCGGTACATGCAAAAACTTATTGAGCAAAGAAAATATTCAGAAAGCTAAGTAAGCTTAAGTAAATTAACGACAACGCAAACCAAAAAGGGTCAGTATTATGGAAAATAATATTCAATTTGAACTGGTGTCTCCTGAGGAAAAGCTGGTTTCCCAGCCGGTGCATATGGCTGTTATTCCCGGTGATGAAGGGGAGTTTGGCGTGCTGGCCGGGCATGCTTCGTTGGTAGCGTCTTTGCGTCCCGGTGTTGTTGAGCTTTATGAGCAGGCCGGTGGCGAGGCGCGCAAGATTTTTATTGCGGGCGGGTTTGCGGACGTAAGCGCGGAGCAATGCACGGTGCTGGCTGAAGAAGCCGTTCTTGTGAGCGACCTCGATCAAACAAAGATTGAGCAGAAAATTGCCGATCTCAATGAAGATCTGGGTATCGCCGAGGAAGCCGCCGACAAGGCGCGCATCGAAAAGCGTCTGGTGCTGCTTAAGGCCAAGCTTTCCGCCGTGACGGGCAAACTGGCGGCTTAAGTCTTTATTTTATTGACATAACGCTATTATTTTCTTTATGGTCCGTTTTTTAATTTGAAAAAAGGATTCAATTTTCATGAAAAAAGTTCCTGCTGCTTTGGTTGCTGTTGTTTTGAGTGTTAGTGCCAGCGCTGCGTTTGCGCAGGCGGCTGAGGGGGCGCAAAATAATGATATTTTGTCGCTTGCTCCTGATGCAGAGCCAACAACGAATTTTGATTGCTCTGGAAAGATGGCGCATGAATATGCGATGAATGATTACAATCAGATTACTGCGGAGGATCCGGCGTTGTATTCTCTATCGAAGCGGACGCTTGGTTTTAACGGTCTTGAAATTAAAAATCTGGCGGATCGTTATGGTGCTTTGCGCACGGCGCTGGCGGAAAAATATGAAACATTGTTTTGTGGCACTGTAGACCGGCAAAATGTTTCTCGGAAAATTTATGAAAGTATTTATAAGACAGGGATTTTTTTAAGAGATGTTTTTGAGTTGCACGGGCAAATGATAGCGGAAGAGCCGGAATGGTTTGATCGTTATTATTCCGATGATTATCTTAAGATGAGTATTATGCACTTTTTAGGCGTTGAGCGTCCAGAAAATGCGGTTGATAAGCAGTTTCTTGAAGGGTATGCCGCGCGGCGGGACGAGCTTGTGCCCGTGTATTTTGCAATAGATCTTGCTACGATTTTAGGGATTGAAGAATTGCCTGAAATGCAGGCTTATCTTCAAACATTGGATAGGATCATGAGCGAAGAGTATGACAAGGCATTTCTTGGAGAAAATCAACAAGATTTTCT
>Ga0116162_10001160_pt1 | contig 17609 bp, 19 predicted proteins | sample AD_UKC105_MetaG_FD_89875 | JGI IMG/M metagenome (GOLD analysis project Ga0116162, IMG submission 89875) | Active sludge microbial communities of municipal wastewater-treating anaerobic digesters from Hong Kong - AD_UKC105_MetaG | ecosystem: Engineered > Bioreactor > Anaerobic > Digestate... | reverse complement strand
TTCACATCATGTATCGCGCGATCGGCAAGCCCGCCGGCGCACGGCACCAGGAGTTCAGGAAATGGCCGAAGTAACCCGCGAATCCGTCGAAGCAGCCATCAAAGGCTACATCGAACCCCACCTTGAGACCGACCTGGTCAGCGTCAAGTCGGTAAAGGACGTGGCCATCGACGGTGGCAAGGTCAGCGTCGATATCGTGCTCGGTTTTCCGGCCAAGGGCGTGTTCGACATCATCGCGGCGGCGGTCAAGTCCGCGGTCGAGGCCGTCGATGGCGTCAGCAGCTGCGAGGTCAAGGTGTCGAGTAAGGTGGTCGCGCACTCGGTGCAGAAGTCGCTCAAGCCAATCGACAACGTCAAGAACATCATCGCCGTCGCCTCCGGAAAGGGCGGTGTCGGCAAGTCGACCACCGCGGTCAACCTGGCACTGGCGCTGTCGGTCGAAGGCGCGCGCGTCGGGATCCTGGACGCGGATATCTACGGTCCGTCGCAGCCGCGCATGCTCGGCATCTCGGGCAAGCCCGAATCGAAGGACGGCAACACCCTCGAGCCGATGATGAGCTATCACCTGCAGGCGATGTCGATCGGTTTCCTGATCGACGAGGAAACGCCGATGATCTGGCGTGGCCCGATGGTCACCCAGGCCCTGGAGCAGTTGCTGAACGACACCAACTGGACCGACCTGGACTACCTGGTGATCGACCTGCCGCCGGGCACCGGTGACACCCAGTTGACGCTGGCGCAGAAGGTGCCGGTGTCGGGCGCGATCATCGTCACCACGCCGCAGGACATCGCCCTGCTGGACGCGCGCAAGGGTTTCAAGATGTTCGAGAAGGTCGAGGTGCCGATTCTCGGCATCGTCGAGAACATGTCGACCCACATCTGTTCGAAGTGCGGCCACGAAGAGCACATCTTCGGCGAGGGGGGCGGCAGCCGGATGGCCGAGCAGTATGGCGTACGTTTCCTCGGCGCCCTGCCACTGGAGACCCGCATCCGCGAGGAGACCGACTCGGGCAAGCCGACGGTGGTCGCCGAACCGGAGTCACGCCCGGCGATGGTGTACCGCGAGATCGCACGCAAGGCAGCCGCCAAGCTGGCCCGTCAGGCCAAGAGCTATGCGTCCAAGTTCCCGAATATCGTGATCCAGAACAACTGATCGACGACATCGTGTATCGCACAAGAAGCCCCCGCCTCGGCGGGGGTTTTTCATTGGACGGGATCAACACGTGGCCACTGTCGATTTGAGCCTGAAGCAGGGCCTCGAGACAGCCCGGCTACGCTGCGGCAGCGCGCCGCCGGATCAGTGCTTGCCGAGGAAGCTGCGCAGTGGTGCCAGTTGTACGTTGGCGCGAAACAGTATCTGGCGACCGTGCAATACGCCCAGGCAGCGATACAGCTGTTGCTGTACCGAGGCGCAACCCAGGCCTTTCGGTGGTGGCGGGGCCAGCGGGCCCTCGACCAGGATATTCAGCATGTCGTTGCTGCGCAGTTTGCGTTGCAGACGGTTGTCGACCGAGATCTGGTGGCTGGTATAGACGAGGGCGTCGGCCTCGAAATCATGGCCATGCGCCCAGCCCTTTTCGAGCAGGGCACAAGACACCATCGAGGCCGTGAACAGCGGTGGAAAGTCCACGCGTTCGCTGAGCTCGTCGAAATAGTCGTGCTGGTCACAGAGTGCGCCGACGGCGAAGTTTTTGCCGTTGCTGGTGTTGAGGAATTTGCGCTTCCTGAAGTAGGGGGTGCCCGGGGCCATGATCCGGTCGGGCAGGTGTTCCAGTGAAGGCAGTCCCTCGATCACCGCATCGGGCAGGAAACGCGGCTCGGCAGTCTCGCTCTGCGTCCCCATAAGTACCAGGTCGCCCGCCGCTTTACGCAACACGATGCGGTTGGACAGGCCGCCGCCCTGCGCCGACTTGTCGATTGTGTTCTTGACGGTCACCGAAAAATCTTCGCCGACACGCAGGGCATCTGCGAAGTGAAATTCATAATTGCTGAAATGCAGTGCATGCTGGGCGATCAGCGCGTCCTCGCCCTTTGCCCGCCGATGCCTTGCCACGCGGTCGGCGGCCAGGAACTCCATCTGAAAACCCAGCGCGATCGGTGACCCGAACGGGTTCTCCTGGATGTTCTGCCAACGCCGCGGATCGTGGAACGGATTGAAGTCGTCGGTGGAGTTTCTGGCCACATCGATGTGGACCTGATCAAAACACTGTAACTGTTCAGCCATTGCTCACCACCACGATCTCCCTATATGCATAGCGGTCTTGCCATGGCAAAACTATAGGAGAGAAATGCGGCCGCAGGGTGTGCGGTGTACGCGGATCCCCGTCCGGTGCTAGGGCGTGGCGACAGCCGGGACTGTCTTGAGGTAGGCCGCCATCGCCTTGCGGTCTGCTGCGGTCAGCTTCGAGGTGCTGTTGTCGATCACGTCGGTCATCAGTCCACCGGCGTAGTCGCCGTTGGGCAGTGCGCCGGTTTCAAGGAAATACTGCAGGTCGTCGGCATCCCATTTGCCGATGCCATTGCTGCGATCAGTGGTGATGTTGGGCACGGCATCGCCGTCCGGCCCCTGTTTGCTGCCGGCGAGATAGTGACTCTGGCGTACCATCACACCTGACCAGTTGCGCGGCGTGTGACACTCGCCACAGTGGCCGAGGGCGTCCACCAGGTAACGACCGCGATTGATCATCGGATCTTTCGTGACGGGCATCGGTACCAGTGGGTCGAGGTTCCACCACTGCCAGAGTTTCATCATCCAGCGACCGAGCCACCATGCCAGGTCGTGTTCCCGGTTCTGTTGCTGATATGGCTCGAGCGACTGCAGGTGGTCGTGGATCGCACCGGCGTCCTGATCGCTCATCAGCCGGTATGAGGTATAGGGAAACACCGGGAAGTAGGCGACACCGTCCGGTGAGGTACCATGCTTCAGCGCCGCAACAAACTGCGCGCGGCTCCAGGTACCGATGCCGGTTTCGCGGTCCGGCGTGATATTCGGTGAATAGAAGGTGCCGTAGGGTGTCACGAATGCGCGCCCGCCGGCCAGCGGGCGGCCACCTTCAGCGGTATGGCACGCCACGCAGCCGGCGGCGTTCAAAAGATACTCGCCGTCCGTGGCCTGCGCGACACTCACTGCTGCCAGCAGCACCAGTGCGGGCCAGCGCAGCACGTCTCAGTCGTCCTTCTCTCGGTAGGTCTTGTGGCAGCCCTTGCAGGTTTCTCCAACTTGTTTGAACGCGGCCTCGATATTGCCTGCATCGCCGCCGGCCACCGCCTCGGCGAACGCGGCCGTTGCGGTCTTCGAATCACCGGCCGCCTTCTCGAAACCCGACCAGTCGCTCCAGATCTCCGCCTTGGCCTTGGTCTCGCCAAAGTCCGAGCCTTCGGGGAACAGTGCCGCCAGGTCCGACGCCAGGTCGCGAAGTGCATTGGCGTGCATCGCGAGGTGCCCCGGCGGTGCCACCTTGCCCCGCAGAATCTGGCTGGCGGCCCCGTTATGGCCGCCGATCGCTGTCATCATCGATTGGCGGTATTTGATGAAATTCTCCGGTTCGTCGGCGTGGGCCAACGACGTCAAGGACAGCAGGGCCGCGATAGCGATTGCACCAGTCTTCATTGCGTGGACCTCGTTAGTGAATACAGTCCACAGGATAGTAGCAATCCCCCGGTTCATCGGCATCGCGGTGGCGATGGCGCGCGGGATGAATCGCTTCGTTGCTTTGCGCGGATGCTGCAAACAGGCACCGGGCACTCGCACGCTGGCGCGACAGCCGCGGGAGTTACGGCAGGGGTTCCGGGTTTACTCGACGGCAGGTTGAGGTATTCTCCAATGGCGCGCCAGTGCTGAAACCGGCACCGGAAGGGGTGCGCAGTGGCCGATCTCAAAGCGAAGAATCAACGACTGTTTCGGTTCTGGCCAGCAACTGTGCCGGGAAATCCATCAAAGGGGAGAGAATTCATGAGTGACTATTTAGCCGACGTACAGCGCTATGACGCCGGTGCGGATGCGGCGATCGTGCAGAAGATCGTCAAACATCTGGGTATCGCCCTGCAGAGCAAGGATGCCTCGCTGGTATCGTGCTCAGACAAGTCGGAACTCGACCGCGTGCGTGAAAAATGGTGTACGAAAAAGCTGGGCGCCACGGATGCCGCTGCGGCTGATGCCGTGATCAAGAAGGTCTGCGAGAAGATGAAAGCAGACCGGCAGAAGCATCGGGTCACTTTCTACTACCTGGTTGCGCAGGCGATGGGCAAGCTGGGCGATCTTTAGCCCGGTAACTCGCAAAAAAGAGAAGACAAGACCAGCCCCGGTGCGTCAGCCCGGGGTTTTTTTGTGCCAGTTCTACGGGTCATCGGTCTTCTGGGGTGGCCTCGGGATGTCTGGCAGGGTATTTGCCATATTTACTGCAGGGGCATGAAATCGGGCGTATTAGCGACAAAAAGGCATTGTCCTGGTGCAACACTCGCACTATATGCACCCGGGTGGGACAATCTTTCGTGCCACCTTTTTATTGACGAAACTGCGGTCGGCCGCCATGTGGTTCTCCGCGAGGTGAGACATATGTTCAATACCGAACCCGATCGATCCACGGGAGGCCTGGAGAACCAGGGCCTGTACAACCTCAACGAGGTCTTCTGGAATCTGCCGACCCCGGCACTCTATGAGCATGCGATCCGGCGGCGTGAGGGTGCGCTGTCGCACCTCGGGCCGTTGGTCGTGCGTACCGGTCACCACACCGGCCGTTCGGCCAACGACAAGTTCATTGTCGACGAGGTCGGGAGCCACGACCAGATCTGGTGGGGCACGATCAACCGCCCCATTCCGGAACAGAATTTCGACATCCTGCACCAGCGCATGGCCTCGTACCTGCAGATGAAGGACGTCTATGTGCAGGACTGCTTTGCCGGTGCAGACCCCGAGTACCGGATGCCGATCCGGATCATCACTGAGTATGCCTGGCACAGCCTGTTTGCGCGGAACATGTTCATCCAGGCGGCGCCAGGCGAGCTGGTCGATCACGAACCCTATTTCACGGTGATCGACTCTCCGCGCTTCCACGCGGTGCCGAGCCAGGACCACACGCGCAGCGAGACCTTCATTCTGGTCAATTTCCATCAGCGGTTGGTGCTGATCGGTGGCACCAGCTACGCCGGCGAGATCAAAAAGTCGATCTTCTCAGTGATGAACTACCTGTTGCCCGACCGCGGTGTGTTGCCGATGCATTGTTCCGCGAACATCGGTGGCGACGGCAGGACGGCGCTGTTCTTCGGCCTCAGCGGCACCGGCAAGACCACGCTCTCGGCAGACAAGGCGAGAACGCTGATCGGTGACGACGAACACGGCTGGAGCGACAACGGCATCTTCAACTTCGAGGGCGGCTGCTACGCCAAGATGATCCGGTTGTCGCCGGATCATGAGCCGGAGATATACGCGACGACCATGCGTTTCGGCACCGTGCTCGAGAACGTGTCGATGAACGCGAAGTCCCGTGCACTCGACCTGGACGACGATACGTTCACCGAGAACACGCGCGGTGCCTATCACATCAGTGCGATCCCGAACGCGACGCTGCGCGGCACCGGTGGACACCCCGAAAACATCATCTTCCTGACCTGCGATGCCTTTGGCGTGCTGCCGCCCGTGTCGCGCCTGAGCGCCGAGCAGGCGATGTACCATTTCATTTCCGGATATACCGCGCGGGTTGCCGGTACCGAGAAGGGCGTGACCGAGCCGTCACCGGTATTCAGTGCCTGTTACGGCGCGCCGTTCATGCCGCTGCATCCGCGCCGGTATGCAGAGCTGCTCGGCCAGCGCATCCGTGAACACGGTGTGAACGTCTGGTTGATCAATACCGGCTGGACGGGTGGCCCTTACGGTGTCGGTGAACGCATCGAGATCCCGTATACCCGGGCCATGGTCAATGCCGCCCTGGATGGCCGGTTGAACGACGTACCCGTCTGGGAAGATCCGGTGTTCGGATTCCAAGTGCCCGAGTCCTGTCCCGATGTGCCGGCGCGGATCCTGCGACCCCGCGACAGCTGGCGGGACCAGGGGGCGTACGATGATCAGGCCGCGAAACTGGCCGGGATGTTTCACGATAACTTCAAGGCATTCGCCGACCAGGTGCCGGCGTCGATCGTGGCGGCCGGACCCCGGGCAGGTGGCCGCGAGGCGGTGTCCTGACGGGGTGCCCGGGGTGACGGACCTCAAGAACGTCGATGGCCACTTCTATCCGCCTTTCCACAGGGGGTGGGGCGGTTTTGCCGAAGAGCTTTTCCACTACACCTCGCGGTACTGCTTCACCGTCGAGGTGTTTCTGCGCAACCTCAGTGGCGACGATTCGTTTTCGATGAGCGGGTATTCGGCGGCTATGCTGAGTCCCCGGCAGCGTGACTTGTTGGCCGCGGTGTTGTCTTGTGGCCCGGATCACGGCAGTGCCGCCGCCGTGATGTCGATTGTTCGGGCGGTCCTGCGCGGAGAGGGCGACGTTGACGGCACGGTGGCGTCGGAATATCGCGAGTGCCTGCAGAATCTGCCGAAAGCGGAAACGTTGGCGCACAAGCCGCACGCCGATGCCGGGGTGGCGGCTGAGGTGGACCCCCTCGACCCTTTCATGAGCCTGGCGGAGCGACTGCTGATGCCGGTGGCCGTCCGTGGCAACCATGTCGAGGTCTCACTGCACCAGCTGGCGCGGCACCTGCAGTCACCGAATTCGACGTTGCGGGGCAACTTGCACAACGCCGTGGTCGATCTGCATAACGCAGGTTTCGTGTTGCGCAATCACCCGCACCTGACGCACGCCGAGGCACAGTCGATCGCCGGTGATCCTCCGCGCTGAACGGCCGGCCGATCGGGCCAGCCCAGCGCGTTCCCAGCCGCCGACGGCAACGATCAGGATTGAAGAAATTGGCGGCAAAAAACGCCGGGTTCCTGCGCCGCGTCAAGGGACAGGTCCGCGCCAGGGTTTAGCTTTCGAGGTTCTTCAATTGTGACAGCGTGTGAGACAAGCCCATGAAGATGCCACCCATCCCCATGCCCGACGAAAACGGTTTTTTCGGCGAGTATGGGGGCCAGTTCATCCCACCCGAACTCAAGTCGGTGATGGACGAGATCACCGCCGCCTACCTGGAGATCCGTGACAGTGCGGCGTTTCAGCATGAGTTGCACGAACTTCAGTCGACGTATATCGGGCGACCCAGTCCGCTGTTCTATGCCAAACGCCTGTCAGAGCATCTCGGCGGGGCCCGCATCTTCCTCAAGCGCGAAGACCTGAACCACACAGGTGCGCACAAGATCAATCATTGCATCGGCGAGGCCCTGCTGGCCAAGCACATGGGCAAGAAGAAGGTGCTCGCCGAGACCGGCGCCGGACAGCACGGCGTGGCGCTGGCGACCGCCTGCGCCCTGGTCGGGATCCCCTGTGAGATCCACATGGGGCAGGTGGACATCGAGAAGGAGCATCCCAATGTCACCAAGATGAAGATCCTGGGCTGCAAACTGGTGGCGGTGACGCGCGGCACGGCAACGCTGAAGGATGCAGTGGATTCGGCGTTCGAGGCGTATCTCCAGGACCCGGTCAACAGCATCTACGCGATCGGTTCGGTGGTCGGGCCACATCCGTTCCCGATGATGGTGCGTGATTTTCAGCAGGTGGTCGGCGAAGAGGCGCGTGCGCAGTTTCTTGCGCTGGAGGGGCGACTGCCAACACGGATCACCGCCTGTGTCGGCGGCGGCTCGAACGCGATGGGCCTGTTCACGGCCTTTCTCGATGACGAGGATGTGCAGATCGTCGGCGTCGAGCCCGCGGGACATGGCCTGGATACCCCGGATCACGCAGCGACCCTGACCCTGGGTGCACCCGGCGTGTTGCACGGCTTCAAGTGCTACAACCTGCAGGATGCGCAGGGCAACCCGCTGCCGGTGTACTCGATCGCCTCCGGACTGGACTACCCGGGCGTCGGCCCACAACACTGCTTCCTGAAGGACATAAAGCGTGTCGACTATGCGACGGCGACTGACCAGGAGTGCCTGGACGCATTCATGACGCTCTCTCGCATGGAAGGCATCATCCCCGCGCTGGAGTCGGCCCACGCGGTCGCGTATGCGATGCGCGAGGCGCCAGCCATGGGTAGAGACCAGACGATTCTGGTCAATCTGTCTGGTCGCGGTGACAAGGATGCGGACTTCGTCGCTGCCAGGCTCGGACTCTGACCTTGTCGCCAACCCCGGCGCGCGTGCCGTCGCCGCGCTGGTGTAGACTCGTGCCTCGCACTGCCAAGCCGGAGACCGGAAAGCCATGAGACTCTGCGACAGCGACATCATCGCGGCACTCGACCAGCAGCGCATACGGATCGAGCCGCGTCCGGAAGACCGGGCGATCACGGGTGTATCGGTCGACCTGCGACTCGGTCACCGTTTTCGCGTGTTCAGTTCACACGCCATCCCCTACATCGATCTGTCGGGTTCGCGCGAGCAGGTCAACCTGGCGGTGGAAAAGGTCATGGGCGACGAGATCTATATCAGCGAGCAGGAAACCTTCGTGCTGCACCCTGGCGAGCTCGCACTTGGCACCACCTTCGAATCCATCACGCTGCCGGACGACCTGGTGGGCTGGCTCGATGGCCGCTCCAGCCTGGCGCGACTGGGCTTGATGGTGCACGTGACGGCACACCGCATCGATCCGGGCTGGAGCGGCAATATCGTGCTCGAGTTCTTCAACTCGGGGAAACTGCCGCTGGCCCTGCGTCCGGGTATGGCGATCGGTGCGATGAGCTTCGAGACCCTGACCGCACCGGCGCGTCACCCTTACACCAAGCGGGACGATGCCAAGTATCGCGGCCAGAGCGGCCCGGTGGCCAGTCGCATCAGTGAGGATCACCAGGGGCCTGGCTGAGCGTCTCCAGGACCATCTCCACGGTATTGCCGTCCCAGCTGTGTGACACGCGCAGCGGGAGCGGGGAGGCCTCGACGTCGAACCACAGCGACCGCGTTTCGCCGTTTTCGGCCGTGGCGCGCGTGATGCCCAGCGCACGAAAACGCCCGGCCGGGACCTCGATCGGCTCGGCATCCTGCAACTCGAGTCGGGTCTTTTCGCTGGCCCGCGGCGATGCGATCTCAATCTCTACTGCGTCACCGGCAGCTGACGCCAGGTGTCGCGCGGCCAGAAGGTAACTGAGACGATCGTGGGTGCCTGGCTGCAGGCTGGCGGTCTGCGTGGCCTCACCGTCGATTCGTCGCAGCAGGCGCTTGTCCCAGTCGAACAACAGGCGTTCGACCTTGATGTGCTCACCGTCGATCACGCTGTGGGTGAATTCCTCGGGTTGGACCAGTGCGCCATCGACGTTGCCGCGACTGCTCTCCAGGATCTCGTGTCCTGCGGCCTGCTCCATCTTGCCGGCCGGCGTGGTCAACGCCTCGAGGACATAGCTGTGATCCGCGTCGATCCGGAGCGCAAAAAAGGCGTTGCCTACCAGCGTGTCATTGAACAGCAGGCGGTACCCGGCCTCGACCGCGAGGGGATTTCCCAGGGTATCGGGTGATGGCGCCTGCGGCGCCGGGGTGCAGGCCAGCAGCGCGAGCGGCGAGGCCGCGCAGGCCAGGCAGCGGATCAGGCGCAGCACTCGACGGGCTCCTGCAACGCCTTGCCGTCCAGCCATGCCCTGCCATCTCGCAGCGCCACGCGGTCGCTGGCGAACCAGTCGACGACCTGCGGCAGCAGTTCGTGTTCGCGTGACAGCACGCGCCCGGCCAGGGACGCCTCGTCATCGCCGGTCTTCACCGCAACCCGTACCTGGGCGATCACCGGGCCGCCATCCAGTTCGTCGGTGACAAAGTGCACGCTGGCGCCATGTTCACGAACGCCGGCCTCGAGTGCACGACGGTGGGTGTGCAGGCCCTGGAATTCGGGCAGCAGCGAGGGGTGGATGTTGAGCATGCGTCCGGCGTAACGACCGACGAAGTCGCTGGTCAGGATGCGCATGAAGCCGGCGAGCACCACCAGGCCAGGAGAGAATCCGTCGATCGCCTCTGCCAGCGCGGCGTCGAAGCTGTGGCGGTCGGGGAACAGCGTGTGATCGACCACCCGCGTCGGAATACCGGCAGCAACTGCGCGCTGCAGTCCGAGCGCACCGGGGCGGTTGCTGATCACCCCGGTGATGCAGAAGCGTGATGCCGGGGAGGCGGCCGCGTCGATCAGTGCCTGCAGGTTGCTGCCGCTGCCTGAGACGAGCACCACGACCGCCAGTCGCCCATCGGTCGTGCTCATGTGTAGCGGACGCAGGGCGCCTCGCATTCGCAGGCGGCGATATCACCGATCCGATACACCGTCTCGCCCTGCTCGCGCAGGACCTGGATCGCACGTTCGGCAGCCTGTGCCGGGACGCACACCACCATGCCGATGCCACAGTTGAAGGTGCGCAGCATCTCGGCATCGGCGATCCGCCCGGCGCTCTGCAGCCACTGGAACACCGGGGGCAGCTGCCAGCTGTCACGCCGGACCTGCGCACAGCTGTTGTCGGGCAGGACACGCGGAAGGTTTTCTGTGAGTCCACCACCGGTGATGTGCGCCAGCGCATGCACGTCGACCTCGCCCAGCAGGGTCAACAGCGACTTCACATAGATGCGCGTCGGTGCGATCAGTGCATCGGCGAGGGTAATGTCACCCATGGCTTGTTGCAGGTCCGCACCGCTGACCTCGAGGACTTTGCGGACCAGGGAATAACCGTTGGAGTGCGGTCCCGATGACGCAATTCCGAGCAGGACATCGCCGACCTGCACGCTGTCCGGTTGCAGGATGCGCGATTTTTCCACGATGCCGACCGCAAACCCGGCCAGGTCATAGTCGCCCGCGGCATACATGCCGGGCATCTCGGCGGTCTCACCGCCGGTCAGGGCGCAGCCGGCCAGTTCGCAACCACGGGCAATGCCGCTGATCACGTCGGCGGCAGTGTCGACATCGAGCCTGCCGGTTGCGTAGTAGTCGAGGAAGAACAGCGGTTCGGCACCGGAGACGACGATGTCGTTGACGCACATCGCCACCAGGTCGATGCCGATGGTGTCGTGACGTCCCAGCTGCATCGCCAGCTTGAGCTTGGTGCCGACGCCGTCGGTGCCCGACACCAGGACAGGTTCGCGGTAGCGGTCGATCGGGAGCTCGAACAGTGCACCAAAGCCGCCGAGACCGGCCATTACCCCGGGGCGAAAGGTGTTCTTCACGATCGGCTTGATTCGTTCGACCAGGGCATTGCCGGCGTCGATATCGACCCCGGCCTGCGCGTAACTCAAGCCGCCGGTATCGCTGCTGGGGGGTTGTTCGCTCAAGACTGACTCCGCGGAGGGCTGCAAAAGCAGCATTTTAGCCCCTGCGTGCAGCTCGCACCAAGGTGGCAATCGAACAACTGCGGTTTGTCCAGCTGCAGACCGCGGTGGCTGCACTGTGATCAACTTGGCCCACCACCGCAAATCGCAACCGGGTTAAACTCTGCGCCATGTATAAGCTGCAAAAATCGATCGTCTGCCTGTGGTTGTGTGTGTTCAGCCTGTCCGCCGCTGCGGTGGTGCCTGCGGACCTTTACTCTGCCGAGACCGTGGTCGCCGACGAGGGTAGCGAGACCCGCAATACAGCGCTGTCGCAACTGCTCGGATCGGTCATGGCGCGGGTCAGCGGCAATGCTGGCATTGCCGGGCAGCCGGCGGCAAAACAGATGCTCGCCGCGGCCCCTTCGCTGGTCCAGCAATACCGCTACCGGTCCGCGGACAAGGACGGCGGCATGGTCCGTTACCTGTGGGCGCGCTTCGATCAGCCGGTGGTCGAGCGCATGATGCGCGAACGCAATCTCCCGGTGTGGACGCAACGACCCGGTGTCCTTTTGTGGCTTGCGAGCGAACAGGCGGGGGCGCGCACACTGCTGAATCTCGAGAACGAACCGGCGGCCAGGGCGGCCGTGACCGAGCAGGCGCAACAGCGGGGGATGCCGCTGCAGTTGCCGCTGATGGACCTGGAGGACCAGGGCAGACTGACGGCCGCGGACCTGTGGTCGGACTACCGCGCCGCGATAGCACTCGCCTCCGAGCGCTATCCGCACAGCGTGGTGCTCAGCGGCCGGCTGCGGGCACTCGGCGGCGGCAGATGGAATGGCCAGTGGTCGCTGATCGATCGCGAGGACAGTCAGGGCTTCCAGACCCCGGCCAAATCACTCGAGGAGACAATGGTGTCCGCGATCGATCAGGCACAGGACCTGCTGGCGGCACGCTACGCACCGATGCTGGCGGCCGGTGATCAGTACGGGACGCTGGTGCGCATTGCCGGTGTCTACGATCTCGCTGCCTACGGGCGCCTGGTGGCACTGCTCGAATCGCTCGATGCCGTGGCGGGGGTGGCGCTGCGCCACGTCAGGGACGATGCCTTCACCTTCGACCTGCAGCTGCGCGCCGGTCAGGCCAACCTGGTGCGGGGACTCGATGCCAGCGGTCTGCTGAGTGCGGAACCGGCACCGTTGCGTCCGGTTCCCCCGGTCGCCGTGGCCGGTTCGGGCGGCGTTGCGCCGGCCGCGGTGCCGGTCTTGCCCGAGGTCGACCTGTATTATCGACTGCGTAACTGACGCCGCTGACCTGCCACGCCTCCGATGAAGTCCTACCTGCGCCATCTGCCAAACCTGATCAGTGCGGCCCGGATCGTGCTGGTGCTGCCGATCATCTGGTGTCTGCTGAACCGCGAATTCACCGTCGCGATCTGGTTGTTTCTGATCGCCGGCGCCTCGGATGGGCTCGACGGCTTTCTTGCCAAGCGCTTCGACTGGAGTTCGCGCCTCGGCGGGATTCTCGACGCCCTGGCCGACAAGTTCCTGCTGGTCTCGACGTTCGTCTGTCTTTGGTGGCTCGGTGTGTTTCCGTGGTGGCTGGTTCTCAGTGTGCTGGTGCGCGATCTGGTGATCGTGATCGGGGCGACCGTGTACAACTTCCGGATTGAGGCGGTGCAGCCGGAACCGAGCATGGTGAGCAAGCTCAACACCTTCCTGCAGATTGCGTTGGCCGCGGCCGGCGTGCTTGGCCTGGGGTTCTCTGTCGTGCCCAACTGGCTGATGCAGACGCTGATCTGGTCGGTGATGCTGACGGTCGTGCTCAGTGGCGTGGGCTACGTCCGCGAGTGGAGCCAACGCGCGCGCCGGTGGGACTCCCCACGATGAATGAGGGGCGGGTCCCCTGGACGCTGGTGTGGCTGCTGACAGGCGGCGGGCTTTTGTACCTCTTGTCGCCGATTCTTATGCCTTTCGTCGTCGCGGCCCTGCTTGCCTATCTCGGGGACCCGCTGGTGGATCGGCTGGAGGCACGCAGGCTGAAGCGGACGCCGGCGGTGGTCTTGGTATTCAGCGTGATCTTTCTGCTGCTGGTGCTGTCGCTGATCGTGCTGTTGCCGCGTATCGAGGCGCAGATCGGCCAATTGATGCAGAAGCTGCCGGTCTATCTCGAATGGGCCAGGTCGCACGTGGTGCCGCGGATCCAGGCGTTGTTGCCTGTCGAGGTCACGCAGTTGGATCTCGGGCTGCTGCAGCGGACCCTGGCCAGCCATTGGCGCGAGGCCGGCGGGCTGCTGGCAAATGTATGGTCGACGTTTTCGGGATCTGGCCTGGCGGTGCTGGGCTGGCTGGCGAACCTCCTGCTGGTGCCGGTGCTGACCTTCTACCTGCTGCGCGACTGGGATCATCTGGTCGCCGGTGTGCATGCCTTGTTGCCGAGACGCAATGAGGCCACGGTATCGCGTCTGGCGCGCGAGGCCGACGAGGTGTTGAGCGCCTTCCTGCGCGGGCAGCTGCTGGTGATGTTCGCATTGGGTGTGATCTACACCACGGGCCTGTGGCTGGTAGGCCTGGAGTTCGCGCTGCTGATCGGGATGCTGGCGGGCATCGTCAGTTTCGTTCCCTACCTGGGATTGATAGTCGGCATCCTGGTCGCCGGCGTCGCGTCGGTGCTGCAGGTTCAGGGGATCGGCGACCTGCCTTGGGTGATCCTGGTGTTCGTCGCCGGTCAGGCGGTCGAGGGGACTGTGCTGACACCGCGCCTGGTCGGCGAGCGTATCGGCCTGCATCCGGTGGCGGTGATTTTTGCGGTGATGGCCGGTGGCCAGCTGTATGGATTTTTCGGCATCCTGCTGGCGCTGCCGGTTGCCGCGGTGGCGATGGTGCTGGTGCGCCATGCCGTTGATTCGTATCGCGCGAGCAACCTGTTTGCGGCGGCAGTCGACGAAGACGTCAGCGACCCGGGCCCGCCGGACGGCGGCTGAAAGGGATGGCGGACCTGATCCGCGGCCCAGCGATCGGCGGGCCGTCGGTGGATGTCAGGACCTTTCCGCGGTCGCTTACCGAAGATCGAGGCTGTCGCGCACGAAGGGGATCGTGAGGCGGCGTTTTTCGGCCAGTGAGGCCTGATCCAGGCGCGTCACGGTATCGACCAGGTCCTTGGGATGGCGCGGCATGCGATCCAGCAGGTAGCGCGCAACGTCGTCCGGTAGCTTCAGTGCGCGGCGCGCCGCCAGCGACTGCAACAGTTGCAGTCGCCCGGCATCGTCGAGCGGTTGCAGCGAAAGGCTCAGTCCCCAGGCCAGGCGACTGCGCAGATCAGGCAGGCGCAGCGGCAGCGCGGCGGGGCCACGGTCGGCGCTGAACACCATCCGCGTGGCGTGATCGCGGCAGCGATTGAACAACGCGAACAATGCCTCCTCCCAGTCCCGGTCACCTGCGATCGTCTGTATGTCGTCGACTGCCACCAGGTCCAGTGTCTCCAGGCCCTCGAGCATCTGCGGTGCCATTGCCGCGCGTTCTGCCAGTGGCAGGTAGGCACAGCGCAGACCGCGTTGTTTGGCGGCTGCGCACTGTCCGAGCAGCAGGTGACTGCGGCCGCAGCCTGCAGGACCGAACAGGTACAGCAGGGTCTCGCCGGTCGTATCGAGTGCGTGGCGCAGGGCGTCGATCGCGACCTGGTTGCGGCCGATAATGAAGTCGTCGAGCCCCGGCATGTGTTGCAGGCCGAGGGCAAGCGGCAGTTGTCGGCTCATGCCCCGGTTGCCGCCAGCGCCCGCCAGCGAACGAAGAAGCTGGCACTGAAAAGGTAGGTCAGGCTGAGGCCGGACTCGATCAGCCCCAGCCAGCGCTGGTCGGGGTCTGACCACGCCACCACTCCGCCGTGCACCGCGTACAGCAGCACTACCAGCGTGCCCCAGATCACGGCCTTGTCCCCGCCGGCCAGCACGCCACGCAGCGGCAGCAACAGGGGCGTCACCAGCAATACAAGCCACAGCGAGATATGCTCGCGTGCCACGTCACCGAGAAAGATGATCCAGGCCATCACCCAGGCGATGAGCCCGAGGTAGGCAAACAGTGACAACGCCCGCGCGGCAGCAGTCTTCATGCCGACATCCGCAGGGCAACGGCGATTTTCGCCAGGCGCCGGCCGAGGGCCTGGCAAAGGTTCTTTTCCGCGGTACTCAAGGGCAGTTTGCTGTCCGCACCGGCCACGTGCGAGGGACCGTAGGGTGTGCCGCCAGCCGTGGTCTTGAGCAGGTCGGGCTCGCTGTAGGGCAGGCCGGTGATCAACATGCCGTGGTGCAGCAGTGGCAGCATCATCGACAACAACGTCGTCTCCTGACCGCCATGGATGCTGCTGGTTGACGTGAACACCCCGGCCGGTTTGCCGGCGAGGGCGGCCTTGATCCACAGCGGGCTGGTGCCGTCGATGAAGTACTTTAGCGCTGCCGCCATGTTGCCGAATCGGGTCGGGCTGCCCAGCGCCAGCGCGGCACAGCCTTCGAGATCGGCGATGCTCGCATAGGGAGCACCGGTTTCGGGCACAGGGGGTGCGGTCGCTTCGTGGTCGGCGGATACCGCCGGTACCGTGCGCAGGCGGGCCTCGAGGCCACCTTCCTCGACGCCGCGCGCCACCTGGCGGGCCATCTCGGCAGTCGCGCCGTAGCGGCTGTAGTACAGGATCAGGACGTAACCGGAACTCACAGGATCTCCAGGACGCGCTCGGGTGGACGGCCGATCACGGCCTTGTCACCGCTGACCACGATGGGGCGCTCGATCAGTTTGGGGAAGCGGACCATCAGCGCGATCAGCTGCTCGCGGCTGAGCGCCGGATCGTCTGCGCCGCTCGCCTTGTACTCGGCCTCGCCTTTGCGCATCAGTTCACGCGGCGCCAGGCCGAGCATGTCGAGCAGGCGCGACAGCGTGGCGGCATCGGGCGGGGTGTTCAGGTACTCAATGACCTGCGGCGTCAGCTGTTGCTGCTCCAGCAGTTGCAGCGTCTGGCGCGACTTGCTGCATCGCGGGTTGTGGTAAATGCTTATGTCCATGGGTTGCCTGCATGTGGGCGACGGGTGTGCGTGGATTTTATCAGGCTTGCCGGGTGGTGGTGACGTGAGCGAAACGGGCTTGAAGCTGGCATCGCGGCTGCTGTTGACCGGCGTCGTGAGGCTGCGCGGCTTCGTGGCGCTGGTGGCTGACCGCTTTGTACGCCACGAAGGGGCGCAAAACGCTGCGGCCCTGACCTACACCACGCTGTTGTCGCTGGTGCCGTTGATGGCGGTCACGCTGGCGGCTTTCTCCGCCTTCCCGGTGGCCGACCGCGTCTACGAGATCGTCCAGGACTTCGTGTTCGACAATTTCGTGCCGACGTCGAGCGAAGTGCTGCAGCAGTACCTGTCCGAGTTCAGCGCCAAGGCCTCGCGGCTGACCGGTCCGGGGTCGGCGTTCCTGGTGGTCGTGGCGTTGCTGATGATGGCCAACATCGAACGTGCGTTGAACGCGATCTGGGAGGTGCGGGCCAAACGCGGCTTCGCCAGTAAGTTCCTGATCTACTGGGCGGTGCTGTCACTTGGACCCATCCTGATCGGCGCCAGCGTGCTCGCGACCTCCTACATCGTTTCGCTGCCGCTGCTGACCGAGGCTGCCAGTACCGGGATTGGCCGGCGGTTGCTCGGGCTCACGCCTGTGGTCGCCTCGGCGATCGCGTTCACGATGATGTACATCGTCGTCCCCAATCGCAGGGTGCGCCTGGGTCATGCCCTGACCGGCGGCGTGCTGGCGGCGCTCCTGTTCGAGGCGGCCAAACACGCATTCGCCGTCTACATCACCGAGTTTCCGACCTATGAAGCGATCTACGGCGCCCTCGCGACGATTCCGATCTTCCTGGTCTGGCTGTACCTGTCATGGATCGTCGCGCTGCTGGGTGCGGAAGTGACACATTGTCTGAGTATCTACCGTTGGAGCACCAGCGATCAGCGCCGCTGTCAGACCGGCATGGGTGATGCGATTGCCGTGCTGCTGGCGCTGGACGAGGCCGCGGCCAGGGGGGCGGCGCCGGATACCGACGAGCTGGCCGGCCTGCAAAGACGTTGGATGGAGCCGCCGCTGGACGACCTGCTCAACGAACTGAAAGACCTGCACTGGGTGCACATGACGCGCGACGGTGGCTGGGTGCTGGCGCGCCGGCTTGCCGACGCGACGCTGCTGGATCTGTTCGCCAGCCGGGCGTTCGACCTGCCGCGTCGTGGCGATCCGGACTGGCCTGGCGATTCACGGCTTGCGGACGTGCTGGATGCGGCCAACGCCGGGGCGGCTGC
>Ga0116162_10001159_pt1 | contig 17636 bp, 16 predicted proteins | sample AD_UKC105_MetaG_FD_89875 | JGI IMG/M metagenome (GOLD analysis project Ga0116162, IMG submission 89875) | Active sludge microbial communities of municipal wastewater-treating anaerobic digesters from Hong Kong - AD_UKC105_MetaG | ecosystem: Engineered > Bioreactor > Anaerobic > Digestate... | reverse complement strand
TTCCTGGCTGCGGCGCAGTGCCTTGAGCCCCACGCTGCGAATACCGGTGATGTGCCATACCTTCGAGCGCTTGAGTTCGACCTTGATCAGTGGCGCGCGGAACATCTCGAACAGGGCGCGCCCGAGGTGGCGCAGGGCGTGTGCCTCACATTCACCGAAACACACCAGCACCTCGAAGCGCGTGATCTCGGCAGGCTGGTCGCGAAACAGCTTTTCGACGCGCCGGTCCAAGTCGTCGAGTTCGGTGCTGTACAGCGACTTGCGGCTGAGATCCTGCAGCGTGCGCACCGACGGGATGACCTTGTGACCACGCGCCTCGGCCAGCAGCGATGCATAGTAGCCTGGGCTGTGGTAGTCGGTGTCGCGGCACAGGTTGAGTACCCGCAGGTTGCGCCTGTTGGACCAGGCCGGATCGACCAGGTAGTCGCGTACCTCGACCACGGAATAGTCGGGGAAGTCCTTCTTCCATTGCGCAAGACTGTCGACAAGGATCACGTGATCACTCATGAATTTCCCTCCGGGTGATCAGCACGACCGACTGCAGGCCCTTGCGGCCATAACGTGCCATCTGTTGAAACTGTGTGCGGCCGATGGGCATGTTGACCGAGTCGATCGCGGTCTCGCCTTCGTCATAGTCGACGAACGGATCATTGACATACACAAAGTGTTCGTCGAATCCGCTGATGACCACCCAATGCGGTGACTTCTCATTGTAGATCTGCCAGGAGCTGATCAATACGACAGGCACAGCGCCACGGTCGAAGGCCGCCTCCAGTGCCGCATCATCGAGCACACCGAAATTGACCGGGATGCCGATCTCGCGTATCTCGGCTTCCATGTCAGCCTGCACCAGCGCCATCACCTCTTTCTTTTCCGCACTGCGCACCGAATCGATCATCTGTACGCCGGGGTCGTTGACCCATATCTCGGCATCGAAGCCGCGTCGGTGCACGGCCAGCGCAAGGCCGTAGGGGCCGCATCCGCCGAGCCCGGAAGTCATGAAGATGGTCGTGGCCTCGCGCCACAGCTTCAGTTCGAGACTGCGGCTCGGCTGCATCGTGGGGTCCAGCGTCTGCATCGCCATGATCAGGCACGCCGGTCCGCAGGTGAACTCCAGCGTCTGCTCGTACCAAGGTACGCGCTCCAGGCGTGGCTTGAGTCGGTTGTCCAGGGCCTTTTCATAGCGCCAGGCATCCATCTGGTCGGCGTAATAACCGGGATGCGAACCGAAACGCCGGTAGCCAAGGGCCTCGAACATGCCGATCGAGCTGGCGTTGTCCTTGCGGATCTCCAGCCGCATCAGGGCCCGTTCCTCGCGCCATGCCTCGGTTTCTGCACGTTCCACCAGCGCGCGTGCGACGCCCTTGCCGCGTGCTGTCTCGGCAACGGCGATCGAGTACAGGCGGGCCGTGGAAGTGCCGCGGCTGAACAGCAGGACCAGGCTGCCGATCAGCGTCTGCTCATGTTCAGCGACGAACAATGCGGCATGCGCCCTGTGCAGCAGGTGACGGAACTGGCGCCGACTGATGCGATCGCCCTCGAAACAGCGATTCTCCAGGGCGACCAGTGCGTCGAGGTCAGAGGGATGGGCCGCGCGAATATGCACCGGTAAACAGGTAGCCTGAGGCAAGCATGAAACAGGGTTCAATTAAGAGGGAGAATGCAGCGGGGTGCAAGGGGATTTCGCGGTGCCGCCGTCGAGATTGAGAGTGCTGCAGATTCGGCCTAAAGTCATTTCGAATCACGTCATGGTGCGCGCATCGCGCACCCCACCGGCCGCGCGGTTTATCGCGATCCCGATCGTGGTAAAGATCGCTGCGACCCTGTACGAGCCGTACATCCACCAATTCATGTCATCGCCGCCCGGAGGCCGACCATGCGCAAACCCTACATCGCGGATACCAAGCCAAAGGCGGTTGCGCTGAAGTCCGGTGAGACCGTGTGGTGGTGCAGTTGCGGGCGCTCGAAGACCCAGCCATTTTGTGACGGCTCACACGCGGGCACGGAGTTTGTGCCGGTGGAATTCACCGCCGGGAAAGATGATCGCTACTTCTTCTGCCAGTGCAAGCGCACTGCCAACCCCCCGTTGTGCGATGGTGCGCACAAGCAGGTGACGCAGGATGAGCTCGACGCCCAGGATGGCTTGCGCACCGCCTGGTACAAGGTCGCCGAGGCGGATGAGTTGCGCGAAGGCGAGGTGCGCGCGGTGCAGGCCGGTACCCAGAGCATTGCGCTGACTTTTCACGATGGCCAGGTCGGTGCACTGGACAACGCCTGTCCGCACCAGGGCGGGCCGCTGGCCGAGGGCAGTATCGAGTGCAACGATGGCGATCGCGACTGTTGGCTGCGTTGCCCCTGGCACGGATGGGATTTCCATCCGCTTAACGGCCGCTCACCAGGTGCACACGATGACGGGGTGAAGACATACCCGGTCGAGCTACGCGATGACGGCATCTATGTCTCGGTGCAGGAATCGACACGGCACACGCCGACACTCAGCGACCTGATGGCAGAGACCATGGTCAATTGGGGTGTGACCCATGTGTTCGGCATGGTCGGGCATTCCAACCTCGGCCTGGCCGACGCCCTGCGGCTGCAGGAGGAGCAGGGCCGGCTGCAGTACATCGGCATTCGCCATGAGGGGGCGGCGGCATTTGCCGCGTCCGGGTACGCCAAGCTGACGGGCAGGCCGGCGGCCTGCATGAGCATCGCCGGACCCGGCGCGACCAATATGCTGACCGGGCTTTGGGACGCCAAGGTCGACCGTGCACCGGTGCTCGCACTGACCGGGCAGGTCAATTCCCAGGTGCTCGGGCCCGGCGCATTCCAGGAGATTGACCTGGCCAGCGCCTATGCGCCGGTTGCTCGCTTCAGCCAGACCGTGCTGCGCGACTCCAACCCTGTCGAGCTGATGAACCTGGCGTGCAAAACCGCTATCGTCGAGCGCGACGTCGCGCACCTGATCTTCCCTGACGAGGTACAGACGCTGCCGGCAGATGACCGGGCAAAGGCCGGAGCGCCCGGCGGCCGGCTAGGCGACCGCCGCATGCTGCCGGCGATCGACTGTCTGGCCGACGCGTTGCAGCGGCTCAAGGATGCCAAACGCCCCGTCGTCATTGTCGGCTACGGTGCATTGGGGCGTATGGAGCACGTACTTAAGCTGGCGCACAAACTCAAGGCGCCGGTGCTGACCACCTTCAAGGCGAAGGGGCAGATAGCAGACGACCACCCGCTGGCTGCCGGCGTGCTCGGTCGCAGCGGCACGCCAGTGGCCAGCTGGTGTATGAACGAGAGTGATCTGCTGCTGGTGCTGGGCGCGAGCTTCGCCAACCACACGGGTATCTCTGCCGGGAAACCGATCATCCAGGTCGATTTCGACGCCATGACCCTGGGCAAGTTTCATCCGGTGGACCTGCCGGTGCTGGGCGAGATCGGACTGACCGCCGAATGGCTGTGGCGCGCGTTACCGGAAGACACCGGATCCGTGGATCAGATGCCGGCATTGGCGGAGCGTTGGCGCATCTGGCGCGACGAGAAGGCCGCGCGCCGCGAGCGCGATCGTGGCAAGGGAGTCAATTCAGCCACGCTGTTCGAGATCCTGGCGGAGAAGGTGCCCGCTGATGCAGTCGTCGCCGTCGACGTCGGCAACAACACCTACTCGTTCGGTCGCTACTTCGAATGCCGAGGCCAGCGGGTACTGATGTCCGGTTACCTGGGGTCGATCGGGTTCGCTTTTCCGGCGGCGATGGGTGCCTGGGCGGCCACCCGCGCGCAGCCCGACTACCGCGGTCGCAAGGTGGTCTCGGTCAGCGGCGACGGTGGTTTCGGTCAGTACATGGCGGAGTTCACGACCGCCGTGCAATACGGCATGTCGATCACGCACGTCGTGCTCAACAACGGGGAACTCGGCAAGATCAGCAAGGAGCAGCGCGCCGGTCACTGGCCGGTGTGGCAGACAACGTTGCGCAATCCGGATTTCGCTGCCTTTGCCAAGAGTTGCGGCGGTCTCGGGATACGTGTCGACAACCCGGATGAGTTGCATGGGGCATTGAAACGGGCACTTGCCTACGAAGGCCCGGCGCTCGTTGAGGTGATGACCGACGTGGAGCTTATCTGATGCGGTATGAGGCTTCAGAGGGTGTGCCGCCGGTGCAGGAGATGCAGATCTACTCGCAGAGCAGCGGCCTGCATTTCATGCTCAATTTCACCGTTGCCCTGGCGCTGATCATCGGCTTCGCCTTGCTGTGGCTCGGGCGCAGGGGGAGGGTGTTGTGGCTGCAGGTGTGGAGTGCGGGCCTGGTGCTGTTCAGTGTCGCCTACCTGGTGGCTGCGGCGTTCGGTTGGATTCGTTGACGCCTTGCCCGCCCACCGGGCGGTCTAGGGATGCGCGGGTGCGCTGTAGCTGATCGTGAGGATGACCAGTTCCACCCGTCCGCCGGGTGTGTCGACTGCGATCTCGTCGTCCACCCGGCGCTTGAGCAGGGCGCGCGCCATTGGTGAATCGATGCTGATCCAGTTGCGCTTGGGATCGAATTCGTCGGCGCCGACGATACGGTAGACGGTCTCGTCGCCGGATGCCGTCTCCAGCGTCACCCATGCGCCGAAGAACACCTGCGCGGTGCCGTCCGGCGGACGGTCGACGATCTTCAGTTCCGGCAGGCGTTTTTGCAGGTAGCGTATGCGGCGATCGAGTTCACGCAGCTGCTTCTTGCGGTAGATGTATTCGGCATTCTCCGAGCGGTCGCCCTCGGCCGCAGCGGCGGCCAGGTGGCCGACCACCTCGCGGCGCTTTTTCCATAACGCCTCCTGCTCGGCGTGCAGTGCATCCCAGCCGCCACGGGTGATGTAGACGGATTTCGGTGGCGCCGGCGGGCGGTAACGGCTCATGCGTCAAGCGCCCCGTGGGTGACGACCCAAAGGTAGAACAGGAACACCAGAACACCGATGCCGCCCATGATCAGCGGGCCGCGGAAACCCGATCTGCCGGGGGGTGCGCGGCGCCGGAGGTCGCGTGCCCACAACAGGGCGCCGAGGATGAGTGCGAGGCCAAGAAACATCGCGTCAAAACTGGTTGGTCCTGAGCATCACCAGCGTGCATGCCTCGAACCATTCGATGCCAGCGGCATCGAGTTGCTGCTGCACCACCGGCGTCTCGGTACCCGGGTTGAATATCACCCGGCCTGGCCGCAGGCGCACAATTGCCTCTGCCTGCGGTTCGAGCAGCTGTGGTCCCACATACAGGGTCAGCGTGTCGACCGGGTCGGCGATCGCGTCGACGCCGTGCGTGACCGGCAGGTCTTCGATGTCTTCGAACCGCGGATGCACCGGGGTAATGCGATAGCCATGCTGCTTGAGCAGGCGAATGCACTGGTTCGCATAGCGCGCCGGCTTCGGGCTGGCGCCCAGTACGGCGACGTGATGTTGACTGTTGTCCATGTTCTGCACCTGGATGTGACGGTGACGCGATCTTAAACCCCACGCGGTGTGGCTGTCTGATTGCCCTCGTCACCGCGTAGAATAGGGACGTTCACAGCCATTTCGGAGTAGTTGAGATGATGGGTTTTGCAATGCTGCTGCACGTCGTTGCCGTGGTGATCTGGGTCGGCGGGATGTTTTTCGCCTACACGATTCTGCGGCCGGTGGCGGCCAGTCAGCTGGAACCACCGGCGCGCCTGACGCTGTGGGCGGGCGTGTTTGCCGGTTTCTTTCCGTGGGTCTGGTCGGCCATCGTGGCGATCCTGGCGACCGGGCTGTGGATGATTTTCGGCTGGTATTCCGGAATGGCGAACGTCGGGCTCTATGTCCACGCGATGCTGGCGCTGGGTATCGTGATGATGCTGATTTTCGCCCATGTGTATTTCGCACCTTTTGCACGGTTGAAGCGGGCCGTCGCGGCGCAGGACTGGCCGGCTGGCAGCAAGAGCCTCGCGCAGATCCGCATGCTGGTCGGCATCAACACGTTGATCGGGCTGCTGACGATCGCGATTGGCGCCGGTGGGCGTTGGTTTGCGCTCTGAAGGTTTCCCGCGCGGTGCATTGAGCGCTTCCGGCACCACGTCATGGAATTTTCTTCCCGGACGCGGCAAAGTGGTCATGTGCCGGGCCTTTCCTGCCTGTGCGCCCGGACGCTGGTGATGCGTCGCGGTGAACTCCACGTAGACCAATAAATAACCGAGAGGGAAGATCTATGGCGTCGAACGCGCGCACCGACGGACACCGCTGGCGCTTCAATCAGCTGGGCGGTTTCGACCAGGTGGTGATCGATTCTGCGGAGGATATCCGGCACCTGCCGGAGCTGAACCAGAAACTGTGGGCGGCACTGAGCTGTCCTACCACCGGGGTCGAATTCGACCGGCACACACTGGCATTGCTCGATACCGACGGCGATGGACGCATACGCGTACCGGAGGTGCTGGCGGCAGCCCAATGGGTATGCAAGGTCCTGAAGGACCCGAACGAGCTGTTCGAACGTACCGCCGGGTTGCCGTTGGCGTCCATCAACGACAGTGACGACGAGGGTGCCCAGTTACTGGCGTCTGCGCGGCGTATCCTGGAAAACGTGGGCAGTGCCGATGCGACGGTGATTACTGCCGCGGAGACGGCGGATACCAACAAGATCTTTGCCGAGACCCGCTTCAACGGTGACGGGGTGGTGCCGGTCGCGTCGGCCGAAGACGCGGGCATCGCCAAGGTGATCGAGGAGGTCATCACGTGTGTCGGCTCGGTGCCGGACCGCAGTGGCGCCGAGGGCATCGACCAGGACCTGCTCGACAGGTTCTTTGCCGAGGTGACGGCGTTTTCCGAGTGGTGGGCCGAGGCCGAGGCGGATGCCGCCAACGTGCGCCCGCTGGGCGACGCGACCGAACAGGCTGCGTCCGTGTACGAGGCGGTCGAGGCCAAGATCAACGACTACTTCACGCGCTCCCGCCTGGTTGCCTTCGACACCCGCGCAGCGCCCTTCCTCAATCCGGGGGAGGCGGAATACACCGCGCTGGCACACAAGACGCTGTCGTCGGCCACCGAGGAGCTGGCGGCATTTCCGCTGGCGCGCGTGGAGGCGGATCGGCCGCTGTCGCTGGAGCAGCAGCTCAACCCGGGCTGGTCGGCCGCATTGGGCGCGTTTCGCGACCAGGTCGCGGTACCTCTGCTCGGCAATGTCAGCGAACTGACCGCGGCGCAGTGGGACGACATCAGCAGTCGCTTCGCCGCCCACTCGGCATGGCGTGCGCGTCACCGGGGTGATGCGGTGGCGGCCCTGGGCTGGGCGCGGGTGAAGGAGCTGGCCGGCGGAGACACGCATGCGACGATCACCGGGCTGATCGAGCAGGACAAGGAGCTGGCCGGCGTGGCGGACGCGATCGCATCGGTCGACCGGCTGGTGCATTACTACCAGCATCTCGACACCCTGCTGCACAACTTCGTGTCGCTGCGTGACTTCTATTCAGCAGACCGCAAGGCGATCTTTCAGGCGGGCACGCTGTACCTGGACGGCCGCAGCTGCGAGCTGTGTGTCGTGGTGTCGGACGTGGCGGCACACAGCGCCCTGGCGACCAGGAGTCAGACCTATCTGGCGTACTGCGACTGTCGGCGCCGCGCCGGCCAGGAAAAGATGACCATCGCGGCGGCCTTCACCGGTGGTGATGCCGACAACCTGATGGTGGGGCGCAACGGGGTTTTCTATGACCGCACAGGTGCCGACTGGGACGCCACGATCACCAAGGTCATCGAGCATCCGATCAGCATCTCCCAGGCGTTCTGGTCGCCATACAAACGCATCGGTCGCATGATCTCGCAACAGATCGAGAAATTCGCCGGTGCACAGGACAAGGCGGTGGAGGACAGCGCGGCGAAGGGCGTTGGTGATCTCTCGGCCAAGGCACAGGACGGCAAAGCGGCGGCACCGTTCGATATCGGCAAGTTTGCCGGTATCTTCGCGGCTATCGGCCTCGCCGTCGGTGCGATCGGTACCGCGCTGGCAGCGGTACTCACCGGTTTTCTCGGCCTGTCGTGGTGGGAGATGCCTCTGGCTGTTGGTGGCCTGATGCTGCTGATTTCGGGTCCATCGATGATCATGGCGTACATGAAGCTGCGGCAGCGCAACCTTGGCCCGATCCTCGACGCCAACGGCTGGGCGGTCAATACCGCGGCGCGGATCAATATCCCGTTCGGCTCCACGCTCACCGGTACGGCTGAACTGCCAAGCGGCGCACAGCGCTCGATGCGCGATCCGTTCGCGGATAAGAAACGCCCATGGAAGTTCTACCTGTTCCTGGTGGTCGTGTTTGCCGTGCTCGGTGCGCTGTGGCAGAAGGGTTATCTCGGCGAGTGGTGGAGCCAGTTGCAGCACAAGACCGAACAGGCCACCACCCAGGTGGCGCCCGCACCGGCCGACCCAGCGCCGGCGGCACCGGCCGAGGCGGTCAAACCCGCTTCCTGATCACACAGGAACAGAACGTCGGTTGAACTGGCTGCCGGTCGCTCTGCGACCGGCAGCCAGTATCGTTTGCGGATTCTGTCGCAATGCCTGCAGGCCGGGCGTCGGGATACCGATAAGCCGGCGAATCCACATGGGTTTCCCCGCGCATGTCGCCGCAGGCCTCGCCACGCGGAAAGCGTGCTTTTATGTCGCACCCGCTTTTTCATCCGCCTGACGCCGGCGGCGGCCTAAGCTGTTGTCTAACCGTTACCGGAGGAGAAGACGATGACCGATATTCTGCATGTGTTGGGTGACGAGGCGGAATTCCTCCTCGACCACCGGTGCACCACAATTCCACGAGACCTGATGCACCTGCCGGGGCCGGACTTCGTCGACCGGGTCACGGCGCACTCCGACCGCAAACCCGGGGTGCTGCGTGGCTTGCAGACCCTGTTCGATCACGGCCGCTTGGGTGGCACCGGTTACCTGTCCATACTGCCGGTGGATCAGGGCGTGGAACATGCCGGTGGTGCCTCGTTCGCACCGAACCCCATCTACTTCGATCCCGAGAACATCATCCAGCTGGCGATGGCCGGGGGTTGCAATGCAGTGGCATCGACGCTCGGTGTCCTTGGCTCGGTCGGACGCCGCTATGCGCACAAGATCCCGTTCCTGGTCAAGCTCAATCACAATGAGTTGCTGACCTACCCGAACGAATTCGACCAGACCCTGTTCGCCAGCGTCGATCAGGCGTTCGATATGGGCGCAGTGGCGGTCGGTGCGACCATCTATTTCGGGGCGCCGGAGTCGCGGCGGCAGATCATCGAGATCAGCGAGGCATTTGCGCGTGCGCACGAGCTGGGCATGGTGACGGTCCTGTGGGCCTACCTGCGCAACAATGCATTCAAGAAGGATGGTGTGGATTACCACGAGGCGGCGGACCTGACCGGCCAGGCGAACCATCTGGCGGTGACCATCGAGGCCGATATCGTCAAGCAGAAACAGGCCACCTGTAACGGTGGCTACAAGGCCATCGGTTTCGGCAAGACCCACCCCAGGGTGTACGACGAGTTGACCAGCGACCATCCGATCGACCTGGTGCGCTACCAGGTGGCGAACTGTTACATGGGGCGGATCGGCATGATCAACTCCGGCGGTCCCTCGGGGCAGGACGATCTGCACCAGGCAGTGCGTACCGCGGTGATCAACAAGCGTGCCGGTGGCATGGGACTGATCTCCGGTCGCAAGGCGTTCCAGAAGCCGATGGAAGACGGTGTGCGGCTGCTGAACGCGATCCAGGACGTGTACCTGTCCGACCAGGTCGGTATCGCCTGATTTGGCCGGGCAACGGCTGCGGCGGTCTGCTAGTCTCGGGCCGTTATGGCCGATGCCCTGCCACATCATCACGACCTGATCGCCTGTCACGAGTGCGACCTGCTGCAGCGCCTGCCCGTCGATCAGGGGCGCGGGCGGGTGCGTTGCCGTCGCTGCGGCTGCGTGTTGCATCACCAGGGCAGGGATGTCGTGAGCACGCCGCTGGCGCTGGGCTTCACCGCACTGGTGCTGTTCGTGCTGAGCAATGTCTACCCGCTGATGGACTTTGGCCTGCAGGGACATCGCGACAGCACCTATCTGCTGGCAGGCATCCGGGAGTTGTATGCGCAGGGCATGCCGGTCCTGGCGAGCACGGTGCTGTTCACGACGGTGATCGCCCCCGCCCTGCACATCGGCCTGCTGATCTACCTGTACCTGCCGCTGTCACTGGGTCTTCGCCCGCCTGCCTTTGTCGCGGCGCTGCGCCTGACCCAGGCGATCATCCCGTGGAGCATGCTCGAGATCTTTTTGCTCGGTGTGCTGGTCGCCAGTGTCAAGCTGGCCGAGCAGGCGACCATCGTCGCCGGCCCGGCCGCGTGGTCGCTCGGCCTGCTGGTCATCGTGCTGGCCGCGGCGGCGACCCAGGTCCATCCGCATAGATTGTGGGACCTGGTCGCATGAATCGTCCGGCGATCACGGCCAATGCGCGCGGCCTCGTCGCCTGCCATGTCTGTGGTCTGGTGAGTCGGCCGGCGGCGGCGCTGCCTATGCGTTGTCCGCGCTGCGATGCCCCGCTACACGACCGCATTCCACGCAGCCTGTCGCGTACCTGGGCCTTTCTGGTGGCGGCGATGATGCTGTACCTGCCGGCAAACCTGCTGCCTATCATGCATGTGACCCAGCTCGGGCGGCTGCGTTCGGACACGATATTGAGCGGGACCGAGTACCTGTTGGCGCACGGCATGTGGCCGTTGGCGCTGATTGTGTTTGTCGCCAGCGTGCTGATTCCACTGGCCAAGATTGCGATCCTGGTGGTGTTGCTGTTGTCTGTGCAGTTGCATGCCCAGGCCCGGCCAATGGACCGTCTGCGCCTGTACCGCTTTACCGAGTTCGTCGGGCGCTGGTCGATGGTCGACGTGTTTGTCGTCACGGTGCTGGTGGCGTTGGTGCACCTCGGCCAGGTGGCCGAGATCGAGGCGGGCCTGGGTGCCGCGTTCTTTGCCGGCGTGGTCGTGTTGACGATGCTGGCGGCCAAGACTTTCGATCCACGGCTGATCTGGGATAACGTGTCATACGATGTCGAACCGAACGCCAACTGACGATAACCTGCCCGAGGCGCTGGTCGACAACCGCCGACGCATCTCGCTGGTATGGCTGATCCCACTGGTCGCGGTCTTTGCGGCGGCATGGCTCGGCTATCACACCCTTGCCCAGCAGGGCCCGCTGATCACCATCAGCTTCCTGACCGCCGAGGGTCTGGAGGCCGGAAAGACGCGCGTGCGTTTCAAGGATGTCGACGTTGGCCTGGTCGAGGCGATCGAGCTCAGCGGGGACCTGAGCCGGGTGCAGGTTCGCGCCCGGCTGGCGGGCAGCGTCAGCGACTACCTCAACGACAATACCCGGTTCTGGGTGGCGCGCCCGCGGCTCTCGGCAACCCAGGTGTCGGGACTGAACACCTTGCTTGGCGGCAGCTACATTGCGGTCGACCTGTCGACCGAGGGCGCGCCGCAGGATGACTTCGTCGGGCTTGAGTCACCACCGATTGTGACCGCCACGGAGCCGGGGCGGATCTTTACCCTGACCGCAGATGCGCTGGGCTCCCTGAGTGTCGGCTCGCCGCTGCTGTATCGCGGTATCGAGGCAGGGCGTGTGGTCGGATACCAGCTGCGCGAGCCGCGCGGCGTGGACATCCAGGTGTTCGTCGATGCGCCACATGATGGGGTTGTCGGGACCAATACCCGCTTCTGGAACGCCTCCGGCATCGGCCTGTCGCTCGATGCCAGCGGCATCCGTCTCGATACCCAATCGTTCGCCTCGGTATTGCTCGGCGGTATTGCGTTCGGAAACCCGTCGGGCTCAGACACGGGTGAGCTCGCGGCCGAAGGTACGGAATTCCGCCTGTACGCCAATGAGCAGGCGGCGTTCGAACGCCGCTACAGCGTGCGCGAGACCTGGCAACTGGCATTCGCCGGCTCGGTGCGCGGCCTGTTGCCGGGCGCCCCGGTGGAGCTGCGCGGCATCCGCATCGGCGAGGTGCTGGATGTGCAGTTGCAACTGGATGCCGAGAGGCGGACTGCGAACATCCCGGTGACCATCGCAATCGAGCCGGACCGCCTGGGCATCGTTGATGCGGGCGGCCAGGGGGCGCAGCCGCGTGATGTCGACAGGGCGCTGTGGGACCGCCTGGTGCACAACGGTCTGCGCGCCCAGCTCAAGACGGGCAACCTGATCAGTGGGGCGCTGTATGTCGACCTGGATTTCTATCCCGAGGACGGGGCGCGGGAGATTGCGTGGAACCCGGGCGGCATTCCCGAGCTGCCCACAGTGCCGACGCCGCTGGATGAACTGCGCAGCCTGATGACGCGATTGGCGCGGCTGCCGCTGGACCGGATGGGCGAGGACCTCAGTGCGACGCTCGCGGCTCTGCGCGACACGATGAATGCGACCAACGGCCTGCTCGAACGACTCGACCGGGAGACGGCCTCTGAGCTGAGCAAGACACTGCAACAGACGCGCAACACGCTGGACAGCCTGGAGCGTGTCCTCAAACCTAACTCGCCGTTGCAGGCGGAGGCGCAAAAGGCGCTGCAGGAGTTCGGATCCGCGGCGCGTTCCTTCCGTATCATGGCGGATTACCTGGAGCGCCATCCCGAGGCGTTGATCCGCGGAAAAGGGGCCATCTCGCCGTGACCGATAGAATCATTGCCAAGTTGCTGATCGGTGTCGCGCTTGCCACGTCAGTCGGTTGCAGCACCACGCCCACGGCGAGGTTCTATGCCCTGAGTGTGCAGGGTGGCGCCGTGTCCCACGTCAAGTCGGCACTGGTCGTGGCTGTCGGGCCGGTAGAGATGCCAGAGTACCTGGACCGACCGCAGATCGTCACCCGGGTGGGCGAGAACCGCCTGAGCGTGGATGAATTCAATCGCTGGGGCGGGCGACTTGATGAAGAGATCGTGCACGTGCTGACGCAGCGCATCGGCCAGCGTCTTGGCACGCAGCACGTCTACGGCTACCCGAGCCGGGTCAGCGCACAGACCGATTACCGCATCGTGCTGGCGCTGCGCCGCTTCGACGGTAACCTTGGGGGAGAGGTCGTTCTGGACGTCGCATGGTCGCTGATCGACGATCGCAGTGGCCAGGTGGTGGCGATTCGCCAGGCCTCGTACCGCCAGGCATCCGGGGGCGCTGATTTCGACGCCTACGCGGCGACGCTCAGCGCGGTACTTGCGCGGTTGGGCGATGACCTTGGCGCGGCACTTGAATCCCTTCCGGCGGGCGGCGCTGCCCGCTGAAAAGAAAAACCCGCCGCAGTGCGACGGGTAAACTCAATAGTCAGGAGGAGTGAGATCCCACGCAACACATGTCGAATGCGATGCGTTGAGAGGGAGTTTGGCCGCTGACCCGGGATGGTGCATTGATCTTTCTCAATTCATCAGCACATTCTTATTGTTCGTGTTGTCACTGCGCTGCGAGCAGCCATGCGCACTTTGCCGGCAAAGCAAGTAACAGGCGGATAAATAAATGGAATTTCACGATTGCGGGAATCCTGCAGACACCTCTCCACCGCGAGAGGAACCTAATGATTAGCAAATAAACAATTTCTAATCTAAATTGCAGGCATCTGTTTTTCCACGACCAACGCTCGCAGGGACCTTCATGAGCAACCAAGACCCGCCTGCTGGAACAACCAAGCTGTTTCCGGACGCCTGGATCGTCGGGCGCGCGGCCGCGACCTTGGTGCGCGATGACGAAGACGTGCTGCTGGCCGACGAACCGGCCCCGGCCGATCCTGTTCCCGTGCCGCTTCGTGAGGTCAGTACCAGGCCCCGCGCACCGCTGGCGCCGAGCGCGCAAGAACTTGCCGAACTGCGTGCCGAGATGGACCGCCTGCAGCAGCGGATCAGCCTGCACCAGGCCGCACGGCAGCGTACGCAGGCGCAATCGGCGACCCCATTCGCTGGTGATCTGGAAGTGCCCGGCGAGTGGCGCCAGGCCGCTGCAGGGCAAGCGGACCTGCGTGATCGTCCCTCGGCACCCACGGTGGGCGGCCTGGTGCGGAACAGGAGGCGTCTTTGGGTTGGTCTGCTTCTGGTATTGGTCGTCCTGCTTGGTGCCGCTGTCGTCGGCCTCCTGGCTTACAGGCAATCCACCTCGATGTCGCCGCCGTTGGGCGAGCGCCTGCAGTTATTGAAACACGATGTCACGCAACGCGTGGCCGGCCTGGGTGCCCGTCTGAAGGCGTTGCAGGGCGATGCCGGCGGGCGCCTGCCCTAACGGCGTCCTGCTTGCTACCTGGCGAGCCGGGCTGCTGTCTTGTCTACCAGTGTCTGCTCGGTTTTGTTCGCCGGGGTTTGCGAAGAGAGCGCCGAGACCCCTTCGGCTACCGAGTCCGCGCTGATCGACGCCTTGACCAGCTGCGGGGCTGATTTCTTCAATGCCGCAAGGTCCCATCCGCACTGCTTTTCGATGACGGTGAACAATTCCGTATCGGTCTTGTGCAGCATGTTCAGGGTCGGGTCGTTGTCGCCCGGTTTGGGCCTCTGATCCCAGATGTACCTGGGCGACATCCTGCACGCCTTTTTGTACTTGGCCGGATAGTAGACCTCGGCCTGCTTGGTCTGCCCCCAGACGCTGGCGCGACGTGGTGCCTCGCCACGCTGGGCGACGGTGATCGCGATGTAGTCACCCTGGTAGCGGACCTCGGGGTTGTGACGCGCATAGCGACTGCTGTTGAAGTCGATCGGCGCCTCCTTCAATGCACCGCCGACCAGTTCCATGCTGTGCTGGTCGAACAGGACGGGCTCGCCGGTCGGCAATGTGACCTTCAGCAAGCCGTTGGCATGATCGATCTCCAGCGACGGCAGCTGGCGTCGCGGAAAGAAGTGCAGCTCGCGAAACATGTTGTCGTGGCTGAAGCGGCCGGAGATCTTGACGTCGTCATTGACTGCGAGGTGGATGTTCTCACGCGCGCGGTCAGCGAACATGAACGCATACTCGCGTCGCGGCCCCTTTTTCTTCAGCCCGACAGGATTGACCGTCGGAGAGCCGTCATTCTGGAACGAGAAGCCGACGACACTGCGCTGTTTGCCAGGTTCGTAGAAGAAATAGCGCAGGCCATCGATCTCGGTGGCGCTGATGCTGCGGTCATAGCGAAACGGCTTGCGGATAGCGTCGCGTTCCGGGGGCGCCTGCCTGGACAGGGCGGCGAGTCCGTCGAATCGCTGCGGCGGTGGAGGCTGAACCACCGGTGGTTCAACAGGCGTGGGCTTTTGCTGCACTGGTGCACAGGCCGCCGCAAGCAGTGCAGCGCCGAGAATGGTGAGTTTACGCAAGGTTCTCGCTCCCGTTTCGTGACGGAGAGTAAGGATAGGACATTTGAAAAGCCTGTCTGTGACCCCGCCGGCAATAGGCGCGATAATTATACCTGCGGCAAGTTATTCGAGGATGCCTGTTCCCTTGATCTGTGAATCGATTCGCGTGCGTGGCCTGGTGCAGGGTGTCGGCTTTCGGCCTACCGTATGGCGCCTGGCACGTGATTGCGGCCTGTCGGGTGATGTGCGCAACGATGGTGCCGGGGTGCTGATCCGGCTGCTGGGGCAGGCCGCTGTGATCGACGATTTTGTCGCACGGCTGATACGCGAGTGTCCGCCGCTGGCGCGTATCGACGCCCTGGAGCGCTCGGTCCCCGGCGAGGCGTTCGAGTCCGCGCCGGGCGGTTTTTCGATCGTGGCCAGTGACGGTGGTGACGTACATACCGGCGTTGTTGCCGACGCGGCGACCTGCGCCGCGTGTCGGGAAGAGGTCCTGGATCCGACCAACCGGCGCTACCGCTACCCGTTCACGAACTGCACACACTGTGGTCCGCGACTCAGCATCGTGCATCGCATTCCCTACGACCGCGCCAACACCAGCATGGCTGCCTTTCCGATGTGTCCGGCCTGTGAAAGTGAATACGCGGACCCTGCGGACCGGCGCTTTCATGCGCAGCCGAATGCCTGTGCCGTGTGTGGGCCGCGGGTATGGCTGGAGGATGCACACGGTGCTCCGGCAACAGTCGACGCCGCCGAGGATGCCATCGCGACCGCAAGCCGCCTGTTGCGACAGGGCAGGGTCGTCGCGATCAAGGGCATCGGCGGTTTCCACCTCGCATGTGACGCGTGCAATGCGGATGCGGTCGCAAGCCTGCGTCAGCGCAAGCGGCGCTATCGCAAGCCGTTTGCGCTGATGGCGCGCGATCTCGAGGCAATCGAACGCTATTGCAGCATCGACGAGAGCGAACGCGCACTGCTCGGCTCCTCGGCAGCACCGGTGGTGCTTCTTCGAGCGGTCCATCAGTCGAGGCTGGCGGCCGAAGTGGCACCAGGGCAGTCGACACTCGGCTTCATGCTGCCTTACAGCCCGTTGCACCACCTGTTGCTGGAGAACTGGGACACCCCGCTGGTGATGACCAGCGGCAACCTCAGTGACGAGCCGCAGTGCACGGCAAACGAGGACGCCGGAAGGCGTCTGGCGGGCATCGCGGACCACTACCTGCTGCACGACCGCGAGATCGTCAATCGCGTGGACGATTCGGTCGTGCGCGTGATGGATGACAGACCCCGCGTGCTGCGTCGCGCCCGCGGCTATGCGCCGTCGCCGCTGGTGCTACCGGCGGGTTTCGAGCGGGCTGCCCCGGTACTGGCGCTTGGCGGTGAACTCAAGAACACCCTGTGCCTCCTCAAGGACGGACAGGCCATCGCATCACAGCACCTGGGCGACCTCGAGGACGCGTGCACCGCTGACGATTTCGAGCGCACTGTCGATCTGTACCGACAGCTGTTCCAGCACCGGCCGGGCGCTGTGGCCGTGGATCTGCATCCGGACTACCGATCGACGCGCTACGGTCAGGCCCTGGCCGCGCGGGAAGGCCTGGAACTGATCATGGTGCAACACCATTTCGCACACATCGCCAGCGTGCTGGCCGATTGCGGTCGGGCGCTGGATGCGGGGCCAGTGATTGGTGTCGCCCTGGACGGGCTCGGGTTCGGCGCGGATGGCACCATCTGGGGGGGCGAATTTTTACTCGCTGACTACCGTGGCTACCGGCGTGTCGCGCACCTGGCGCCGGCGCCGATGCCTGGAGGTACCAAGGCGATCCTGGAGCCGTGGCGCAATACCTATGCGCACCTGGCCACCCACGTCGGCTGGGATCGCTTTGTACAGGAATTCGGCGGGATCGAGTTGGCGGAATACTGGCACGGGAAACCACTGGAGCTGCTTGGCACGATGATCGCGCGCGCGATCAATGCGCCACAAAGCAGCTCCTGCGGGCGTCTGTTCGATGCCGTTGCCGGTGCGCTGGGTGTATGTCGCGAGACGATCGCCTATGAGGGGCAGGCGGCGATCGAACTGGAGGTCCTCGCCTTAAGCGCCGATACCACGGTGGAACAGGGCTATCCTTTTGCCGTCGATACGCAGGTCGACCCCTGGATCCTCGGTCCGGCACCGATGTGGCAGGCGTTGCTGACAGATCTGCAGCAGGGCGTGCCGCTGCCGACCATCGCTGCCCGCTTTCATGCCGGCTTGGCCGATGCGGTGGTCGGGCTGGCCGGCCGTCTGGCGGCGTCGCACCAGGCCGACAGCGTGGCGCTGTCCGGCGGCGTGTTGCAGAACAAGACGTTGTTCCAGGCCGTGGCGCGAGGGTTGA
>Ga0116162_10001143_pt1 | contig 17742 bp, 13 predicted proteins | sample AD_UKC105_MetaG_FD_89875 | JGI IMG/M metagenome (GOLD analysis project Ga0116162, IMG submission 89875) | Active sludge microbial communities of municipal wastewater-treating anaerobic digesters from Hong Kong - AD_UKC105_MetaG | ecosystem: Engineered > Bioreactor > Anaerobic > Digestate... | reverse complement strand
GGCGTATTTCGCAATCGCGGTCAGCGCGTCCGGCGTGAACGTGAGCCGCACCTTGTCGGCGGAGAGGAGCGCCGTATACTGTTTGGTCACGGCGTTCTCCGGCTGCGTCAGAATCTTTTCAAAATCCTCCTGCGTCAGATCGTCCAGCTTGACACGGATCGGAAAGCGCCCCTGCAGCTCTGGGATCAGGTCGCTCACCTTCGCGGTGTGAAACGCGCCGGCGGCGATGAAAAGCATGAAGTCCGTCTTGACCGGGCCGTACTTCGTGCTTACGACGGATCCTTCGACGATCGGCAGGATATCGCGCTGCACGCCCTCGCGGGACACGTCCGGTCCGCCGCCCGTGCGGTCCGGGCCGGCGATCTTGTCGATCTCGTCGATAAAGATGATGCCGTCCTGTTCGGCGCGCTGAAGCGCTTCGCGGTGGACGTCGTCCATGTCGATCCGCTTTTCGGATTCCTGCTGGACGAGGATGCGCCGCGCCTCCCGCACGGGGAGCTTGCGCAGCTTCGTCTTCTTCGGCAGCAGGTCGCCGAACATCTCTCCGACGTTGAGGTCGATGCCCGCGGCGAACATCGCGTCGTTCGCGGGGTTTTGTTCCTCCACTTCGACCTCCACGAGTTCGCTTTCCAGCTTGCCCGCGCGCAGTTCCGCGGTCACGCGCTCGCGTTCGGAGTAGCGTCTCGCCTTCTCTTCCTCGCTCGGTTCCGGCTCACTCTTTTGCGGCTGGCCCGCGTTGAGCAAAATCTGCAACGGGTTTTGCGCCTGCTTACGCTCGCGCTTTTTCGCGCCCGGCATCAAAAGGTCGATCAGCCTCTGTTCCGCGGCGGCCTCCGCGATGAGCTTAACTTCCTCCATCTTGCGGTTCAAGCAGATGCGGATGGCCGCGTCCACGAGGTCGCGCACCATGGATTCAACGTCGCGGCCGACATAGCCGACCTCGGTGTATTTCGTGGCTTCCACCTTGACGAACGGCGCGTCCACGAGCTTTGCAAGCCGTCTGGCGATCTCGGTTTTGCCGACGCCCGTCGGCCCGATCATGACGATGTTCTTCGGCGTGATCTCCTCGCGCAGCTCGTCGGACAGGCAGCTCCTGCGGTAGCGGTTTCTAAGCGCGACTGCGACCGCGCGCTTCGCCTTGTCCTGGCCTATGATATATTTGTCCAGCGCGTCCACGATCTCCCTGGGTGTCAGATCCATTGCGTTCAAACCTCCTCGACGACGATGTTGCCGTTTGTAAAGACGCAGATTTCGCCCGCGATGCGCAGCGCTTTTTCCGCGATTTCGGGCGCGGTCAAATCCGTGTTCGTCTTCAGCGCCTTCGCCGCGGCCAGCGCGTACATCCCGCCGGAGCCGATGGCCGCGATGCCGTCGTCCGGGTCGATCACTTCGCCGGTGCCGGAGATGATCAGCAGTTCCTCCTTGTTCGCAACGATCAGGAGCGCTTCGAGCTTGCGCATGATCTTGTCGTTCCGCCAGTCCTGCGCGAGCGACACTGCCGAGCGGGTAAGGTTCCCGCCGTATTGTTCAAGTTTTTTTTCGAACCGCTCGCAGAGCGAAAACGCGTCCGCGACCGATCCGGCGAAGCCGACCACGACCTGATCGTGGTACAGCCGCCGCACTTTCTTCGCCGTCGCTTTCATCACGACGCTCTGGCTCATCGTCACCTGTCCGTCGCCTGCAACGGCGCATTTTCCGTCCTTTTTAACGGCGATAATCGTCGTACCCCTCAGTTCCAAGCGGGTATCCTCCTTTTATAAAACGCCCGCCGCTTTTACGTGCCGCGAGCCAGTCATATTGCCTTTTATCATAGTAGCACAAAGCGGGCGAATTCGCCCGTTTTCAGCAATTCGTTTGCAATTCTTTCACGATTTTGAGCGACCGCTCCGCGATTTTGGCATAGCGTTCTTTTTTGCTGCGGATCCGCTCCGGCAAGCCCTCCATAATGCCGAACGTCACATTCATCGGCTGGAAATCCCCGCCGCAGTAGCCGGAGACGTAATGCCCCAGCGCGCCGATGGCCGTCCTTGCGGTAAAGTCTGTCGGCGCTTCGTCCCTTAACCGTCTGGACAGCGAAATTGCGGCGACAAGCCCGCTGGAAGCGGACTCGACGTAGCCTTCCACGCCGGTGATCTGCCCGGCGAAATACAGCAGCGGGTTCGCCCGCACGGAATAGTCGAAATCCAGCAGGCCCGGCGAGGGCAAAAACGTGTTGCGGTGCATCACGCCGCAGCGAACGAACTCCGCGTGCTCCAGCCCCGGTATCATGCCGAAAACGCGTTTCTGCTCGCCGAATTTCAGGTTCGTCTGGAACCCGACGATGTTCCACAATTCGCCGTCCTTGTCGTCCTGGCGCAGCTGCGCGACGGCGAACGGCTTTTTCCCGCCGTGCTCCAGCCCGACCGGCTTGAGCGGGCCGTAGCAGAGCGTCATTTCGCCGCGTTTCGCCATGACCTCGACCGGCATGCAGCCCTCGAACACGCGCGGCGTTTCAAAGGAATGCAGTTCGGCGGTCTCCGCCGTGACCAGCGCGCGGTAAAACGCAAAATATTCGTCTCTTGTAAACGGGCAGTTGAGATAATCGTCGCCGCGGCCGTAGCGCGACGCACGGTAAACCTTCGTTAAATCGAGCGAGTCGTAGGAAACGATCGGCGCCGCCGCATCGTAAAAATGGAGCGCGCCTCCGGCGAGCTTTGCGACGTCTTCGGCCAGCGCGCCGTCCGTCAGCGGGCCGGTCGCGACGATTGCCGGCGCGTCGGGGACCTTCGCGACTTCCCCGGCGTGCACCGTGATGTTCGGATGGGTTCGGATCGTCTCCGTCATGCGCGCGGCAAACCCCTCGCGGTCGACCGCGAGCGCGCCGCCCGCGGGAACGCGCGTTTCGTCCGCAATGCGGATCACGATGGAACCCAGAAGCCGCATCTCCGCCTTGAGCAGGCCGACCGCGTTTTCGAGCCGGTCGGAGCGCAGGGAGTTGCTGCACACCAGCTCGCAGAACGCGTCGCTGTGGTGCGCGGGCGATTTCCTGCCCGGTTTCATCTCGTAAAGATCGACCGCGATATTGCGCTCGGCGAGCTGAAACGCCGCCTCGCATCCGGCGAGGCCCGCGCCGACGACGCAGACGCGCGCAGATTCCATCAGCCTTCGCCTTCCTGTGCCGCTTTTTCCTTCTTTGCCGTGCGGTGGATGTGTCCGCACTCCTTGTTCGTGCAGGCGATGTAGCTGCCGTTCTGACCGATTTTCTGCACCATCATGCTGCCGCATTCCGGGCATTTCATCTTGGTCGGCCTGTCCCAGGATACGAAATCGCATTCGGGATAGCGTTCGCAGCCGTAAAACACCTTGCCTTTTTTACTCTTGCGCTTGATGATCGGCGCGCCGCATTTGGGGCACGGGACGTCGATTTTTTCCACGATGGCCTTCGTGTTCCGGCATTCCGGGAAGTTCGGGCAGGCAAGGAACTTGCCGTAGCGACCCATCTTGACGACCATGTTCGCGCCGCATTTTTCGCAGATGACGTCCGAAACCTCGTCCGGTATCTTTTCCGGCGGCGCTTTTTCAATCGCCACTTCGACCTTCTTGTGGAACGGGCCATAAAACTTTTCGAGTACGTCGACCCAGCCGACCTTGTCCTCTTCCACGTCGTCGAGCTGGGATTCCATGCCCGCGGTGAACTGCACGTCCACGATCTCGTCGAAATTGTCCATCATGAAACGGTTGACGACGAAGCCGAGTTCGGTCGGGATCAACTGCTTCTTTTCGCGGGAAATGTACCCGCGCTCGACAATCGTGGAGATCGTCGGCGAGTAGGTGCTCGGCCGGCCAATGCCCTTTTCTTCCAGCGCCCTGACCAGTGTCGCTTCCGTATAGTGCGGAGGCGGCTGCGTGAAGCGCTGTTCGCTTTCGATTTTCTCAGCTTTGCACTGTTCGCCCACGGCGAGCTCCGGCAGCGCCTTTTCCTTCTCCTGCTTTTCGTCGCGGCCTTCGGTATAAACGATCGTAAAGCCGTCGAACAGCGTGCGTATGCCGTTGGCGCGGAAGGTCGCGCCTTCGCAGCCGAGCGTAACGGTGCTGGTCGCAAACACCGCGTCGCTCATCTGGCTTGCTAGGAAGCGCTCGTAGATCAGCCGGTACAGGCGGAACTGCTCGCTCGAAAGGTATTGCTTGATCGCCGTCGGCTCGTTTTCAATGCTCGTCGGGCGGATTGCCTCGTGCGCATCCTGCGCGTTTTTGCGGCCTTTGTAAAAATTCGGTTTCGGCGGAACGTATTTTTCGCCGAAGCGTTTTTCAATGTACTTGAGCGTCGCCTGCTGCGCTTCGGACGCCACGCGCACGGAATCCGTGCGGATATAGGAAATCAGGCCGACCGCGCCTTTGCCGCCGAGCTCGATGCCTTCGTAAAGCTGCTGGGCGATCATCATGGTGCGCTTGGTCGTAAAGCCGAGCTTGCGGGAGGCCTCCTGCTGGAGGCTGCTGGTCGTAAACGGCGGCACGGGGTGGCGCGTCTTCTGGCCGTTTTTCACGTCGCCGATAACGAACGGTTTCCCGTCGATGCGCGAGAGGACCTCCTTCGTCTCGTCTTCGGTGCGCAGGTCGCGCTTTTTGCCGTCTTCGCCGTAATACTTCGCCTCAAACGTCTTTTTCCCGGCGGATTCCTTCAGCTTCGCCGTGATATTCCAGAATTCTTCCGGAACGAAGTTTAAAATCTCGTTTTCGCGGTCGCAGATGATGCGCGTCGCAACCGACTGCACGCGGCCCGCGGACAGGCCCTTGCGCACCTTTCGCCAGAGGATCGGGCTGATCTCGTAACCGACCAGGCGGTCGAGTATCCGGCGCGCCTGCTGTGCGTTGACCAGCCGCATGTCGATCGAACGGACGTTTTTAATGGAGTTCTTAACGGCCGTGGACGTAATTTCGTTGAACACGATCCGGCATTTGCTCGTCTCGTCGAGCTTGAGCACCTGCGCCAGGTGCCAGCTGATCGCTTCCCCCTCGCGGTCGGGGTCGGTCGCGAGGATGATCCTGTCCGCATTCTTCGCTTCCTTGCGGATCTTTTCCAGCACGTCGCCGCGGCCCCGCAGCGTGATATATTTCGGTTCGAAGCCCTTTTCGACGTTGACGCCGATCTGGCTCTTCGGCAGATCGCGCACGTGTCCGTTCGAGGCGACGACCTTGTATTTCGTTCCTAAGAATTTCCCGATCGTTTTTGCCTTTGCGGGCGACTCCACGATCACCAGAGTATCCGACATATGTTTCTCCCTTCGCCGGTCCGAGTCGAGACGATTGTTTTCATACGTATCCGGTGCGTATTATTTGTCCGGTAACTGCTTCATTATTCCGAAAATCTTTCATTCTGTCAAGCATGAATTATCCGCACAGGTCGCAAATTATAGCACACATCCGCTGAAATCGCAAAAAAAATGCAAAACTGCGCATGCTTTTTCCAATGATTTGCACTGTTCCGTTTAATATCGGGATGCGTTTCTTCTATAAGTAATAACTTTATTCCGAAACGGGCGCTTTTGTTCCGCGGCTCCGCGTGCAAACGCCGCGTCCTCCGCAGCCGTCGGGTTTCCGATGGGGCGCCCGGTGGCGAAATGGCCGCGTTCGATTGAACTTAAATAACTGTTATCACCTGTTCCCGGCCCGTGCGGGCCGCGCGGCGCGTTTTTTGCCGCGGGCCGGTCAGTTTTCCTTCAAAACGACCCTGTCCGTGTCGATGGCGTACAGCCGCCCGGGCAGAGCCTGAACGATGCCGGAAAACTGCAGCTCGGTCAGGCAAGCGTTCAGCGGGCCGATCGGGATATCGAGCGCTTCGCAGAGCTCGTCGAAGCTCAGCTCCCCGTGCTTTAAAAGTCTGCAAACGTCCCGCTGCGTCTCCGGGAGCGTGGAAAGCGAAACGACCTCCGCTTCGAGGTACGCTTCCGCCGGCGCATGGAGACAGCTGTATTCGCCGAGCACGTCTTCCGGCGAGAGCACCGCCTTCGCTTCGCCGCGCGCGAGCATGCCGTTCGGCCCCGCGCTCATCGCGTCGCCGATGCGTCCGGGCACGGCGAACACATCGCGGCCCTGGTCGTGCGCCCAGCCCGCCGTAATGGACGTCCCGCTGCGCTGCGCCGCCTCGACGACGAGCGTGCCGTGCGCCATGCCGCTCATAACGCGGTTTCGGATCGGAAAATGGAACCGGTCGGCGCGGCTGCCCGGCAGGAATTCCGAAACGACCGCCCCTCGCTCGACGATCTCGCGGTAGAGCTTTGCGTTGGAGGCCGGGTAGATAACGTCCACGCCGCAGCCGAGCACCGCGACGGTCCTGCAGCGGTTTGTCGCGCTCTCCAGCGCGCCGCGCGCAGCCGCCGCGTCGATCCCCTCCGCCATGCCGGACACGATGAGCACGCCCGCCTCCGCAAGCGAAAACGCGAACCGCCTCGCCGTGTCCGTCCCGTACGTTGTCGGGTGACGCGAGCCGACCACCGCGATGGAGACGTCCGGGTCGGGTTCGAGCGCGCCTTTATAGTACAGTACGCTCGGCGCGTCGCTCAGCTGCGCGAGCAGGACGGGATAATTCTTTTCTCCGGGATACGTAAAATCGATCTGCTTTTGTTCGAGCCTGTCCAAAAACCGTTCCAAAAAGCCCGGCTTCGAAGCTTCGCTCAGGCGGCCGGAAACGCGCCCGCTCAGTTCGGAAAACGTCCCGTCGCCGGTTTCGTACGCCTCTTTCGCGCAGGCGAGCGAGTCGAACCGCGCGGCGATCCGGTTGAACAGGCGCACGTTGTACTCGACGGCGTAGTTCAGCCAGAGCCTCGCTTTTTCCTCGTCCGTTATCTTGCGCATGCCCGTTTACGCATCCTTTCCGGAGCGGTCGAGGCTACGGTACTGGATCGCCTCGGCATAGTGCGAAAGCGAAATCTGCTCCTCGCCCTCCACGTCCGCTATGGTGCGCGCGACCTTCAGGATGCGCTGGTAAGCGCGCGCCGAGAGCTTAAGCTCGGCGTATGCGCGCCGGAGCAGCTTTTCCGCGTCTTTGTCCGGCGAGCAGTATTGTTTGATCAGCTTCGTGTTCATCTGCGCGTTGAGCAGGATACCGTCGTTTGAAAATCGCCTGCGCTGGATCGCCCGCGCTTTTTCAACGCGTTCCCGGATCGCGGCGGACGCTTCCCCGCCGGACTTTTCGGAGAGCTCGGCAAAACCGACCTCCGGCATTTCGATCTGAATGTCGATCCGGTCCAGCAGCGGCCCGCTGATGCGCCCGCGGTAACGCTCGATCTGCGTCCTCGTGCAACGGCACTCGTGTATGCGCGAACCGTAGTTGCCGCAGGGGCACGGGTTCATCGCCGCGACCAGCACGAATTCCGCCGGATACGTCGCGCTTGCCGCCGCGCGGCTGACGGTGATAAAGCCGTCCTCCAGCGGCTGGCGGAGCGCCTCCAGCACGTTGTGCCGGAATTCCGGCAGCTCGTCGAGGAACAGCACGCCGTAATGCGCAAGGCTGATTTCACCCGGCATGGCGCGCGTGCCTCCGCCGACCAGCGCCGCGCTCGACGCGCCGTGATGCGGCGCGCGAAACGGGCGCTCCCGGATCATGCCGGTCCCCTTGGTTGCGCCCGTTATGGAATGGATCTTTGTAATTTCCAGCGCCTCTTCATACGTCAGGCGCGGTAAAATGGACGGAATCGCCCTCGCCAGCATGGTTTTGCCCGCACCGGGCGTGCCGATGAGCAGGATGTTGTGGCCGCCCGCGACGGCGATCTCCGCCGCGCGTTTCGCGCCCTGCTGGCCCTTGATTTCGCAAAAATCGGTCGCATACCGCGTTTCGCCGCCCTGCCAGGGCTCCGTCGGGCGCGGCACGATTCTGCGCTCCCCGCGGATATGCGCGCAAATGCCGGCGAGCGAATCGACCGGAAGGACGGACACGCCTTCGACGCAGGCCGCTTCCCCGGCGTTGCCTTCCGGCACGGCGAAGACCGTCTCCCCGCCGGAAAACGCGTCGATCACCATGGGCAGAACGCCCGCGATCGCGCGGACGCTGCCGTCCAGCCCAAGCTCGCCGAACGCGACGAAATCCAGCTTCGGGTCCACGCCGAGCTGGCCGGACGCGCCGAGGATGGACAGCGCCACGGGCAGGTCGTAGACCGCGCCTTCCTTGCGCATGTCGGCGGGAGCCAAATTGACCGTGATCCGCGCCGCCGGAAAGATATAGCCCGCGTTTTTGATCGCCGCGCGCACGCGCTCGCGCGATTCCCGGACCGCCGCGTCCGGCAGGCCGACGATTTCGAACGCCGGTAGCCCGTTTGCGATGTCCGTTTCAACCTGTACGCCAAATCCGCCGATTCCGCTGAGCCCGTGGCTCTTCACGCGTGAAAGCATGTCCTGCTGCGTCCCCCCGTCGTTTATTTGTTTGCACCGCTTTTGTTTATGCCGAATATGGGCCGCGCCCTGCGCAAAATGCGGCGCGCGGCTCCTTAGGTTCCGTTTCGGTTGTCTGCCGCCGGGTCAGTTTCCCTTTTCGGGTTGCTTTGCCTTCATTTTCCCGGTGAAGACGAACAGCCGGTTGCCGACGAAGTTGACGATGATTGCGACGCACGTCGCAATCAGTTTGTCGATCGTGTCGCCCTTGACAAAGCCGGAAAGCGCGTCCGGCATCCAGCTTGCCGCCCAGGCGTTGGTCAGCCCGAACGCCTCCCTGCAAAGCCAGATCACGCCGAGCGACACGCCGAGCGACACGAGGTTGACGACGAGGAACATCAGTATTTCGCGCAGCGAACGCGTCCGCTGCTCGCGGAACGTCCAGCTGCTGTTCCAGAGATAACTGTTGACGATGCCGCAGGTATAGCCGAAGACCTGCGCGGCGTATACCCAGCCGAGCAGCAGGTTCAGCGTCTGGAACACCGCGAAATCGACCAGCGTGTTGAGCACGCCGACAATCGCGAACTTGACGAGCTGCCAGAATGTTTTTTTTGCTTCCGCCTTACGCTCCATACATCAGTTTTCCTCCCGGTAGTTTTGCGATGAACGCGGCCCAGTCGGCCGGTACGGCAAGCCCGGATATCCCGGGATACAGCAGGATAAAGAACAGCAGCGCAAAGCCGACCCACACCCACTTGACAAAGGCGGCGTCCCTGCCGTACTTCTGCTCCATCTTCTGGAGCAGGTACACCGTCGCCATCAGGATAAACGGCACGGTCGCAAAGAAATGGTAGATGAACGTGCAGCGCTTCACCAGCACCCAGGGCAGGTAGTTGGCCAGCACGCCGACGAAGAAGATCTGCAGCGCGCGGTCGGGCTTGATCTTTTTCGTCACCCGCAGGGCAAGCAGCACCGCCGCGCCGATGGTCGAAACCCACCACACCGCGGGATTGCCGGAAGCGCTGAGCGTCGAGACTTCGCCTGTCCCCGAAATATAGCTGTTGTAGTAATACCACATCGGCTTGATCGTAAACGGCCAGGAATACCAGCTGGACTGATACGGATGCGTCGCGTTGAGGTTTGAATGGTAGTTGTACATAAACGTCTGGTAGTTCCAGAACGTGCTCGTCATGTCCTTAAAGCCGTAGGAAGCGCTCTGGCCGGACGCATAGATGTAATACGGCGTGTAGGACGCAAAATAGATTGTGAACGGAATCACGATGAAGAACAGGCAGCACCAGAGCAGCGTCTTCAGCGCGAGCCGCCAGAAATCCTTCACCTTCGCCTTTTCGGCGGCCGTCCCTTCGGCTTTTACGTGCAGAAAATCGAAATACCGCGCGATCAGCGAGCCGAAGAACAGGATCGCCAGCCCCGCGCCGGCATAGATGCTCGTCCACTTGCAGGCCGAGCCGATGCCGAAAAACAGCCCGGACAGCGCGAGCGGTTTGAGCGTCCTTTTCAGCCCGTCGGTAAAGAAGTTCATCGTGATGTATTGGTACATGTAGTAATACATCAAAAGGATGAAGAAAACGGAATATACGTCGATGGTCGCGATGCGCGTCTGCGTAAAGTGCATGAAGTCGAACGCAAACAGCGTCGTGCACACCAGCGCGTAGTTGGAATTTTTAAAGATGCGTTTGCCGAACGCGTACAGCACCGGCAGCATGCCGATGCCGAACAGCGCGCCGACCACGCGCCACCCGAACGGCACCATGCCAAAGATCCAGATGCCGATCATGATGAAGAGCTTGCCGAGCGGCGGGTGCGAGTTTTCGTAAGGCGAGAGGTTATGCAGGTGCTCGTAGGCCGTGCGCCCGTGGTACAGCTCGTCGAAGTACATGCCGTTATAGTAGCTCGGCGTGGCCTCCACGACGTCCTGCTCGTCGAACAGGTTCGCCTGCGTGCCGGTCGCGTCCACGACCGTGACGGGTATCTGCTCGCCGTCGGCGTTGAAAAACGCCATCTCGTTGAGCTTGAGCGTACCGGAATAGAGTGTGAGCGTCACTTCGTCCGCCGTGAAGTCGGTCGTCACCTTTTTCCAGCGGAACATGTCGTCGTAGGTCTGCTCGAACGTCTCCTCAAAATCGTCGCCCGCAGTGATCAGCAGCGTGCCGTCCTTGTCGATATTGCCGTAGACGCTGTAGGCCGTCACGTGTTCGGTTTGATCGAACCGCACGGTAACGGTCTCACCCGGCGTTTCGCTGTACCAGTAGGTCTGCGGCGCCGTCAGCGAGCCGAGGTTCGTCAGCGCGACGATCCCGTAGATCAGCGTGATGCCGAGCACGTAGATCAGGTCGCGCTTCGTATAGTGCAGTTTGTTGTCCGTCGGCAGTTTCGGCAGGATCGCGACCTTTTCCCGCCTGCGTTTTTTCGCCGGCCGTCCCTTTTTCGATTCCCCGTCCGGACCCCCGTCCTCCGCGTCCTCCGCTTCCGGCGGTTCGGGCGCGAGCGCGCCGCGCACGTCCCCCTTGATGAGGACCCGTACCGCAACGTAGCTCAGGTACGCCGCAAAAACGATCGTTGAAAGCGAGCCGACGAACGTGATGGCGTTATACAGCGCGCCGCGCGCCGCCTGATGGTTGACCACGTACATCGCGCAGGTGACGTTTAAAAACGCGGTCAGGCTCGCGCCGCCGAACGCGATCAAAAGCCGCCTGTCTTTCAAATACAGATATGCGACCAGCAGCAACATCAGCGCCGGGATCATATAGCGCTCGTGCATGTAGTGGCCGAGCGTGAAGATCAAAAGCGTCATGACGGCGCCGCTTAAGTACAGCGCGCCCTTGCCGCGTTTCCTGCCGAAAATGTACAGCACCGCGGCGAACGCGACCGAAAGGCAGATGCCGATCATGCCGAGGATGTAGTACGGCACGCCGAGCACGAGCATGTCCGCCGTCTTCCAGTTGCCGCCGAGCAGCGAACCGAGGTTGAACGCCTCGATGGACGCGTAATGGTACGACGACGCCGTTGTCGCGTACTTCTGCGCAAGCCAGTACCACGGCTGCGTCCCCTGGAACGGAAGCGCAAGCACGTACAGCACCGCAAGCGCGGACAAAACGGCGAGAAGCGTCTCAAGCAGGTGCTTTTTCCAGTCCCGCTTTGCATCGACGATATCCACGATGTAAGCGATTGCGAGGAGCGGCCCGAACATGAGCGCCTGCGGCTTCATCAGAATCGCAAGCCCGTACAGCGCGCCCGCGGCGATCCGCCTGTCCTTCTGGAACAGGTAGGTCACGAGCACGAGCAGGAACGCCAGAGCGGAGTCGATCTGCCCCCACGCGCCGGAAACGAACATCAGCACCGGCGTAAACAGGAACACCCCCGCAAGCGTCAGCGCGCTCTTTTCGCTCGCGGCGTTGTCTTTTGCAAGCTTGTAGAGGAAATATGCGCCGAGCAGGTCGGCAATCGTCGCGGGCAGCTTGAATAGGAACGCCATGCCGTTCGTGCCGTAAGAGATGCCGAACACCTTGGCGATCCATGCCAGCGCCGCGCAGACGTACATATATCCCGGCGGATAGTCGGCGAACGCGCCGGAGGTGTAGAACGTGCTCGTTCCGTCGTTGAGCACCATGTTCCCCCAGGCCATGAAGCACTGGATGTCCGTCGGATGCCCGTAGAAGATCAGCGAGAGCAGCAGCCTTGCGACGAACGCGGCGACGAGCATGACGATCAGCGCAAAATGCGGGCGCTCCGTAGCGTCCAGCGTTTCGCCGTCGTAGCGAAGGTGCCTGCGGTAAAACCAGGTGTAACCGAGCGCGAGCGCAATCGTGACGATCAGCGCAAAGTACAGCATGCCGTTTGCGGATGCCGTCTCCGCTTCCGCCTCGGCCTCGGCGCTCCCGCCCGCGTTGGAGATCGTCCCGTTTTCCGTCGCGAGGTCGACGACGGTTTCGTCGGTCGCCGTGCATTTGTACAGCGTGACGTTGCGGTATTCCGCCGAGCCGGTCGCCGTCGTGCCGTAGCCGCCAAGGCGCAGCGCAACGTTGACGCTCGTTTGGTCGTATCCCGTTTCGAAGTACAGCGAAACCGTCCGCCACGCTTCCGTGCCGAACAGGTTTTCGGAATAGCAGTATGTCCCGTCAATCGCGTAATTGTCGATGGAAAGGTTCGCGCCCGTGCCGTATTCGACGGACGTTGTGCGGATTTCCGCGCTCAGCCGGTAGCAGGCGTTCGCTTCGACGGCGACCGTCTGGCAGACGCGCGAGTCGTTCGCAACCGTGTTCGTCAGCACCACGACCGCCTCGCCGTCGTCGCCGGTTTCAAAGGTCGCAAGCACGCTGTCCGCGTCGCTGTAGTAGGCGGAGAGTTCCCAGCCGGCCGGAAGGTCGGCGCTCTCGGCGTATGTGGAAAAATCGCCGTTATAGATCAGGTCGTCCCCTTCGGTCGCGTCCCCTTCGGCAAGCGCCGCGGCGGGAACCGCCAGTAAGGTTATAAGCAGCAGGATTGCAAGCAGCTTACGCACAAACGTATCCTTTCTCCATCCCCGTTGGTAGAAAATTCCATAACAGTATACCGCGCTTTCCTTAAGCGTCGCCGAAAGAAGCCCTTCGGCCGCACGCCGCCGGTTAAAAAAGCCTGGCTGTCTGGTGTATTATAGCACGGCGCGGCATGGCAGACAATTTGCGCCGCCGGCCGCGTATCAATCGTTTACGTTTCGGACACAATTCGAAAAGCGCGGCAGGAGCGGAAGCGCGGGTCAGTCCGCCGCGAAAAATGCGTTCGGGATATGCCGGATTTTTTTGTCGCCGATATAGATTTCCACAACGTCGAACCGCGCGGGGCGATCGAGCAGTCCGCGTTTGAACAGATAACTCTGCGCAGCGCGCGTAAGCAGGCGCTGTTTGTTTTTGGTCACGAACTCGCCTGGCGTGCCGAAAGCGGACGACGAGCGCGCCTTGACCTCGACGAAAACGACCGTTTCGCCGTCTTGCATGACGAGGTCGATCTCGCGCGGCCCGTCGCGGTAGTTTTGCGCGAGGGTAACGTAGCCTTTTTGTTCCAGCAGGCGCTTTGCAATCTCCTCGCCGCGCCGCCCGACGTCCGTCGTGCTCACAGGAATTTTCCGATGAACGATCTTCTGTGGATCGGGCACGGGCCGTATCGTTTGATCGCGGCGATATGCTCTTTTGTGCCGTAGCCCTTGTTCCGCGCAAAGCCGTACTGCGGAAAAAGCGCGTCCTGTTCGATCATGTAGCGGTCCCGCGCGACCTTTGCGATGATCGACGCACACGCGATGCTGTAGCTCAGCGCGTCGCCGTGGACGAGCGTATGCTGCTCTGCCGGGATGTCGAGGCCGCTCAGCGCGTCGATCAAAACGTCCGTCACATCGATCGGCATATCGGCAAACGCCTGCGCGAAGGCGCGTTTTGTCGCCTGCAGGATGTTGATCTCGTCGATCGTCCCCGGCCAGACCCAGCCGAGCCCGTATCCGAGCGCCGTCCCCGTTAAAACGGGATACAGCGCTTCCCTGCGTTTTTCGGTCACTTTTTTCGAATCGTTGACGTGCTCGATCAGGGGTGCTGGCGGCATCGCGGCGCAGCCGGCGACGACCGGCCCGGCCAGCGGCCCCCTGCCGACTTCGTCCATGCCCGCGAGCACGACGCCGTCTTTCGCCCAGAACGTTCGGTCGGGCTCGGTGAGCTTTTCCAGCCGCTCCGGCTCCGGCAGGCGCGTCATGCGTCTTCCTCCGGCCGTTCGAGCGTAATGCGCGCAATCTTGCCCGCGCGGAATTCGTCCAGGACGATCCTTGCGGCGCGCTCCGTGTCGAAAGCGCCGCCTTTGAGCAGGAACCCGCGGCTTTTGTAGACCGCTTCCAGCAGTTCGGCCTTCGGTGTGTCCGCCGTTATTTTCTTATACCGCTCGGTCAGCGCCTGCGGCTTGACCTGTCGCAGGTAATCCAGCAGATCGGTCGCGAGTGCTTCCGCGTCCATGATTTCGTCCTTGATCGAGCCTAAGAACGCGAGGTGTTCGGCAAGCCGCTGGTCCTCCAGCTTCGGCCAGAGCATGCCCGGCGTGTCCATGAGCTCCAGGTACGGCGTGATCTTGACCCACTGCTTGCCGCGCGTCACGCCCGGCCTGTCGCCGACTTCCGCGCGGCTCACGCCCGCGATGCGGTTGATGAGCGTGGACTTTCCGACGTTCGGGATGCCGACCATCATGCAGCGGACGACCTTGTTCACGCCCTTTTGCTTCATGGCCTCGACCTTCGGCCTTGCCGCGCGCTCGATCAGCGCGGTCGCGGTCTTTTTGGCCGCTCCGCCCGTGGCGCTCACGCCCGCGGCCTGAAAGCCGAGGCGGTTGAAATAGGCGATCCAGCGTTTGGTCGCCTGCGGGTCGGCAAGGTCGCTCTTGTTGAGCAGCACGACGCGCGCCCGCCCGGCAAACAGGTCGTCGAAATCGGGGTTTCTGGAGGCCAGCGGCGCGCGCGCGTCCACGAGTTCCACCACCACGTCGATCATTTTCAAGTTTTCAACGAGCATGCGGCGCGTCTTCGCCATGTGCCCGGGGTACCAGTTGATTGCCGGCATATGTCAATCCTTTCGGTCGATGTTTTTTTAAGCATCCTCGCTTATTATAAACGATTCCCGCGCTTAAGCAAAACTCTGCTTTTCTTCCTTGCTTTTTTAAAAGAAAAGTAAAACAAAAGAATTTCGCTTATTCAAAAGCGTTTCTTGATACCAAAGGGATTGCATTAAATTATCAGCGGCTTTTTTGCGTCGATTATGATCGACACGCTCCCGATCGTGTCGCCGCTGTTCCTCGTATCAAAGCGGTAAGACCGGCCGATATGGCCGTCCGCATCGTTCCAGTACTGATAATGGAACCGGCCGTCCTCGTCGCAGTATTCGAGCAGCTCGACGACAAAGCCAGCCCGCTCAAACGCCTCCCGAAAGGTCTTGTAGCTGTAAAGCGTCTTGTGCGTGTGCGCGGGGTGATCCTTCGGTCCCGGCCCGCCGACCCGGGCAAGACTCTGATAGCGCTCGTTGCGGAAAAATGCGTCGGGCACAGCGCATCGGATGTATCCGCCTGGCTTTAAAAACGCAAAACAGTTTTTCGCCGCTATCAGCCCTTCCTCCGGCGTCAAATGCTCCCAGACATGCTCCGCCAGCATCGCGTCGGCAAGTTCTCCGCTAAAAAAGCGTTCGAAATCGCTTGCATTCAGCAGATTCAGTTCGTCTTCCTGCGTCGTGACCCAGCCGCTATAGGCTGTTTTACCCGCTCCGATGATGACCTTCATTTTCACCAATTTCCTTCGACAGATTTTCTAATCGCCATATGGCATTCGGCTGGAACTATCATAATATACTTCAATCGGCGGTCAAACGAAACTCTTCTTGCGCAGTCGCGCTCGTTTGCTTCAAAATCACTTTTGCCAGCACGGCGTTCGGCTTTTTTCGCTCACGGCACAGCCGAATTCCAAAGAAAGAACCCCTGCCGGAAACGACAGGGGCCGCAATGCCAAATGATGTCAGCCTTTCTTCTTGTCGACGATCCTTTCGCGGATCTTCGCGGATTTACCGGAACGCTCGCGCAGATAGAAAAGCTTCGCGCGGCGCACGACGCCGTGGCGGACGACCTCGATACGGCCGATGCGCGGGCTGTTGTACGGGAACGTACGCTCCACGCCGACGCCATAGGAAATACGGCGGACGGTGAAGGACTTGCGCACGCCGCCGCCCTGAATCTTGATCACGACGCCTTCGAAGTTCTGCAGACGCTCGCGGTTGCCTTCAATGACCTTGACGAATACGCGGACGGTATCGCCGACTTCCAGTTCCGGCAGGTCCGTACGGATCTGCTCTTTTTCCAGTTCCTGAATGATGTTCGACATTGAAAATTTCTCCTTTCATTTCGCAAGCGTTCATATCCGAATGCCGAACAGAGGACCGCCCGATGTCACGAACGCGATTATAACACAGCCGCAGGCCGAATGCAAGCCGTTTTTCGCGCGGTTATGCGGGTTTTTGCCCGTCGGCCACGTTTGCCGAGCGCGCGTCGCGCACGTACCACAGCGTGATGGTGAAAACGACGATCACGCCGCCGGCAAGCGACCACGCGCCGGGATTTTCCCCGTTGAAAAGGAACACCCAGACGGGGTTGAGCAGCGGCTCCAGCACGGCAAGCAGCGAGCAGGTCAGAAGCGGCGCGTTTTTCAGCGCGACGGCGTAAAACACGTACGCCAGGCCGACCTGAAACACCCCCAGCAGCAAGATGCCGCCGACGGCCTGCACGGTAAAGGCGGGATGCGTAAACGCCAGCACCGGCAATCCGATCAGCGCGGTCAAAAGCTGGCCCTGCATGATGCCGTTGACGCGCGTTTGCTCGGTGACGTTTTCGCTTGCGATGAACATGCCCGCAAAGAACATGCCGGAGATCACCGCGATCACGTCGCCGGTCCATCCGCCGCGGCCGATCTGGCCGACGAAGCACAGCGCGACGCCGAAAATCGTGATCGGCACCACCGCGATATCGAGCGGCCGGAGCTTCTTTTTCTGTACGAACGCAACGTACAGCAGCACGTACACCGGCGCGCAGTACTGGATGACGATCGCGTTCGCCGCGGTCGTGAGTTTGTTCGCGGTGACGAATGTCGCGCAGACGCCCGCAAGGCAGACGGCGATCTTGAGCGTTTCCCCGCTCACGAGCAGTTTCATGCGCTTCGACCGCAAATAGAGGAACACCACCCCGGCCGCGAGCAGGCCGCGCGCCCCCGTGATGGCCAGCGGGTTCCACGGGACCATCTTGATGAGCAGCCCGCCCGTGCTCCATAAAAGCGCGGTGATCAGCATGGCGATCGTGCCTTTTGTCGTATTCTTCATAATAGTAAAAATCACGAGGGGGTTCCCTCGTTCTCCAAAAACAGTCCGTCAAAAAACATGTTTTTAGCGGCTATAGCCAGGCGTCGTCCGGCGCTTCGATGGTTTCGCCGTCGCCGTCCCGTTCGGTCAGCAGGTCGGGCCGGTTCAGCGCGGTCTTGAGCCGCGCCTGCTCGTTTCTCCATTGCTGAATCTTCGCGTGGTGCCCGTTGAGCAGGATTTCCGGCACCTTCATGCCGCGGAAGTCCGCCGGGCGCGTATACTGCGGGTATTCGAGCAGCCCGTCGGCAAACGACTCGTCCTCGGCGCTCTCCTCGCTTCCGAGCACGCCGGGGATAAAGCGGCTTAAACAGTCGACCAGCACCATGGCCGGCAGCTCGCCGCCGGTGAGCACATAGTCGCCGATGGAGATCTCCTCGTCCACGATCGACATGACCCGCTCGTCCACGCCCTCGTAATGCCCGCAGAGCAGCAGCAGCCGTTTTTCGCCCGCAAGCTCCCTTGCCATTCTTTGGTCCAGCGT